>Ga0181529_10004436_pt1 | contig 15187 bp, 12 predicted proteins | sample PEATcosm2014_Bin_36_FD_119763 | JGI IMG/M metagenome (GOLD analysis project Ga0181529, IMG submission 119763) | Peatland microbial communities from MTU Mesocosm Facility, Houghton, MI, USA - PEATcosm2014_Bin10_30_metaG | ecosystem: Environmental > Terrestrial > Soil > Wetlands > Peat | place...
CCCAGCGGATGGCGCTCGAAACGCCGACCTGAAAGTGCGCCGCCGCACCTCGCCGCGACATTCCACCCTTGATCGCCGCGACCACGCGTTTGCGAAGATCGATCGATAGAGGTTCAGCCATGTCAGCCAGCCTCCTTCGCCAGCCCACATGCTGAATCAGAATTCCGCCGATTTGGGAATCCCCGCCGATTCTATCGGCTCGGAAACCGCTCTAAAGCGGCGACGCACATTGAAGCGGCGCGAATTTCGGCTCCCGCCGATTGCAGCCCCACATGTGGGCGCCAAGCGCAAGATTTCGTCCACTCGCTCGGCGCACGCGAGACCGGCGCTGGCCTCAGCGTCCGCTCTTCATTGATGGCTTGGCGGCGATTGCGCGCGAGAGGAATTCGAACTCGAGGACGACCTGAAGGGCCGCCGCCGGAGGCGGTGCGCCACAGGCCGTTCGCAGGAACGGCCTACGGCGCATCCTTGACTTCGAATTCCTCTCGCGCTCCGCTCCGCCAAGCAAACAATGGAGAACTCCGCATTCGTCGGCGGGTCTCGCGCCAATCGTTGAAATAGCCGATCGTCGTCATGGCCGTCCCCGGATCAAGTCCGGGGACGGCCATGACGCAAAGGGTGATCCAATCCATTCCAATTCGCTTTACTGCGGCAGGCAGTCGAGCCGATCGGCAGTGTCGCCGGCCCGCGCCATGATGTGGGCGGCGAGGATGCGCTGCATCGGACTGGGCCGCGCCGCGTTGCGCTTGATCGGGTTCGGCAGCGACGTCGCCAGCAGCGCCGACTCGCGTGCGTCGAGCTGACTCGCCCGCTTGTGGAAGTAGCGTTGCGCCGCGGCCTCGATGCCGAACACGCCGTCGCCCCACTCGGCGATGTTGAGATAGACCTCGATGGTGCGCGCCTTTGACCAGACCTCGCCGAGAACCAGCGCGGCGCCGATCTCGATTCCCTTGCGAATGGCGGAGCGGCCCGGCCAAAGGAACAGGTTCTTGGCGGTCTGCATGGTGATCGTCGACGCGCCGCGGCTGGGGCCGTTCTTGCCGGCGCCGCGCAACACGTCGTGGAGCGCGTCCCAGTCGACGCCGTCGTTCTGACAGAACCCGTCGTCCTCCGAAGCGATCACCGAAGCGACCGCGACCGGCGCGATGTCGGCCAGCCTGACGTAGGCGCGTTCGTAGCTCTTGCCGATGATGGTGCGGCCGAGCATCAGCGTCGAGACGGGTCGCGCCACGGCGTAGAGGGCGACAAGCCCCAGGAAAACGATGACCAGCGCCAACCCCGCGAAAACGACGATTCGCGCCAGATTGACGAACGAGAAGCGCCGCCGAGCCATGTCCCAGCCATGGCCCAAGCCGGCGCGTCGGGCAAGCGCGGGAGCGGCCTCTCGCCGCGTTCCAAGGCCGGCGCGAGGCCCCCGCCCTGCCGGCCGAGGCGTCGTCGGCCGGGCTGTTCCTCGCCCCGGAGCGCGAGGCGCTAGGTCGACCGTCTGATCAGCCCAGGCAAGATGCGTCACTTCATCGGCGCGACGACGAGCTTGCCGGAGGGCGTGAGTTTGCCGTCGCGGTAGATCGAGTCGTTGTCGGGCGCGTTCCAAACATACCAAAACACGCCTTTCAGACGCCCCTGCTGGCAAAGGGCGCGAAAGTCGTCGCGCGCTGCGGCGACGGATCGCGCCCGCTGGCGTTCTTCGGCCGCGGAGCCGTCGCTGCCGAAGCCCCACTCGGTGAGCCAGAAGGGCTTCGCATTGCCGTTTGGGAAGATATGATCGTCCAGATATTTGCGCAGCTGCGGCAAGGCCGTTTTGTCGTCGCCCGTCACTTGCGGCGGATAGCTATGAACGCCGTAGCCGTCGACCAGATCATCGAGGCCGTGCGCGCGAAGAAAGGCGTAGGCGACCGGAATGCTGACGCCGTCGAGCTTGTTGTCGGCCTGCCACTTGCCGCCGGAAACCGTAGCCATGCCAGCGGAGATGATCGGCGCATGCGCGTTCAGCTTGGAATGAGCGCGGACCTCCTTGAGGAGGGCGAGGAGCTGTAGGTATTTGACGAGGCCTGCGGCGACGTGTTCGCCGACGGGATCTTGGGACAGCTCGCTGAGCGAGAACGCCTTTCCCCTGCCCGGCATGGGAAAGTCGCCGTTGAAGTCCACCCAGTTGATCTCGTTGCCGACTTCAAGGCCGGCGAGCGTGACGCCGTAAGCGTCGATTTTGTCGAAAACCGTTTGAAAATAGGCCTTGGACAGACCGAGATCGATCCGCGACAGCGGAAGGGCGGCGCGAATGTGCGGCTTTGGATACTCTGGACGTTCAGGCGCGTTGGCGTCGAACTTCCAGCCAATATTCAGCACCAGCCCAATGCCGGCGGATTGCAGCGCTTTGGCAAGCGTCATGCTTTTGTCGTCCGGGCGCAACGACGTGCGCACGGAACCGACGCCGTTCTGCTTAAGCTGATCGACGATCGCCATTTGTTGGTCGGCGCTGAAGTTTTGAAAGCTGTTCACATTGACGCCAACCGCACAGGATTGCGCCGCGGCGGAGCTGGCCATCGACGCAAGGCCGCAGGCGACGCCGGCGAAGAGAATCGCTGTCCTTGGCAGGCGAAGAGTCATGCGAGGCTCCAGGCTAAGAGGGGACGGCGCCCTTCCGTCTACGGGCTGATGGGGTCGTCTTGTCGCATCAGAGCCATCAAGGGTCCTCCGCGTTTCGACGGCTCGGCCAGGCGCATCGTTGTTTTCGCGGTCGATCAAGATATTTGCATCGCCCGGCGACCCGGGGAAATCAAATGCACATCAGGTGGGCCGCGCTCCCACGTCATGGCCGGGCTTGTCCCGGCCATGACGACTCTGGGCCACGCGCTCGGCTTCCGCGCTGCGCGCGCCTGGGCTAATTTCATCCCATGAGCGCCAAGCCAAAACCGCCGGACCAGCTCTCGCGCGACGAGGCGCGGGACGAGCACGCGCGCCTCGGGGCGGAGATCGCCGGGCACGACCGCCGCTACCATGGCGAGGACGCGCCGACGATCTCCGACGCCGAATACGATGCGCTGCGCCGCCGCTACGCGGCGCTGGAGCAGGCGTTTCCCGAACTCGCCGGGCCCGATTCGCTGTCGCGCAAGGTTGGCGCGGCGCCGGCGAAGGAATTCGCCAAGGTCCGCCATGTCGTGCCGATGCTGTCGCTCGGCAACGTCTTCGTCGACGAAGAGGTCGAGGAGTTCTGCGCCCGCGTGCGCCGCTTCCTCGGCCTCGGCGACGACGCGCCGCTCGCCTTCACCGCCGAGCCGAAGATCGACGGCCTGTCCTGCTCGCTGCGCTACGAACGCGGCCAGCTCGTGCAGGCGGCGACGCGCGGCGACGGCTACGAGGGCGAGGACGTCACCGCCAACGTGCGAACGATCGCCGCGATCCCGCAGAGCCTGCGCGGCGCGCCGGAGGTTCTCGAAGCGCGCGGCGAAGTCTATATGGCCAAGCCTGATTTCGAGGCGCTCAACGCGCGCCAGCAGGCGGCCGGCAAACCGGCCTTCGCCAACCCGCGCAACGCCGCCGCCGGCTCGCTGCGCCAGCTCGACGCCAAGATCACCGCCGAGCGGCCGCTGAAATTCTTCGCCTACGCCTGGGGCGAACTCAGCGCGCCGATCGCCGCGACGCAGAAGGGCGCGATCGACGCCTTCCAGCGCTTCGGCCTGCCGGTCAATCCGCTGACCGAGCTGTGCCATTCGGCGGCGGAGATGCTCGCCCACTACCGAAAGATCGAGGCGCAGCGGGCGACGCTCAGCTACGACATCGACGGCGTCGTCTACAAGGTCGACGACCTGGCGCTGCAGGAGCGGCTGGGCTTCGTCTCGCGCAGCCCGCGCTGGGCGGTGGCGCACAAATTCCCCGCCGAACGCGCGACGACGATCGTCGAGGCGATCGAGATCCAGGTCGGCCGCACCGGCGCCCTGACGCCCGTCGCCAAGCTCAAGCCCGTCACCGTCGGCGGCGTCGTCGTCTCCAACGCCAGCCTGCACAACGAGGACGAGATCGCGCGCCTAGACGTGCGCGTCGGCGACACGGTGGTCGTGCAGCGCGCCGGCGACGTCATCCCGCAGATCCTCGAAGTCGACGCCGACAAGCGGCCGGCCGGCGCTGAGGCCTATGTCTTCCCGCAGGACGAGAAAGGAAATTTCGTCTGCCCGGTGTGCGGCTCGGCGGCGCTGCGCGAGATCGACGAGAAAACCGGCAAGCAGGACGTCGTGCGCCGCTGCACCGGCCGCCTCGTCTGCGCCGCCCAGGCGGTCGAGGGCCTCAAGCATTTCTGCTCGCGCAACGCCTTCGATATTGAGGGGCTCGGCGACAAGCAGATCGAGCTGTTCTTCAACGAGGGCGCGATCAAGATCGCCGCCGACATCTTCACCCTCGCCGCGCGCGACGGCCAGGGGCGGCCGCCCTTAAGCGAATGGGAGGGGTTCGGCGAGGTCTCGGCGCGTAATCTGTTCGCGGCGATCGAGGCGCGGCGGCGCATCCCCTTCAACCGCTTCCTCTATGCGCTCGGCGTGCGTCACGTCGGCGAGACCAACGCCCGCCGCCTCGCCCGCCATTTCGCCGATTTCAAAGCGTTACGGAGCGCCGCCCGCGGACCCGACGCCGCCGAGGCGCTCGGCGGGGTCGACGGCATCGGCCCGACGGTGATCGAGTCGCTGGCCGATTTCTTCGCCGAGTCGCACAACGAGACGGCGATCGACAAGCTCGTCGCCGAAGTGACGATCGAGCCGATGCCAGCGCTCGAGACCGGCCATCCGCTCGCCGGCAAGACGATCGTCTTCACCGGCTCGCTCGAGCGCATGACCCGCGACGAGGCCAAAGCGATGGCCGAGCGTCTGGGGGCGAAGGTGTCGGGCTCGATTTCCGCCAAGACCGACCTCGTCGTCGCCGGCCCCGGCGCCGGCTCGAAGCTGGCCAAGGCGCGCGAACTCGGCGTCGAGACGATCGACGAAGAGGAATGGCTGCGCCGCGCCGGGCGCGCGTGAGGCCGGATCGCGGCGGGCGTTTCACCCGCCGCGAACGCGTTCGGCCGCGTCTGGCTACGGTTGCGCTGCGGCGTGCTGCTGCTCGGCCGGGTTCGGCGGCGCCGTCAGCGCGTCCATCTTCGCCTTCTGGTCGTCGCTCAGCGAAGCATAGAAGTCCTGCAGCGGCGGCTTGACCGTATCGACGGCGTTCGCCATCGCCTGCAACCGCGCCTTGACCGCGTCGAGCCGACCGGTCGGCGTCAACGGCGCCGCCTTCGGGCAGGAAGCGAGGACCGCATCGTCGGCCTTGCCGGCGGCGTCGCGCAGCGCGTCGAGCGCCTGTCGCTGCTTGTCGTCGGGTTTGACGACGCTGCTGATCCGGTCGACCGCGATCGCCGGCACCGCGTTGTTCGGCCCGCACAATTGCGCCAGGTTCGGCGCCGCGCCGTTCTTGTCCTGGCCGAGCCCATTGAACGCGGCCTTCTGCTCGTCGCTCAGCGAGGCGTAGAAGTCGTTGAGCGGACCGCCGACCGTGTTCGCCGCCTGGATCATCGCCTGCAGCCGACCCTGCACCGCCTCGAGCCGCGCGACCGTAGTCGTCGGCGCCTGCTGCGAGCAGGATGCGGCGAGCGTCTTCTCGGCGTCGGCTTCGGCGTTCTTCAGCGCGTCGAGCTTGCCATTCTGCTCCGGCGTGGGGTTCACCGCCTTGACGATCGGGTCGATCGCCGCGCCGCCGGCGAGCGACTGGGCCGAGACGCACAATTGGCTGGCGGAAGTCGGCGGGGCGCCGGAAGCCGGCGGCTGAGCGGCGGCCTGCGCGTTGGCCTGCGGCGCCGGCCCGGAGGCGACCGGCGGCGAGGCGTAGCCGCCGTAGCCATAGCCGCCGCCGAGCCCCGTATAGAGGAACGGCAGCAGGATGCCGGAGAACAGGTCGTCGTAACCGTAAGACCAGAACGCGTCGTCGTAGGGCCCATAGGGCCAGAACGCATAATCGAACACGTCGTCGTAGGCGTAAGGCCAGAACACCGGCCCGCCCCAGCCGACATTGCCGCGGCGGTAGCCTTGCCAGCCGTACCAGCCGTGATGGTAATCGTGCGTCCCGCCGAAGCGGCCCACGTTGGCGTTGCGCCAGGCGGCGGCGCCGAGAGCGGTGCGGCCGGCGCCGTAATGAGCGAGGCCGGCGGGATGGATGAACCGCGTCGCGGCGAAACTGTGATAGCCGAAGCCGCGCGGCCCAAAGGCGCCGAGGCCGCGGCCGCCGAAACGCGTCATCGGTCTGCCGCCAAAGCCATGCGACGCGAAGTGCGCCCCCCTTCCCCCGCCGCCGTGGGGCCGCCAAATGCCTTGCGCGGAAGTGGGCGCGGCGGCGAGTCCGACGCCGGCGACGATGGTCGCCGCGGCCGCGACGGCGATGAGTTTCCTGAACATGTCAGACCTCCTGGATGGCTGCCGGTGAACGTGAAGCACAGTTCGCGCTGAAGATCGGAGACAACCGGTCGCTCACGCCGCTAAAGCGCCGGCGGAACGCTCATGTTCGACAGGTTGTCCGCTTCATCGGAATACGCGACGCGCGCCCACGTCGAGAAGCGCGCCAAGCGACGATTGAACGCCGACACTTCGTCAAACGCATGTCGCCGCCGCGCTTTTGACTTCAATTCTTCTTCATCGACGCCCAGGGAATTTTTGCCCGTCTGCGCTAGCGATAGAGGTCCGCGCGCGTCGGCGGCAGGCCGCTGGCGCCGCGCGCGCGCTTGCAGACGAGCGTCTGGTAGACGCCGCAGGCGCCGCGCTCGAAGACCAGCGAACAGGCGGCGAGATAGACGAGCCAGACGCGTGTCGTCGCCTCGCCGACTTCGCCGCAGGCCTCGTCGTAGCGCGCCAGCAGACGGTCGTGCCACATCCGGCAGGTGCGCTGGTAGTGCTCGCGCCAGCCTTCGACGTCGCGCACCTCGAAGCCGTGCCCTTCGAGGTCGGCGATCGTCCGCCAAAGGTAATCGAGTTCGCCGCCGGGAAAGATATAGCGCGTCAGCGCGGCGAACTCGGGCCGCTTTTTCGCCTGCGTCACCGTCGCGCCTTTGCCGGGGCGGGTGATCGCATGGTGCAGATAGAGCCCGCCCGGCTTCAATAGCCGGCGCACGGCGGCGAAATAGGCGTCGAAATGGGCGGCCCCGACATGCTCGAACATGCCGATCGAACTGATCTTGTCGAACCGCTCCGTCCCCTGCAGCCGCGAATAGTCGGTCAATTCGAAGGTCGCCTTGTCGGCGAGTCCGAGTTCCGCCGCCCGCTGGCGCGCGACGACGATCTGTTCCTTGGCCAGCGTCACGCCGACGACCGTCACGCCGTAATGGCGCGCGGCGTGACAGGCGAGCGCGCCCCAGCCGCAGCCGATGTCGAGCAGCGTCTCGCCGGGCTTCAACCGCAGCTTGCGACAGATCATGTCGAGCTTGTTGGCTTGCGCCGCGTCGAGCCCGTCGCTCCAGTCGTGGAAATAGGCGCAGGAGTAGGCCATCTCCGCGTCGAGCCAGAGTTTGTAGAAGGCGTTCGAGACGTCGTAGTGGTGCGAGACGTTGCGCCGGTTCTCGGCCTCGCTGCCGTCGCTCTCGCGGTCCTGAGCGATCGCCTCGAGCGGCCACGGCCCGCCGCGCGGCGTGAACAGGAACGACAGGGCGACCCGCAGCGCAGCCGGCGTGAGGAGGCTCTTGCGCAATGCGCGGCTGCGCGTCTTCGGGCGCTTGGCGGCCAGGTCGAACAGCGTGCCGTTGACGACGTCGACGCGTCGCGCCGCCCACAGATTGGCGAGCGTCGTCAGGCGCGGCGCGCGCATCAGTGCGGCGACGGCGCCTTCGTCGGCGATGGCGATCGTCAGCGCGTCGGCCGGCCAGTCGGCCGGAACGCGCGCGCCGTTCCACAGCCGAACGCCAAATTCGAGGCCGAGACGGCGATGCGCGTCGGCGAGCAACGCCGCCAATCCCGCCCGCCTTTTTTCCGCCCTGTCCATATTGTCTCCGTCACGGCGACGCGCGAGGATCGACCCCGCGCGAACCACAATTAGGCGCGACGCGGAGCGAACGGCAAGCGCGCCGGCGCAAAGGGATCCAGTATGCATACGCATGTCGCCGGCGGCATGGCGATCGGCGCCGCTTCGCTCGACGATCTCGACGCGATCGAGGCGCTCGAGGCCGCGGCTTTCACCGGCGATCGGCTGTCGCGCCGTTCGTTGCGCGCCTTCATCCGCGCGCCGCGCCGGCCGCTGCTCGTCGCCCGCTTCGGCGACCGGGTCGCCGGCTACGCGCTGCTGTCGGCGCGAGCGGGCGGACGCACCGCGCGCATCTATTCGCTCGCCGTCGACCCCGCCCAGACGCGCCGCGGCGTCGGCCGCGCGCTGCTGCAGGCCTGCGAGCGTTATGCGCGCGGGCACGGGCTCGAGGCGCTGCGGCTCGAGGTGCGCTACGACAACCCGGCGGCGATCGCCCTCTACGAGAAGATCGGGTTTCGTCCGTTCGGCCGCTATCCCGGCTATTACGAAGACGGCGCGACGGCGTTGCGCTTCGAGAAGCGGCTGGCGCCGGCCGCCGACGCCACAGCTGCGTGAACGAAGCTTGGACGGCGCGAGACGTCAACTTTTCGCGTCGACAGCGTGGCGCGACTTGCGCCAGGCCCTCCGCCGACGCATGCTCGCGAGGTCCGCCCCGGCGCGCGATTCGAATCGTGGCCTTCGCGACGGGCGTCGCCTTATCGCTCGGCTAGGGAGCCGACCGGCCGTATGACCGCTTTTAACCGCGACCCGACGTTGCGCCGCGACGCCGCCTCCTTGGGGACGTCATGAACGGCTGGGTTATTCTCGTCGATCATTCGCGCGATTTTCCCAACGGCGAAACGCCGCACAAGGTCATCACGACGAGCGACTATCTGGCGCGGCCAAAACTGTTCTCGACCGGCGGGCGCGCCAAGATCATCAACCTGTCGCGTTCCTACAACTACCAGTCGAACGGCTATTACGCGTCGCTGCTCGCCGAAGCGCGCGGCCACCGCATCATCCCCAATGTCGAGACCATGCTCGAGTTGCGCGAGCGCAAGCTGTACGAGCAGTCGCTGCCCGATCTGCAGGAAGCGCTCACCGCCGCCGCCCATCGCGCCCGCGCCGACGAGACGACGACCTTCGATCTGCTGTTCTGCTTCGGCCTCAGCCAAGACCCGCGCTTCGAATCGTTCGGCCGGCTGCTGTTCGACTGGTACCGCTGCCCGGCGCTCGAGGTGACGATCACGCCGGGCAAGCGCTGGAAGATCGACCGACTGCGGGCGCGGCCGCTCGCCAAGCTCGGCCCGCAGGAGGCCGAGTTTTTTCGCGACGCGCTGCATCGTCACACCGAGCGCGACTGGCGGAGCCCACGCGCGCGCTCCGTCGCCAAATACTCGCTCGCCGTGCTCTACGACCCTGAAGAGACGCTGCCGCCGTCTTCGGTCGATTCGATCCGCTATTTTCAGAAGCTCGCCGAGAAACAGTCGGTCGACGTGCAACTGCTGACCAAACGACAGCTCGCCGAGCTCGCCGAATTCGACGCCCTGTTCATCCGCGCCACGACCTCGATCGACGATTACACCTATCGCTTCGCACGCCGCGCGCTGCAGGAAGGCATGCCGGTCATCGACGACCCCGTCTCGATGATCCGCTGCACCAACAAGGTCTATCTGCAGGAAAAGTTGGAGGCGCTCGGCGTGCCGACCCCGCCGACGGTGATGCTCGCCGAGGACGACGACCTCATCCGGGCGGAGAAGCTGCTCGGCTGGCCGATGGTGGTGAAGATCCCCGACGGGTCGTTCTCGCGCGGCGTGCACAAGGTCGACGATTTCGCCGCCCTCAAGGCGCTGACCGACAAGCTGTTCGAGGATACCGATCTGCTGCTGGCGCAGGCGTTCATGCCGACTGACTTCGATTGGCGCGTCGGCGTGCTCGGCGGCGAGCCGTTGTTCGTCTGCCAGTACCGCATGGCGCGCGGCCATTGGCAGATCATCAAGCACGGGCCGAACGGCGCGCGCGAGGGCGGCCATCGCACGATGGAGATCGCCGAGGCGCCGCCGGAGGTGATCGAAGTCGCGCTGCGCGCGGCGCGGGGGATCGGCGCTGGGCTCTATGGCGTCGACGTCAAGGAAACGCCGAACGGACTGGCGGTGATCGAAGTCAACGACAATCCCAACCTCGACCACGGCGTCGAGGACCAAGTCGGCAAGGAAGAGATCTGGAACCGCGTCCTGCAGTGGTTCATCAAGCGCCTCGAGGCGTGAGGCCCATCCTCCCCCCTTCGCGGGTGAGGATAAAGAGCCCCGCCCCGTCGCGGCCTTCCGCCCCCTTTCGCCGACGACCCGTTCGTCGCCCGCTTTTAAGGACGCGCGACGCTCACGAACCGTCGACGCCCAGAATATCCTCGAGCGCCGCCAGCAGCCGTGCGATTTCGCCTTCCGATCCGACGCTGATGCGCAGATAGGGCGCGATGCGCGGCGGCTGAGCGAAATGGCGCGTCAGCACCGCCCGCGCCCGCAGCGCGGCCGTCAATTCGGCGCCGCCGCGCTCTTCGTGGCGGGCGAAGACGAAATTCGCCGACGACGGCAAGACCGAGAAGCCGAGCGCGGCGAGACCCTTGCTGAGCGTCTCGCGATTGCGGATCACGATCGCGCGGCTCGCCTGAAAATAGGCCTCATCCTCGATCGCTGCGACCGCGCCCGCCAGCGCCAGACGGTCGACCGGATAGGAATTGACGCTGTCCTTCACGCGTCGCACCCCCTCGATCAGTCCTGCGTCGCCGAGCGCGTAGCCGATGCGCAAGCCGGCGAGCGCGCGCGACTTCGACATCGTTTGCACGACGAGCAAGTTCGGATGCGCCTTGATCAGCGGCGCCGCCGTTTCGGCGCCGAAATCGACATAGGCTTCGTCGATCACCACCGGCTTGTCGGGGTGATCGGCGAGCAATCGGGCGATCTCGGCGCGCGGCAGCGCGATGCCGGTCGGCGCGTTGGGATTGGACAGAATGATCGCCCCGCCCGGACGACGATAGTCGGCGACGTTGATCCGCATCGATTCGTCGAGCGGGACGGTCTCGGCGCGGACGCCGAACAGTCGGCAATAGGCGGGATAGAAGCTGTAGGTGACGTCGGGGAGCAGCAGCGGCTTGTCGTGTTTCAGCAGCGCGGCGAAGACGAAGGCGAGCACTTCGTCCGAACCGTTGCCGACAAAAACCTGATCCGTCGTCAGCCCGTGATAGGCCGCCAAAGCCGCGCGCAGCGCGGTCGCCTCATAATCGGGATAGAGCCGCAGCGCGTCGGTCGCAGCGGCGCGAATCGCCTCCAGCACGCGCGGCGACGGGCCGAGCGGGTTCTCGTTGGTGTTGAGCTTGACGAGATCGGCGACGCGCGGTTGTTCGCCTGGCGAGTAAGGGGTCAACGCGCGCACAAGCGGGTTCCAGAAGCGGTTCATCAATTTGTCTCAAGCATTTTATCAAGTTCAGGCTGTCGCGACCCGTCGCCCTTTTTCGTCGACGATCCGTTCGCCGCCCTCCTTGAAGAACTCGCCGCGCTGCGGCGGCAGCAGGTCGATCACATTTTCCGACGGCCGACAAAGCCGCACGCCCTTCGGCGTGACGACCAGCGGCCGGTTCATCAGGATCGGATGCTCGGCGATCGCCGCGAGCAGCGCGTCGTCGTTGAGGCTGGGGTCGTCGAGAGCGAGTTCGTCGTAGGGCGTCCCCTTCTTGCGCAGGATCTCGCGCACGCTCAAGTCCGCGCGAGCGAGCAGTTGCACGAGCAGCGCCGTGGTCGGCGGGCACTTCTGATAGTCGATGATATGCGGCTCGACGCCGGCGTTGCGGATCAACCCGAGCACGTTGCGCGAGGTCGCGCATTTCGGGTTGTGATAGATGATGACGTCCATCGCCGACTCCCTCGGCGCGAGCGCGCCTTTCGTTTCAATCTAAGGCCTGCTACCCAGCCGGTCCATGACGCGAGATAACGCACCGACCGCCGCCTCGCCGGCGGCGACCTTCGTCGGCCTCGGCGCTATTCTCCTGTGGTCGGCGCTGGCGCTGCTCACCGCTTCGGCCGGCGCGATTCCGCCGTTCGAGCTGGCGGCGCTGACCTTCGCCGTCGGCGGCGGCCTCGGCCTCGCTTATGCGGCCGCGCGCGGCCGGCTCGCGGCGCTGATCCAGCCTTGGCCGGTGTGGGCGGTCGGGATCGGCGGCTTGTTCGGCTACCACGCGCTCTATTTCGCCGCGCTCAATCGCGCCCCGCCGGCCGAGGCGAGTCTGATCGCCTATCTGTGGCCGCTGCTGATCGTGCTGTTCTCGGCGCTGCTGCCCGGCGAACGGCTGAAGGCCCGCCATCTCGTCGGCGCGGCGCTCGGCTTCGCCGGCGCGGCGACGCTGTTCGCCGGCAAGGCGGACGGCTTCTCGCTCAGCGCGATCGATCCGCGCGTGCTGTCGGGCTACGCCTTGGCGCTCGCCTGCGCCTTCGTCTGGTCGAGCTATTCGGTGCTGTCGCGGCGACTGAAAGCGGCGCCGACGGAAGCGGTCGCCGGCTTCTGCCTCGCCACCGCCGCGCTCGCCGCGATCTGTCATTTCGTCTTCGAGGCCAATGTCGCGCCGGCGGGACCGACGCAATGGGCGGCGATTGTCGGCCTCGGGCTCGGCCCGGTCGGCCTCGCCTTTTACGTGTGGGACTTCGGCGTCAAGCACGGCGACATTCGCCTGCTCGGCGTCGCCGCCTACGCCGCGCCGGTGCTCTCCACGCTGATCCTCGTCGCCGCCGGCTTCGCCCCCGCCACGCTGTCGCTTGGCCTCGCCTGCGCGCTGATCGTCGGCGGCGCGCTGGTGGCGACGCGGCGGAGGTAGCGCCCACGCAAAAGGCCGGCGTCGCCGCCGGCCCTGCTGAAATCCGTCGCGCGGAAGAAGCGCTCACGCCTCGACGGCGGGCGTCTTGGGCTTGACCGCCTAGGGGCCGCGGCGGCGTCAACCGCGCTGGGATTGCAGCTCGCGCGACGCGACCAACGCCGCGGCGGCGTCCGCAGCCGAGCCGGTGGACCCGGCGGCGCGCGCGAGGAGGCCGGCTGCGCCGGCAAGCGCGTTCAACCTTCGCGTCGCCGGGCGCTCGAAGCCGAGATGCAGTCCGACCGCCAGCGCGATCGCCAGCCCCAAGCACACGACGACGAACAGCGACGACGGCAGTGCGTCGCCGATCGCCGCCTGCCAGGCGACCCGCAACGGGCGGATGGCGTAGGGATGGATCAGATAGAGCGCGTAGGAAGCGTCGCCGAGAAAGGCGAGGGCGAGAACCGCACGGCTGGGCCGCGCGTTTGGCGCGAGCGCGCCGGCGGCGACCAGTCCGACGGCGGGCAGGCCGTAGCGAAAAGCGCGCAAGAGACTGTCGGCCGCGCTCGCCGAGGCCCCGCCGGCGAGGCCGAGCGCCAGGCAAACCACGGCGATCGCCACGGCAGGCGCTGGATTGAGCCTCGCGCCGCCGCGCATCAAGGCGCCGATGACCGCGCCCGCCAGGAACTCGAGCAGCAGCGGGCTCGTCCAGAAATCGATCTGCGTCACGCCCCACGGCCCGAACTGTCCGACGGCGACCAGCGCCGCGAAAGCCACGGCGAGCGCGGCGAGCCCGCGGCGCAGCGGCAGCAGCAAGGCGAGGGCGAAGAAAACGTAGAAGAACATCTCGTAGTTGAGCGTCCAGCCAAGCGCCATGACGGGCCGCACTTCGCCGTTCGGCCTGAGATCGGGAATAAACAAATAGGACGCGAGGACGTGCGATCCCGAGCCGATCGGGACGTTGAGCAACTGCGGCGCGACGGCGGCGCCGGCGATCAGCAGCGTTGTCGTCGCCCAGTAGAGCGGCGCGATGCGGATCAGACGTCGCGTGACGAACACCCGCGCCGCGCCAGGGCGGCCGAAGCCGTCGGCGCTGGTGAAGAACATGATGAAGCCGCTGATGACGAAAAAGACGTCGACGCCCCAGCCCCAGTTGAGGCGATCGAGCCAAGTCGGCGCGGCCTCCGCGGCGCCTTTCAGCGCCTGCATGTCGTGAAACGCGTGCCCGATCACCACGAGCGTCGCCGCGAGCGCGCGGAGAATCTGGATGTTGAGCTGCCTGGCTTGGTCGCGCATGACGTCGCTTTCCGGAGACGCCACAAACCTAAGCGGCGGCGGCGGCGCATGCACGCAGAGGCCAAATTTATGATGAATTTGAAGAAACTGCGCGACATCTTGAACTTCGTGAGGTCAAGCCGGCAAAGCGGTTCGACCCGACGACGAACGATGAAGGCATAGAAGCGCTGGTCAGAGATCCGATGCGTTTCGCCGATGGGCGACGCAAAACGCAAAAGGCCGGCGACGGCGCCGGCCTTGCTGAAATCGAACGCTGAAGCGAACGAACGTTTACGCCTCGACGGCGGGCGTCTTCGGCTTGAGCACTTGGCGGCCCTTGTACATGCCGCTCTTCAGGTCGACGTGATGGGGACGACGCAGCTCGCCGGAGTCCTTGTCCTCGACATAGGTCGGCGCCTTGAGCGCGTCGGCCGAGCGGCGCATGCCGCGGCGCGAGGGCGAGGTTTTGCGTCTCGGAACAGCCATCTTTAGAACTCCAGCAATTCAAGCGGCGACCGGCAGCCTCGCCGAGCGCGAAAGGAAACGGGAAGCGCGGCTCATACACGCAAACGCGCGCCAACGCCAGCCCCGCGGTGAGATGCGAACGCTCTTGAACGCCGACCCTCGTCACGGCCGGGTCAAGCCCGGCCAAGACGGCGATTGGGCCTAAAAGCAGAACCCTCGGTTTAACCACACTTAAGACACGTATTTTGTGCTTCAGGGGACCGTTCGATCGCGCTGGAAGCGCTCCCGCAACACGCGAAATCGCGCGTCTTTTGGCGCCCAACGCCCTGACATCGCCGCTGCGCTGAATGGATCTGTCGCGGCCGCCTCTGGCGGCGCCCTATGCCGTGCCCTTGGTCTCGAACACGGCGAAGTCCATCGCCTCGCGGGCGCTGCGGCCCGCCCACAGGACGAACTGGAACGCCTGGAAGTAATTCTCGCAGGCGCTCAGCGCCGCTTCGACGATGGTGCGGCACTGGACGTCGCTCGGCTGCGCGCCGCCGGCCAGGCAATGGGCGTGGCGGAACATGACGATGTCGTCGCGGGTCCAGATGTCGAAATGGCCGATCC
>Ga0181529_10004438_pt1 | contig 15181 bp, 17 predicted proteins | sample PEATcosm2014_Bin_36_FD_119763 | JGI IMG/M metagenome (GOLD analysis project Ga0181529, IMG submission 119763) | Peatland microbial communities from MTU Mesocosm Facility, Houghton, MI, USA - PEATcosm2014_Bin10_30_metaG | ecosystem: Environmental > Terrestrial > Soil > Wetlands > Peat | place...
CACCGGCTTTACCCCTCAGACCGATGTCGTGCTCCCGGGTACTGGCATCAGCTGGGTAAATGACGACAACGTCACCCACTCGATCAAGATGATCGGGAATAACACCGGCATGTTCAACTCCGGGGATATAATCCCAACCGCATCGTTCCAGTTTAACTTCGGTGAAAACACAGGTACGTATACCTATGCCTTTGCAGATAACGCGACCATCACGGGAACGATCATCGTCAAGGCAGGTTGCACCCTTACCGGCTGTTAAATCTTCTTATTTTCTCTTTTTTTCGGGAAGTACCCCCACCACACAAAGTCTTTGTAAGAATGTCGCACGTAAAGCCATGTGTTTCTGTTTTCCAATACTATCCTGATACGGATTGGGATGCCCCGTTTTTTTGTAAATCCGTGTGGCTGAACACCAATGCCGGACTCCGGCAGCAGCGGTAACGAGGGGGGCCACATCCTCCCGAGGTGCCTAACGTAAAGGTCAGAAATAACGGCCGGATCGCGTAGCAGAAAATTTGTTCGCAGGATTGTACGCGACTCTTCGGAAATGCAAAAAAACTCAAAACGGAAAAAATGTCGGGAAAATAAAAAAGGGGGGACTTAGTAGTCGCCCATGCCAGGCATACCGCCCATTCCACCCATGCCGCCCATTCCACCCGGGGGCATGCCACCTTCGGGTGCTGCGCTCTTCTGGGATGCAATGACATCGTCAATGCGCAGGATCATGATGGCTGCTTCGGCGGCAGATGAGATTGCCTGGGTCTTGACACGGAGCGGCTCGACAACGCCAGCTGCCTTCATGTCAATGACCTTGCCTTCGTAGACATTAAGGCCGTAGGTCTTCTTGCCCTTCTCGTGCGCTGCACGGATCTCGACAAGCATGTCGATGGGGTCAAGTCCTGCGTTCTCTGCAAGGGTGCGCGGGATGATCTCAAGGGCTCCTGCAAATGCCTCGATGGCGAGCTGGGCCCTGCCGCCGACACTTGCCGCGTACTCGCGAAGCCGGAGCGAGAGCTCGGTCTCGGGTGCACCGCCGCCGGCGACAACCTTCTTGTCCTCGACAACGACCGCAACAACGCGGAGTGCATCGTTGATCGCACGCTCGAGCTCGTCAACGACGTGCTCTGTGCCGCCGCGGACGATGATGGAGACCGCCTTCGGGTTCTTGCACTGCTCGACAAAGGTCATCTCTTCTCCGGAGACCTTGCGCTCTTCGACGAGTCCGGCATGGCCGAGCTCGTCCTTCCCTATCGCGTCAATCGAGGAGACGAGGCTGCCACCGGTTGCCCGGGCAAGCTTCTCCATGTCGCTCTTCTTGACACGGCGGGCGGCGAAGATGCCGGCCTTTGCAAGGTAGTGCTGTGCAATGTCGTCGATACCCTTCTGGCAGAAGAGGACATTTGCGCCGCTTTTGACAATCTTGTCCACAATGCCCTTGACCATGCGCTCCTCTTCATCGAGGAATGCCTGTAACTGGTCGGGGTGGGTGATGTTGATCTCGGCGTCGACTTCGGTCTTCTTGAACTCGACGGCTGCGTTTAAGAGAAGCAGCTTGGCGTTTGTTACCTTCTTTGGCATCGCCGGGTGGACACGCTCCTTGTCGATGAGTACACCCTCGACGATCTCGGAGTCGTCGATGCTGCCGCCGGTCTTCTTCTCGACTTTGATGTTGTCGGTGTCAACGGTGCCGTCTTCATCAGCGACCATGGTGACTGCCTTGACAACGAGGTCACAGAGCTTGTCCTTTGAAGCCTCTGCGCTCTTGCCGGTCATCGCGGTCTCGGCGATCTTCTTGAGCATCGCCTTGTCGGTTGCCTTGACGTCGAACGCGATGTCCTTTAAGAATTCCTGGGCCTTCTCTGCGGCCTGCCGGTATCCTGCGGCGATGATGGTCGGGTGGACATCCTGTTCGAGGAGTGCCTCGGCCTTCTTTAAAAGTTCCCCGCCAATGACGACTGCGGTGGTAGTTCCATCGCCGACCTCGTCATCCTGGGTCTTTGCGACCTCGACCATCATCTTTGCGGCCGGGTGCTCGATGTCCATCTCTTTTAAGATGGTAACGCCATCGTTCGTGATGACGACATCGCCGATGGTGTCGACAAGCATCTTGTCCATACCCTTGGGGCCGAGCGTGGTTCTGACTGCATTTGCCACTGCAATTGCAGCGGTAATGTTCATACCCTGTGCATCGCGGCCGCGGGTGCGGTTGGTGCCTTCCTTGAGAATAAGGATCTGTTGTCCTCCAAGTTGTTGAGACATTAAATTATCACCACTTTTAGCAGTAAAAGTGGTTTGTGGTTCTATATAAAAGTTCTCTAAAAAAATCAGTCGCCCAGCATGTCGAGGAGCTCGAACCCGTCCTCGATTGCATGGAGGCGGTCCTCGCCGATCACGAGCGTCCGCCCGATCTTTTTTTCGTGATGGTAATCGGTGATGATACACATCGCGTGCTTCTTTGCGATCTTTGAGAGGTTGCTGATGAGCGCGGCCCTTTTCACTACTTTCTGTGCCGTTCCGTAGCCGGTGAGGATCGTGTGCTTTTCGAACGTGAGGAGCGCCTGGAACGGTGCGCCCCGGAGCGTGTGGAGTTGCACCCCGAGCTGTTCGAGGAATTCTATGGGGATGCCCGGGACCGACCGTTTCTTTGATGTTTCCGGCCCGGATTCTGCCGGTTCGCGCTTCACAATATCTATGGACTCGACCACGCCGGTATTGAAGTACTCCTCGATCCTGATCGCGACTTCAAGTGTCGTGCCCATCCCACTCTCGTACTTGCTGATCGTGCGCCGGGACACCCCGAGCACCTGCCCGAGATCGCCAAGCGACATGCTGCGCCGCTCCCGAAGTTCCCGCAGGGCGTCACCGTTGATATTCACGTACAGACCTCCAGGAGAGGCGTAGACGAGTGGCGGAATCTTCTCCACAAAATAATCGTACAGCGTTGCGATGCTGATCGCGTAGATGCCGTACCTGACATAGACTGCCCCCCGTTCGAGCTCGGCCTCGCGGGCGCGTTCGCCCACGATCAGGGGCACGCCACCCAGGTGCTCCGCGATCGCATCCAGATCGAACGCGGCTTCCTCGCTTACCGAGTCGATATGGGTCACGACTTTCATGACAAGCAGGGTCCCGTTGTCGCGTGCGATGAGATCAAAACTCCTCGGCCGTAGGGTAAACTTCTCGGATACCTCAAACCCCGCCGATATCATCACACTCGTTACCAGTTGGAGCTGGCGTTCCTGGGACATGTAGTTACAAATGGATGGAGCGTGCCCATATATTAATATAGACATGCTGATCGGTATCGATGACACGGACTCTCCGGGGGGGATGTGCACCACGTATCTCGGCGCGGTGCTGGCCCGCAGGCTGATCCGTGAGCACATGCGGGTCAGGGAGGCACACCTCGTCCGGCTCAACCCGAACGTGACGTTCAAGACCCGGGGGAACGCAGCGATCGCGCTCGATGTGGAAGGCGACCCGGACCGGGGGTTCGAGCTCGCGTGCGCCATCGTGGAGGAACTTGCGGATTTTTCCTGCGAGAAGACAAACCCCGGCGTGGTCGTGGCAGAAAAACGGCCGGACCCGGCCTTCTACCAGCGGGCGGTGACGGATTTCTGCGAGATCGATGAGGCGATTGCCGTTCTCGAAGCAGCAGGCGCCCGGTACCGGGGCTGGAAGAACCGGCGCGGCCTTGTCGGTGCGACCGCAGCGGTCGCAAGCGTCTTTCCCGATGCGACCTACGAGGTCCTCGCGTACCGCGAGCCGTCCCGGTGGGGTACGCAGCGGGAGGTGGACAGGGAGAGCCTCTTTGCAGCAGAGGAGGCGACATTCCCCCACACATGGGATACCGTGGACTTTGCAAATCAGGTCGTGGTCTGCGTGCCGCACACGCCGGACCCGGTCCTCTTTGGTATCCGGGGCGAGAGCCCGGCATGGGTGATGTCGGCCCGTTCATTCATCGAATCCGAGAAACCGGCGCTCGAACAGATCTGGGTGACAAACCAGGGAACCGACGCCCACCTTGTCCCCGGAACGTGTGGAGCATTGCGCGAAGGAATCTCGTACCGGGTGCGGGGCGTTGTTGCCGGCCGACCGGCGACCGGGGCCGGGGGGCATGTCTCATTTGAGATCCGGGACGGCGATGCGGAAGTCCGGTGCATGGCATACGAGCCGACCAAGAATTTCCGGGACACCGTACGGGAGCTGGTGCCGGGTGATGCGATAATCGCGGTTGGGAGTTACAAGAAGGGTAGCATCAACCTTGAGAAGATGTGCCTTGTCTCACCGGCCCGGGATCTCCGTACACAGGCCCCGCTCTGCACCGTGTGTAGCAAACGCATGACAAGCGCCGGGAAAGACAAAGGCTACAAGTGCCGCAAATGTGGTGGGCATGCAATGGATCCGGAGGTGGATGAGATCCCCAGAAAACTCACTGCCGGGTGGTACGAAGTTCCGCCGACTGCCCGAAGACATCTCGCAAAACCATTGTGCAGAGGGTTTCCGGAGATCTCGTGATTCAGGCAGGTGCACGAATCTCTGCACACCTGTAACAGTGCCCCGTAAAAGATCTCGGTATCAGTAAAGCATATTGCCTGCCGGTTCATTCTTTTTTTAAATCCGGGAACGTTTCAATGCAGGATTTCCCCGGGAGAATACATGAAAGGAAAACAACCGGAGAATCTCCGCGCCAGCGGGAAAGCATGTGCAGAACAAATGGGTTACCACTGGGCAGGAAATACCGATCCGACGCTGCCGTTTGACGGGCTGATGTACCACGGAAATGTGATGGTGGCAGTGAAATTAAAAAAGGTCAGGTATGGGATCGGTGAGGACTGCATTATCGAATGGAAATATCCGGAAGAGGTGGCGGCAATCCGTTCACTTCCCTTGCCGCCGTACATACTCCGCGAGTTCTGGATCCGGACCCAGAACGAGCGGGCGTACCGCCGGTTCTATATCCTGCCGGACACTACTGCGGAGATCCAGGAGAATACAAAAGAAGGGTACCGGAACACCCATTACCGGGAGGCATACTGGAAAAAGGCACCATACCAGATTGTAATACCCCTCCGGAAGGTTGAGGGGGTTGGGAATCGGGACCGGGAAACCCCGTAAAACGCTCCGTTTGCCAAAATGACGACCCGCATTTCCAGCCGGAGTGGAAATGGTGTCCACGCGCAGGTAAAAGTCTGACGAATGGAACTCTTTTTTAAAATAAGCGCAGAATTAAGGTTTTTAAACCTGCAATACAGACGCGTTCCTTCATCCCCATTTTTGGGGTAATAATTCAGGTCGTTTTCCTTAATGATCTCTGTCCGGAGGCCCTTTTCGGACATCTTTTTTACGACGGTGATTTTGTCATCGTGAGGGTTTCCTCCACGACGGCAATTTCATCGACCGAGAGCCCGTAGATTCCGTATACGAGCGAATCGATCTGCCGGTCGGTCGAGTCGATCTCCTGTGCGATGATCCCTTTTTCCTTTTCGTACGCTGCCAGACTCAGGTGCCGGTGCAGGTTCAGCATTTCGGTCACGAGCGCCTCCATCCGGCCGTGCCGGGCTGCATCATCCGGGTCGTCAAAATCCGGGGTGGCGACCGGGAACCGGCTGAGGATATCCCCCAGCCGAATGTCAGCGGGTACACCCGCATCCTCGGCGAGATTGCAAAGCACGAACGCGGCGAGCCGGCTGTTGAGAATACCAAGCAGGTACTGGCTCCCGGATGGGAGGAGACTAATCTTGCGGCCGAACACGGTCCGGTCGCTGCCGAGCGTGAAATGGGGCGGGAAGATCCGGGCCGGAAAAATAATACGGTTTTTTTCTTCCTGCCACGCGTCAGACTCGCTCGCAACCTCCCGCCAGTAATCTCCCTGCGATGGCCGGTCTTTCAGTGATTCCGCGTGCTCTTTGAGGTGCTGGGTGATACCCGGGTACCTCTTCTTCAGCCACCGCCACGCATGGCCGGTGGCCGAGGGATGCCGGTCGGTCCACCCCTGCGGGATAACTATACAGTACTGTTCTGGAGACGAAACACTGTAATTCCCGATCATTTCCCCGGCAACATACGGACGCAGCAGGGTTTTGCAGCGCGGGTCGGCACGGACCAGTTCTTTTCGTTGCGCTGCACTGATGACAAATGCTGGTTCAACCGCAATACCGGACCGGATCTCCCCGAGCACGTACTCCTCAAGCGGTATTCCAGCCCGGGAGATTTTTTCGAGCAACTGTTCCTTTCTCGTGTCGCGGAGCGTCCAGCCCCCCACCGAAAGTACCTGCTGGTCAATCAGGAATCCCGGGCTGTCCCCGGGTGAAGTCGGGGTTGACCCTGTGAGCCGGACGATGAAAGGATGCGATGACGGAAAATTTTCAAGCCGAAGAAAACAAGTGCCGTCACCGGCATCACCGGTAATCACGATCTCATCGATCTGCCTGCAGAGCAGCAGTTCCCGTAAGGGTGAACCGGACTTCCCATGGAGCCAGCGATCGCCGATCACGTACCCGAGCACGCCCCGGGGCCGCAGGAGTGAAAGGCCTTTTTCGATAAAAAATGCGGAGAGACGGGCCCCGGGATCACAGGTGGCAAAATGCCGCTGGACATACTGCTGGAGCCATTCACGCGCCGGCACCGGGCTTTCGGGTGGGCAGCTGATCACCGCATCGAAACCGCCAGGCGCGAGAATTTCAAAAAAGCCTTCCCGCCAGTTGAAGAGCCGGAGGGCATGGCGTTCCCGGGCCGGGCAGAACGCCCACGATTCATCGTCTGCAATTTCAGGTCCGACAAGCGCGTTCCCGCACCGTATCGTATCGGAGAGGATCCGCAGAAGATCACGAAACACCGGGAAAAAACCAACGGGCAGCGTCCCGGCGTCATCTCCTTCCAGGGCCGCAAGAGCAAGCAGCATCCGGGCGGCTGCGACTGCATGGGGATCAATATCGAGGCCATGAAGGGTGTGCCGCAGAAGATCGGTCCTCTCCACAAAAGTGTACTGCATGCCCGATGGTGACGGGATGAGCCCGTGGTATGCCCGGACCAAAAATGCCCCGGCCCCGCACGCGGGATCAATGATGCGCAGCGGAAGCGGCTCATCGTTGGACCGGCCGGCGCGTGCAGCTGCAAGGGTCTGTTCCACCGCGTAATCCATGAGTGCGGGAGATGGCATTACGCGCCCGACGTCGGCATCCGGCCGGTCGACAATGATCACCTGGTGGGCGGCAGACCGCCGGATTGTGCGGGCAAGGTACTGGTCGAAAACCCCGGCGCACTCCTCAAGGGAGAGCAGGGAAAAATCGTACGGCCGGTCCGCGGACAGGAGCCGGGCAGTTATTGCTTTTATCACCGGGTCATCGATCGTGGGACGTTTTCCGGCGGAGGGTTTGTGTCGGGAGGGAGTTTCCGAATAGCCCTCCGGCTCAGCCCAGAGATCGCTAGCGTCTGCGAAAAATTCCGCCAGTTGAATGTCGCTCTCTTTTGCATCAAGGATCCGGTTGAGGCTACCGGGGGAGATGAGATGCCGGTCTTCTGCGATGGCAAGGAGACAGAGCCGGAACAGGATACGGTGCACCGCGAGCGAGATCTCGCCGCTATGCATCCCGATATTGTTCCGGGCGACGCTCCGGGCAAGCTGTTCGCGCCATGCACAAATGTCGTGAAAGAAGGCAGACGCTGCATCGGGAAGAGCGGATGTGTCTGTTTCTTTGCCCGGATCTGCAACAGGACACCGCATGATGTAGTATTCGGCGCGAACGGGACAATAATGTTGTTGACTGAACGGATGAGACATCCGGGGCGGAAAACAAAAAAGAATGCCCGGCAGACACCGGGACAAAAATCCGGTGCCGGATCTCAGAATCCCATAATGGCCTCTTCAGGCTCCCCCGATGACTCTTTTGCCGGGACTTTGAGCATCAGGATGATCCCGATCACTTCGAGCACCATGCAGAACAGGAACGCGGCATCAAAGGCACCGGCAAGATCCATAGAGGGCAGCTGGTGGGCGGAAATCTCGGCCAGCTTCGGGCCGACAACAACGGTTGCAACGAGCATCACGGAAGCGACACCGAGGGACGAGCCAAGGTTGGTCATCATCCTGACAAGGCCGGATGACATCCCCCATTCCTGCGCCGGGGATTCTCCCATCACCGCGCTGTTGAGCGGCGAGAAGGCGATACCGGTACCGGCGCCAAGAAGGAAGAGGTAGATGCAGACATGGCCCACGCTTGTGCGGACCGACAGCGTCGAGAGGAGAAGGAGCGCCACGGCGCAGACCAGAAACCCGAAAATGATCGGTTTTTTTGTCCCGATCACATCGGAGAATTTTCCTGCAATGGGCGCGGTCATGATCATGCCGACCGGGAGAGCCAAGAGGATCGTCCCGGCATTGTCGGTTGCGATATGCTTGACCAGCTCGAGGTAAAAAGGCATGATGACCATGACGCCGGCCATCGCCATCTGGATCAGCATGACATTCACGTTCTGGAGCGTGAATGCGTCGTTGGACAGGAGGTTCAGTTTGATCAACGGCTCTTTTGTTTTCCGTTCCCATGCAACAAAGAGCGCCCAGAATATCACAGAGAGCACAAGTGCCGCGAGGCCGGCCACTGCACTGCTGCCCTGAATGGTGGTCAGACCGACAATCAGCGTGCCAAGGGCGACAAAGATGAGCGCGACCCCGGGGACATCGAGCTTCGCCCCCGGGGCGACCGGGTCACGCTGTGGCAGGATGCGCATCCCGAGAATGATCGCGATAATCCCGACCGGCAGGTTCACGTAGAAGATATACTGCCACGAGAACGCGCTCGTGAGAAAACCTCCCACCACCGGCCCCAGTGCGGCGCCGAGCATCGTGAACATCGCGACGATCCCCAAGGCCTGGCCTCTGACCGATGCGGACAGGTAGGAGGTGACCATGACTGCACCGAGAGCGGAGATGACCGCTCCACCCACCGCCTGAATCATCCGCGAGACGATCAGCACATCAATATTTGGGGAGAGGCCGCAGAGCGCCGAGCCGAAGGTAAACAGGGCAAAGCCGCCAAGAAAAATATTCCGGTACCCCTTCATATCACCGAGTTTGGATGCGGCGAGGAGAAGACTGACGAGGATGATCAGGTACGCGTTGAGTACCCACGAGACGGTCACGGTCGAGACATCGAGTGCTTTTGCAATGTCAGGAAGGGCGATATTGACGATCGTCGCATCGAGACCGGCCATGAACGAACCGAGCGCGATCACGATGACAATCAGGAGATCCTTCGTGGACATCTTCCTGTCGGGTGAACATTCAGCCATAATTCCTGTTCCTGTGGTATGAGTGATACTCTCCTGCCCTGATAATTGTTTCAGATTGTAGTCCGGGAGAAAGGACACACTTTAATCCAGTCCTGCTCCAACAGAAATCCTAAACAAACGGGATCACTGCCATGACACACACCAGCGATGTAAAAGACGCAAGCGGCACGGCGTCGTTCAAGTCCGTTGCCCAGATCTTCGATGGGGACGACCCGTCGCCGGAGGAAAGCCGCGATCTCTCGGACCGGGCCGAAGACCGAATCTTCCACGCATTACTTGCCGTCCCGAAAGGATTCCGGGCCGGCCTGTGCACGGACCTTGTCATCAGGGTACCGGCGTCGGAATTGACACAGGAACGCAGTACCGCAATTATCTCCGCAGTCAGGTCGCACTTCCGGCTCCGGGCAGACGAGGTGCAGCGGGACATGAAACTGATCCAGAGAGTCGGCCTCCGGGAGATCCGGCTCACTGCCGCAGTCTGCATACCGTCGTTTGCCGGCATCGCGGTCTGCTCCCAGTTCAAGGGAGACGCCCTCGCAGAAGTCGTGGAGAACATCCTTGTTATCTTCTGCTGGGTCACCATCTGGCAGCCGTTCCAGTCGCTCGTGTTCGACCGGTGGACACAAAGCGAAACCGCGAAGGTTTACCGGAAGATTGCGGAAATGCCCGTCCGCGTTCTGCCCGCGGAATAAGAAGCGAGAAATTCCCTAAAAAAATATTATAGCACGGTTGAAACGGGTATGACACCGGGTGGCCACACCCCAACCCGCACTCATCTTCGGGACACGGCAGGGCCTATGCCCCCTTGTTCTCCTTCCCCTTCTTCATCGCGACATAGATACTCACGAAGACCGAGGCGAGCGCCACAAATGAGACCGCAATGATCGCGTACGTAATGAGTGTAAAGTTTGCCTGCACAATCGGGAGGTTGCCCACAAAGTACCCGACAAGGAGGAAGAGACTTGACCACATCACGCCGCCAAGGACATTGTAGCCCAGGAACCATGAATACCGCATCTTCCCGACACCGGCAAGGAACGGTGCAAAGGTCCGGATAAAAGGCATAAACCGTGCAATGACGATGGTAAAGCCACCGTACTTCTCAAAATATTTCTGCGTCTCATCGAGGTGCTCTTTTTTTACGAGGGAATATTTCCATTCAAGCACTTTCATCTCAAACGTGTAGCCGATCCAGTAATTGAGCGTATCCCCAAGTATCACGGCGACAATCAGGGTACCGAGCAGGATCCAGATGTTGAGCATCCCGACAGCTGCAACGGCGCCCGCGACAAAAAGGAGGGAGTCGCCGGGCAGGTAGGGCATGACCACGAGACCAGTCTCGCAGAACAGGATCAAAAAGAGGATCACGTACGTCCACATCCCGTACTGCTGGAGGATCACCGGGAGGTACTTGTCAAAATGGAGTACCACGTCTAGAATATTGAACGGGAGAACCATGATATCAGATCATGGGAACGGATGCGATAAATGGATTGGGGATTCCCCAAACGACACTTTTCAGCAGGCATCCCGGAAGTGCTCGCTCGAAACAACGGGGAGGCAAAAGGCTGATAAAAAAATAAGTTCCCGGGGATTTTTGAGTTATTCCCGTTTAATCTGATGGATTTTGATGAGGCCGGCACAGGATTTGCAGGTATAATATTCATCCTTCCAGCAGGCCTCGCACCCCCAGCGCCCGCAGAGCACGCACTGGCGGAGCTCGGATATCGGGTGGGGCGTGTTGCAGAGATCGCACATGTACTGCGCAAAACTGCCGGGGTCCTTCGCTGGAGGCTCCCCCTGTTTTCGCATCACCGAGATCTCTTTTTTGATCTCACGAAGGCCGGGAGATTCCTTACTTTTTTGGGTTGTCGCGCCGGGCCAGTTCTTTTTCCAGAGAGTCAAGTCGCGCCTCCAGTGACGCCAGGTGAGTCTGCATGCCGGACTCATAGTTCTTCAGGTCAGAAAGCCGGTCTTCGTTCTGCTCAATCTCCGGTGTACTCTGCTCTTTAAAGCTCGCAAGTCTCGGGTGGGAAACGAGTTCCCACTCCTCCACCATGCTCTGGAACCGGCGGTCGAGGTACTCGTCCACCCGGCTCTCCACCGGGCGGGTAAGCGAAATATTCCCCTGTGCGCCCCGGAAAAAATAATACACGAGGAACAGGACGACACAGAGGATGATGACGAGGAGAACAAAGGTGAGGAGGTCCATGTCAGATCCTCCCTTTGAGTTCAGCCGCCCGGGTTTCGAGCCCGGTCAGTTTGTCCGATGCGGTCTTGTCAAAGGATTTCAGCCGGGGGATCTCCTGTTCCAGTGCCGCAAGCCGGCTGGTGAAATCCACAAGATCTGCCTTTGTTGCGAGATCCCATTCTTCAACGATATATTTCATCCGGCGGTCCACGTAGGCATTGAGATACGAGTTCATGCCGATCATAATGATTTCTCCAGGGAGGCGACGAGGTCTTCCAGCCGTTGTGCCCGTGCTTCGATGGCCGTTCTTTTTGCGTAGAGCTGGTCGATCTCCTCGCTCACGTGCGCCAGCCGGTTTTCGAGCCGTTCGAGATCGACCTCGGTCACCAGGTCCCATTCCTCGATAATGGCAGAAAAATTATGGTCAAAATACGCGTCGAGCGATTTGTCGAACGTCGGCATGCGGGAGTCGATCGCCCCGGGGATATGCGAGAACTGATCCCAGAAGGATTCCCCGGTCGCATTCTGGTCCGGGTTCTGGTTGATAACCGGGTACATCTGTTATTTCACCTTCTTTTCCTGTTCCTGGACATGATTGAGGAGGTGATCCAGTTTTCTTGTTTTCACCATATTCTCAAGCCGGGTCAACTGCTTTTCAAGGAGGTTTTCCCTGGCAAAGATATTGGTTTCAAGGGCCGTGTTCTCATCTTCGACCTGCCGGATCGCAGCCGTTTGTTCGGGAGAGAACCGGGTAAACGGGAACATTTTTGACGCTTCGTGCTGCTGGAGGAGTTTGAGTTTATCCTTTTCGAGTTCGAGCTCGATCGTGCGGTTGGCCGTCTTCATGATCCGGATCTCACGGACGATAAGGTACACGAGCGCCAGAGCGAGAACGATAAGAATTCCCAGAAGAACGGTGTCGGTGATTCCTGGTACCGGTGCCACAACTGCGTCAGCTGCCAACGTTACATCACCCCGTAACGGGTGTTGTTGTCCCATCCTTCACACAGAGAGATCATGTCAGAGTTCATCCTCGGATCCGGTGGCCTTCTTCACCGTTTTTTTCACTTTTTTCGCGGTCTTTGAAGCCGCCTTCCCGAGATTTGCCGATGCTTTCTTTGTTTCTTTTTTCACGGTATCCGCAGTTTTTGTGGCTCCAGTCTTTACTTCGCCGGCTGTTTTTCTGACCGCTTTGTCAAGTTTGACAACACCTTTTGCAATCGACACGTTTGCTTCTGCTGCGGCTTTCGAGAGTTTTTCTTTGAGGAGCGGTGATTTTTTGACAAGAACCTCATCGTCGTCCTTGAGCCCCAGCGTCTTGAGGTCCTCCTCGCTCACGCGGACCTGTCCTTCCCGCACCATGGTATCGGCGATCACGGAGGTTGTAACGGATTTTTTTGTTTCTTCATTGATGAGATCGACTTTTTCCCCGTCCTGTATTCCCAGAGCGGGCAGGTGTGCGACATTGAAACGCACCCGCCCCTCGCTTGGAAACGCACGCTTACGTATAGTTAACCGGACTTCCTGCATAGTCGATAAACCACCTTAAAAGGGTAAATATCTTTCTGATATGGGCACAAAATGCATCATTGTTCCTCAATTTTCCTCCTTTTTTTGGTAGTATCCTGCATTTTTTCCAAACACTGTTATCAGCCCAAAGCGCCAATACTTTTGCAGCATACGGGGAAAAACAGCGATGACACATCAATGCGATGAACCGGTCACCCAGATGCACCTCAAACCGGCGATGACCGTCGGCGAACTGGTCAATGCAATGGGAAAAGCCGGGGCGTACAACGGCGGCTCGCTCTACCATGCGGCAGAGATCTACGAGCAGATGCTAAAAGATAAGGATACGACAAAATTCTTCGGGCTCGCCGGCGCGATGGTGCCGGCCGGCATGGGCGGGATCGTTTCCGATCTTATCAGGGACGGCCACATCGACATCCTCGTCTCGACCGGTGCAAACCTCACGCACGATATCATCGAGGCAATCGGCTGCCGGCACTTCCACGGCACCGCATTCTGCAACGACATCGAGCTCAGGCACGATGAGATCAACCGGATCTACGATGTCTATCTCCCGAATGAAGCCTTCGAGCACTTCGAGACATTCATGCAGAGCGTGTACGGCGAACTCGAACCCGGAACCACGGTCTCGATCTCCGGACTCCTGCGCCACATCGGGCTCCACTTAAAAACCGGCATCCTTGCGACTGCCGCACAGAAAGCGATCCCGGTCTACTGCCCGGCAATCCAGGACTCGATGGTCGGCCTCCAGTACTGGCTCTTCTCGCAGACGAACAAGGTGACCGTGGACGCATTTGCCGATATGCCGGCGCTCCTTGACACCTGCTTTGCGACCAAAAAGGCCGGCGCCCTGCTCGTGGGCGGCGGCGTCCCGAAGAATTTCATCCTCCAGAGCATGCTCATGACACCAAACGGCTTCGATTACGCGATCCAGCTCACCGGGGACCGGCCTGACCTTGGCGGGCTCTCGGGCGCGACCTTGGACGAAGCCCGCTCGTGGGGCAAGATCACCGAGGAGGCAAAGGCCGTGACCGTGTACGCCGATGCGACCATCACGCTTCCGGTCCTCGTCGCGGCTGTGATGGAGCGGCTCAGCCATGCCTGACCTGATCCTCGCGCTGGACATAAAGGAAAAGAAAAAAGCACTCGCGGTAGCCCATGCCTGCGCCCCGCACCTTGACGCGATCAAGATCGGGTACCCGCTCGTGCTCTCGGCCGGCCTTTCGATCGCCGGCGAGCTCAAGAAAGAGGGCCTGCCGCTCATCGCCGACTTCAAGGTCGCGGATATCCCGAACACGGACACGCTCATCTGCGATCAGGTCTTCGCTGCAGGGTTTAGCGGGATCATCTGCCACGGGTTTACCGGCATGGACTCGATGAAAGCCTGCGTCGCTTCCGCCCATGCGCACAAGGGTGAATGCTTCGTGGTCGCCGAGATGAGCCACCCCGGAGGAAAGGAATTTTTCTCAGGGGGGATCCCGGAGCAGATCGCCGGAAACGCGATCATCGCAGGTGCCGACGGGATCATCGCGCCGGCCACCCGGCCGGACCGGGTCAGGGTCCTGCGGGGCTTTATCGGGGATAAGAAGATCCTCTCGCCGGGGATCGGGACACAGGGCGGGGATGCAGACGCCATCGCCACACTCGTGGACGGCATTATCGTGGGCCGGTCGATCTATGATGCCCCGGATCCTGCGGCCGCAGCGCAGTCCTATGCGCACCTCCGCAGGGACAGGAAAGCCTAAACAAATCCTTTTTTGAGACCCGATCCACCGGTGCGCGCCAGTACGTACCGCGAATGCAATATAACCTTCAGGGCACGGCCTAAAAGTTTTTTAAGGACTTGCACGATGTAGTAGTATGGATTGGAGTGCAGAGCAACGGAAAATTACAGAAAAATACAAGAAACTCGACGATATTCCGGAAACCGAGCGAAAATACAAGTGCCACACCTGCCATCTCATCGTAGACCAGAACCCGTGCCCGAACTGCGGGGAGACCAAACTTGAGATCATGTGCCCGCTCGACAACTGCCACTGCAGCCATGAGATGATCTCCGGGATCGAGTACTGCCCCCTGTGCGGCAAGCCCGTCTGCCCTGAATGCGGCTCCCACGATGTCGTCCAGATCAGCCGGGTGACCGGGTACCTGCAGGACGTCTCCGGGTGG
>Ga0181529_10004441_pt1 | contig 15177 bp, 9 predicted proteins | sample PEATcosm2014_Bin_36_FD_119763 | JGI IMG/M metagenome (GOLD analysis project Ga0181529, IMG submission 119763) | Peatland microbial communities from MTU Mesocosm Facility, Houghton, MI, USA - PEATcosm2014_Bin10_30_metaG | ecosystem: Environmental > Terrestrial > Soil > Wetlands > Peat | place...
CTGACTCGGTTGTACTCTCCTTCCAGCCGATCCTGACCGAGGACTACCTCGAGCGCTTCGGCCATGTGCCCCTACCGCCCTATATTCGGCGCGAGGATGGTAGCGAGGACGAGGAGCGCTATCAGACTGTCTATTCGCGCGAGGTTGGATCGGCGGCGTGCCCGACGGCCGGGCTCCATTTCACCGAAGCCCTCCTCGCTTCGCTCCGCAAGAGAGGCGTGCGGCTGGCGAGCCTGACCCTCCACGTGGGCCTGGGCACCTTCCTGCCCGTGCGGGCGCAGGTCGTCGAGGAACACCGTATGCACTCCGAGGAATACAGCGTTCCCGAGGCTACGGCCCGCGAGGTGATGTCAGCCAAGGCCGAGGGGAGGCCCGTGCTCGCCGTGGGCACGACGAGCCTTCGCTGCCTGGAGTCCGCCTGGGAGGAGGAAGAGGGCCTGCGGCAGGGGCCGGGCAGCACGAGCATCTTCATCTATCCGGGATACCGGTTCAGGGTCGTCGACATGCTCTTTACGAATTTCCATACGCCGAAGTCGACCCTTCTCATGCTCGTCTCGGCCTTCGCTGGCCGCGAGGCTATCCTCGAGGCCTATGCCGAGGCCGTGCGGGAGCGTTATCGCTTCTTCAGCTACGGGGACGCGATGCTGATAAAGTGAAAAGTGAGGCGCGAAATGCAAGAACGAGGCATGGAACGAGCCTAGTGCCCTCCGTGGCTGCGCTCCCTGCCTCCGTCGCGAGACTCATCTCAATACGTGCCGCCGTCCATCTTCTCGAAGTCGGCCCTGACCTTTCGCAGGCGCGTTAGCTGATCTCCGATAATCTGCGCGTAGTCGAGCGTTCCTTCGTCGATGCGGTAGGCCTCGTCGGTCCAGTACTCGGCGTCGTCGAGGAGGACCCATCGCATTGCCATGGCCTTTTTAGCGAGATTCTTGGCCTCGGCCCAATACGATAGGGCGGCCTCGTAGGCGGTCTCCGCCGTCTTGAGGCTCTCCAGGTTCTCTGCCTTCCACGGGGCGTTGTAGAAAAACGCGACGCGCTTGTCGAATTTCGATCCCAGGGCGAGGTGCTCCTCGATGAGCTTGAGGTCGATGTGCATCTCGAGGAGGTAGCGGTACCTCTCCCAATGCTGCTGGTCCTCGATCTTGGCCAGGGCATAGAGGGGATCGCAGAAGTCGGCCTTCTTCGCCTCCTCGAGCCAGTAGATGTTCTCGATGATGTCGTCGGGGTACTGGATGTAGTGGGTGTGATAGAGGCGGTAGTACTGTTCCTTGTAGTAGACGGGATAGGCCGAGGCCGCCATCGCCGCGACGAGGAGGACGAGGCCGAGTGAGGCGCGCTTGCCCATACGGCTAGAGTATCGGCAGTCCTGGCGCCGGAATACAGGGAGGCGAGGGCGAAACCTCTCGGCGCCGGGGTTGTTTACTCCAGGTCGTGCCTGAGGCCGAGGGTCGAGCGGACAAGCGCGGCTATCTCGCGATGGACCTCCTCAACGCCGCGGGAGGCGTCGATCCGCTCGATCCTCATGCCGCCTCCGGCATAGGAAGCCAGGGCCTCGGCATAGGCCGCCCTCACTCTTTCCTGGAAAGGGAGGGCCTCGAAGATGTCGAGCCTCTCGCGGCCTTCCAACCTGCCCATGGAGCGCTCGGGGCTGAGGTCGAAGAATAGGAGCAGCTCGGGAAGGGGGAAGGCCGCGTTCAATTGGGCCGGGAGTTCGGGTCCGCAGGCTACGCCCTGGTATGCCAGGCTCGAGAGGACATAGCGGTCGCAGACCACGGTCCCGCCTCGGCCCAGGCGCTCGAGGATGCCGCCCCTTCCCTTAAGGTGCTCGTTTCGGTCGGCGGCGAAAAGACGAGCGAGGGTGCCTGGGTCCCGCTCCAGCTCGCCCGAGAGTATCCTGCGGATGAGCAGGCCCTCGGGGCTCTCGGTAGGCTCGCTGGTCGTCCAATGGTCAATGCCGGCCCGATCGAGGGCCCGGTCGATCAAGGCGAGCTGCGTGGTCGTGCCCGCGCCGTCCCCGCCTTCGAGGACGATGAAGCGGCGCAGCACTCGGGGCGAGACAGGCGTCATGGGTTTCAAGTTAGCCTTTCGAGGCCGAAGGGCGCAAGCGGTTTCCACGGCTCCTTGCAGCAGTGGCATGAAGCCGATAATGACTATGTGCGGAGGAACGTGGTATCGTCGTGGATACGAGCATGGTTGCACTGAAGCGCGCCTCGGCCGCGGTCGCTGCCGTGGCACTGGCCCTCTCGGCCTTGGCGGCCGTCTTCCTCATGCCCCGGCTTAACGAGCTGACAGGGAAGGCGGTGTCCGAGGGCATCCTCGGCATGCGAGCTCGAATCGAGTCCGCCCTCGGCCTGACGATCTCCTTCGATTCCCTCTCGCCCTCGATCCTCCGCTCGGCCTCCTTCTCGGGTCTGGCGATCTCGGCGCCCGGCGGCAGGACGCTTCTGTCGGCGAAGAAGGTGCGCGCGACCTACGACATACTCTCCGTCCTGCGGGGACGGAGCTCCGAGGCCCTCACCGGCCTCGAGCTCGAGGACGTGACCCTCGACCTGCGCATCCCCGAGGACCAAGCCGTCCTGGACCATCTTGTCGCGTTGGCCGGGGGAGGCGGGGCAGGCAACGCCCTTCCAAAGATCCTCGTCACGGGCAAGAACGTGTCCGCCTCGGTAGCGGTGACGGGGCTTGGGAGCGCCTCCTTCGCTGCGCGCGAGATCGATTTCTCCAACGTCAAGGACGAGCCGTCGTTTTTCCTCGAGGGGCGCTTTTCGGTCCTCCCGGAGGCAGCCGGCATCGGGCAGGTACGGGGCCCGCTCTCGCTCTCGGGCTCCCTGGCCAAGGATTTCAGCATGGCCAGGCTCGAGCTCACGCTCTCAGCCGACTCGCGGGTCTTCTCGCTCTCGACCCAAAGATTCGAGCTGGTGTACGGTGACCGGAGGCTCGTCCTCACCAAGGTCAAGGACCGATCGCCCCTCGATGCCGAGTTCGACCTGGATTTCGGAGGCGGCGAGTCCTCGGCCTCGCTCCTCTTGGACGGCTATGTCCCCGCCAAGGGTTTGAGGCTCGAGGGCCCCTTGGCTCACCTCGAGCCCTGGCTCGAAATGCCCTATACGGGGAAGATACAGGCGAGCGCTCCGGCTCTCGACTTCTCCCGCATCGCGTATGCAGTAAGGCTCTCGGGGGCGTTGCCGCGCGGGATCCTCCCCGGGGAAGAGGGCGAAGCCTACGCGGACATCTCCGCGCGCGGAGACATGAAGTCAGTCTCCGTGGAGAAGGCGAGGCTTGAGAAGGGCAGGGAACGTATCGAGTATTCGGGTTCCTTCGGCTTCGCCGATCTCTCGCCTGACGGCGTCCTCGACCTCGATTTCTCGCTGATGGGAGGAGAGCTCGCAGTCTCCTCTTCCGTGCGGCTCGTGGGCCATGGCGGGGAATATGCCGCCCTAGCGGACGAGGCGACGATCGGAGGCGTCGTCTTCAAGGACCTGGCCTTGACGGCCGCCAGGAAGGGCCCCCTGGCCGACTTCAATTTCTCCTTCCGTCCCCCGGCTCCCGCGGGCGAAAGCTCCGATGCCTCGGTTCAGGGCTTCTCCGGCGAGGCGGGGGCCTCAGCCGGCTCATCCATGGTGAAAATAGAAGGCAGCGTCTCCTTCGAGGAGAAGCCCAACCTCGAGCTCTCGGCCGACCTCGAGACGATAGACCTCGGGCCGCTCGAGCCCCTCCTCGACAAGCTTGGCGTCTCGCCCGAGACCGCCTCATGGCTCGCGAGCCTTAGGCTTGGAGGAGCTCTCTTCGCGACGAGCGATTTCACCAGGATATCCTGGTCAGCCACGGACCTGACCCTCGTCTCCAGCTACCTGCCTGGGGCCTATGCCATTCTCTCGCTCTCGGGCAATTCGACGAGCCTGGCTGTCAAGCGAGCCCTCGTCTCGGCCTTCGGCCTCGCCATCGAGGGCTCGGGCAAGCTGGACTTCTCGGAGACGGGCAGGCTGGGCTTCGAGGCCGACCTCGCCTACCAGGGCATACCCTACGCCCTCAAGGGCAGCCTCATCGGGAACGAGCTGGCGATAAGCGGCGATTACGGCCTCGAGCTCACCGCGCGCGTGAATGTCGACGCTAGCTTCGTGGCGCTCAGGGCGAGCAGCCTTCCGATCCCCTTGTTTGGAGGGATTTTCCTCGCGACCGTGGACGCCCAGGGGCGCTACGCCACCCCCGCCTCCTGGGACGCGGTCGTGGCCGAGCTGACCATCGTCCCCGCAGGCGAGAGCATGGCGACGGTCCCCAAGGTCGAGCTGGCCGGGAGCTTCTCGCCCGACGCGGCGCAGCTGAGCCGCGTGCGCATCGAAGACAGGTACTCGGCCGTCGTGGGCAAGGCCTCGCTGACCTACTCGCTCGCGGAGCCCTTGAGCGCTAGCGTTACAGCTGTGCTTTCGGCGGATCCGGCGGCCAAAGCCTCGCCGGAATACTACTCGCTCACGGCCTCCTATTCTGGAGGCAAGGTTGACGCGGCTCTCGACTTGGCGGGATCGCCGCTCGCCAGGCTTGGCAAGCTGCCCATCGTCGGCTCCCTCGATGGCAGGATCTCCGCGAGCGGCGAGCTCGCCGACCCGAGCCTCGACTTCAGCCTCAAGCTGCGCGACGGCCGCTATCTCGACCAGACTCTCATCGCCTCGGCCTCGGGCAGCTATTCGAGCGGCGGGATCGAGCTCCATGACGCATCAGCCGCTTACCAGGGCCAATCCATATCGGCCGGCTCCGCCACATTTTCCTTCGCCGACGCTTCTTCGACCCTCGCGCTGAGCTTCGCCGGTAATCTCCTCGGCTCCGACCTTTCATTCAGACTCGCCGCCCGGGGCACCTCGATGAAGGGCGGGGTCCCGAGCCTCGCCGAGAGGCTTCAGCGCTACTCTGCGTCCGGGACCCTGAGCGGCTTCTCCTGGGGCACCATATCCACGGCGAGCTGGCCCTTCCTCGCGGTCGCTGACTCGGGGTCAATAAGCCTCGTCAGCGGACCCCAAGAGGAGATACAGGCCAAATATGCTCCGGGAGGCACATTCACGGCGAGCCTCAGGAGCCCTTTCCCCGCGCTGGCGGAGGTATCGGGACTCTTCGACGGGAAGAATATCGATCTCTCGGTCCAAGGGCTCTCCTTCGATTTGAGACTCCTCTCGCCCCTGATGCCACCCGACCTCATCAAGATCCTCGATGGCAGGGCGCGCGGCGGGTTCCGGGCGGTAGGCCTCGTCGGGGACCCCGAGATCACCGGCAAGATCGACATCGAGAACGCGTCCCTGAAGGTTTTGGGCTGGCTCGCGGACGACGTCGGCCCCTTCGATGCCTCGATCGTCGCCACGGGGAAGAGCGTATCCTCGTCGATAGGCGCCGTGAAGATCGGCAAAGCGACGGCGTCCATGCAGGTCCAGGCGACGTTCGATCAATGGCTGCCCGTAGGCCTGACCGCGTCAGTGGCCACGGTCCCCGGCTCGCACGTGAGCATGGACGCGTCCCTCCTCGGCATCAGCGCCAAGGCTCAGGCGACGGCCGGCCTCAAATTCGCGCTCCAGGGAGACGTGCTGGACATCGACTGCGACGTCGCCCTCGAAGGCGGGAATGTCGTAGTCAGCTCGGCCGTGCTCAACCAGCCGGGGCCCGATCTCGGCGAGCGGCCGTCGATCTTCCTGGCAGTGTCGGCTAACGTGAGCGTGGGGAAGGGCGTCCACGTATTCTTCCCCTCCACGGCACTCCCCGTGATCGATGCCTATTCAGATCCCACGAGCCTTCTCGCCGTGCGATACGACCAGGAATCGGGGGACTTCACGCTCAAGGGGACGGTCGCCCTCCGCGGCGGAGAGGTTTTCTACATTCAAAGGAATTTCTTCCTCAAGAACGGGAAGATCGTCTTCAACGAGGACTCGGACCGCTTCGAGCCCAGAGTGACCCTGCTCGCGGAGCTCCGCGACAGGAACGATCAGGGGCAGCCCATCGCCATCTCCATGAGGGCGGACAACGAGCCCCTCACCAGCTTCCACCCGCAGCTGAGCTCGGACCCGCCCATGAGCGAATCGCAGATCGCCCTGCTCATGGGGCAGAACCTCTTCGATGCCGCGCCGGACAACAGTCTCGATCTCAGGAAGACCCTTATCTCCGGCAGCCAGTTCATTCCCCAGCTCGACGTCACGAGGGTCTACTTGGACAAGGCGCGCGACGGCCTGGGGCTCGACATGCTCTCCATGAAGACCCAGGTGCTCCAGAATTGGCTCATCGATATAGCCGTGCCCGCGAGCCAAACCGGCGACGCCCTAGGACAGTATTTCGACCAGAGCGAGATCTACGCCGGAAAGTACCTGAACGACTCGATCTTCGCCCACGCTTCCCTCCTGCTCAACGACAACCCACTTGCCGGGTACACAAAACCCGAGCTAGACTCGGAGCTCGGCGTGGAGCTGGATTCCCCCTTCGGCCTCATTCAATGGAACGTGGACCCGAAGAACTGGGACAACCTGTTGATCAGCGACCAGAGCCTAAGCATAAGCTGGAAGCTCTCCTATTGATTTTGAGGAGTACCATGAAGCGACTCGCGATCCTGCCCATCCTCTTCCTCGCCGTCACTGTCTTCTCCGGCCCCGCCTTCGCGCAGCTTCAGCAGCCGGCGGGCGATTCGGCCCAGGCCGCGGTTCCAGAGCCGGAACAGGCCCCATCCTCATCGCCGGATCAGGCCCAGATCTCCCCGGACCAATCTACAGTCCCTCCTGCGGCCGGGCAGCAAGGCCAGGCGCCCGCCCAGGCGCCCTCGGATTGGTTCTGGGGCAAGCCTATCGCCTCCGTCCAGTGGGAAGGCGTCGTGCACGCGGACAAGCGAGAGCTGGACTCCACGGTCAAGTCGTATATCGGGAAGGATTTCACCGAGGAGCTCTGGGTCGAGCTGCAGTCGAAGCTCTACGAACTCGATTGGTTCGAGAAGATCGAGCCGACCGCCCTCCCCGCCGACGCCACGAAAGCGAAGGTCATCATTAAATTCACGGTGACGGAAAAGCCCGCGATCGAGTCGGTTCGAGTAGTCGGCAACTCCGGCATCAAGACGAACGATATCCTCGACGCCGTAACCGAGAAGGCTGGCGATATCTACAACCAGTCCAAGTCCAGGGTCGACGAGCTCGCCGTGCGCCGGCTCTACCTGGACAAGGGCTATCCCGACGCGACCGTTTCGTCCGGCACCCTCGCGGGAAGGACCAAGGGCGAGGTGATCCTGAGTTTCAATGTCAGCGAGGGATCTAAGGTGGCCGTGCGGGAGATCCGCTTTACCGGCAATACGGCCGTGTCCTCCCAGAGCCTCAAGGGCAAGATGAGCCTCAAGGAAAGCGGCTTCCTCCAGAACGGCCCGTTCCAGGAGTCCAAGCTCGAGGACGACAAGAAGACCCTGGTCCAGTACTACCAAAGCCGGGGATACATCGATGCGGCCGTCGAGGACGTCGTGCGAAGCTACGAGAAGGACCCTAAGACTTCGAAGAACTGGCTCGTCCTCACTATCGTCATCAAGGAGGGCAAGCAGTGGCTCTTCGGCGGCATGAGATTCGAGGGGAACGCCATCTTCTCCAACGAGAAGCTCGCCTCCTATTTCAGCGAGAAGCCCGGTACCATCCTCAACTACACGAAGCTCACGCAGGAGAAGTCCAAGATCGACGATCTCTATTACGAGTCGGGATACATCTTCAACCAGATCACGCTCGTGGAGAGCCGCGACGAGGCGAGGCTGAGCGTCTCGTACACCATCAAGATCGTCGAACAGGACCGGGCCCATATCGAGAGCATATCGTTCAAGGGCAACAAGAAGACCAAGGACTTCGTCCTCTACCGCGAGCTGCCCCTCGAGGTCGGCGACGTCTTCTCAAAAGCCAAGATCACGGACGGACTGCGCAACCTCTACAATCTCCAGTACTTCTCCGCGGTCGATCCACAATTGTTTCCAGGCTCGGCCGACAACTTGATGGACCTCGTCATCACCGTGGAGGAGCAGAGCACCGCCGACATCCAGTTCGGCCTCACCCTCAGCGGACTTGGCGACCCCAGCGTCACCGTGCCCCTCTCAGGCACCCTTAAGTGGGACGATCGCGACTTCCTCGGCAATGGCACGGACTTCTCGATCGAGTCCGACCTGGGCCTTACCTCGCAGACTCTCAGCTTCGGCTATTCCGACCGGTACTTCTTCGGCAACAAGCTGTCGGGGGGCGTCAACCTCTCCTTCATGCATCAGCTCCTCACCACGGGCCAGGACTCCATCCCGCCGCTCTTCGACGACGGAGTGCCCGATCCGTACACGACGCCCATCACGGGCGGCTACTCCCTGACCGCCCTGCCGGTCGCCTATCTCATGCCGTACACGAACTGGAACATCTCGCTCGGGCTCTCCTCGGGCTATGAATTCCGCACGATCGCGGGCGACCTCGGCTTAGGCGGGGCGCTCAGCTTCGGGGTCGGGATGCAGAGCTACGACGATACCAGATACCGCCCCGCCACGGCGTCCTTGCGCGAGTACAACGGAGACTGGCGGCTTGGCAATAAGATCATCGTCCGATCCTCGCTCAACAAGCTCGATCTCTCGTACAACCCGAGCAATGGCTACTACGCGAGCGAGCGCCTGACCTGGGCTGGGCTCCTCCCCGATCCATTGGAGGCCCAGCAATACTTCAAGACGGAGAGCCGGATCGAGGCATACCTGACCTTGTTCAGCATACCGGTATTCGAGAACTGGAACCTCAAGATGGTGCTCGGGGCGCATTCGAGCTTCTCGACTCTGAGCCCCCATCCTGGCGCCCCCCTCGAGGTCAACACCGACTGGCTATCCCTCGACGGCACCTTCAACGCGCGCGGCTGGAGCGTGCTGCTGGGGATCCAAGGCATCGACATGTGGGAGAACTGGGTGGAGATCCGCATGCCCATTTTCGAGCAGATTTTCTGGGTGGACGGATTCTTCGACGCCGCCGCCATGGAGACCGAGGGAGGCCTCGTCGACATGAGCCAATCGACGCCAGTCTCCGATTCCTCTCAGGGCTCCTTCGCCGGCCTGCAATGGAAGAACATGGCGCTCAGCCTGGGGGTTGGCATCAGGTTCTCCATACAGCAGTTCCCCTTCCGCTTCTATTACGCCTGGCCTTTCACCTACGGGGCCTCGGGCATCAGCTGGCGGAGCCCGAACTTGGTTATCAGCATTACGCAGCCCTTGAACTGAAGAGGAGGCTGAAGATGCGACCGAAGAGGTTGGTGGCGCTCACCGGGCTGTTGGCTCTGGCCGCGGTCCTCTGTTCCGCCCAGCAGATCACGAGGATAGCCGTCGTCGACCTCTCGAAGGTGATCTCGGCCTATTCGAGGGACGCGCAGGCCGTCAAGGACTTCGAGCTCAAGAAGTCCCAGGTCCAGAGCGATGTCGACAGGATGACGGCGGAGCTTCGGCAGCTGATGTCCCAGAGAGCCGACGCGGACAAGGCGGGCGACAAGGCCGCTTCGCTCAAGCTGCGCGACGACATCGACAAAAAGACCAAGGCGCTCACCGATTTCGTGAGCGCCAAGCAGGCTGAGCTGGACGACCAGGCCAAGAAGCTGGCTACCACGGACGCCTTCTCGCAGGACCTGTACAAGCAGATTCAGAACGTGGCGGAGACCGAGGGCTACTCCCTCGTGATCAATCTCAAGTCCAGCGACAGCGTCATGAACGCCGTCCTCTGGTACAGCCCGATGATCGACATCACCGACGACGTGATCCAGGCCCTGGGGGTCAAGTCGCCTTAATCCTTCCCCTTGGCTCGGCGCCCTGCCTGCGGAGCCTCTGCCTCGGAATCCACGGCCTTCTTGAGCAGGCTCGTCAGGGCCGCGAAACGGCTGCGGTTCTCGGCGGAGAGCTGGGAAAGCTCCTCGTGAGAATCGAGGAGGAAGCGGGCGCTCGAGCGAGCCTCGCCGGACAGTCGAGGCAGGTCGGCGGGGAAGGGGACCGGGCCGTCGGTGAGCTCCACCATGCCCAGGACTCCGATAGTGCGCAATAGGCCTTGGCAGGCCTCGTTGACGCCGATGAGGACGATCATCCGAGCCCCGGCCTTGTCGGCCGGGAGCTTGGCGAAGCGCTTCTGAGTCCCTACGATGAGGCCGAGGAAGGTGGAGTCCATGTACTCGCAGGAAGAGAGGTCGAGGTAGACATGCTCCACTGCCGGGGCCGACTCGAGCCGCTCGAAGATGGCCTCCTTGAGGGACGGGCAGATCAGGGCGGTCACGTGCCCCGTCGCGCGCGCGTAGATGACCGGCCCATCCGACTTGTAGAAAACGGCTTCTTCCAATTGCCCACCTCGCCAACGCTTCTCCTTGAAGACTACCTTTTCCGCGGCTATAATGCAACGCCATGGCCGAGCGGACCGCGATGATGGACCAGTACCGCGCGATCAAGGCGCGGTACCGCGATGCCATCCTCTTTTTCCGACTCGGCGACTTCTACGAGATGTTCTTCGAGGACGCGATCGAGGCGAGCTCCCTCCTGGACCTCACCCTCACCCAACGACAGGGCGAGCCCATGTGCGGCGTGCCCTACCATGCGGCCCGGTCCTACATCGCCCGGCTCCTAAAATGCGGTAAAAAGATAGCTATCTGCGAACAGCTTTCGGAGCCCGGCATGGGCAAGGGCATAGTCGAGCGCGACGTAATCGAGGTCGTGACCCCAGGCACGACGGTGGAAGAGGACTTTCTCGAACGAGGCTCGAATAACTACCTCGTCGCGCTTTGCCGTCCTCAGAGCGGCTCAGCGGCCGAGCGGCCGCGCGGAGCACAGCGAAGCTCAGCGGCTGAGCGAAGCTCAGCGCGGCTCTGCCTCGCCTATCTCGAGCTCTCCACGGGCGAATTTAGAGCCTTCGTCCTCGGCGGCCCCGTATTGGGCACAGGCGGGGCCGACGAGGGCGGCCAGGCCCAGGCCCTGCGCTCCGAGCTCTACCGACTCTCGCCCCGAGAGATGCTGGTCCAGCAGTCCCTCCTCAGCGAAGCCCCCATCGCCGAGGCTATCGGGGAGATCGAAGGCCTCGTCCTGGGGAAATACCCCGACTGGAGCTTCGATCAGGCCTCCTCTGCCCGTGACCTAGCCAGGCGCTTTGGGCTCGACTCGCTCAAAGGCTACGGCTTCGAGGATGGAGCTCCGGAGCTGGCAGCGGCCGGCGCCATCCTGCGCTACGTGGACGAGACCGCTCGCTCGAGCCTCGCCCACCTCTCCCCCCCACTCCCATACAAGGGCGACGAGTATCTGTCCATCGATGAGGGCAGTCGCAAGAATCTCGAGATCGTGCGGAACTTGGGCGACTCGGGCAAGGCCTTCAGCCTCCTTTCGGTGCTGGACCACACTCGGACGGCGCCCGGCGCCCGGCTTCTCAGGAATTGGCTTCTCCAGCCCCTCCGCTCGAGGAGCGGAGCCGAGGCGCGGCTCGAAGCAGTGGAATACCTCTACCGCGACCAGCGCCTCCTCGCCTCGCTGCGCGAGTCCCTGGGCTCGGTGCGGGACATCGAGCGCCTGGCCTCGCGGGTGGCCATGGATAAGGCCCACGCCAAGGATCTTCTGGCCCTCGCCGAATCGATTCGCGGATGCGCCGCCTGCGGTGCCCTCCTCGAGGCCTGCGGGGCGCCTCCGCCCGAGGCCCTCGCCGCCAGTCCGGCCGAGCTCGAGGCTCTCGACCGAGCCCAAGCCCTGGCTTTTCTTCTCGAATCCGCGATCAAGGACGAGCCTTCCGTGCTTCTCACCGAGGGCGAGCTCATCCGCGATGGCTACTCGCCCGAGCTGGACGGACTTCGCGGCCTCAAGTCCGGCTCGCGAGAGCTCCTCGAAACATATATCGAGGAGGAGAAGGCACTATCGCGGATCCCGACGCTGAGGGTCAGGTACAACCGGATCATCGGCTATTACCTGGAGGTCAGCAAGGGCAAGATCGACGCTGTGCCTCCCCACTTCATCAGGCGGCAGTCCCTGGTCGCTGGAGAACGCTATACTACCGCCCGACTCTCCGAGCTCGAGAGCGAGATCAACGGGGCGACCGAGAGGATCATCGAGCTCGAAAAAAAACTTTTCCTGGAAATCCGCGAAAAGGCCAAGGCCGAAGTCGGCTCCCTCCTCGCCCTCGGGAGGGCATGGGCGGCCCGAGACTGCCTCGCCTCCTTCGCCTGGGCCGCCACAGCGGGAGGCTACTCCAGGCCACGCCTCGTCGACGAGAGCGTGCTCAATATCGTCGAGGGCCGTCATCCCGTCGTCGAGGCCCACTTGGGCGAGGGAAGCTTCGTCCCCAATGGGATTCGTCTCGACGCCCGTCGACGTCCAAACGGCGACGAATCGGCGGATGCGCCCGCCTTCGCCCTGATCACCGGGCCTAACATGGCCGGCAAGTCCACCTTCCTGAGGCAAACCGCCATCATCGCCCTCATGGCCCAGGCCGGGTCATTCGTCCCCGCCCTCGACGCCGAGATCGGAATGATCGACAAGATCTACTGCCGGGTCGGGGCCCAGGACAATCTGGCGCGGGGCGAGAGCACCTTCCTCGTCGAGATGCATGAGACGGCTTTCATCCTAAATACGGCGACCGAGCGCAGCCTCGTAGTCATGGACGAGGTAGGCAGGGGCACGAGCACGGTCGACGGCCTGGCCATCGCTTGGGCCGTGAGCGAAGACCTCCTCGACAGGGTCCGCTGCCGGACCCTTTTCGCGACGCACTATCACGAGCTGACCGCGCTCGCTCATCCGCGATTGCGCAATTTCTCGCTCGCCGTACTCGAGGATGAGGGGCAGATCGTCTTCCTGAAGAAGCTCGAGGAGAAGCCGGCGGAGGGCTCTTATGGCATCCACGTCGCCCGGCTCGCCGGCCTGCCATCTCCAGTGCTTATTAGGGCCGCTGCCATCCAGGCCGAGCTCGAGGCCAAGGAACGTTCTCTGCCATCGATGCCCTCTGGGCGTGACCAGGCTTCAGGCATCCCCGCGGCTCCCGGCGCCGCTGCAAGAGGGATCCAGCGCAAAGCAAGGCCTGCCGAGCTCTTCGATCCGGGGGAGCTCGCGATAGCCGAGCTGGGCTCCCTCGATGTCGACAACATGAGCCCGCTTGAAGCGCTCAATAGGCTGGCCGCGCTCAAGGCTAAACTCAACGACCATTAGGCCGTCTCAATCGCGCAAGCATGGTATGCGCGTTCTTCATGCATGTTCCTCGCACGGTTCCTCGACGCATCCCTCGATCTCGCCCTACCAAGGGAGTGCGTCCTCTGCGGGTCTTCTGAGACCCTGAAGGGTCCGCCCCTCTGCGAGACATGCGCACTATCCCTCGATAAGTGGACAGGGGATAGATGCCCGCGCTGCGGCCTTCCGCTCATCTCGGAGCAGGGACTCTGCATGAGATGCCGCGGCAGGGACTGGGCCTTCGACTCGGCCTATCCTCTGTACTCCTATTCCGGCCCGGTGCGCGAGCTGATCTCGGCCTATAAGAAGGATGGGCGCCGCAGCCTCGCTCCCTTCCTCGCAGGGCTCCTTGCGGAGGCCATAGACGCACGATGGCCCGAGCGGACGATCGTACCCGTCCCTCCAAGGCCGGGGAAAATTCGGCGCAGAGGCTGGGACCAGGTGGAGGAGCTCGCGCGGCAGCTAGAGCTGCGAGGCCTGACCGTTTCACGGGCCCTGGAACGCCTTCCTTCGGAGGAGCAGAAGAGCCTTGGGCGCTCCGGCCGTGGGGAAAACGCCCGGAAGGCTTATGCGCTCAAGCGGCGTGCATCCCCTCCGCCTCGGCCCCTCCTCCTAGACGATGTCGTCACTACCTGCGCTACCATCGATGCCTGCGCCAGGGCCCTGAAAGAAGGAGGTGCGGTATCGGTCGTCGCGCTGATCCTCGCCGCCGATTAGGCAACCGCACGTACGAGAGATGACCTTTACTGTCGCGAGGCTGCATGATGGAGGAACATTCTGCATGATCTTGTGAGGATAGGGGCAACGACGAAGGTCACGAAGGGAGTGGGATACCGTGCCAGACTGTCGATGGATCGATCGCAACTTTCGTAGCGATGCCTACCTGGCACGCGTATTGACGATATAAGTGTAAAGCTGTACTATTCGCGTAGATTTAAAACAACAAAAGATTCTCCTTAGGAATAAGAAGAGTCGTTCGCGCGGCTCTTTTTTTATAGGCATGCAGGAAGGCGAAAGGCTTTTCGAAAGGCTCGAGCCTCTTCTCGCGGAGGCCGGCCTCGCCCTCGTGGATCTGGGCGAAAGCCGCCGCGGCGGCTTTGCCCAGGTGAGGATGACGATCTATTCGCCCGGCGGTACGGGCACCGACGAGTGCGCCCAGGCGCACCGGATAGCCTACCCCGCGATTGAGGCGTTCCTCGGGGTGACAGAACCGGAGCTGGAGGTTTCGAGTCCGGGAATCGAGAGGGTATTGCGCAGCCCGAGGGAGTGGGCCATTTTCAAGGGGAAGGGCGTCCGTGTCCTCCTCCGGGACGAAACCGAGTGGATCCAGGGGCGTATCGAAGGCGCCGAGGGCGGGAAGCTGAGGCTCGCCCTCCCCGACGGCCCGATGGACCTCGAGCTCGAAGCCGTGGCCAAGGCCCGGCTCGATTCCTCGGCCGAGCGTCTCTTCGCGTCGCGTATGGCGACTCGACGGGGCGACATAATCGAGGGGGGAGACTAAGTCATATGGCTTCCGAGATGGCAGAAGCGATACGGCAGCTCATCAACGAGAAGGGCATTTCCGAGGAACTAATTGTCAAGACGCTCGAGGACGCCCTCCTGGCTGCATACAAGAAGAAGTACGGGACCAACGAGAACGCGATCGTCCGTTTCAAGGACGACTACGAGGGCGTCGACGTCTACGCCAAGAAGACTATCGTCGATGAAGTCGACGATCCAGTCCTCGAGATCTCGCTGGAGGAGGCTCAGGAGATGGCCGACGGGGCCGAGGTCGGCGATATCCTCGAGTTGCCGGTCGATCCGCACGAATTCGACCTCCAATCCGTCATGCTGGCCAAGCAGACGACTCGTCAATCCTTGCGCGAGATATCCCGCGACACCCAGTACGCCGAGTACAAGTCCAAGGTCGGAGAGATCATCATCGGCTACTACCAGCGCGAGAAGAACGGCAACATCTTCGTCGACCTGGGAAAAATCGAGGGCATCTTCCCGAAGAAGTACCAATCGCC
>Ga0181529_10004442_pt1 | contig 15174 bp, 15 predicted proteins | sample PEATcosm2014_Bin_36_FD_119763 | JGI IMG/M metagenome (GOLD analysis project Ga0181529, IMG submission 119763) | Peatland microbial communities from MTU Mesocosm Facility, Houghton, MI, USA - PEATcosm2014_Bin10_30_metaG | ecosystem: Environmental > Terrestrial > Soil > Wetlands > Peat | place...
CGCGCTCGATCGTCTCTCCCTCGTTGCACGCCGGCACGAGCACCGAGACCGGGGGCAGCGCATTGGCCTCATCCTCGGTGACGGCCACCTGGCTGAGGCTCTTGTAGTGCCGCTTGCCGAAGCCGATGAGAGCGATCGCGACGGCCCAGAAAGCCAGGCCGCCGCAAACGACAAGATAGTGGAGGATTCGCCATACACGCGGCGTCAGCAGGATCGTCGTCATCGGCTTGTCTGTTTCCGGAACAGGAACGGCTGCGCTATGCCGGGCGATCCTGTATCCTGCGCGCCGGGCCCTGTCCGTGGAGGATCGGCCGGTCCTGGCTGCGCGGTGTGTGGCGCGCTTTCGTTCTCGTCCCCTTCAGGCGCGGCCTCCGCGTCCGACACGTCGGCGCCATGCGCCTCACGCTGATGCCGCAGCTCCATGTGGTAGGGCTCGATGTGGATGTTAATACTGATTGCCGGGAGCGCTGCGCGGATCCTGTCTTCCAGCTCCTCCGCGACATCGTGGGCTTCGATAAGAGTTACGAAATCGTCGATCTGCACGTGCACGTCGGCATGCCTCTGAGAGCCGGACTTGCGGGTGCGCAGCTTGTGGTAGCCCAGCACGCGCGGGTCCTCCTCCAGCACGCGGCGGATGGCGGCCTCGTCCTGAGCAGGCAGGCGCGCGTCGAGCAGCGGGCTGAACGCCTCAATCATGACGCTCCAGCCCGTACGCAGGATCAGGAGCGCCACGGCAATGGCGGCAGCCGAGTCGATCCATTGCCGGCCGGTGAGCTTCACAAGCGCAAGCCCGATGAAGACGCCAGCGCCGGTAAGCACGTCGGCCCATACGTGCGCGGCTTTGGCCTTCAGAGCCAGCGAATCGGACTCGCTCGCAACGCGGAGCAGATGCCTCGATAGAGCGACGTTGATTCCGACCGAGAGGAGCATCACCGCGAGGCCGGCGTTGGCAGAGACTCTGGCTCCCGCCACAGGCGCGAGCAGCTTCGTAATAGATTCGTAGAGGATGAAGACCGCGGCCGTGAAGATGACAAGCGCCTCGAACAGCCCGGACAGGCTCTCCAGCTTGCCGTGGCCGTACGGATGCCCTTCATCCGGAGGAGTGTCGGAGACGCGGACCGAGAACAGCGTGATGCCCGACGCCATCAGGTCGGAGGTCGAATGGAGCGCCTCGGAGAGCACGCTGATGGAGCCGATGCTGAAGCCGACTATCAGCTTCAGCATTACGAGGAGGAAGTTGGAGCCCACCGAGAGGATGGCTGCGCCGCTCTTCTTCCGGCGCAGGGAATCCTCCTCCGCGCGCGTGCGGCCGTCCGCTGGAACGGACGGCTGCCGGCCCGCACGCTCCGTCCCATGGCCGGGCGTCGGTGAGAGCTTTTTTCCTGGCTCGAACGTCAACGCCGTGCCTCTTCAGTCTGCCGACGCGCCGATGCCGGCTCGAAACTTCGAGCGCCGGCCCGCTTATATTGGAGTCGCTGCCCGCCCTCGCGCTTGCCGACGGCCAATTTCCGGCCCCGAGCGCGCCAGACGTGCACCGATTGTATCAGAAACGCCAACCGCCGCGCAAGAGCAGGTCGAGCGAGCAGGTCGAGCGGGTCGTGCTGCGGGGCGCTCCGGCCGCGCGGACAGATGGCCTGGGGCCGATTGGCGCAGGAGCTCGTCCGGTGGCTGGACGGGCTCACAACAGGCTCTACGAGGGCGCTTGATGGCAGACGATTACGCTGCCTCCGGTCACGTGCGCCGTAACGGTCACTCCAAGCGCCACGTTGCTCACGCCTCGCGTTCCGAGCGGCAGAATTTCGTCCTCCAGGGGCCATTCCACGCCCGTCAGCCGGATCCGCGCACGCCCATCCGGCGAGATCAGGGAGACGACATCGCCCGGCGCCGTTCTCCACGAATACTCCACTGGGGAATCGGCGCCGTCCAGGCCCCAGAGCGCGCCCATCTCGTCCCGTATCACGATACCTCCCGGCAGAGGATAGCGGAGGGCGAGCAGGAAGTTTGCAACCGTCTGATCCAGCCGCCCTCCGGTTGCGCCGACGACCGTGATCTGTTTTGCGCCGCGCTCCAGGACGAGGCGTATCGCCTTCTCCAGATCGGTATAGTTCTGATCCGGCGTCGTCAGCATCTCGGCATGCGGAAACTCCAGCCGCACGATCTCCGGCCGCGCGGAATCGAAATCGCCGGTGATGAGATGCGGAGTCAGCCCCAACCCGGCGGCCCTGTGCGCCGCGCCGTCCGTGGCCACGACCAGGTCGCTTTCGGCCGCGAGCCGGAGAATAAACTCCGGCTCAGGCGGGTCGCCGTTGGCGAGAATCAGGGCGCGCATCGCATCTTCCCCTCCTGGATAGGCCGCAAATAGGCACGAAAAGCATAATGGCCGCAAAAAGGCGCAAAAGGCGCAAAAAAATACAGTGGACCGTTATGCTCTCGCTGTTAGACCATTTCGTTCAGGTCGAAGCCGGGTTTTGTTACCTCTTGCTCGTTGATGATTGCGCGCGCAAGGATCAGGCGCTCGAGCGTGTCCGAGACGGCGTCGAGGTGTTTCTCGTCCCGGCTGATCCCGATTCCCATGGTGAGGCGGCTGGAATCGTCTACGTAGAGCTCGGTGAACTCTGCGCCATCAATGTCGCCGGCCACGACGGAGCGCCGGCCGGAGCTCTTGTCGCCGCGCAGGATCATGTGGATGTCGAACTCGTCCGAGAAGAAGTAGGGCACCCTGTTGTAGGCTCCGCCCTCTCCGGTCATGATCGCGCCTACCGCCTGTCCCTGCCACTTCGCGTTCAGGAAGTGCTCCAGGCGCCACTCCTTGCCCATTGCCGCATCCTTGAACTGGGCGACGTCGCCTGCAGCCCAGATGTTCGGATCGGAGGTGCGCAGGAAATCGTCCGCCCGAACGCCGCCCTCGTCGCCGATTTCGAGGCCGGCATCGCGAGCCAGTTCGACATTCGGCTCGACGCCCAGGCCGGCGATGACGACGTCGGCAGGGATGCGGGCGCCGTTTCTCGTTACGACGGCGCCGACGGGCCCCGAGTCCCCTTCGCCCTCGATCGACACGACCGAATCGCCGAGATGGAAGCGCACGCCCTGCTTCTCGTAATAACTTCGCATGAAGGCGCCGAGCTTTTCGCTCGCGAACTTCGGCCAGGGCTGGTTCGCCATCTCGACGACGGTAACATCAAGGCCGCGAGTGCGCGCGCCGGCCGCGACCTCCATGCCGATGTATCCTGCGCCGACGATGACGGCGCGGCGGCTGTTCTTGAGCGCGTTGCGGATGGCGAGCGCCTCATCCAGCCTGCGAAGAAGGAAGACACCGGTGCGGTCTGCTCCGGGCGTGTCAAGCGGCCTGGGCCGGGCGCCGGTGGCGAGCAGGAGCCTGTCGTAGCCGATCGTATGGCCGTCGTCCAGCAGAAGGGTCCGGGTTATCCGGTCGAGGCGCATAACGCGCGTGGCCGTGTGGAGCTCGATGCCGTTGTTCGGATAGAACTCGTCGAGTTTGCTGTACGGGTCGTCCTGCGTCATCTCGTCGTCGGTGAGCAGGTTTTTCGAGAGCGGCGGACGGTCGTACGGAGGGAATGGCTCCTCGCCGATTATCGTAAGCTTGCCCTCTTTGTCATGCTCCCGGATGCTCTGGGCAGCCCAGACGCACGCGAGACCACCGCCAACCAGCACGTAATCGTAATGCAACTCCATCGTATAACCTCCTCGGCCGTCATGGGACCTGGGGTCCGACTATCGAGCACAAGCGCTCCATGTCATTGACACAGGCGCCGGCGGAAATCCTTGTGGGTGGGACTCCTATTCGGGTTAGACGAAATGGGCCGGCGCTTCGGACGAGGGCGGCGGGCGCCTCCGTGAACCGGCGCGACGGAAATTACGCGCGCTGGGCGACAGGAAAAACGCGCTGCGCGGGCGAACGGAGTTTAGCGCGCTTCGCGCCGGGTTTGCCGGCGCGCCGAACTATCCACCGCGTCAGGAGATAAGAGTTGACCCCTCGCGAGACCATTCGAGACCTAGCAGAACATGTCAAATCCGCAGTAGTGCCGCATCTCGGCGAATGGCGATCGCGCCGCATCACGGGCATAGCCTCGAGCGGCGACACGACGTTCGACATCGACGACATCGCCGAGGAGGCGGTTGCGGAGTTCATTCGCGACCGAGGCCTGAACGTCTGCTACTACTCGGAGGATCGCGGCCTGATCCGGCCGGACGGCGTGAAGTCGCCGGATGGCGTGCTTATCATCGATCCGATCGATGGAACGCGCGGCGCCATCGCCAACCTCGAATCCTGCGTCGTCTCGGTCGCCTGGGCGGATTATAGCGAAAAGCCGACGCTTGGGGACGTGCGCTACGCGGGCATCACCGAGATCAAGGGAAACCTGTCCTTCTCGTCGGAGCGAGGCTGCGGGGTGCAGATAACAAACGGTTCGGGACAGAGCGTCGAGCCGTTCCGCGCTCCGACAACGGAGATCGACAAGATGGGCTGGTCGCTGGGCATGGTCGGCGCGCCGAGCGCCCCGCTCTACCAGGTGGTCGGTTCCATCGTCGATCGAACGACGGTGGCCGGAGGGTTTTTCGTGCTCAACAGCAGCGCGTTCGAGCTGACCCGGCTTGTGACGGGGCAGCTTGCGGCGGCGGTGGACGTTCGCAACCGCCTGCTGAAGGACTATCCGGAGACGCGCGAGGCGTTCATCAAGCATGGCCTTGGCCGGCTTCTGAGCCTGTACGGCTACGACGTTGCCGGCGCCGCGAACATCGCGCTGGAGGCGGGCTGCGTGGTAACGGACGCGTGGGGCCGCTCGCTCTCCGACTGGGAGCTGCTGGACACGTCCGAGGCGAACTTCGGCTCCTTTATCGCGGCCTCGAACGCCGAGCTTCACGCAAAGCTGGTGGAGGAGATCGACCGGGGATTTGCGGAGTTCGGCGCAACGGTTCGATAGACGTGCGGAGGTGTTGGCGGGCAAGCGAAAGAGCGCGCATGCGGCCGAATTTGACAGCCGCAGGCGCGCATGTCATAATGAGAGATAGCGTCGCAGCCTCCTGCGACGGCCGTCTGGAGTGATGTCCGAGTTGGCCTAAGGAGCACGACTGGAAATCGTGTAGCGGGCGAAAGCTTGCTCGAGGGTTCGAATCCCTCTCACTCCGTGTCCGATTCCACAAGGCAGTTCGCATCCCGAACGGCGCCCGGGCCGCACCTGGACCGATCTCCCGATGTGCGGCGGGCGTTCGTTTGCAATTGGGGCGCCGATCGACCGCGCCCCGGGGAGAGTGTCGTTGCTGCGTCCGCCGCGGCGTCTGCGCCTGCTGCACATCTTAACCCGCCTCTTGCTGCTCGCAGCGGCCCTCACATGCGTCTATTTCAGTGCGATGGGCGCCGTCTTCATATTTCGCGAGCGCTCCGCCAACTCCGTTCCCCAATCGCTCAGCCGCGTCCCTGCTCCGATCCGGAGCACGCGGCTGCTCGTCTTTGCGCCCCATTGCGACGACGAGACGCTCGGATGCGCCGGCCTCGCCATGCAGACTTTGCAGGCGGGAGGCGCGGTGCGCGTGGCAATCATCACGAACGGAGACGGCTTTCGAGCCGCCGTCGAGCGGCAGGTGCGCGACCTGACCGTCCGGCCGGAGGACTACATCCGGTTCGCAGCTCTCCGGCAGCAGGAATCGTACCGGGCGCTCGGGCTGCTCGGCATCCCGCGTTCCGACGTCCTCTTCTTCGGCTATCCCGATCAGGGCCTCAAGCAGCTCTGGACGGCGGACTGGTCGCGCGACCACCCGTTCACGTCGCGATACACGCGCCGCAGCTCTTCACCGTATGCCATTACCTTCGATCCCCGGGCCGTCTATTGCGGCCACGATCTCATCGAGGATATCAAGACGTCGATGCGGCAGTTCCGGCCCACTCTGGTCGCCGTGACGCATCCTGCCGAAGATCATCCGGACCACGCCGCCGCCGCCTCGTTCGTCCAGCTTGCGCTCGCCGAACTGCAGGCCGATCCGAGGGAGATCTGGAGCCGTCAGACACAGCTCAAGTTTTATCTCGTGCATCGCGGCGACTGGCCTCTGCCGCAGGGCCGGCATCTCGATCTGCCGCTCGGACCGCCTGCCGCCATGGCGCACGTAGATACGCACTGGACGACGCTGCCGCTCACTCCGAGGGAGACACGGTCCAAACTCCGCAGCATCGGGAAGTATGCCAGCCAGATGGCGCTCATGGGCAGGTTCCTCAACTCCTTCGCGCGGTCCACCGAGCTTCTGGGAGACATGCCCAACGTCCAGTTGCCCGTCGCCGCCGGCCACGCGATCACGGTTGATTCGAGATCCGCGGACTGGAGCCTGATCACGCCGCTGCTGGTCGATCCGCTGCGCGACAACGTTCTGAGGGATCTGCAGGGCGGCGGAGACATAGTCGCCGTGTACGGCTGCCGGCGCGGAGGCAGGCTTTGCCTGCGGCTCGACGCGCGCCGGCCCATCGGCGGCCGGATCCAGTACGGCTTCACGCTGCGGGCGATCGGGACGGCAGGGCAGACGGCCACCGCGGCGCTCGCGCTGTCGGTCCGCGGCGGCGACGAGGGATCGCAGCGGGAGCACGGGCTGGAGTGCTCCAGCCGCGGCCGTACGCTGCTGGTGTCCGTGCCCTGGCGGGAGCTGGAGCAGGAGTGCGGAGCGCAGGATATCGCCTGGCTCTCGGTGGAGGCGGAGACGTCTCTGGGTGGAGTCAGCATAGACAGGACGGGCACACGACTGATCTCGGTCGGCAGCGAGATCCGGTGAGATAACCACGCCGCGGCGATTTCGGCAGAGGCAAAAGGGGCGCCATGCGACTTGGTATCATGGGAGGGACCTTCGATCCTATCCATTTGGGGCATCTCTTTATCGCGGAGGAGGCGCGCGTGCGCTTCGACCTCGAGAAAGTCGTGTTCGTGCCCAACGGCATTCCGCCGCACAAGAGGGAGTACGAGACCACGCGCGCCTCGCACCGTTTCGCCATGGTGCGGGTAGCGATCCATCAGAATCCCGATTTTTCGTGTTCGGCAATCGAAGTGCAGCGGCCCGGACCGTCATACACGGTGGAGACCCTGCGCGAGATGCGCCAGCAGTTCCCGGAAGCGGAGTTTTTCTATATCACGGGAATCGATGCCATCTCCGAGATTCTAAGCTGGGCCGAGCACGAGGAGGTTGTCCGGCTGGCCACCTTCATTGCGGCGATGCGACCGGGTTTCGAGCCGGTGTCGCTGCTGGAGAAGCTGCCGGTCGCCTACCTGGAGCGGATATTGGTGCTTAACTCGACGGGAATCGGAATCTCGTCGTCCGAAATCCGGGCGCGCGTCCGGGGTCAGATGCCGATCCGGTATCTCACACCGGACGGCGTGTGCGAATACATCTTCAGGTTCGGCCTTTACAGGCAGGCGGAAGCCTCTGCGCAGGCAGGCGGAGAATAGACCCAGTGAGCAATGAGGTGCAATCAACCAGACGTGAGCCCGCGCCCGAGCCGCAGGCCGATCTCGACAGCGAAGGGCGCGTGCGGGCGATGGCTCTCGCGGCAGACGGCGTGCGAGCCAGCGACATCACGGCCCTCGACCTGCGTGCTCTTACGATAATTGCGGACTTCTTCTTGATCTGTACGGGCAACTCCAGCGTACAGATTCGGTCCATTGCGGACAGAATTGAAGAGCGCATGCGGATCCTCGGTTATCGCAAGCTTCGGGTCGAAGGATACCAGGAGGCAACCTGGATCCTGCTGGATTACGGCGACGTCGTGGCGCACATCATGGCCGCGGAGCAGCGTGCCTTCTACGATCTCGAAGCGTTCTGGTCCGAGGCGCCGCGGCTGGAGCTGACAGACTTGAAACAGGACTGATCGATCGCGCCGAAGAAGAGATGGACGACTTTTCAGCGTTGAACTTGCCGGAGTTCCGGGAATCCAGCGCCGCCGAAACGGAGCGAGCGGAATCGCTGCTGCGGCAAGCCAACCTGGCAAAGCGCAGGGAGCGATACGCGGAGGCGGAGGCCGGGATACGAGAGGCTCTGCACCTCACCCCTTCCGATGCGCTGGCGATCGAGATGCTTGGCGACGTGCTCCAGGGCGTGGGCCGGGTCGACGAGGCGATGCTGGCCTATCGCCGCGCGACGCTGGCCGATCCCAAGCGCGCGAGCGCCGAACGAAAATATGCCGACCTCCTGGTGCGCCAGCAGGAGTGGTCCGTCGAAGATCCCGAAGCCCTTCCCCACAGACCGATGATCTCCACGCTGCTTTCCTGCCTTCTGCCGGGCTCGGGCCAGATTCTTAACGGTGAAACCACGAAAGGGCTGCTCCTCATGGCCGGTGCGGGCATATGTCTGCTGGGTTTGATTTTCTGGGGCGGCATCGGCAGCGCAGCGGCTTCAGGCGTACGGCAAGGGCGAAATCCCGGTGTTCTCGTGCCGCTCGCCGCAGGGGGCCTTCTTTACCTATACGCGATCGCCGACGCCAATGCCGGCGCCCGGCGGGGCTCCGGAGCCAAGAGCGAAAAGAGCGGTTGGGAAGTGTGAGCTGTCACGGATGGCGAGAAGTTGTCAGGAAGGCGGGATGCAACATGGAATATGAAGCACTATCGAACGCACTGGGCGAGCTGTTCCTGGCCGGGGAGTACGGCCCGGCCGGAGTCTATCGGCAAATCGGTCGAAGAAACGAGATCGAGCTGAGCGAGCCGGGTTTCCTCCCGTCCGGACCGGACGGCCAGGTGCCCTGCTACGTCTACACGCGGGCTGGCCGGCGCTCCGGAGATCGGAAGCCGCCTCTCAGGCTTGTAGAGGCGTAGCTCGCGCGAGCGCAGGATCCGACCCGGAAAGGTGAGGATATAGATGGGGCTATCCGAATCCAAGAGCGGTTCCGCCGCTGCACTGGTCGCCGCGTCCGTCGCCGCAGCTATGTGCGGTCTCGTCGTCGGCATCGCGTGCGGAATTCTGGTAAGTCACAAGTCGATCGGGCCCTCGTCCGGGGTCGTCGCAACCGTGAACGGCACGGAGATCACGCAGGACCAGTTTATGCACGGACTGGAGACAGCGTCCACGACGGGCCCGACGGGCCCGATGGGCGTGGTCGTACTGCGCAAGATGGTCGACGATGAGCTGACGGTTCAGTTTGCGGCGAAGATGGGTGTGCCGCCCACACAGAGTCAGATCGACACCAGATACAATCAGCTTTCGAAGCAGCCGGATTTCGCGGAGCGGCTCACTCGCTCGCATCAGACGGAGCAGGACGCAAAGCACGTGATCGAGGTGAGTCTTGCGCAGCAGAACGTCTGGTCAAAGGGCGTAACCGTCACCGATGCGGACGTCCGCGCCTACTATGCGTCGCTGAGCAGCCCTGCCAATCCCCGCGCGCCCTACTACCGGCCGGAGACGGTAAGCGTCGAGCGGATCGGCAACGACGATCCGGCGCAGATCGAGAGGGCTATCAGCGATCTGGACCATGGAGGCTCTTTTCCGGCCGTCGCGCGAGCCTACAGCAAGGACCCCTCGGCGAGCAACGGCGGCGTGATGCCTCCGATTCGGCGTGGAAGCCAGGAGGCGCGCTCTCTGCCCGGTCTGGAGGAGAGGCTTTTCGGGCTGAAGCCCGGGCAGCGGATCGATCGACTGAAGTCCGGCAAGGCAATCTGGATCATCCAGTGCATATCGCACCAGCCGGAGGCAAGCGTGCCGTTTGCGAAGGTAAAGGACGACTGTCAGGCCGGCGCGACGGTGGCGAAGGGTCTTAAGACGTACGGCAAGGAGCGAGCCCAGCAGTTCCAGGACTTTCGGAAATCCGCGTCGATCATGATCTTGTGGCCGCAGTATAAGAGCGACGTGCACTGATCCGCGTGAGTGCGGGCCGCCATAAATGGCGGCGGCGTTGCGCCCCGGCGGAGCGAGGCGCCGTAGGGCGCCGGAGTAAACTCCTGCGCTAATCGGCCTGCGGCCGGCCGTCCTCCGGACGGAATCGACTGGTGCGGCCGTCAGCCGTTGCGCCCCGGCGGAGCGAGTCGGCGGACTGAAGTCCTGCGCTAATCGGCCTGCGGCCACTTGTCCTCCGGACACGGATGCGCCGGTTCTCGTTGGTCGGTACTATTTAATCAGGCTCCATCAGGCGCAGGGCTGGATGGCGGCGGCTTCGCGGCCCGGCCCGTTTGTCACGCTAAAATGGGCCGGTCGCCCGGCGTACCAATGAACAGCGGTGAGCGAACAGCTTCGCTCACCGCTGTTTCCGGTTATCCTCGCCGTTGCGTCTCCTGTTTCTAATCCCTCCTCAGCGACAACAGCAGGTTCAGAATCAGCCAGAAGAGGTTCAGGAAGTCGAGATAGAGGCTTATGGCGCCGATCACCTCGTCGCCCGGCTGCAGCCGGTAGAGGATGAGGGACGTATCGTAAAGGACGTAGCCGCAGAAGAGCAGAATGCCGAACAGGCAGTAGCAGGTGTAGAGGATCGCCGTATGGACGAAGAACATCACCAATCCTGCCACGAGCAGGCCGATCAGGCCGACGAACAGCATTCCGCCGAGGTAGCTGAAGTCCTTCCCGGACTGAAGAGTGTAGAGCGATAGGCCGCCGAACACGGAGACGGTGATCCAGGCAGCCTCGACGGGGACGCCGGGAGCGGTCTGACTGATCAGCGTAAGGGCAGGGCCGATGATGGCGCCTTCGAGCGCCGAGAACAGGTAGAAGAGAATCACGTTCAGGCCGGCCGCCTGTCGCGCAAATGCGAGCACGAGTATGCAGACGAACGTGCCGATCGCCAGCAGCGGCATGGCCGCCAGCATCGTTGGGGCGATCGCCGGCTGCGCGCAGAATGCAGCGGACGCAACCGTCATGAGCGCCGAAAGAAAGAACAGGCCATATACTCTGCGGATGAAATTCGCTCTTACGTCGGCAGGCGCGTATGCAACGGCGCCCTGTACAGCCACGGACCTCATGTTCACCTCCTAGCAGTGATCAGTGATCGGTGGGCGGTAGTTTGCGGGGCAAGCTCCGCCGTTTGTATTGTGATCGAGTTGACGGAATAAATCAAGTGAGGTTCGGCAGGACTGCGCGCCTAACCGGAAAGGCCCCAGCGCTCACGGATCCGCGACTCGAGCAGGCCGAAGATAGCCCGATCCGCGAGCAGGCCCAGCAGGACGATCACGAGCATTACGGAGACGACCATGCTCATGTCCTGAAGCTCGCGGCCCATGTCGAGCATGTGCCCAAGCCCGAGGCTCACGTACAGGAGCTCACCGGCCATCAGCGAGCGCCAGGCGAACGACCATCCAAGCTTTGCGCCGGTGAGGATTGCGGGAAGCGAGGCAGGAAGAAGCACCTCCGTATAGAGTGCGAACGGCCTTACGCCCAGGGTTTGGGCGGCGCGCAGGTAGCCGGGCGGCACGTTCTTCACGCCGTCTTTAACCGCAACGGTGATCGCAAGGAGGGCGCCCATCACGACGACGAACATGATGGCGGCGTCGTTCAGGCCGAACCATAGAAGGGCGAGAGGCAGCCAGCAGATGCTCGGCAGCGTCTGCAGGCCGAGCACGAGGGAGCCGACCGTGTCTTCGAGCCAATCCACACGGGCAAGCAGGAGACCTGCGGGGATTCCGGCGGCCAGCGAGATCCCGTAGCCGATCAACAGCCGGCGCAGGCTGATGCCGGTCGCCGGCAGCAGCGTGTGGTTCCGGATGCTGTGCCAGAGCGTTCCACCGACCTGCAACGGCGATGGAAAGAGGGCCGGATCCCACAGCCGCAGCTTAAATATTATCTCCCAGCATATTATCAGCAGTGCGAAGAAGATCGCTTTCCGCAGGCTGCCAATCCTCATCGTATTCCTCTCTCCGCGTGTCCGCCAAGCCCTGTTTGAGCGCCGCCGATATCTGGCCGGATATGCGTATTACGTCCACGTCGTCCAGCACGCGCGGCCTTGCCAACTGGACCGTATAGATGCCGACGATGCGTCCTGGCCGCGTGGAGAGCACGACGACCCTGTCCGCCAGGCAGACGGCCTCGCGTACGTTGTGCGTGACGAACATGACCGTCTTGCCGGTGCGCTCCCAGATCTCCTGCAGGACCGCATAGAGGCCCTCACGGGTCTGCGCGTCGAGGGCGGAGAAGGGCTCGTCCATCAGGAGGGCCTCCGGCTCGAGCGCCAGAGCGCGGGCGATGGCGACGCGCTGTCTCATTCCTCCGGAGAGCTCGTGTAAGAAGCTGTCGCCGAACCTGGAAAGGTGCACGAGCCGCAGATATTCTTTCGCCCTGCGCGCGCGCTCGGCGGCCGGAATTCCCATCTGCCTCAGCCCGAACTGGACGTTCTTCTCGGCCGTAAGCCAGGGAAAGAGCGCGCCGTCCTGGAAGACCATGCCCCGGTCCCGGCCCGGCCCTGCGATCGGCCTGTCGTTCTCCAGTACCTGACCCGAGTCGGCCGTTTCCAGTCCCGCCACGATGTTCAGGAGCGTAGACTTTCCGCATCCGGACGGCCCGACGAGGACGACGAACTCACCGTCCGCTATCTCCAGATCGATGTCTTTGAGCGCCTCGACCGCTCCGGCGCGCGACTGGAACCGCTTACTGACCCCGCAGATGGAGAGCTTCGCCATGAAGTTATCGCCTGTACGCCAGGCGGCCGGCCGCCTGACGCTCCGCCTCAAGCGGCTGAAGATCGAGCAGATCCGCCGTTCGCATTTGCGTTTGCGGCAGATAGCCGGCCTCCTGCTCGGCCCTTAAGAAGGCGTCGATGCTGTTAGAATCGGGGTCCGTGGTAAAGGTGACTCGGCTCCAGGCGTCCGACATCACAGGCTCGGGCAGCTCCTTGCCCGTAAGCTTCTTGAGCTGCGCGTTCACGATCCGCCGGCCCTCGTCGCCGTGAGCATCCAGCCAGTTGATCGTCCGGATCAGGCCGCGCAGGAAGCGGCGGACTTCGGCGGGATGCTCCTTCAAATAGGCCTGTCGCACGACGACGACCGTGGTCGTGAACCGGCCGTTCGGCCAGAGGTCGCGCTCGTCCACTACCAGGCTGGCGTGCGCCTCGTGAACTAGGCGCGACGCCCACGGCTCGGGAACCCAGGCGGCGTCGAGCTGGTTGCGCCGGAAGAGAGCCAGGATATCCGGGTTCTTGATCGGCAGAATCCGTACGGAGCCGCCCTGCTCGACGGGACCAAGGCCCTCCGCCTTCAGAAAGTGCCTGAGCGAGACGTCCTGCGTGCCGCCGATCAGCGGGACGGCCACGCGCTTGCCGTCCAGATCCCGGATGGACCGGATATTCGCGCCGTCGCGGGCGACGAGCGCTGCGCCGCCGCTGCAGGCGCCGGATATGATCTTCAGAGCGTGACCGCCGGTCTTCAGGTAGGTGTTGAGGGCGGGACCGGGCCCGACGAAGCCTATGTCTACGGCGTTGGCGAGGAGCGCCTCCATCTCTTCCGGGCCGGCGTTGAACTGCGTGGAGACGATGGCGACGTGCGCGCCAAGCGCCCGGCGGAACTCTCCCCTCTCCTCGCCGACGATGGCGGGCGCGTGCGTGATGTTCGGGAAATAGGCGAGCCGCAACGGCATCTGCCCGGCCGCGAGTCCGACAGATCCGGGAGGGCTGCCGAAGAAGACGGCAAGCCCGCCGATCACGGTGACGGCGAACAGAAAGAGAGCGTTCTGACTGCGCCTGGCGCTCTTAGTCATGCAAAAAGAACCTCTATCGTGTCAGATCTCGTAATCGACGACGTTTTCGCGCGCGCCGGACAGTCTCAGATGCCGGGTGCAGATGTCGGCAAACGTCGTGTTGTCCAGGACGCCGGCCAGGGCGTCGCGGGCCTGACGCCAGACGACGCGGAGGCCGCAGACGGCGGGATCGGGACAGCCGCACTCCATGTAGCCCGATACGCTTGCGCAGCTTATGGGCGCGAGCGGACCTTCCAGTGCTCGGACCACGGAGCCGAGCGTGATCGACTCGGGCGGATGGGCGAGCACGTAGCCGCCGCCCGGTCCTTTGCGGCTCTTGACGAAGCCGAGCTGCTTGAGAGCGAGCAGGATCTGCTCGAGGAATTTGAGCGGAATGTCCTGCCGCGCAGCGATCTCGCAGATCTGGATCGGCCCGTCGGTATAGCGCAGCGACAGATCGAGCAGAGCGCGTGTGGCGTACTTAGTTCGGTTGGAAAGCATGGTCTATGTCGCTGTGCCGGCAGTAGATGATAAAGTCTATCAGAATAGTGGGATAATGCTACCCTCTAATGCGGCCGGCAGTCAATGGCGCGGCGCAGATTCTCAGGGCCGGCCGATTAATGATTCTTGACTGATTGTCCGCAAGCATCCAATTCCCGGATCGAGGTGTAAAGCGGCCGGGATTGCAAGTGCCCGTCCGCGATTCATTGGTCAAAGTTGATAAGTCGGCGGCTATTCGTGCGAACCGGGCAGCCGGCCGACTGAAGTCGGCGGCTTTTCGTGCGAAGTCCCTCCGGGACTGCCACCGCCGGCCGCACGGAATTTCATGGCCTGGTTGTGACCGCCTGTCGCCGGCCGACTGAAGTCGGCGGCTATTCGTGCAAAGTCCCTCCGGGACTGGTAATGGCGGCGCCGTTGAACCGAAATAGCCGCACGTTACCGGTGATTATCGGCCGGGAACGTCGCGAATTTTGCCGATGGCACGTGCAGGTCGATAGGCTTGTGGGCGCGGCTCCTGCGTCGCTTGCCGCGTGAGAGGTAAATACGGACAATTCGCGTATTAGTCAATGGCGACTGCGTCGGGAGCAGCGAAACGGAATTGTGAGATCTATCGTGCTGCAAGTTCGCGAGGAGGAGGTGCGCGGTGATTATCGCGGGGCTATGTCTTATGCTGGTCGGCCTTCAGCCTGCTCAGGGCCAGGCGGCGAGCGGTTATATGGGTGCAGACGCGGTGCTGAAACAGGCGGACGCCGCGCGTGCGGAGCGCAAGGCGCGAGGCACCGCCGGAACGCTCGCGGCCGACGTCGAAGCTCTGCCGGCGCGTTACGCGAAGCTCACGCCGAGGGAGGCGGCGAGCCAGTGGTGGGCGCTGTGCGAACGGATGCGCAAGAGCGGCGGCCAGCAGACGCAGCCGGACGACCAGACTCAGCCGGTGACGTACGGCACGATCCTGGGCGCTATGCCTCCGCCTGCAGACTGGGGCGCGGTCGCCGACTTGCTCCGATCTCAACGCTCGACGAAGAAGATCGAACAGGCTCGGGATGC
>Ga0181529_10004443_pt1 | contig 15173 bp, 21 predicted proteins | sample PEATcosm2014_Bin_36_FD_119763 | JGI IMG/M metagenome (GOLD analysis project Ga0181529, IMG submission 119763) | Peatland microbial communities from MTU Mesocosm Facility, Houghton, MI, USA - PEATcosm2014_Bin10_30_metaG | ecosystem: Environmental > Terrestrial > Soil > Wetlands > Peat | place...
CGACGCCTGGAAGAAAAACCGAAACAAACATCACGCCAAGGCGGACTGGCAATTCACAACTGCCGACGCCCGCGTGAAACTCAAAAGGTTGTACCCTCAGTTCGAATGACTCGCGCCACTAGCGCTTCGCGTGGACAACATGAAAGCCGGCCTGTCCGGGCGCGAGCCCTTGAATGGCGCGGCCGAACCTGGAGGCGATCTGCTGGAAGTTGAAGTCCTCGATGTCGCAAAATCCGTGCGCCCGAAGGATCACCGCCATGCCGGCCGGCTCGAGACGGCTGGCCCAGCGTTCACCGATTGCCTCGAGCTGTGCGGCGCGCTCCTTCGCGAGCTCCCTCATCTCGTCGGAGAACGCCTCGGGAGGCTCCATGTAGTCGAACACCACTTCCGCGTTCGGGATTGACGCCATGGTGTCCAGAGTGCTGTCGATAGCGTCCTGGGTGAGATAGGGCACGACGCCGAGCCAAGTGAAAAACGCCGGCGAGCTCTGCTCAAAGCCTGCGTCGCTCAGCTTCTCCGCCAAGTCGTCGCGCTCGAAATCGACCGGCGCGAAGATAAGCCACGGCGGAACCGCCAGTTGAGCTTCCGCCAGGCGCTGGCGCTTCCATGACTGCGTGGCGGGGTGGTCCACCTCGAAAACACGGATCTGTCGTGCGGCGTGAGGATTTCGGAGAGCGAAAGTGTCGAGTCCGGCGCCGAGGATGACGATCTGTCGAACCCCTCTTTCGACAGCTTCCGACAAAGCGTCTTCGGCAATCCGGCTTCGTGCGGCGGTGAGCAGACGTCCGATGCTGATCAAGGGGTGTGAGTTCGCAAATTGCAGCACCGCCTTTTCGTCTTCGCCGAGAATCTTCATGGCGAAGGGGTCATCGACGATCGCGCCATGATCGAGCAGCTGATGCGCCGCTCGCTGTCGGGCGGGTATCAGGGCTGTGCGGCTGGACTCATCAGGCTTCATGTTCGAGGTCTCCATTCTCATCAAGAACTGACCGCACGAATGTCGGGCGCGACCGGCGCCTGGCGCGTCGGCGCCTTCCGTTCCGCTCGATATCTCCCGCTCAATCGGCTCGCACGAGAGGGAGAAAAATCCGATCGACGATCTCTTCGATGTCCTGCGCCGACAACGGTTGCCGCAGGAGCACGAGCTGATGGCGCACGAGGTCGAAGGGCAGCGCAGCCAAGCGAGGCGTAAGCTTCTCGGCGGCGATTTCGCCGCGTCCGACCCCGCGGGTCAGAATTTCCATCATGATTTCGGCGCCGCGTTCATGCACGCGTGCAAAGAGCGATGAATCGCTCTCATGGATAAGCTCTGCAATCAGCCCAAAGAGGGCTTCTGGACTTAAGTCGTCCACCGTTTCTGAAACGCGGTGCAGAATGACCATGATGTCGCCCCGGACGGTTCCGGTGTCCGGCGCCTCGAAGGAAGGAACAAGTCGGTTTGCTCGCAATGCGGCGTAGACAAGCTGGGCGCGCGTGGGCCAGCGCCGGTAGATCACCGGCTTGCTGGCGCCCGCCCGGGCCGCCGCCCTCTCGATCGAGAAGTTGACGTACCCGGCGTCAGCAAGTTCTTGCAGCACGGCCTCGAAGATCGCCGCCTCCAAGACCTTACCCCGTCTCCGGCTGCTCACTGCCCTTGCCACGTTGCTCATCCTGCTGCCGGCTACGATTAGACACGGTACGTATCTTAAGTCAATAGGGTACGATGAGTATCTTATTCGCGACGGCGCCAACTAAACAGGAAGCCTTGCAAGTTGTCCTGTCTATCTCTACATCTCCGCCATGAACGATCCTCCTGGCGCCTCCCTGTCCCTCGAAACGGCCGTCGCCGAGCTTTCGCTGGCGGTCGGGCAACTTTTGCGGCGGTTGCGCGCGGCATCGAACCCCGACGAGCTGACCTGGTCGCAGACGGTGGCGCTGTCGCGGCTGGAGAACGCGGGTCCGATGACGACGGCGGACCTTGCGCGCGCAGAGTCGGTGAAGCCGCAATCGATGGGCGCGACGCTCGCTGAGTTGGAGCGCGAGGGTCTGGTCGAGCGTCGCCCTCATCCGACGGACGGTCGGCAGGTCCTGTTCGCCCTGACGGGCGAAGGCGTCGAGGCGCGGCGAAAGCGCAGCGCCGCGAAGCAGAAATGGCTGCTGGCCGCCATCGCCAAGCTCGATCGCGGCGAACGACAGACGCTGATGTCCGCGGCCGCCCTGATCAAGCGTCTCGCCGAAGCCGACTCCTCCGCCGACAGAAGCGATTGAGGCCGCTCGACGCACGCGACGCCACGTCCGGCTTCGCCGCCATCCCGATCATCACAAGGAAAACGCCGTGACCGTGACCGCCCTCGACCCGAAGACCGCGCTCATCGTCGTCGATCTTCAGAAAGGCGTCGTTTCGCTCCCTGCCGCGCATCCAATAGACGCTGTGGTGAAGCACGTCGGCGCGCTGGCCGCCGCCTTCCGCAAACATGGCCTGCCGGTCGTGCTGGTCAACGTCGCCGGCGGCGCGCCGGGCCGGACAGAGCAGCCGCGCGGCCGTCGAGACTTTCCGGCCGGCTGGACCGATCTCATCGCCGAACTGAACCGGCAGCCGCAAGACCATGTCGTCACGAAGCGCACGCCGGGCGCGTTCACCCACACGGATCTTGAAGCCCATCTGAGGACGTTGGGCGTCACGCAGGTCGTGATCGTCGGCGTCGCCACCAGCAACGGCGTCGAGGTCACTGCGCGCCAGGCCTATGAACTCGGCTTCAACGTGACGCTCGCGACCGACGCCATGACCGACTCGCACGCCGACGCCCACGCCTACAGCGTCGCACGCGTTTTTCCCCGGATCGGCGAGACCGGCGCGACGCAGGAGATCATCATCCTCATGAGAAAGAGCGCCTGACCATGGATTGGCTTCACGACGCAGCCTACTTTTTCGGCGGCGCTTTTCTCGCCAACGCCGTTCCGCATTTCGTCAGCGGCATGATGGGGCGGCCTTTTCAGACCCCGTTCGCCAAACCGTCGGGCGAAGGCCTTTCATCCTCGACCGTGAACGCGCTGTGGGGATTTGCGAACTTCGTCGTCGCCTACCTGCTCATCGCCCGCGTGGGAAACTTCGATCTCCGCGCTGCCGACAACGTCATCGCCGCGGGGGCGGGCGTCCTGCTTATGGATGTTTTCGCCGCGCGCTCGTTTGGGCGGTTCCACGGCGGCAATTCGCCCCTCGGCTCGTGACGGCGTGGCCAAGGGCGCGTTGCGCTCCCCGAAGGTCTTCAACGATCGCCTCCGGGCCGGTCTGTCATTCCATCAGCGATCGTGGACCGCTGACGAACGGACTGCCGCGAAGATAGAACCGCAGCAGGCGGTCGGCGTCGCGCGAAATGCCGATCCTGACGCTCTCTCCGATTTCGCCGGGCTCGTGCTCGTCGCGAGCAAGCCATAGTGGGCCCTCCCGGCAAAGGTCGAGCCCGTCGAGCGAACGATCGATCCGCAACGCGGCGGCGAGCCTTCCTGGCCCTCGCGCCAGATCGCGCAAGCGCTCGATGCCGCGATTGGTCCGCATGGCGGGCAAGCCTTCGAGCGGTTCGAGCGCCCGGATCAGGACGCCGGCGCCGATCCCCGGCGCCTCGCTCGAGACGTTCAGCATGTAGGAGACGCCGTAGGCGAGATAGACATAGGCGCGCCCGGGTTCGAGAAACAGCGAACGATTGCGCGGAGTCATCCCCCGGTAGGCGTGCCCGGCGGCGTCGCCGACGACATAGGCCTCGGTCTCGACAATGCGACCGCTGGCGACGCCTTCGGGCAATTCCCGCACCAGGACCTTGCCAATGAGATAGCGGGCGAGCGACGCCGTATCGCTCGGCAGCTCCAGGCGAGCGAGCGGGCGGCGGACGGCCATTCTTACAGCCGCCCGGTTTCAGCGCGTCGGCTCGACCCATTGCGCGCGCGAAGGCCCCGGCTCGAAGGGATCGCCGAAATACTGGGTCTCGCGCGCCACCTCGCCATCGCGGAACTCCATGATGCTCACCGTGTAGGACGGCCGCCCGTCATAAGTCAGGACATATTCGGTCACCCAGAGGTCGCCCGCGCCGACGATCCGCCGCACGGCGAAGCGTTTGCGGTTCGGCTGCGCGGCGCGAGACGACTGAATGTTCCGCCGCCCGCGAATGCGCTCGCCCGATTGCGGATATTCGAGCAGCGCGTCCTCCCGGTAGATCTGGTGCTCGCCTTCGAAGTCGTTGGCGTCCGAGGCGGCCCAGTGGCGATCCAGAGCCGCTCGAACCTCTCGATCTTCCATGCCAAATCTCCTCGCCCATCTGGCCTGCCGCCGAACATTCCTCTCGCGCTCCGCTCCGCCAAGCGAACAATGACGGAATCCGCCCCCATCCGTGAGTCGGCGCCGGCGTCGGCCGCGCGCTCGCCGATCGAAAAATCCCTACTTCTTGCTGAGATACTTCATCCCCGTGTCGCACATGACGGTGACGATTGTCGCGTCGGGGCCGAGGCGTTCGGCCTCGCGCAGGGCGGCGACGACATTGGCGCCGGCGGAGGTTCCGCCGAACAGGCCTTCCTCGCGCGCGAGCCGCATCGCCATCGCCGCGGCGTCCTCGGTCGAAACCCGTTCGATGCGATCGGCGACGTCGTCGCGCCACAGCGGCACGACGAAGCCCGCGCCGACGCCGTCGATTCTGTGCGCCCCTGGCCGACCGCCGGAGAGAACCGGGGATTCCGCCGGCTCGACGGCGACGACGCGGATCTCGCCGTTGCGACGGCGCAAAGCGTCGCCGACGCCGCTGAGCGACGCGGCGGTCCCGACGCTCTGGACGAAGGCGTTGATCCGTCCCTCGGTCTGCGCCCAGATTTCCTCCGCCATCTCGGCGTAGGCGGCGAGCTGGTCGCGGTTGTTCATCTGGTCGGTCCAGAACGCGCCGGTTTGCGCGGCGACCACGCGGGCGGCCTCGATCATGTCGCGGGTCAGTTTTTCGGTCATGCCCCCGCCCTCGCTCGCCACGATCTGCAGCCTGGCGCCGAGGACTTTCATATGTTCGAGCTTTTCGCGGGCGAAGGCGTCCGACGTGACGATATGCAGCGGATGGCCCTTCACCGCGCAGACCAAAGCGAGCGAAACGCCGGTGCTGCCGCCGGTGTATTCGACGACGGAACCGCCGGCCTCGAGGCGCCCGTCCGCCTCCGCCGCCTCGATCATGGTGAGCGCCATGCGGTCCTTCATGCTGCCGGTCGGGTTCTCGCTTTCCAGTTTCAGCAGGATGCGCGCGCCGTTCGCCGGCGTGATCTTGCTGAGCGCGAGCAGGGAGGCGCCGCCGATGCAATCCAGGATGTCCGGCGGCAATGCTCCCATGACCCCTGTCGTCCTTCTCGAAGCGCGCTGAAGCGCGGCGATCTCCACATCCTGATCGCGCGCGGTCAAGCGACCATCGGCCGCGCCGCCGAGAAGCGGTTGCGCCTTCGGTTTGCGGTCGGCGCAGTGACGCTCGCGCCTGCTCCGCTCACAAAAACAGCGCTCCGCCGTTCACCGCCAGCGTCTGGCCGGTGACGAAGGCGTCGCCGGCCAAGAACAGCACGGCCTCGGCGATCTCCCCGCCGGTCCCGACGCGGCCGACCGGAATGCGCGCGGCGACGCCGGCGGCGATCAGCGGCGCGCCCATCTCGGTGTCGATCAGGCCCGGCGCAATCGCGTTGACCGTCACGCCCTCGGGCGCGAGCCGTAGCGCGTAGGCGCGCGTCAGGCCTTCGACCCCGGCCTTGGCGGCGCCGTAGGCGACGCTGACCGAGCCCGCGCCGACGCGCGCGCCGATCGAGGAGATGTTGACGATGCGGCCCCAGCGCCGCGCCCGCATGTCCGGCAACACCGCCTGCGTGCAGAGAAAGGCCGACTTCAGATTGACCGCGAGCGCGCGGTCGAAATCCTCTTCGGTCATGTCGTCGAGGCCGCGGATCGCCGCCGTGCCGGCGTTGTTGACGAGAATGTCGATCGGGCCGAGCCGGTCTTCGGCCTCGCCGACCATGCGCTGCACGGCGGCGGCGTTCGAGACGTCGGCGGCGATCGCGGCGGCGCGGCCGCCGCCTTGGCGGATCGCGTCGACGACGGCGGCCGCCTCTTCGCCGCGCTCGCGATAATTGACCGCGACCGCGGCGCCCGCCTTGGCGAGCGCCAGGGCGATCGCCTTGCCGATTCCGCGCGATCCGCCGGTGACCAGCGCGACGCGGTGGTTCAGTTCAGGCATGGTGGATTTCCTGCGCGTTGAAGCGATGACAACAGGTCCGCTTTCGTGGACAAAACCTGACGCTTGAGTCCCCGGACCGAACGGCGGCCCGCAGGCCGAGATCGGTGGGGAAAAATCGGCCTCTTGCCGACATTCCCTCAGTCGTCGCCAATCGAACGGATGACATGCGCTGGACTTCCTCCGACAAGGGCATTTGGAGGAACGTCCTTAGTGACGACCGAACCCGCCGCAACGACCGAGTTCTCACCTACTGTTACGCCGCCGATTATGGTCGCGCCGGCTGCGATCCACACGTTTTTCTCAATCACGATGGGCTTTCCGATTGTGGCGGCGCGTCGCTGCGAAGGGTCAAGCGGATGGCCCGTCGTGATGACGCTCACGTTCGGCCCGATCATCACATCGTCCGCGATGTCGAGGCCGCCAAGGTCATAGAAGGTGCAGTTCTGATTTACGAAGACATTATGCCCGACGCGGATTTCGTCCCCACCGGCAGTATAAAATGGGGGGATCAGTAAAAAGCTCTCGTCTACCTTTTTACCGATCAGTTCGCTGAACAAGGCCCGAATTTCGTCCGCATCATTGAATGTCAAACGGTTGAGTGTTGCGGTGATCGCCATCGCTCGTTTGACGTTCGCCAACATGGCCGCTGATTCCGGCGTCCTGCTGTAAATTATCTTGGCGCGATCGTCATTCGGCATTCGTTATTTTCCTCGGACTGCAGGTGAGCGTGCGTTTCGGCGCACGAGGGCGGCGCCGAGATTCGCTGAGCGTAGCCTCAAAGCGGCAAGGTCGGGAATCCACCTTCAGCACGCATTCCGAAGGCCTGCTTGCCGAAGGCTTGCTCGCGGACAAACCCGCGGCCATCCTCCACGACGCCTGGGAGCGCCAACGGGAGGCGCCGAGCGTCAGAGTCTATCCACCAGCTTACCCCCGAACGACGGCGCGAATGTTGATCGTTGCGCCGCGCCGCGCAATGGATTGATCGCCGCGCCTCCGCCGCCGCAAGCCGGAGATTGCCGTTCACGGGGCGCGCCGCTAGAGGATGGCGATCGTGAACGGCTCGGAGGCGGCGAAGCCGAGGCGTTGCGGTCGCTGTCGCCAAGAATTTGCTGAGATTTCCATCGTGACGATGATCGGCGCTCTCGCTTTGTTGTTTGTCTGCCAACTGGCGGGCGAGGCCGTCCATCGGCTGGCGGGCCTGCCGCTGCCGGGGTCGGTGATCGGCATGCTGCTGCTGATCGGCTGGCTGGCGCTGGTCCAGAAGGAGCGGCCAACGCTCGATGTCGTCAGTGCGTGGCTGACGGCGCATCTGTCGATCATGTTCGTGCCGGCGGCTGTCGGCCTGATCGAGCAGGGGCCTGCGCTGTCGCGCTACGGCGTCGGGCTGGTCGTCGCCACGGCGTTCTCCACCGTGCTGACCATGGCGGTCACGGCGCTGGTCTTCCGCTGGGCGGCCAAACGCAGCGATCCCTTGGAGGACGCCGGAGCGTGACCGACCTGCTGACGACCCCGATCCTCTGGCTGACCGTCACCCTGATCGCGTTCGAGACGGCGGACATCGTTTCCCAGCGCAGCGGGCGCCATCCGCTGTGCCATCCGGTGCTGCTGGCGACGCCGGTTCTCATCGCTGTGTTGCTGGCGACCCGGACCGCCTATCCGGTCTATCTGAACGCGACGCAGGCGCTGAGCTTTCTGCTGGGGCCGGCGGTGGTCGGGCTGGCGGTTCCGATCTGGCGTCAGCGGGCGCTGATCCGTCGGCAGGCCTTTCCGATCGCAATGGCCTTGGCGGCGGGGGCGGTGACGGCAATCGCCAGCGCCGTCGGCGTTCTGTGGCTCTTCGGCGCCCCCCGGGCCGTCCTGGCGTCGATCGCGCCGCGGGCGGTCACGACGCCGGTGGCGATGGCGGTGGCGTCGCAATTGGGCGGCGCGCCCGCGCTGGCGGCGGTCATCGTGCTGTTCGCCGGCGTGGTCGGCGCGATGACGGCGACGCCGCTGTTCGATCGGATGAAGATCCGCGATTATCGCGCGCGAGGCTTCGCCGTCGGCGTGTCGGCGCACGGCATCGGCGCGGCGCGGGCGTTCCAGGTCGATTCGACGGCGGGGGCCTTCGCCGGCCTCGGCATGGCCCTAAACGCCGTGGCGACCGCCACGCTTCTGTCTGTGCTGGCGTTGCTGATCTAGGCGGTCGCGGCCGGCTGCAGCGGCGTTCAATCCGGCAGCGCCACGCCCGATAGCCTTTCGCAGTCGGCGATCAGCCGGTCCTGCCATTCGGGCGCATTCGTCTGCGGGTCCGGCGCGCGCTCGCGCTTGTAGCGGAAATACTTGCCGCTGACCCGCGCCTCCGGTTCGTCGCTGACGGCGAGCCAGATCTGGGTGCGGCGCCCCTGGTCGAGGTCGTCGGGGGCGCCGGCGCCGCCCATGCGGGTCGCCACCCAGCCGGGCTCGAGCGCGTTCGACAGCGCGTCGGGCCAGCGCCGCGCGACGGCGAAAGCGATCAGCACGTCGAGAAACTTGCTCTCGGCGTAGGCCTGGGCGCCGTTTCAGGCGCGTTTGGTCCAGGTCAGATCGTCGAGGCGGGCGTTCGCGCCGCGGTGCATGCCGGAGCTCAAGTAGACGAGGCGGTCCGGCCGCTCGATCAGCGCCGTCAGGACGTAGGGCGCGAGGACGTTGACCGCGAACACGTGCGGCAGCCCATCCGCCGTCTGGGTCGGCCGCGCCTCGCGATAGCCGACGCCGGCGTTGTGGATGACGGCGTCGAAGCGGCCGAGCGCGTTGACCTCATCGGCGACGCGGCGCGCGCCGGCGACGCTGGAAAGGTCGCCGAGAACGACCGCCTCGGCCCCAGGCAGCGCGCGGCGCGCCTCGTCGGCGCGCGCGGCGTTGCGGACGTGAAGGACGACGCGATGGCCTTGTTCGACCAGCAACTCGCCCGCCATCAGGCCGAGGCCGGTCGACGATCCGGTGACGAACACACGCGCCATGATCCGTCTCTCCGCTGTTGATTTCGCCGCTTGCGCCGACGATGGCGATGCCGACGCCGCTCGCAGGCGGGAGCGTAGCAACGGCGGGCGCGCGCAGATAGGCGTCAAATTCTTGCGCGCGGGCGACAGGAATGACCGCGCGCCGGCGACGGAAGGTGAAAGGAATCGGGCAGGGCGGTACGATGCGGCTTCGCCGCAACAGGGGCGGTCGGGCGAAGACGGGCCCGAAGCATGAGCCGGGAGTCCCTTTTGTCCAAATCGACCCGCGCGACCAAGGCGCTCGAACAGTCAGGCGTCGCGTTTTCGGTCCACGCCTACGACTACGATCCTGACGCCGACAAGATCGGCATGCAGGCGGCGGCGGCGTTGGGTGAGCCGCCGCGGCGGGTGCTGAAGACGCTGATTGCGGTCGTCGACGGCAAGCCGGTCTGCGTCGTACTGCGCTCCGACCGCGAAGTGTCGATGAAAAAGCTCGCCGCCGCGCTCGGCGGCAAGGCGGCGCGGATGATGAAGCCGGCCGAGGCCGAGCGCATCTCGGGCTACAAGATCGGCGGCGTCAGCCCGTTCGGCCAGAACCGGCGGCTCAAAACCGCGATCGACGCCGAGGCGCTCGCCGAGCCCTACGTCTTCGTCAACGGCGGCCAGCGCGGGCTGCAGGCGCAGCTGAATCCACAAGACGTAGCCAGGCTGCTCGACGCGATCGTCGCGCCGCTGACGGCGTGAGACGGCGAACCTCGTCGTCAGCCAGAAGCGCGGGCGCGAGAAGCTGCACGTCATCAATCCGGCGCCGATCAACGACATCGCCGAGCGCTGGATCGGCAAGTTCGAGACGCCGCGCCTCGCCGGGCTCAAACGCAAGCTGGAAGAAGGGACGGGCCATGACTGACGGGATCAGCCGCTTCGTCTACGCGACCTATATCGGCGCCACGCCCGAGGAATTGTGGGCGGCGCTGACCAAAGCCGAATTCATCAAGAAATACTGGTTCGGCATGGACCTCGAGAGCGACTGGAAGGTCGGCTCGCCGTGGAGGCTGGTCTTTCCCGACGGACGCCTCGCCGACGAGGGCGAAGTGGCCGAATGCGATCCGCCGCGTCGCCTCGCCCTGCGCTGGCGGCATCAGTGGCGGCCTGAGCTTGCCGCCGAAGGCGAAGCGTTCTGCGTCATGGAACTTAAGCCGGTCGAGGGCGCGGTCAAGCTGACGATCAGCCACTCGATCGCGCGGACCGATTCGAAGTTGATCGAGACCGTCTCCGACGGCTGGCCGCGCATCCTCTCCAATCTCAAGTCGCTGCTCGAGACCGGGCGGACAATTCTCATCTGACCGGCGAGCCGGCGCGCGCAAGCGATTGTAAGCATTGCTCTTGCGCCGCGGATGAGAACGCCGGCACGTTCGTCCGTGTCGCCGCGCGGGATCGGTCGTTCGTCGCCGTTCAAGCGGCGTATGAAGCGGACCTCCGCCGGGGCGTCGTCGTCCGCCGACGACTTCACCATCGACTTTCACCTCGAGCTCTATCCGACGGGAGGATCAAAATAATTCCCGGCTTGTCGCCTTGCGCGGCGATCCGCCGGTGTTGAGCGCGTCGGCGCGCGACGGCGCCGAAGGCGGCGACCGCGCGTGTTGTTGTGAAGGGGCGGCGGGGTGACGGTCGAAGCGAACGCGCCGCCCGAATTCCGCATGGCTGCGGCGGCGAATCGGCGAACGCCAGACGACGCTCGCCTGCCGCTTCGAGCCGCCGCCGCACGGGACCCTGATCACGCTGCGCGAGGACGGCTTTCTCGACCGGCCGCGGGCGGCCTACGGAAACGCCGAGAACTGGCAGAAGGCGCTGGGCTGGCTCGACGGCTATCTGGGCGGCGGCCCGCGACCGCCCCGCGCAGGGGGCCGATCACAGGCAGCCCAGACCGCGCAGCGTTTCGTCCACCGCCTCGTCCCACGGCGTGTGCGGCTCCTCGCCGAGGACGCCGACAAGCTTGTCGTTTCCCATGTAGACGGCGGTCTTCCAAAGGTAACGCATCTCCCTGACTTCCCGGAACAGCGGGACGAAGGGCGACAGACCCATCGTCAGAGTCCATGGAAAGGACCTGACCTGCAACGCCGGACGGGCCGTCGCTCTCCTGATGGCGTCGATCATCGCCATGCCCGTCTCGTCCCAATGACCTTTGAACTGATAGGCGGCGAAGGCCGGCAGCGCGGCCCGCCGTTCGATCAGCCGCGCCAGCGTTTCGGCGACGTCGGGCAGGTAGGCCCATTGATGGGCGAGGCCCGGCCGGCCGATGCGGACGATTCGCGTGACGCGCCGGCCCGGCTGGACCACCTGGGCGAACCAACTGGCGCCGGAGCGGGGGCTGAAGAAGTCGCCGCAGCGCAGAACGATCGCTTGGCCGCCCTCGCGCGCGAAGGCTTCCAGCCTCGCCTCCATCGCGACGCGCAGCTTGCCTTTCTTGGTCGTCGGACGCTGCGGCGCGTCTTCGGTGAGGATCGGCAGCGCGTCGGGACCATAATTGTAGACCGTCCCCGGCAGGACGATCGTCGCCTTCGACGCCCGCGCCGCCTCGAGGGTCGAATCCAACATCGGCAGGACCAGCCGCTCCCAGTCGCGATAGCCCGGCGGATTGACCGCGTGGACGATGACGTCCGCGTCCTCGGCGGCCTTGGCGACCGCCGCCGCGTCGAGCGCGTCGCCGCGAACCCAGTCGATTCCGTCGCGATCGACGCCGGACTTCGATCGATTGAACGCGCGCACCCGCCAGCCTTTGGCGTTCAGCGTGCGCGCCGCCTCGCCGCCCACGCCGCCCGCGGCGCCCAGAACCAATGCTGTCTCGGCCATGATCGTTAGCTCCTTGGTTTGACGGAGCCGTCATGGCAGGTCGCCTGCATATACGAAATTACGAATTGAAGTTAAGATGATATACATAAATCCATGAAGAGCGCCGAGCTGAGCTGGGACATCTACCGGACCTTTCTCGCCGTGCTGGAGGAGGGGTCGCTGTCTGGCGCAGCGCGGCGTCTGGGCCTCACCCAGCCGAGCGTCGGGCGGCACGTCGACCGGCTGGAGGACGCGCTCGGCTTCCAATTGTTCATCCGCACGCGCCTCGGGCTCGAGCCGACCGTCGCGGCGCGCGATCTCAAGCCCTTCGCCGCGACCATGGCGGCGCAGGCCGACGCGCTGCGCCGGATGGGCGCCGCCCAGGCCGGAGGCGTACGCGGCGTGGTGCGAATCAGCGCCAGCGACGTCATCGGCGTCGAAGCGGCGCCAAAGATCCTGGCGCCATTGCTCGCCGCCTATCCCGAGGTCGAGATCGAGCTTTCGTTGAGCGCGCCCTGGTCGATCTCCTGGCGCGCGAGGCCGACATCGCGGTGCGCATGACCGATCCGACTCAGAACGCCCTCGTCGTCCAGAAGGCGGGCGAGATCCGCATTGGGCTGTTCGCCCGCGACGATTATCTGGCGCGGCGCGGGCGTCCGGAATCGCTCGCCGACCTGAGAGGGCACACGCTGATCGGTTACGACAAGGAGACCGCCTTCTTGCGCGCGATGAAGGAGGCGCACCCGATGCTCGCCGAGCTGGCTTTTGCGTTCCGCGCCGATTCGAACCTCGCGCAACTGAGCGCGATTCGGGCCGGCGTCGGCTTGGGCCTCTGCCAGACGGGGCTCGCCGAGGCGCCGGTGAAATTGACGCGGGTGCTGCCCGAGGCCGTCGAGGCGCGACTGCCTTGCTATGTCGCCATGCATGAAAACCTGAGGACGACGCCCGTCTATCGCGCCGCCTTTCAGGCGCTCGCCGCGGGGTTGAGGCGCTACGCCGCGGCCGGCCGCCTCGACGGCGCGTCGACGGAGCCCGGCGATCGCGCCGGCCTCAGCGCCCGGCGCGGATCGCGTCCCAGTTGACGCAGTCTTCGAGCCGTTCGCCGTTGATCAGCCGGCGCATGTTCGCCGCCATGCGCTCGGCGATGCCGCGATAGGAGGCGTCGGTGACGCCGGCGATGTGCGGCGTGGCGAGGATGTCCGGCCGCTTCAGCAGCGGCGAGGCGGGATCGAGCGGCTCCTGCTCGAAGACGTCGAGGGCCGCCCCGAGAAGCCGTCCGGAATCGAGCGCGCCGAGGAGCGCGGCGTGGTCGATCAGGCCGCCGCGCCCGACGTTGATGACGCACGCGTCCTGCGGCAGCCGCGCGAGCGCGGCGGCGTCGATGAGCCCGCGCGTCTCTTCGGTCAGGTGCAGGCACAAGAAGAGATAGTCGCTGCGGCTGAGCAGCTCGGGAAGCCGGTCGAGCGCGCCGATCCATTCCATGCCCAGCCGTTCGGCGCGCTCGGGATGCGCGCGCCGCGCGATCCCCGCCATGCGCACGCCGAAGGGCCTGAGCCGGATCGCCAGCGCCTCGCCGAGCCCTCCCATGCCGACGACGCCCGCGCTTCGGCCGATCAGCGCTCGCCCCGTCGGGACGCCCCAGCCGCCGCCGGCGCAAATCGTCCGCTCGGCCTCGGCGAGGCGACGGCTGAGCGCGATCGCGGCCATGACGGCCCACTCGGCGACCGACTCGGCGTTGCCGCTGCCGGCGCTGGCGACGCGCGCGACCGGGACGCGGCGCGCGGTCGCCGCCGCGACGTCGACGCCTTCGAGGCCGACGCCCCATTGCTGGATCAGCCGCAGGCCGCTGACGCGGTCCATCAGCGCGCCGTCGACGCGCGTCATGGCCGGGATGAGCACGTCGGCGACGGCGCCGTCGCGACGCAGCTCAGCTTCGTCGACCATCGTCAGCTCGGCGTCCGGAAACGCCGCGGCCACGTGGGCGCGGACGCCTGCAAAGCCGGTGGTGGCGACGACGATTCGGATCGACGGCATGGACGGCGCCTCTGGTTGGCGCGGCGAACCCGGCGCTTGCGTCGCGCCCCGCCGCTTCCTCGACGATGGGGTGAATTGGCGACAGCCATAGACGATTTGGCGTCGCTGCGGGAGCGACGCGGCGTCGCTGTCGGCGGCGCGCGCCCGACTTTAGCGGCCGATGTCGGCGGGCGGGACCGGCGCGTCGTCGTCGGTGGGGTAGAAGCGCTGGCTCGGCGTGTTGCGCGGCGCCGGGGCCGGCGCCGGGAGCGGGCCGGCAGCGACGGGCGGCGGCAGCGGGATCGTCACCGGCGCGCCCGGCGCGTTCAGATCGAGCGGCCCGGGGTCGGCCGCGGTCTTGCGCTTCTTCGGCGTCGGCGTCGGCGCGGGCGTCGGCTTGCCGGGCGGCGAAAGCGGGCCGAGGTCCGCATCGCCCGAATCGGAGGGCGCGTCGGCGACCGTCGGCGCCTCGTGGATGAGCTCGCCGTCGCCCTTACAGTCGGTCAGCCAGATGTCGTAGACCGGGTGCTCGACGCCGTGCATGCCGGGGCTGTCGGCGAACATCCAGCCGCTGAAGACGCGATGGGTGGCGTGGTCCTCCGCCACTTCGTCGACCTCGGCGAAGGCGTCGGTCTGCGGCGCCTCGGTCGGCGGCCGCGAGTAGCAGACCCGCGGCGTGATCTGCAGCGAGCCGAACTGCACCGTTTCGCCGAGCGCCGCCTCGAACGAGATGATTCGGCCGGTGATCTTGTCGAGACCGGAGAAAACCGCGGTCGGATGCTTGATCTTGTCGGCGAGCGCCGGCGCGCCGGCGGCCAACAGCGTCGCCCCGGCAAGGACCGCGAGGCGCCGGAAACGTCGTTTCATTGTCGGGGTCCGGGCCGCTGCTGCATGGATAGGGGCGCGCTCAGTCGCATCGGGCTCCCTTGACGGCAAAGCCGGGCGAAACGAAGGCGCTTGTCAGCCCTCCGGCCGCCAGGCTTGATAGTCGCCCGCCGACGCTTGGCGCTGGCCGCGCCCGATCGTCGAACCCTTGGGCCGAATCGCCGCCCTGGTGCCGGTCGGGTTGGCCATATGCGGCTTCTCCCAGGGCTTGGCCTTGTAGTCTTCCTCGCTCGGCGCCACGTCGACGGTGTGGTGCAGCCAGCCGTTC
>Ga0181529_10004444_pt1 | contig 15170 bp, 12 predicted proteins | sample PEATcosm2014_Bin_36_FD_119763 | JGI IMG/M metagenome (GOLD analysis project Ga0181529, IMG submission 119763) | Peatland microbial communities from MTU Mesocosm Facility, Houghton, MI, USA - PEATcosm2014_Bin10_30_metaG | ecosystem: Environmental > Terrestrial > Soil > Wetlands > Peat | place...
GGCAGGTTGGCAACCTGCGGCCGAGTGGCACTCGGCCTGCCGACCAGCATGCAAATGCCGACCAGGCCGAGTACCACTCGGCCGCAGGATACCATCCTGCCCCACAAATTCCGCAGTATTTCCCGTAAGGGGGGAAACTGAGTGGCATTGCGCACTCATGCGTGCCGTATCGCCACTGGTGGCGATGCCCTGCGGGGAACCTGTGAACCTGCGGGTGTCCGCCGAGCGTCCCGATGAGTCGGGACGCGGCGCGCACGAGGGCGCACGCCACATCGACGTCTCATCCGCTTGCGCCAGTGCTACCATACTGCCGATGACCACTCTGCGTCTCCTCTGCCTGATCGCTGTCTCCGCTCTGCTGGCCGGCGCGCAGCCGGGCCACGCCGTGGTGCTGCACGCCGCGCGCGTGCTGGATGTCGAAGCCGGACGGCTGCTCGTCCCCGGTGAAGTGCTGGTGGAAGGCGAGCGCATCGCCGCCATCGGCGCTACCGTGGCCCATCCCGCCGGCGCCGAGATTCTCGACCTGGGCGACCGCACGCTGCTGCCCGGTCTGATCGATGCCCACGTCCACCTTTTCCTGCATCCCGGCGCCGAAGATTTGCAGACCGTGCAGGAGTCCGTGCCGCAGCGGACCCTCATCGCCATCCTGGCCGCGCGCGACGACCTGATGGCCGGCTTCACCGCCGAGCGCGACATGGGCACAGAAGGCGCGGGCTCCGCCGACACCGCCGTACGCAACGCCATCGACCACGGCCGGTTTCCCGGACCGCGCCTGCGCATCAGCGGCAACGCCATCGACATCGAAGGCGGCCACGAAGACGCCATCGGATACAACCCCGAGCAGCGCGTGCTCCCCAACGCCACCTGGGCCAACAGCGCGTTGCAGCTTGTGGAAGCCATTCGCCGCCAATTCAAGGAGGGCGCCGACTTCATCAAGATCTACGAGACCGGCAAGGACCGGCTCATCGACGGCCGCTTCACCACGCCCTACCAATTCACCGAAGCCGAGCTCACCGCCGCCGTCGCCGAGGCTGCGCGCGTGGGCAAGCGCGTGGCCGTGCATGCCACCGGTGAGCCCGGCACGCTCTACGCCGCCCGCGCGGGAGTGGCTTCCATCGACCACGCCGATCAGCTCGGCGACGAGACCATGCGCCTGATGCGCGAGAAGCAGATCTTCGCCGTGCCCACCTTCGCCATCCAGGAGTATTTCGCCGTCCATGCTCCCAGCGTTGCGACGCAGGCCCTGGAGCGCGATCTGATCGTCTACCACGCCCAGGAGTTCCGCAAGCAACTGGCGGCCGGCGTGCCCGTGGCCGTAGGTTCCGACGTCGGTCCATTTCCCCACGGCACGCAGGCGCGCGAATTCGAATTGCTGGTCAAGTACGGGATGAGCCCCATCGACGCTATCCGCGCGGGCACGCTGAATGGCGCGAAGCTGCTGGGATGGCAGGACCGGATGGGCGCGATCAAGCCCGGATTTCTGGCGGACCTGGTGGCCGTGGAGGGCGACCCGCTGCGCGACATCGCCGCGCTCACTCACGTGACGTTCGTGATGAAGGGCGGAGTGGTGTATCGGAATGGAGCGGCGGGACCCAGGTAGATGGGGCGGACGCTTGAGCGCCGCCGGGCCTTTGGCCAGAGTCTTGCCAAAGGCAATTTTGTAAGTAACTGAAAAATAGGTACTTATGAAGTCCCTTGGCAAGACCCTTGCCAACGTTCCTCTTCAGCATCGCAGAGGGCCTGCGAGGGGCCAGCATTCGAAGTTCTCGGAATCCACTCCACGCCGCTGACCGGAAGCGACAAGTCTGTTGCTTGTCGAGCACGGGTGCCTAACCGTTCGTGGCGTGCGCACTCATGCGCGCCGCATCCCGACTCCTCGGGATGCTCGGCGAACACCAGTAGATTCAGAGGTTGTCGGCCGGGCGTCCCGAAGAGTCGGGACGCGGCACGCACGAGTGCGTGCGCCACGTCGGCGCGCCGATTATTTCACGGCTTCCGATCGGTTAAGCGCCATCCGCTTCCCCGCCCGTCCGCCCGCTTGGTTATAGTTAAACATCATGGCCCTGCCAGGCGAAGTGCGCCAGGAATCCCGCTCTCTTGCCGACGTCCACTCCAGCGTCGGAACGTCGCAGTTGTCTTTCTGGAAGCGCATGTTCGCCTTCGCCGGCCCGGCTTATCTGGTCAGCGTCGGTTATATGGACCCCGGCAACTGGGCCACCGACCTGGAAGGCGGCGCGCGCTTCGGCTACCGGCTCCTCTGGGTGTTGGTGATGTCCAATGCCATGGCCATCCTTTTGCAGAACCTCAGCGCGCGGCTCGGCATCGTCTCCGGCCGCGACCTGGCGCAGGCCTGCCGCGAAACCTATCCGCGCTCCGTCAACCTGGCGCTGTGGGTGCTTTGCGAAATCGCCATCGCCGCGTGCGACCTGGCCGAAGTGCTGGGCGCGGCCATCGGACTCAACCTGCTGTTCCACATCCCGCTGCTAGCCGGCGTGCTGCTCACCGCCGCCGACACTCTGCTGCTGCTGTGGTTCCAGAGCTTCGGCATCCGCACCATCGAGGCCTTTGTGCTGGCGCTGATTTCGGTCATCGCCGGCTGTTTCTTCGTGGAAATCTGGTGGGCCAAGCCATCGGTTCCCGAAATGTTCACGGGCCTGATTCCCCGTCTCAACCGCGACAGTCTCTATGTGGCCATCACCATCCTGGGCGCCACGGTGATGCCTCACAATATGTATCTGCATTCCGCGCTGGTGCAGACGCGGCACATCGGGCAGAACGAGCCGGCCAAACGCATGGCCTGCCGCTATAACCTGATCGATTCGGTGGTGGCGCTCAACGGCGCCATGTTCGTGAATATCGCCATCCTGGTGATGGCCGCCGCGGTTTTCTTCAAGCGGGGAATCATCGTCACCGAGATCCAGCAGGCGCACCAACTGCTGGTTCCGCTCATGGGCGCCGGGCTGGCCGGTACGGTTTTCGCCATCGCGCTAATCTGCTCCGGGCAATCCTCCACCCTCACCGGGACGCTGGCCGGCCAGGTGGTGATGGAAGGCTACCTCAACTTCCGCATGCGTCCCTGGCTGCGCCGCCTGATCACCCGCTCGCTGGCGATAATCCCGGCCGCGCTCACCATCTACATTGTCGGCAACCAGGCCACTTTCGGACTGCTGCTGCTGAGCCAGGCGATCCTCAGTATGCAGTTGCCGTTCGCCATCATTCCGCTGATCCATTTCACCAGCGACCCGGTGCGCATGGGCAAGTTCGCCAATACGCTGTGGGTGCGGATACTGGCCTGGCTCACGGCCGCGGTCATTGTGGGGTTGAACCTGCGCCTGGCCGCCATGACCGTCGGCGACTGGCTCGATACCGCCGGCCGGTGGCGCACTTTGATCCTGCTGGTGACCGTGCCCGCGATGCTCCTGCTGGTCGGCCTGATGCTGTGGGTGGCGCTCGAACCGCTGATGGCCCGCCGGCGCCGCGGCCGTGCCCCCATCACCCTGCCGGAAGCCGCCAAGGCCGATGCCAGCGCGGCGCCGGTCTACCACTCCATCCTGTTGCCGCTCGATCACACCAGCCTGGATGCCCTGGCCGTCAATCACGCCGCCGCCATGGCGCGGATTTACGGGGCCAAAATCTACCTGCTGCACGTGGAAGAGGACGTCACCAGCCAGATCTACGGTCCGGCGTCGTCCACCGCCGAAGTGGAAGCCGGCGCGGAGTATCTGGAACGTATCGCGCAATCGCTGCGCGAGCAGGGTGTCACCGTAGAAACGTCGATCTCGCACTCCTCGTCTCCGCGCAAGGAAATTGTGCGTTACGGGCGGGAGATCCGTCCGGACCTGGTCATCATGGGCGCCCACGGGCACGGCGGGCTCAAGGACCTGATCTTCGGAAACACCATCAACCCGGTGCGCCACCACCTGGCCGTCCCGATGTTGATCGTCAGACCGGGAAAACCCTGAGTTTTGGGACACGGTGTCTCAAGACCGTGTCACCGGGACACGGGCGGGGCGCGTTGATATTCCATAAACAGCCTGTTATCATAGAGATCGATTGGTCTCATGCGTGCTTGTTACAGTGGCGTGAAGCGCATTGCACCGTTTGCGGCGTGTCTGATGCTCGGGTTGAGCCGGCTTTCCGCCGCCACCCTGGTGCAACTTTCTCTTGCCGACATGGTCGGGCAGTCCACTGCCATCGAGCACGCCAAAGTGCTGAACTCGTGGGCGGCGTTTTCCGGCCCCGGTATCTTCACGCATTACAAACTCCAGGTCAGCGAGCTTTTGAAGGGTACAGCCGTCACCGAAATCGTGGTCTTTGGGGGCGATGCCAACGGCGTCCGGCAGGTCTACTCCGGATCGCCCCAGCTCGCCGCCGGAGACGATTGCGTTTTTTTCCTCTGGACCAATAAGGCCGGGTTGACTCACATTGTGGGGATGACGCAAGGCTTATTCGCGGTCGCCCGGGACGGCAGCGCGAACCCCAGCGTGACGCGTACCGCCAGCCACGAGCGAATGCTCGATTCGAAGACCGGACACGACGTGAAGGACCAGACGCTGGCGATGAAACTGAGCGACCTGAAGGCCCAGATCTCGACCGCGCTGGCCGCGTCGAAGGTGGTGCGGTAATGCGGAACACCCGGTGCATCTCGCGAGCGCTGACTGCGGCGGCGGCAATCGCGTTTTTGGGCGCGCCCGCCGAAGCTTACTACCACTACGTGTACTTCAACGGCCGCAGCGCTCCCTACAGCCCCATTGCCGCGCACTACGATCTCACCAAACTGGTCAACAACACGGTGGTTTTCTGCGTCTACGGCGCCGGCCCCACGGGTTTCTATTCCAACGACAGTTTTGCTTCGGTGCTGGCTCAAATCAAACAGGCGATCAACTCGTGGAATGCGGTCCCCAACTCTGCGCTACATGTGGCGTTCGGAGGGTTGGAATACGCCGGGCAGAACGCCAATACACCGGGCGGCGACGTAGTTTTCGAGGACCTGCCCCCCGGGCTTCTGGGCGTAGGCAGCCCCAATCTTCCGAGCGCTCCGCAGTTTTCCACCACGGCGGCCGGCGTGCCGTTTGTCCCCATCTCCCGTTCTACCGTATACCTGACCAACAATACCGCCATCCTGCCAGGGCCGAGTTACCTGGAGAAGTTCTTCACCACGGCGGTCCACGAATTCGGCCATGCCCTGGGACTGCAACATACCTGGACCGGAAGCGCCATGTCGCAAGACGTGATCCGCGATACCTCGCGCGCGCGGCCTCTCGATGCCGACGACATCGCCGGGTTCCTGGAACTCTATGGCGCGAGCGGCTGGACTTCCAGTTACGGTTCGATATCGGGCACCGTCTCGTTCTCCACCGGCGGCGCGGTGGCGCTGGCCTCGGTGGTGGCGATTCCCCCCACGGGCCCGGCCGTGAGCGCGTTGACCAACCCCGATGGGACTTACACCATAAACGGCCTGCCGCCCAACAACTATCTGCTCTACGTTCACCCGCTTCCTCCGGACGCCATTGCGTCGGACGGCACGGGGTTGTTGCAGCCCACGGACCTGTCGGGTGTGGCATTCAATGCCAGCCGGACCTTCCGTACGGTGTTTTATCCCAATACGCTCGATCCGACCCAGGCGACACAGTTGACCGTCTCCGGCGGCATGAACCTCAGCCAGCAGAATTTCACGGTGCAACCCAATAGCGGCGTTCCGGCGTACGACCTCCAGGTTTATAGCTACGAAGACAGGGCCAACCACAACTACCTCTTCAACCCGACGTCGTCGTCCCCCAAACGGGTGCAACCGGCGTTCCTCAATACCTCGCTCGGAAACGTGGAATTCGAGGTGGATGCCAACTCCGGGTCGGTCCCGGTTCCGCAATCCATCGCCATTCTGGGCGTAGGGACCGCCGTTTCGTGCGCGGTCTACGATTTCCTCCCTTGCTTCTTTTCCTTCAACAGCCCCACCGACCTGGCCGGCTTTTTTGGCCTGTCTTCCGCTCAGGGAACCGGTCCTCGCCACCTGGTCTTCAATTACGGCAACGATCTTTACGTGATGCCCGACGGTGCGATCTTCGTGTCTCAGGGCCCGCCGTACATCAACTCCGTGACCGCCAACGGCGATGGAACGGCGACCGTCTCCGGCGGCAACTTCAGCCCCGATAGCCGGGTCTTCTTCGATGGGGTGCACGCGCACGCGACGGCCGTCCCGACCGCGACTTCGATCACCGTCACGCCGCCTTCCGGCATGAGCGGCCATGTGTCCGCCGTCACGGTTTTCAATAGCGACGGCCAGAACTCCCTGCAGTTCTACGACTCTCCGAACCAGGCGCCGACTTTTCAGTATCCGGGTGCGGCGACTCCCCAGATCGTGAACGTGACACCCTCGGCACTGCCCACCGGCAACTCGGGAGCGCCCTACTCGGCCGCCGTGACCATCGCCACCCAGAACACCAATTTCGTGGACGGCATGGTGAGCGTCGGCGCGGGATCGAGCGACCTGACGGTCAGCCGCGTTTGGGTACTCGACGCGACTCACCTGCTGGCCAATGTGACTGTGGCGCCCGGCGCCGCCATCGGGATGGCCGAAGTCAGCGTGATCTCGGGATTCCAGGTGATGACCTCGGGCTTCGGGACACTGCCGTCCGATGGAACGCTGCCGCTGATCTCCGGCATTCTGGGCGCGGGCAGCTACCTGCCCACGGTGTATCCCGGCGGCTATGGTTCCGTGTACGGATTGAATCTGCAGGACGGCGCGGCGCCCACGGCGACATTGAACGGCACGCCCGTGGCGGTTCAGTATTTCCCCTCCGCAAATCAGGCCAACTTCCTGGCGCCCGCGGGCTTCTCCACGGGGCCGGCGACACTCAGCCTGTCGAACGGCGTGGGAAGTGTGAGCATTGGGGTGCCGATCGGCAATCCGCCGCCCACCATTCAGGGGCTCTCCAATTCCCAGGGCACGGTGGACGCCACCCATCCGGCCAATGTGGGCGACGTTCTCACCGTTCTGGTGAGCGGCATCGACCCCAGCTCGGTACCCGCCGTGAGCCGCCTACAGGCGACGGTTTCCGGATTGTCGATGACCGTACTGCAGATCGCGCCGGCGTCCAACAACCAGTTCCAGATTCAGTTCGTGCTCACCCAATCGTTTGGCGGCTCGCAGGTACCGGTTTCGGTATCGCTCGACGGCTCGCCCAGCAACCCGTACACGATCGCTGCCAGGTAAGACGGCACTGTGTTACGTTGATCGCATGAAACTTTGTGTGATGTTCCTTCTTGCCGCCGGGTTCGCTCTGCCCGCCGGAGATCCCGTGGGCTTTTACCAGTGGAAGGGGTCGGACCTGAAAGCCATGGCCACGAACCTCGCTCCCAAACTGCCGGCCGCCGGATTCGTGGGCGAATCGATGGCCAAGTTGGGGCACTATTCTTTCGGCGCCAATCTGCGCCGCGTCTCGGGAGGAGCCGAGATTCACAAGACGAATACCGATGTGTTCATTGTGGAGAGCGGCGAGGCCACCCTGATTGTGGGCGGCACCATTCCCGATGCCAAAGAGACTTCGCCCAACGAAATCAAAGGCACTTCGATTGTCGATGGCGTGGAGAAGAAGCTCGGCGCGGGCGACGTGGTGACCATCGCCGCCGGCACGCCGCACCAGCTTAAGCTGGAGCCCGGCAAGGAATTCGCGTACATGGCGATCAAGATCGCCAAGCCGTAAGCCGACCGTGTGGGGCAGGTTTTCAACCTGCGGCCGAGTGGCACTCGGCCTCCCGATCTGTCTCTCGACGCCGCGGGCGAAAACAGTTGGAGGCGGCTTTGCGGGCAGCTTGACAGCTTGCCTTTTCACTGGCCAGGCCGAGTGCCACTCGGCCGCAGGATGCCATCCTGCCCCACATAAGCACTAAGCATCAGATACTTTCTTTCCACAGCAACTCCGCGTCCGACCGGCGCACGTAGTTGGCGTCGAGCGCGGCCGGGTCGCCACCTTCTCCGGCAAGACGTCCGATAGCGGCCGCCAACGCCTCGGGCGCGATCACGATGCGGGCATCGGCGACTTCCAGCGGAAATCCCTGCGTCACGAACTCCATCTCGCCCGCAGGCAGGCTGGCCAGCCATGTGGAAAGCGGCGCCACCGTTTCCGCAGCGACAATGCCGCCGGCCGCATCGTAGACCGCGCCGTAGACCTCGCCGCGGCGCGCGTCCAGCACGGCGGCGCGCCACGGCCCCGTCCCGAAAGACGCGATGGCGCGCAGGTTGGACACCGCCGCCGCCGGCTTGCCGAGCGCTTCGGCCAGCCCCTTCACACACGCCAATCCGACGCGCACGCCGGTGAACGACCCCGGCCCGGAAGCCGCCGCAAAGCAGTCCACCGCCGCCAGGCGAACTCCGTTCCGCCGCAACATTTCGTCGAGGTGGGCGTACAGCACGTGAGCGAAGCCGGTGGGCGCGCGCAGCAGCACCTGGTCCACGGTTTCCCCGGCGCGAACCAGCGCCAGGCTGCCGGCTTCATGTGTCGTATCGATGGCCAGAGTCAGGAAGCTCACTGTGTAAGGTCGAATCCTTTGCTCACCAGGTACACCTTGCCCAAGGCGTTCATGGCGTAGACGCGCATCAACATGGTGGCGGGATACTGGGCGGCGAGCGACGGCGTGACCTGCATGGTGCCCTGCTGCCCGGTGGCCAGCACGCGGTATCCCTGGTGGTCGGCGAAGACGTCGCCGATCCACAGCCACATCACGGCTCGGGTTCCGCGCGTGGCCTTCTTCAATTTGGCAGCATAGGGCGCCGGCTTCGAGACCGACAGCACGCCCACGGGCCGATCGATCTCGAAAACCACCTTCTCGGGGTTGCTCTCCACATCCTGCAGTACGATGTCCTGCGATTCGAACTTATAGGAGCGCGCCATGCCGGCCAGGGTGCCTTCGCGCACTACGTGGAGCACCCAGTCGTGCGTCTTGTCGGGCGGCTCGCTGGTGAAGTGCTCGCCGCTGTACTTCTTGCGGATGGTCGTGCCGTCGGCGGGATCCACCCAGACCACCTCGTAGGAATGCTTCTCCACGTCCAACTCGACGGGGCCTGGTTTCTCGACGTAGACCAGGTATTCCACGCCTTCGAGCGCCAGGGCGCGGCCGCCATCCACGTCGAAGTAAGGCTCCAATTCCCAATGGCGCGTGGAGGCCAGCACGTCGTACCACACCGTCATGGCTTTGGCCCCGGGCGAATTGGCATACTCCGCGCCGGAGCCGGTGTTGTTGTAGGTGGGGTACTGGCCGTTCATGGTGGCGTTCCAAATGCGGTGGCGGAAGCTCGCGGCATCCAGGTCGGCGGGCAGGAACTTGCCGGCGCCGCTGTCTTCCCGCGCGCATTCCACGCTCACGCCGGGGACGCCGTAAAGCTGATGTTCGATCGACCCCACGGCGTCGTCGGCCGGCCCGTAAGACGCGTAGTCCATCCACCCGTCGTCGAGCAGCGGGGCGCTGGTCACGGCCGCGCCGGTGGACCGCGGATGCTGGTAGCCGTCCTGCTCCTTCAAAGCGGCGCCGATTTCCTGCATCAGCGCGCGCGCGCCGTTGTATTCCTCGAAGCGGTCCACCACCTGCCAGGTGACGTTCATGGCGGTATAGCGCGCCACGACGTAGCGCACCAGGCGCCGCCGGTCCTCGGGCGAGGGAAACGCCTTGTACAGATACCCGGCGCCGCCGGCCAGAATCAGGTCGGCCACCATGTGCCGGTCGTTGAGGTAGCGGACGCGCTGGTCGAGGCGCTGAAAGTGCGCCAGGTTGGGAGCATCCGGCGCGGTGAATGCGGGGTCGAGCCCTTGTCCCATCACCAGGCCGCGAAAGTGGGTGAACTTCTGGCGAGCGCGGGCGTCGGCCACGGTGTGGAAAGCGTCGTCGTCCAGGAAGGCGAATCGCAGCTCGGTCGCGCCCATCCAGAGGTGCGGCAGGAGCCGCTCGGTGTACGCCCAGTGGTGTACGTTGGCCTTCTTGACGAAGCCGGGAGAATCCGTGGCGACGGCGGTGAAGGTGCCCACTCGCGCGTCGAACTCCGCGATGTTGCTGGCGATGCGATACTCCCATACACCCGGTTCGTTGGGAGCGAAACGCAGCACCATGCGGCGGCCGCCGTCCCAGAATCCGGGGATGGCGACGGTGCGCTGGCGCGCGGACCGGAACTCGGCGCGCAATTCCACCGTGGCGTAGGGATGGGGATGCGCGGCCGCGGCCGCGTCGCCGAGCTCGAAGACCAGCTCGCAAGGCGAATAGGTCGGCGTATTGTCGCACCCGGTTGGGTTGGGGGCGGTCTGCGCGGCCAGGGCGAGCGGGCAGGCGAGGAACAGGAGGGCCGGGAATCGCCTACGAAGCGGCATAAGTTCTAGTGTAAACTCACAGGACTGAGGTCTGTAAGGAACGGCATGATGGAAACCGGACTCGAGGGCAAGATTGCGATCGTCACCGGCGCCGCCGCCGGGATTGGCCTGGCCACCGCGCGGCGCTTTGCACAGGAGGGCTGCCGCGTGGCCTCCTGGGACGTCAAGGATGGCGAAGCGCAACCGGGTGGCATGTTTCAGCGCGTGGACGTGACCAGTGCCCCGTCGGTGGAAGCCGCCCTCGGCGAAGTGAAGGCGCAGTGGGGCGCCGTCCACGTGCTGGTGAACAACGCGGGGATTCTGCGCGACGGGCAACTGATCAAGTATAAGGACGGCGCCGTGGCCGCGACGATGAGCGACGAGCAGTTCGACAGCGTGATCGCGGTGAACCTGAAGGGCGTGTTCACGTGTACGCGCGCTGTGGCGCCGCACCTGATCGAAGCCGGCGGCGGCGTGATTCTGAACGCCTCCAGCGTGGTGGGGCTGTACGGCAATTTCGGGCAGACCAATTACATCGCCACCAAGGCGGGCGTGATTGGGATGACCAAGGTCTGGGCGCGCGAGCTGGGCAAGTACCGCATCCGCGTGAATGCCGTGGCGCCGGGCTTCATCGCCACGGAGATGATCCAGGCGATGCCCGAGAAGATTTTGCAGAGCATGCGCGACCACACTCCGCTGGGCCGTCTGGGCCGGCCCGAAGACATAGCCAATGCCTACGTTTGGTTGGCGTCGGACGCGGCCAGCTTCGTCACGGGCGCGGTCCTTAGCGTGGATGGCGGCGTGGTCACGGGGACGTGAAAAAGGGGGACAGTTCAGGCTGTCCCCCTTTTTCCTAACGGAATACCAGCATGGTCGAGGTCTGGTTCATGTGTCCCAGGAAAGCTTCGCCATAAGTGCTGAAACCCGCCGTCGGAATGCCGTCGAAAATGGCGCCGTACTGGTCGCACCGCTTCTCCCCGCGAAGTTGCAGCGTGCGCAGGATGCACTGAAAATCGATGATGCCTGCGATGGGCTTGCCCGACGCCTTTCGCGCCTCGATGGCCTGCCGCGTGTGAGCCACGATGTCGGTGGCCTTCAGCACTTCAAGCTCCATCCCCTTCTTGATCTGGCAGTAGAACAGAATGCCGCGCTCGTGCAAGCGCTGGGGGCTGCGCACGAAAGGATCTCCATCGACCATCAACCCCAACGGATGCCGCATGAATTCCGCTGAAGCTTCTTTCGGCGAGACGCCCAATGCTTGCGCGTAAGCCTCGAGGGCGGGCTTGTGGTCGAACTCGGCCACCAGCCGGAGCGGTTCATCGACTTCGGTAGCCACTAGAGTCTTGCCGGTAGTTTGAAAACTCTGCGTCTTGACGATGTCGAATCCGCGCTTCAGTTCCAGAAGCAGCAGCACGGCGGCATTATTGTAGGATCTGCCGTCAATCATCACGTACGTGCTTGCGAATTTCAGGTCGTCTCCGGCCGATCCGCCGACGAATAAGACGTCGGTCCGGTCCCCGAGCTTATCCATCAGGGTTTCCTCCGCGCCGCTCAAACCGTCGGCCAGGACGATGCCAACATACTTCTCGATGTCCAGGGACGAGACCGGAGCATGCAACTCCCGCTCCATTTTGGCGAATGCACCGGACACCGATACTCCCTCGCGAAGATTCTCCACGACGGCGGAGGCGGTCTGGCCCACGGTCTCTTCGTCCAGGAACATGACGGCCACCGATTCCCCGATCATTTTGCCGCTGGCGATCTCGCCCGCGGTCGAGCAGCCTGCCACACAGGCATCCGGAAAAGCAGCCTGCATCTGCCGGCTGAGTTCCACCGGATTGTACTTCGATGAGGCGAAGAAGATCACGGCCCGAGGCCTGCAATCGCCGGACTGCGCCTTCAGATCTGTGATGGCGTCCGGAATCTCTTTTGTCGAATAAGCGGTTTTGATAGACATTTCAGTATTTCTCCGCATCGCGCTAGATGCCGACTCCCATTTCGACGGCAATTGCCTTGACCTTCGCGATGATCACGGGGTCGTCCGGCGATGCTCGATCGTATCGGTCGGGATCTATGCCTTTCAGGATGAATTTAGTCTTGGTGGTCAGCGCAATCGTGGGATTGCCCTTCGACCTTCTCGCTATGATCGTATCGATGATGCCTTTGATTTCACCAGCCATTGAATCGCTCGCTCCTCGTTGGGGACTACGCTATTGCCGTAATCAACAATATCGACCCAAGCGACGGATTCTATAGCGGAATTTGGACTTAACCTGTGGGACGGGGCGAAAACCCGGGTTTTCGCAAGTTCATCAGCCCGGCCATTCCCACGCGTAAGCCGAGAACTTCCTAATCGTGCGGAATCCGACCTTCTCGTACAGCGCCACCGCGTCCTGGTTCAAGGCGGTGACGGTGAGCGACGCCCCGCGGCACCCGACATCTCGCAAGGTGGTGAGCGACCGGCGCAGCAATTCGTGGCCGACGCCCTTCCCGCGCACCGCCGGCGACACGCAAATCTGCGTGATATGGCCGCATCCGGGCGCCACCATGCTGGCCAGTGAAATGCCGCAAAGGCGCCCGGTCAGCGCCTCGAAAGCGGCGTAGGACGCGGGCCGGAAAAACGTACCGCATCCCGGAAACTGCACGATGTTGAATAGGAATCGCCGTGCCCCCGCCGCGCTGCGGTACTGATCGTTCACGCGGCTGTCCACGTGCCCCGCGTATGCGTCGGCGATCGTCTGCGCGGCCGCATCGTGATAGTGGTCGCTCCAACGCTCCACGAAGATCGGCTCACGCACGCCGGCTTCCCGCAGATCGGCCGTTGCCAGTTCGGCGCGCATGAAATTGCGGATGTACTGGGCCCCGGCGGAAGCGTACGGCAGCGTGCGCTGCGGCATGAAATCCAGCATCAGGAGTTGGGATTCCACGCGGTGGATCTGCGGATATTCGCGAATCGCCTGAATCGCGTTGCTCAATAGCAGATCCTCGAATTGACGACGCCGCCGGTCGCGGCGAACATACAGATCGCCTACCAGGCCCTTGCTGTCTTCGAGAACGTAGTAGAGGTAGGCAACCGCCTCTCCGCCTTCCAAGAGCGCGCTGCCGTTGAGCGCGTGCATGTCCACGAAGCGCCGCACCAGGTCCGCCGAGTTTCCGAAGTCCCAATCCAGTTCTTCGCGCCAGCCGGCCGTTTCCTCATTCAGGAGCGGGTCCAGGTCGCGGGCGAACAGTCGGCGCAGATCGACCAGTTCCGGACGCGAGAAAGCGGAATTCAGCATGGCGGCCATCGAAGGTGCTGTTATTGTATCGCGGCGCCCTGTGGCGCACGCATTCGTGCGCAATGCCACTGAATTTTCCCACAACCGGACACCGATATTGATTGAGTCTCGCACGCTGTCTTATGTGGGGCAGGTCGGCAACCCGCCGCAGGCTGACAGCGTGCCCCACAAATTCCGCAGCATTTCCGATATTGGGAAGAGTAAGTGGCATTGCGCATTCGTGCGACCCGCGTCCCGGCTGCTCGACGCCTCGCCGCGGATATCGGGAGCGCGTGGCGTGCACTCGTCAGCCGCTTCGTTCACCCTCGCGGTTCACGGTCCGCAGTCGCTGCCTTCCACGTGGCCACGCGCACGTTCGCTCCGCGGGGAGCCCACACGGCGGGGTCGGAGGGGCCGAACAGGGCCAGCACGGGAACGCCCGTGGCGGCGGCGAGGTGGGTGATGCCCGAATCGTTGCCCACGTAAAGCCGGGCTTGGGAGATCCAACACGCCAGGCGGTAAAGATCGTCGATACGGACGGCGCCCGCGAACGATGGATCGTTGGGCCCGGCGCACCAGCGCACCGTCAGGCGCCGCTCCAGACCGCGCGCCAGCGCTCTGAAGCGATCGAGCGGCCAGTTCTTCGCGGGGCTTCCGGAGAATGGGTGGATGACGGCGAAGTCCGCAGATTCGGAAAGCTCGGCGGCATCTTCGGGACGGCATGCAATTCGCGGGATGCCGTCGGAGGCGCAATCCGTCAGCGAACGCACCTGCCGCAGGTAGAAATCCGCGGCGGAAACATCGGCGCCGGCGGCAGGCAGCGCGGGAAAGAAGGTAAACGGCAGCCCCAGCGAAGCTATTAGGGCGCGAAATTCGCCGCGGTTCGTGCCGTACCAGGACACGATGGAATCGAAGCCGGCCAGGTCTTCCAGCAGGCGCGCCGGCGGATCGGCCACGCCCAAAAGGTCCAGCCCCGTGGACGCGATACCGCGTACCCGGTCGGCGAATCGCACCAGAGGAACGTGCGCGGTAGCGGTCCAGATTTCGAGCGTATCTTGGGCGGAACGGGGAACCAGACACTCCAGCGCGGGTAGCGAGACGATGAAATCTCCGATGGCGCCGGGGCGTATGGCAAGCCTTCGCACGTGCGCCCAGTATCGCAGAAACAGGAGGGCGCGGTCTCGTTTTATCCACAGCGAATCCACCGTAATATACCTGTAACTTGTTGGAAAGACAAGAAATAGATATTGAGGAAAAGGCATCGAAGGATGAAAAGTTTCAATTGACGAAAAATGCGAATGCGGGCATAGTGGGGAAGGTTCCAAGAGGTTTGAGGAACAGCAAGCCTCCGGAAACGTAGCGGACCTGGAACGGTGATCCGCAGCTCGTACCTTGAAAGAGAAGGGGCTGCGGGGAGCGAGAGGAGATCGGGCGGATTCGGAAGGTGGGCCGAAGGGCGGCGGAAGCAACTGAACGCTTCGATCCGGACGGGAGTAAAAACCCGGAAGGGGAGTGGAGGTTGCCGGAGCAGTCCGAGGCGTTCTCAGGCGGAGACGCAACGGGCCAGAAGCAAGGAAAC
>Ga0181529_10004445_pt1 | contig 15169 bp, 13 predicted proteins | sample PEATcosm2014_Bin_36_FD_119763 | JGI IMG/M metagenome (GOLD analysis project Ga0181529, IMG submission 119763) | Peatland microbial communities from MTU Mesocosm Facility, Houghton, MI, USA - PEATcosm2014_Bin10_30_metaG | ecosystem: Environmental > Terrestrial > Soil > Wetlands > Peat | place...
AACAAAGCGATCCAAAACACTCTCCCCCGCCGCGAACCGGTCGCAGCCGGGTAGAATCCATCTCGTTCAAAAACACAAAACCCGCCCCATTCCCCACACAAAATCTCAAATGCGATTCCCCTGAACTGACGATCGGCTTCGCCGCCTATGGCTATACGTTCTACCTGTTTCTGACCTGGCTGCCCGGATATCTCGTGCAAACGATGCACATGAGCATCCTGACGTCGGCGGGTTTCTCAACCATTCCGTGGATGTGCGCGACCATCGCCGATCTGGTCGTCGGCGGCTGGCTGATCGATCATTTGGTCGCCAAAGGCATGAACGAATCGCGGGTTCGCAAGACCGTGCTGATCTGCGGCATGCTGGTCGGCCTCGCGGTGTTTGGGGCGACCCAGACCACCAATCCGGTGTGGGCGATCCTGTGGATTTCGGTCGCCCTCAGCGGGCTGTCGGCGGCGGCGCCGGTCGGCTGGTCGATCCCCTCGCTGATCGCGCCAAAGGGCGGCACCGGGACCATCGGCGGCATCATGAACTTCGCCAACAACATGATGGGCGTCGTCGCTCCGGCGGTCACCGGGTTTGTGGTCGGCGAGACGCAATCGTTCGGCAACGCGTTCCTGATCGCCGGCGTGGTGCTGGCGGTCGGCATCCTGTCGTACGTGTTCATTCTCGGGAAGATCGAACCGATCGCCGATCCGTCAGCGTCATGAGCTCGGCCGCAAACGAAGAAACTGCGGGGGCGACGTCTCCGATCATCCTGATCGTCATGGGGGTCTCCGGCTCCGGCAAGACCACCGTGGCGGCCTTGCTTGCCGGTCGACTCAACTGGAAGTTCCAGGAGGGCGACGCCCTCCATCCGCAGGCCAACGTCGACAAAATGCACCGCGGCATTCCCTTGACCGACGCCGATCGCCTGCCGTGGCTCGATTCTATCGCCGCCCTCATCGACCGCTGGAACGCCGAGGGCGTCTCTGGGATCATCACCTGCTCGGCCTTGAAGCGCGCCTACCGCGAGCGCATTCGGGCGGGCCGGCCGGACGTCGAGCTGATCTATCTGCACGGCGAACGGGCGCTGGTGTCGGCGCGGATCACCCAGCGAATGGGTCACTTCATGCCGGCGGGCCTGCTCGCCAGCCAGTTCGAGACGCTGGAGGAACCCGGTCAAGACGAACCGGTGATCACCGTCGACATCGGCGGGTCGCCCGATCAGATCGTCGAATCCATCCTGACCGCGTTGCGACTCGAGCATCGCGGATTGCCCCCGCCATCCGCCCGCGGCGCCGAGTAGCGCGAGGTCCGGGCCGCGCGCGACGAAGCGGAAGTGATGGGCGAAGGCCCGCCGTTGCCGCGCAACATGGCGCGCCGGTACGGGTTGATCTGACCGCCGCAGCCTAAACGCGCTGCCGCCAGCGCGCGTAATAACCGGCGAGGTCGGCGAGCGCCCAGGGCTCGACCTTGCCGACGTCGCGCGGAAAGACCGACGTGCGGCCGAGGGCGCGGAAGGCGAGCGCCGCCGCGCCCATCGCGGTGCCTTCGGCATTGGTGTTGCGATAGAGCGATTGCTGCGGACGCAAGGCGGCGAGCGTCGCGCAAAGGGCGCGGTTGAGCGCCAATCCGCCGTCGACAATGATGTCGCCGGACGAGCTGACGAGATCGAGGCTCTGAGCCGTCATCATCGCGACGTAGAGCGTGGCGATCGCGGCGCGTTCCGCCGCGCTCTCCGGCGCCGGCCCGACGAGACGGCCGGCGCGCGCGGGGAACGGCCCGCCAGCGGCGAAAGAGGGCAGCGCCATCTGATCGCGCGCGATCGCGCGCCGCAGCATGTCCTCGCTCACTTCCTGCCGCGCCTGGCCCGAGATCACGTCGTATTCGCGTCCGCCCATGAAGCGGATGGTGGCGACCGGTTCGCCGTCGACGGTCACATTGGCCAGCATGTCGCGCGCGGGATCGAGCCGGTCGAGCGGGCAATCGGGATTGAGGATGATCACCCAGGTCCCGGTCGAGATCAGCGTGAAGTGGGAGAAGCCGAGGCTCTTGTAATAGAAGAAGGCGGCGTTGCTGTCGTGGACGCCATTGTGGACGCCGAGCCCGTCGCGTTCGCCGACGAGCGCGCCGGCGGGGACAAACGGCGGGAATTTATCCGCCCAGCCGCGCTTGACGGCGAGCGAACTGAACCGCCCCGCGAGCGGATTCCACAAGTGGGTGTGACAGCCGAGAAAGCTGACCTCGGAGGCGAGCGCGCCCGAGAGGCGCCAGCTCCAATATTGCGGATAGGTGAGGATGTGGCGCGTGCGGCTCGCCAGCGTCGGGTCGGCCCATTCCTGGAAGAAGATCGCGCGGCCGGCATTGAGCCCGCCCGGCAGGTCGGGCGTGTAGGTTTCGCTGAACGACGGCGCGACGCGCGCGAATTCGGCGTTCGCCGCGGCGGGAATCTCGTGCTCGTAGTCGAGGATCGGCGCCGCGAGCGCGTTGTCGGCGCCGATGAGGGCGCATGCGCAGCCGTGGGTCGACACGATCAGTCCGGCGAGGTCGTGGCGGCCGCGAAGCTCGGCGAGCGCAGTTTCGAGCCAAGCGTATATGCCCTCGACGTCGAGCACGCGCAGGTCGTTTTCGCTCACGACCCGCTGCGGATGGCGCGACTGATCGAGGACTTTGCCGTCGGAGGCGAATGCGATCAGCTTTGCGTTGGTCTTGCCGACGTCAAGAACCGCTACGCCGCCGTTCATGCCCGCGCTCCAGCTGCAAGAACATCGTCGATGGACGCGGTCGAGGACTGGGTGGGCGGCCGCGCGCCGCGCCGCCAAACGGAATCCCCGGGGGCCTCGCCCCCGGGGACTCGCCGTCAGCCGGCGACCGGCCGGCCAGCGACGTCAGAAGTCGAACTTGTCGATGTTGCCCTTGTCGTAGATGAACGGCGCCCCAAGCAGGATTTCGCTGCCGTTGACGACGTTGAGCTTGCCGAGCTTGCCAGCGTCGACCGAAGTATCGCCGGCCTTCAGCTTGCCGTCGACCACCGCGCGCATGACGTACATGGCCGCGTAGCCGAGGTCGATCGGGTTCCACAGCACCACCGACTTCACGCAATCGGCATGAACGTAAGGCTTCATCGCGTTCGGGGTCGCAAGGCCGATGACCGCGATCTTGCCGCATTCCTTCGCCTTGGTCACCGCTTCGGCGCCGGCAGGCGTCGCGACCGAGGTCATGCCGAACAGGCCCTTGAGCTTGTCGCCATACTTGTTGATGAGCGTGGTCGACTGGTTGAACGACAGGACGTTGTCTTCCTGCGCCTCGACCGTCTCGAGCCACGTCATCTTCGGATGGCACTTCGCCCCATAGGCCTGCATCTCGGCGATCCAGCGCGCCTGGTTCGGCGTGGTGAAGGTCGAGGTGACGATGCCGAAGGCGGCGTCCTCGCCCGCTTCCTTGGCCATCGAGTCCATCATCGCCTTGGCGATGCCGTTGAACTCCGCCTGGTTGATGAACCATTCGCGCGCGTCCGGCGTCGAGTTGGCGTCGTAGCCGACGACATGGATGCCCTTCGACAGCGCCTTCTTCAGCACCGGCGCGATCGCCACCGGATCGTTGGCGGCGAACAGGATGCCGTCGACGCCGCTGGTGATGTAGTTGTCGATGAACTTGATCTGTTCGTCGATCTTGGCTTCGGTCGGGCCGTCGGTCTTCGCCTTGACGTTGCCGAGTTCCTTGGCGGCGTCGGCGATGCCCTTCGAGGTCGCGTTGAAGTAGCCGATGCCGATCAGCTTCGGCACGTCGACCACCGAGATCTCCTTGCCGGCCTTGTCAGGCGCGTTGACCGCCTTGCCGCCGTCATAGGGCTTGGCCGCCGCGGCCGCCGGGGCGGACGCATCGCACGCCAGCGGCGAGGTCGCCAGATCGTCGGCGCCGTCCCATGCGGCGGCGCTGGCGCTAGTATTCATCGCGAGGGCGAGAACCGCCGCCGCCGCGCCCGTCAACAGATAGCTTCGCATGTGCATTCCTCCCACTTGTCTCACTTCACGCCGCCTGCGGCGGCTTCGGTCCCCGAACGCCCGCTTACACGCGGCGACGTTGGAGGGAGCTCGCTATCAGCACCGAGGCGATGAGCACGACGCCGATCACCATGATCGTCGCGTCGCCCTTCACGCCGGTCAGCGCCAAGCCGTTCTTCAGCAACTGAATCATCACCAGCCCGATCACGGTGCCCCAGATCGTCCCGGAGCCGCCGAAGATGCTGGTGCCGCCGAGCACCACCGCGGCGATGGCGTCGAGTTCGTAGCCCATGCCCATGTCGGAACGCGTCGTCGTGACGCGCGACACCAGCACGAGGGCCGAAAGCCCGGACGTGAGCCCCGACAGCGTATAGGCGGCGAGCTTGACCCGATCGACCGGCAGGGCCGAAAACCGCGCCGCCATTTCGTTGGAGCCGATGGCGTAGAGCGTACGGCCGAACGAGGTGCGGTCGAGCGCGACGCCGAAGACGACGATGGCGATCAGCAGGACCAACAGCTGCGTCGGCACGCCGAAAACGTCACCCTGCCCGAGGAAGTAGAACCAGTCGGGATAGCCGCGCACCGAATGCGCCTGGCTGATCCCCTCGGCTAGGCCGCGGAAGAGCGTCAGCGTCGCGATCGTCGTGATGATCGCCGGGACCTTGATGCGGGTGATGATGAACCCGTTGGCGAAGCCCGCCGCCGCGCCGACGCCGAGCGAGCAGACGACCGCCAGCGGCAACGGGAAGCCTAGGTTCTTCCAAGAATAGCCGAGCACGATCGCGCACAACCCGACGATGGCGCCGACCGAGACGTCGATGCCGCCGGTGATGATGACGAAGGTCATCGGCAGGGCGATCAGCCCGATCTCGGTCATCAGCCTGCCCTGGTTGAGCAGGTTGTCGACGGTGAGAAAACGGTCGTTGAACAGGCCGAGGCCGAACAGCGCGACGACCAGCATCGCCGCCAGGATCGTCTCGTGGCGCAGGAAGACGCGCGCGCGCGACGCGCGCCGAGATGTTGCGACGGCGGTCATCGAACGGCTCCCGCGCGGCGGCGGCGACGGCGCTCGATGTCCGCGATGACCGTCGCCAAAATCAACGTTCCTTGCACGGCGTGAGTCCAGAATGGCGAGACATTGATGAAGACGAGCGCGCTGGTGATCTCGGCGATCAGGATCGCCGCCAGCGTCGACCCGACCACCGTGCCGACGCCGCCGAGAATGCTGACGCCGCCGACCACGGAAGCGGTGATGATAGTGAACTCCAGCCCGGACGGCGTCGTCGACTGGATGACGCGCATTTGCGTGGCGAACAGCAGCGCCGCAATGCCGGCGAAGAAACCGTGCAGCATGAAGACGAGCACCAGGGTGCGGTGCGGCGAAACGCCGGAGAGTCGCGCCGCTTCCGGGTTGCCGCCGGTCGCGTAGATGGCGCGGCCGAGCGGCCACCAGCGCATCCAGACCGCCGCGACGATCGTCGCCACGACCATGATCGCCACCGGCATCGGGATGAAGCCAAAAATCTCGATGTCGGCGAGGTGGAAGGCGTCGGGCAGATCGGTGATCCACTTGCCGCCGGTCACGCTGATCAACCCGCCCCTGAGGATCGACAGCATCCCGAGCGTCACGACGATCGCGGGAATGCCGACGTAGGCGACGATCACGCCCTGCAGCCCCATCACCGCGACGCCGAGCACGAGCGGCGCGAGCCAGGTGACGGCGATCGGCGCGCCGGCGACGGCGAGCGAGCCTGACAAGGTCGCCAGCACGCCGATCAGCGCGCCGACCGAAATGTCGATGTTGCCGGTGATGATGACCATCGACATGCCGATGGCGGCGACCGCGATATAGGCGTTGCCGAGCAGGAGGTCGGCGAGGTTGTTGGCGGAGAGAAAGCGCGGATTGACCAGCCCGACGATGACGGCGAGGCCGACGATGGCGACGGCGAGCAGCATTTCCTGGGAGGAGAGGCGCCGCCAGAAGGGAGCGCGCGCCGACGCGGCCCCGGGAAGGGCGATCGCGCTCATGCCGCCTTCTCCGCCGCGCCAGTGTCGCCCATCATCGCCGCGCCCACCGCCTGGGGGGTCGCGGCGGCGCGGTCGAACTCGGCGACCACGCGCCCTTCGCGCATCACCAACACGCGGTCGCTCATGCCTAAAACCTCGGGTAATTCGCTTGAAATCATCAGGATGGCGACGCCGGCGCGCGCGAGTTCGCCCATGAACCGGTGGATTTCCGCCTTGGCGCCGACGTCGATGCCGCGCGTCGGCTCGTCGAGAATCAGCAGCTTCGGCTGGTTGGCGAGCCATTTGCCGAGCACGATCTTCTGCTGATTGCCGCCCGACAGGCGGCCGGCGACTTCGTCGAGCGACCGCATCTTGACGCCGAACCGCCCGACCGCCTGTTCGGCGAGCCGCAGCTCGGCGGCGCGATCGATGAACCCGCCGTGCGTGAGGCTGGTGAGCGCCGCCAGCGACAAGTTGTGCAACACGCTCATCGGGCGAACCAGCCCTTGCGAGCCGCGGTCTTCTGGGACGTAGGCGATGCCGCGGGCGCGCGCTTCGGCCGGCGAGCGGATCGTCACTGCCTCGCCCATCAGGCGGATTTCGCCGGATTCGGCGGGCCAGACGCCGAACAGCGTCTGCGCCAGCTCGCTGCGCCCTGAGCCGACGAGGCCGGCGAGGCCGACGATTTCGCCGGCGCGCACGGTGATGCTGATCGACTTGGTGAGCGGCCGCCGCACGAGATCGCGCGCTTCGAGCACCGGCTCGCCGATCGGCGCCTCGGTCTTGGGAAACATGTTGTCGATGCGGCGGCCCACCATCATCTGCACCAGCTCGCCGGAATTGGTCTCGCGGGTCAGGCGGGTGCCGACGTAGGCTCCGTCGCGCAGCACCGTCACGCGATCGGCGATGGCGAAGGTCTCGTCGAGACGATGGCTGATGTAAATGATCGCCACGCCGCGCGCTTTGAGGCGGCGAACGATGTCGAACAGCCGCGTCACGTCGGCCTCGGTCAGCGCCGCGGTCGGCTCGTCCATGATCACGACGCGCGCGTCGTGCGACAGCGCGCGCAGGATTTCGACCCGCTGGCGGTTGCCGACCGAAAGCGCCCCGACCGTCTCGTCGGCCGGCAGGTCGTCGATGTCGAGCGAAGCGAGCAGCTCTTCCGCCTTGGCGCGCATCGCGCCCCAGTCTATCCAGCCTCCCTTGGCGCGCGGCGCATGCCCGAGGAAGATGTTCTCGGCGACCGACAGCTCGGGGAACAGCAACAGTTCCTGATAGATCGTCGCGATGCCGGCGCGGCGCGCGTCGTCCGGCGTGGCGAGGCGCGTCTCGCGGCCTTCGACCAGGATCGAGCCGGAGTCGGGACGAAAGACGCCCGACATGATCTTGATCAGCGTCGACTTGCCGGCGCCGTTTTCGCCGATCAGCGCATGCGCTTCGCCGGCGCGCACGTCGAACGAGACGCCCGACAACGCCCGCACGCCGGGAAAGGACTTTTCTATGCCGCGCACCTCGAGCAGCGGCGTTGGCGTGTCCTGTGCGGCGCTCATGCGGCCTCCGTGGCGCTGGCGTCGGCGTCGACGACGATCGTCTTGACCCCCGCCTCGCGCAGCATGGCGAGCGCCTCAGGCGGCGCCGCCTCATCGGTGATCAGAGTGTCGACGTCCGAAAGCGGACACACTACCAGGCTGCCGCGCGGCGCAAACTTGGAGGCGTCCGCCAGCACGATCAGCCTGTCGGCCCTTCCGAGCAGCTTCCTCTCGGCGCGAGCGATCAGCGGGTCGCCCTCGATGACGCCGTGCGGGCTGATCGAGACGGCGCTCATGAACATCAGGCGCGCCCAATAGTGCTGTGTCGCGTCGTCGTCGAACGGCGCGACGATCAGCTTCTGGACGCGATAGACTTCGCCGCCGGGCAGCGCGACGCGGTTCTCGGTCTCATGGATGAGCAATTCGGCGAGCGGATAGGAGTTGGTCAGGACCTTCAACCGCCGGTCGCGCAGGAACTGCGCCATCTGAAACGTCGTCGTGCCGCCGTTGATGATGACGGCGTCTCCGTCCACGCACAGTTCGACCGCCCGGCGGGCGATGGCCCGCTTGGCCTCGATGTTGGTCGTTTGGCTATCCACGAAAGAGCGGGTGGCCAGCGTTTCCTGCGAACTCGGTTCGGACCCGGCGACCTCGACCGTGTGGATGCCGCCGCGGATTCGCATCGCGAACCCGGCCTCGGCCAGGCGACCCGCGTCGCGGCGGGCGGACGCCGCGGAAACGCCCGTCGCGGCCATGAGGTCCGCAATCGACAGGAAGCCGCGCTCAGCCAGCAGGCCGCGCAGTATTTCGGTGCGCTGACGTTCGCGCATGACCGCCGGTCGTTTCCTCTGGGACTCCACGTTGTCGGGGGCCCCTGCATCGTTGCCGTTCTTTCGCATGCCCGGTGATCGATGTCAATCGACTTTGATCGAAAACGATCATTTTCCGCCGGAAGCGAAAGATGATTGACTGAAATCGATCAAGTCGCTATCAGTTGAGCGAAACTGATGAATGTCAGCGCGACGATCGGCCAAGTTTCGCGGAGGAACGACCAATGAGCGGCGACGCTTCGCGCGTCCACGGCCCGACGCCGGATCTATGGGACGAGGCCTACGCCGCCGGACTCGACGAACCGGGCCTGCTGCTCTACCGCTCGAATCTTCTCGGCTCCGACCTGCGCATCGCCAATTTCGGCGGCAGCAACACTTCAGCCCAGGTCGAAGCGGCTTTTGCCGAGGCGGCGCTCGCCTACGGCGGGCTCGACATCGTCGTCTCCAACGCCGGCATCGCGTCGGCGGCGGCGATCGAGGACACGAGTCTCGCGTTGTGGAACCGCAACATCGACATCCTCGAAACCGGCTATTTCCTCGCCGCGCGCGCCGCCTTCCGCGTGATGAAGAGGCAGGGGATCGGCGGCTCGATCGTCTTCATCGTGTCGAAGAACGGTCTTGCGGCCTCGCCCGGCGCCGCGGCCTATTGCGCCGCCAAGGCGCTCGAACTGCATCTCGCGCGCTGCCTGGCGCTCGAAGGCGCGCCGCTCGGCATCCGCGTCAATTGCGTCAATCCGGACGCGGCGCCGCGCGGCTCGAAGACCTGGCGGGGCGAGTGGCGCGATCAGCGCGCGCAATCGAACAAGGTCACGGTCGACGAACTGGAGGAGGTCTATCCGGAAGACGTCGCCGAGGCGGCCTACTTCCTCGCCTCCGACGCGGCGTCGAAGTCGACCGGCAACATCATCACCGTCGACGCCGGCAACGCCGGCTCGTTCACCCGCTAGGATTCGCAACGCTTCACATCGATTCGGGAAAACGCAATGTCCGCCATAACCGCCGATTTCATCGCCGATCAGAACCGGAGCCGGCTCGCCGCTCACCGCGAGGACTTCGACGCGCTCGCGCGCCAGCTGGCGCGGCGCGGGCTCAACCCCGAGGCGCTGGTCAAGGACGCGACGGCCTTCGCCGTCGCCGTGCCGAGCTGGGGCGTCGGCACCGGCGGCACGCGCTTCGCCCGCTTTCCCGGCCCCGGCGAGCCGCGCCACGTCTTCGACAAGCTCGCCGATTGCGGCGTGATCAACACGCTGACCCGTCTGACGCCGACCGTCTCGCCGCACTTCCCGTGGGACAAGGTGAAGGACTATGCCGAGCTGCGCGCGGCGGCGAAGAGCCACGGCCTGACGTTCGACGCCGTCAACTCCAACACCTTCCAGGACCAGGCGGGCCAGCCGCTCTCCTACAAGTTCGGCTCGCTCACCCATACCGACAAGGCGGTGCGCGAGCAGGCGATCGCCCACAATGTCGAGTGCGTCGAGATCGGCCGCGCGCTGGGCTCGAAGGCGCTGTCGGTGTGGATCGGCGACGGCTCGAATTTCGCCGGGCAGTCGAGCCTGGCGCGCGCGTTCGATCGCTATCTCGAATCGGCCGCGGCGATCTATCGCACGCTGCCCGACGACTGGCGCATGCTGCTCGAGCACAAGCTGTTCGAGCCCGCCTTCTATTCGACGGTGATTTCCGATTGGGGCAGCAACTATCTCGCCGCCCAGCATCTCGGGCCGAAGGCCCAGTGCCTGGTCGATCTCGGCCATCACGCGCCGACCGTCAACATTGAGCAGATCGTCGCGCGCCTCGCTCGCTTCGGCAAGCTCGGCGGCTTCCACTTCAACGACAGCAAGTACGGCGACGACGACCTCGACGCCGCCTCGGTCTCGCCGTTCCGGCTCTATCTGGTGTTCCACGAACTGGCCGAGGCGAAGAGGGCGATCGGACCGAGCTTCGCGCCAGCCTACCTGATCGACCAGTCGCACAACGTCACCGACCCGATCGAAAGCCTGATGCAATCGGCGATCGAGATCGCCCGCGCTCATGCGCAGGCGCAGCTCGTCGACGCCGCCGCGCTCGCCGCCGCGCAGGAGGCGAACGACGCGCTGACGGCGCATCGGCTGCTCAAGGCCGGTTTCCTCACCGACGTTTCGCCGCTGATCGCCGAGGCGCGGCTGAGGGCCGGCGGCGCGCTCGACCCGATCGCGACCTACCGCGCCAGCGGCTATCGCGCCGCCGTGGCGCGCGAGCGGCCGGCGGTCGCGGCAGGGTCGGCAGGAATCGTGTAGGGGAAACGCCATGGATGACCTCGCAGCGCTCACACGCGCCTCCGCCAAGCTCGGAAACAACCGTCTGCTGGTTCAGGCGGCCGGCGGCAACACCTCGATCAAGGAGGACGGCGTCCTGTGGGTGAAGGCGTCAGGACGCTGGCTCGCCAAAGCGCTCGACGAACCGATCTTCGCCGCGCTCGATCTGCCGCAGCTCATGCGCGCGCTCGCCGCAGACGATCCGGCCTGCGAAACGTGCGACGCCTTCGTGCGCCAGGATCTCTCCGCGCCCGGGCTGCGCCCTTCGGTCGAGACGACGCTGCACGCCGGCCTGCCGCAGCGCTTCGTCGTCCATGTGCACTGCGTCGAGACCATCTCCCACGCGATTCTGGTCGACGGCCAGGCGCGGCTCGCGGCGCTGCTCGACGGCCTCAATTGGCGATGGGTTCCGTATGTCCGCCCCGGCCTGCCGCTGTTCCGCACGATCGCGCCGGGCGCAGACATCTACGTTCTCCAGAATCATGGGTTGGTGGTCGCCGCCGACACGCTCGAGGCGGCCGTCGCCATGGTCGAGACCGTGGGCCGGCGGCTGGCGCGTCCGCTTCAGGCGGCCCCGAGCGGCTCGAGGCGCAGCGTCGAGCGCGCCGGGTACCATCTCGTCGATGGACCGGCGCTTGCGCCGCACGCGGTTCGGCTCGCCGCGGCGGGAGCGTGCTATCCCGATCACGTGGTGTTCCTCGGCAGCGGCGCGGCGACGATCGACAATGTCGTCGGCTCGCCGCCGGTGATCCTCGCGCCGGGCTTTCCGCCGCTGGCGCGTGACGATCTCGCGCCGACGCCGCTCGCCATGGCCGGGTGCCTCGCCGACGTCGCGTCGCGGCTGGCGCCGGACGATCGCCTGCGCTACTTCACGGCTCAGGAAGAGCACGTCCTCACCCATTGGGACGCCGAGATCTACCGCCAGTCGCTGCCTGGGGCGGGATGATCCGCGCGCTGGGCGTCGACGTCGGCACGTCGGGCGTGCGGGCGGCGATCGTCGACGCGAACGAAGCCGTGGTCGCCTATGCGGCCGAGCCGTTCGCGCCGGGGGCCGCGCGCAATCCGATCGCCTGGGTCGCCGCCGTCGAGGCGGCGATCGCCAAGCTCGATCTTTCCGACGTCGAGGCGATCGCAATCGACGGCACCTCCGGCACCCTGGTCGCGCTCGACGCGCGCGGCGAGCCGCTCGCCGAGGGCTCGATGTACAACGACGCGGCCGCGCCGAACGATCGCGCCGAGGCGGCGGCCGTCGCGCCGGGCCACGCCTCGCCGACTTCGCCGCTCGCCCGCGCGCTTGGGCTCAAGCGCCGCTTCAAGCCGGCGAAGATTCTTCATCAGGCCGATTTCATCGCCCTGCGTCTGTTCGGCGAGACGTTCACCGACGAGAACAATGCGCTGAAGACCGGCTACGATCTGGTCGCGCGGCGCTGGCCCGGCTTCATCGCCGCGCTTGGCCTCGACGGGCTTCTGCCGGACGTTCTGCCCGCCGGCGCGATCGCCGCGCGGCGCGACGGCCGCAACATCGTCGCGGGGACGACCGACGGCTGCGCCGCGTTCCTCGCCGCCGGCGCCGAGGCGATCGGCGAGGGCGTGACGTCGCTCGGCAGCACCATCGTGCTGAAGCTGTTGGTCGACCATTCGGTCGACGATCCCGAGACCGGCGTCTACAGCCACCGCATCGGCGATCGTTGGCTCGCCGGCGGCTCGTCGAACAGCGGCGGGGCGGTGCTCGCCCACTACTTCCAGCCGCAAGAGCTCGAAGCCCTCACGGCGCGCATCGATCCGTCGCGCCCGACCGGGCTCGACTATTACCCGCTGCTCAAGAAAGGCGAGCGCTTTCCCGTCAGCGACGCGGAGCGCGCGCCCAAGCTCACGCCCCGTCCCGCCGACGACGCGGTCTTTCTGCAGGGCATGCTCGAGGCGATGAGCGCGATCGAAGCGGAGGGCTACGCCAGGCTCGCTCGGCTCTCGGGATGCGAGCAGCGCAGCCTGCGCGCGGTCGGCGGCGGCGCGCGCAATCCGGTCTGGACGCGCCTGCGCGCCGCGCGCATCGCCGCGCCGTTCCTGCCGCCCTTGAGTGAACACGCCGCAGTCGGCGCCGCGCTGCTCGCCTCGAGGGCGTCGGCATGAGGCTGCGCGATCTGATCTCTCGATTCGACGGTTTCGTCATCGACCAGTACGGCGTGCTGCATGACGGCGTCAGGCCCTATTCCGGCGCCGTCGCGGCGCTCGAAGCCATAAGCGCAGCCGGCAAGCGCGCGGTGCTGGTGACCAATTCCGGCAAGCCCGCCGCGGCGAACGAGGACAGGCTCGCCCGGCTCGGCGTCGGCCGCGAACTCTACGCCGCGCTCGTCTCGTCGGGGGAGGCGGCGCGTCTCGGCATTGCGGACGGCGCGTTCGGGCCCGCCTTCGCCGCCGGCGGCAAGGCGCATGTCATCGGCCGGAGCGGCGACGATTACGGGCTCGAGCGGTTTCCGCTTGTCGTGGTCGATCTCGCGGCCGCCGATGCGCTGCTGATCGTCGGCAGCGACGCCCCGCGCGTCTCGCTCGACGAATATGCCGAGCGCCTGAAGCCGGCCGCCGTGCGACGGCTGCCGGCGCTGTGCGCCAATCCCGATCTGCTGATGCTGACGAAGTCCGGCCAGCAGCCCGCGCCCGGCACCATTGCGCGGCTTTACGAGACCCTCGGCGGCAAGGTCGTCTATGTCGGCAAGCCGCATCCCTTCATCTACGCGATCGCCTCGCGAGCCTTCGCCGGCGTCGAACCGCGCCGTATCCTCGCCGTTGGCGACAGCCCGCTGCACGACGTGGAGGGCGCGGCGAAGGCGGGTTTCGCGACGGCTCTGGTCAAGACCGGCCTCGGCGCCGGTCGCGACGACGACGAGCTCCGGCGCGCGGCCCCGTCGGCGCCCGACTTCGTGCTCGACGGGTTGTGAAGGGCTGAAGCGGCGCCGGGCGCTCGAGGGTCGGCGCAAGTTTGTCTGGCCAGCCCGCGACGAAGCGCCGCGCGGGTGCGGCGGACCACGCCGCGACGGTTAACGTCGCCGGGCTCGTGTCGCTCGCCGCGCCCGCGCTGGCGAAAGCAGGGTCGGGCGCCGGACCGCCGCAGTCGCGGACGAGTCCGTGCGGCCGGCGAAACGGCGAGGAATCGCGCGTGCGCCAGCGCTGCGGTTCGCATCGAACTCCGCCGCCTTGTCAACGCGCATGACGACGTCTCTGGCGCGTGACGAATCATGTCGCGTCGCGACAATCGGTCGCGCCGTTCGCATCCTCGAAGCGCGGCGATATGAAATCGCGCGGGGCGGAGATTGATCTCGCTCAAGGCGCATGAGGCGGATCAGGACATCTTGCAAGCTGGGGTTGTCGGCGAGAGACCGAACGCCCGGGGGGGAGTTGGCAATGCAGAGCCTTCCTTCGCATTCGTTATCAGACGCGACGAAGCAATTTATTGATAAAGTGATCGCCCAGGAGAACGGGCGACCCGGCGCGCTGTTGGCGATTCTGCAAAGAGTCCAGGACAGTCACGCACGTAAATTTCTGCCGCGCGAGACGCTCGAGTACGTTTCGCTGAAGGCGAATGTGCCGCTTTCGAGACTCTTCAGCGTCGTGACATTTTATGCGCTGTTCAATCTCGAACCGCAGGGCCGCGATACAGTTTCGGTCTGCCGCGGCACCGCCTGCCATACGCGTGGCTCGAGCCGCCTGCTCGAACAAGTGATGATGAGCCTCGGACTGCACGGCGCGGAAGACGGGGAGACGGAAAAGCTGGCGATGACGACCGCCGACGGCGAAACCACGCTGCGCACCGTCGCCTGTTTCGGCCAGTGCGCGCTGGCGCCGGTGGTCGAGGTCAATCACGCGATCTTCGGTCACATGAACGAACGGTCCCTGCAGCGTGAATTGGAGGCGCTGGAGAAGCGAGAGACACGGCCATGACGCGAATTCGCGACCTGAGCACATTCAACGCCGTTCGCAGCGCCGGACTGGCCAAACTGCAGCCTGCGCGTCCGCGCATCGCCGTCGGCATGGGCACTTGCGGCACCGGTAACGGCTCGGAAGGCGTTTACGCCGCGCTCGCCGACTCGATCGCCCAACGCGGTTTGGATGTGCACCTCGTCCGCACCGGCTGCTTCGGCTTTTGCGCCGAGGAGCCGCTGGTCAACGTTTGGATCCCTGGCCAACCGCTCGCCATCCTGCATCGCGTGCAGACCGATCACGTCAACGCGATTCTCGACGCCTTGGCGGCGAAGACGGTGCCGGAGCGGCTCGCGCTGTGCAAGATCGAGGACTGGGATCACGTCACCGCGCAGATGCATTTCGGCAACGGTTATCCGAACATTCCGGCATGGAACGAGGTTCCGTTCTTCCGCGGACAAAAGAAGATCGTCCTGCGAAACTGCGGGCTGATCAACCCGGACGATATCGAAGAATACATCGCCGTCGGCGGCTACCAGTCCCTGTACAAGGTGCTGATCGACGGCACGCCGGAGCTGGTCAACGAGCAGCTCAAGATTTCGCGGTTGCGC
>Ga0181529_10004446_pt1 | contig 15166 bp, 11 predicted proteins | sample PEATcosm2014_Bin_36_FD_119763 | JGI IMG/M metagenome (GOLD analysis project Ga0181529, IMG submission 119763) | Peatland microbial communities from MTU Mesocosm Facility, Houghton, MI, USA - PEATcosm2014_Bin10_30_metaG | ecosystem: Environmental > Terrestrial > Soil > Wetlands > Peat | place...
AGGCGGAAGACTCCGTTTATTGAGATTGGTCCTTGCTCGGAACTCAAGCTCACATTAGCAGAGCTTCCGCCGGTCTTTCCGAAACCTAACTTGGACAAGCCTGGGGCATGCCCGGCCCCTACATTGCCGTTGTTGGCGATCGCCTCAGCCGCGGAAATCCACGTCGCACCCGTCTAGAAAATCGACCTTCGGCGGCTGCACTCCAAGCTGCCGGAGAAGCGCCGTCACCTGGCCGCGATGATAGCTTTGGTGGTGGAGCAGGTGCTGAATCATGCGGCACAACTCGAAGGTCCAGGTCTGCCCTCTCGTGGTGACGATGGTCATTGGCCGCGTGAGCGCTTCTTCCGTCAAACCGGCCACGTACTCCCTCATCTCTCGCTCCACTGTTTGCCAACGCTCGGATAAAGCAGCCAGCGTGGGGAACTCTTCGGGCTTGAGCAAGGTTCGCGGCGCTTTTCCCCGCCAACGTTCCAGCCACAGCCACTCGACGGCGAGCAGGTGGGTAAACGTGTCGCGCACGGACGGAAAGCTGTTCCCCAGCGGACGCAGGAACTGCTCCTCGGTGAGACCCGCACAGGTTTGCAACTGGCGGTCTCGCGCCCAGTAGTTGTAATCGAATAGCTCGTTGAGAGTTGCCAGGGATATCGTTCCACTCATGATGAATCTCCGTATCCAGACCTGTGTTGGCCATTGTAGCCCAGCCTCGTCCCGTCCAGCACGGCGCGGGGGCATCTTGCATCGGCGCGCCGATTGTTCCATGATTGACACGGATCATGCGCCTACTTCTGGTTACATCCTTAACACTGCTGACCGCGTTCGCGGCTGCGTCCCAGACCACCACCGGCTGGAAGCTCGTGTGGAGCGATGAGTTCAACGGAACGGCGGGCTCGCCGCCGGATCCCACCAAGTGGAACTACGATCTGGGTGGCGGTGGCTGGGGCAACGGCGAGGCCGAAACCTACACCAATTCACCCAACAATATCTTTCAGGATGGCAATGGCAATCTGGTCATCCGCGCCATCCGCGATTCGAACGGCAACTTCACATCGGCGCGCCTTCAGACCGGCAGCCCCGGCGCTTCCACGCACACGGCCGATTTGAGCTGGCAATATGGCTTGGTCGAAGCCAGAATTAAGCTGCCCTTCGGTCATGGCGTGTGGCCCGCATTCTGGATGTTGGGCGAGAACATCGGTTCCGTCGGATGGCCCACCTGCGGCGAAGTCGACATCATGGAGAATTTCGGGACGTTCAATAACGATGTGTCCACCAACAACGGCACCGTGCATGGGCTGCCTGCCGGCGGCAGCACCAGCAGCGACCCGGACTACAGCTACGGAGGCCATTTCACGCTGCCGATGGGTGAAACGGTTTCCGACGATTACCACGTTTACGCCATCCAGTGGTCCGAGAATTCGGTGGCGTTCTATGTCGATGGCGCAAAGTATTACACGGTAACGCAATCGTCGGTTACAGCCGGGCCGTGGGAATTCAACGCGCCATTTTTTCTGTTGCTGAACCTGGCTGTTGGCGGCCCCACGACATTTCTTGGTACGCCCGATCCAACCGCGCCGTTTCCGAACCAGGACATGCTAGTGGATTATGTTCGCGTCTATCAGGCAACCACCGTCACTACCACCACACCCGTCATCACGCCCGCTGGCGTGGTGAATGCGGCGTCTTTCTTGGGAAACCTCTCGCCCGGCAGCCTGGCGTCGCTATTCGGCGACAATCTCGCCGATAACACGTACCAGGGCGCGCAGGTGCTCGATGCCAATAATCACTTCCTCACTTCGGTGGCCGGGGTCAGCGTCAGCGTCAACGGCGTCAATGCGCCGCTCATCTATGTCAGCCCCACGCAAATCAATTTCCAGGTGCCTTGGGAAACCGCACCCTCGACCGCGGTGAGTGTGCAGGTCACGCGCGCCGGAGTGCAAAGCAACGTCGAGCAGATCACCATCGCATCCACCGCCGCGCCGTCCATGTTCCTCAACGACACTACGACCGGCGTGGCGTGGGTGACCGGAACGGCCGCGGAAGGCTGCCCCATCACGCAGTGCGCGGTCCAGGCCGGCAGCAAGTATCAACTTTGGGCCAACGGATTGGGGCCGAAGAACCTAGCTGAGCAGGATGGCGTGGGCGATGGCGCGACGAACTTGAACGATCTCTCGGTAGTCGGCGGCACGGCAGCCTGCCAGTTGACGATTGGCGGTATCGCCGCCACAGTGACTTACTGCGGCGCCGCACCAGGCTTCATTACCGACCAATTGGACTTCGTCTATCCCGCCGGCATTCCAGCGGGCGCGCCAATACAAGCAGCGCTAACCGTCACTAATCCCACAGGCAGAGTCCTCACCCTCGCCACGGGTAGATTCTGGTTGCCGGCGCCGGCGACCTCCGCGCAACTCGCCACGCAGATGATGGCGCAGATGACGCCGGCGGAAGAAATGCAACTGCTTTCCGGCACCGGCGGCACTCCATCCAACGACTACGCGCTGCCGAATGGTGCGGGCGGTTACATCCCAGGCATTCCTCGGCTGGGCATTCCGGCCCTTTACTTCGCCGATGGCAGCCTGGGCGTCGCGGACTCCTCGAGACTGGCGACGGCGCTGCCTTCTTCGATCGCCAGCGCAGCCGCCTGGGACCTGAACCTGGCGTTTCAGTTCGGCTCGGTGATCGGCGCCGAGGCGAGCGCTTACGGCTTAAACGTGAACCTGGGTGGCAATACCAATATGATCGGCCGCGAGCCGCGCGACGGGCGCACCTTCGAGACCAAGGGCGAGGATCCGATCCTTGCCGGCAAGATTGCCGCCGAGCACGTTAAGGCGATTCAGGCGCAGCACGTGATCGGATGTGTCAAGCACTTCGCGTTCAATGACCAGGAGACCGGCCGCACCGAGAGTAACGTCCTCATCGACGACCGCGGCGGCCGCGAAAGCGACCTGCTTGCGTTTGAGATCGGCGTCAAGGACTCCGGCGTGCAGTCGGTGATGTGTTCTTACAACCTGCTGAACGGCACTTGGGCCTGCGAGAATCCATACATACTCACTCAGGTGCTGAAGTCCGATTGGGGATTCACCGGATTTGTCATGTCGGATTGGTGGGCGATTCCATCCGCGGTGCCCGACGGGACGGTGGTGGCGGCGCTGGCTGGACTCGATCAGGAACAGCCAAACAGCGTAAATTTCAGCGCCGGCCAACTCGCGGCGGCCGTCGCGGCCGGCGAAATCCCGCAATCGCGCGTGGATGACATGGCGACGCGAATTCTGACCGCCATGTACCAGGTGGGAATCTTTAACCAGCCGGCTGGTGTCGGCTCGCTGGACCCGGCCATGGTCGCCGGCGACGAGGCCATCGCGCAAAGCGTCGAGGAGCAGGGCGCGGTGCTTCTGAAGAACGCGAACGGACAATTGCCGCTGAACGCGGCGTCGGTCGGTTCGATTGCCGTAATCGGCTCCCACGCCGATATCGGAGTGCTCTCCGGCGGCGGCTCGGCGCAGGTGTATCCCAGCGAGGGCGCGGCGCTCTACGAAGGCTATCCTTCTGTTCCCGGGTGGTCACGGGTGATTTGGGATCCGTCTCCGCCGCTAAAGGCGATCCAGGCCGCGGCGCCCAACGCAACGGTGAACTTCGACCCTGGAACAAGTCCCACATCCGCAGCCGCGCTGGCGGCGAAGGCCAACGTGGCGATCGTCTTTGTCAGCCAATGGACCAGTGAGGGGATGGACATGCCAAGCCTGAATTTCACCGACGTGATTCACTCGATTCCCATCAATCAGGACGCCGTGGTGGAAGCGGTGGCCGCGGCCAATCCGCACACCATCGTGGTGATGGAAAACGGCGGCGCGCAAGTGATGCCGTGGTTGGGCAGCGTGAGCGCGGTGCTGGAGGCATGGTTCCCCGGCATACGCGGCGGGCAGGCGATCGCCAATATCCTGTTCGGCGGCGTGAACCCGTCGGGCAAGTTGCCGATCACGTTTCCCGCCAGCGTGAGCCAGTTGCCGCGCCCGGTGATTCCCGGATCGAACAGTGCGACTACGCCATTCACCACGGACTACGCGATTGAAGGGCTGAAGGTTGGTTATAAGTGGTACGACTCGAATAACTACACGCCGGAATTTCCGTTCGGCTTCGGTCTCTCCTACACCACTTTCCAGCTTTCCAACGTGGCGCTGGTGAACAACCTGACCGCGAGTAATCCCAACTTTCAGGTGACGTTCAACCTGACTAACGCCGGCGCGGTGGCGGGTGCGGAAGTGGAGCAAGTCTACCTGGCGCTGCCGGCCAGCACCAACGAACCGCCCAAGCGCCTGGTGGGATGGCAGAAGATTCCCCTTACGCCTGGCCAGCAACAGAGCGTAACGGTGGAAGTGGATGAGAACGATTCGTCCCATCCGCTATCGTATTGGGACACCACATCGGGCAGTTGGCTGATCGCGCCGGGCACTTATACCGTGTATGTCGGCAATTCATCCGCGCCATCCAGCCTCCAAGTTGCCGGAACCTTCCAGATAGGTTCATAGCAGCCGTGGTGGGGCATGCTTTAGCTTGCCCTATGCAACACTCGACTCGAGCGTGTCCCAAAATTCGGGGAAGGACACCGATGCGGCTTCCGCGCCTTCGACGACCGATGCGCCGTCGCCCGCGAGCGCTCCCACCGCAAACGCCATCGCGATGCGGTGGTCGCCGTGGGAGGCGAACTCAGCGGCGAGGAACTTCTGGCGGCCAGGGATCGCCATCCCGTCGGGAAGCTCTTCGGCCTCGATGCCGGCGCGGCGCAGATTCTCGACCACCGTACGTATGCGGTCGGTTTCCTTGATTCGCAGCTCCGCCGCGTCCTTCACTACTAGCCCCTGCTCGGTGGCCGCGCCGAGCACGGCCAGCACCGGAATCTCATCGATCAGCGCCGCGGTGAGCGCGCCTTCAATCGTCCCGCCGCGCAGCTCCGAATGGCGCACCACGATGTCGCCCACCAGTTCGCCGTTCTGGCTTTCCAGCTTCGGGATGCGAATGTTGGCGCCCATCCCAGTGAGAAAATCAAGCAGCGCCGAACGAGTCGGGTTGAGACCCACGCCGCAAATCGTCAACTCCGAGCCCGGCACCAGCAGCGCGGCCACAATAAAGAATGCCGCCGATGAAAGGTCCGACGGAATGACTAAGTCGCGCGCGGTTAGTCTGGGGCGGCCGGCGAGCGTGATCGCGCGCCGCTCCACCGTGAGGTCGGCGCCGAATTCGCGCAGCGCAATTTCGGTATGATCGCGGGAGCGGACCGGCTCGGTGACCGTGGTTCGCCCCTCGGCGTACAGCCCGGCCAAGAGCACGCACGTTTTCACCTGCGCGCTGGGCACCGGGAGCGCGTAGTCGATAGGCCGCAATGTTGCGCGGGAAATTTCGAGTGGCGGATACTTATCCTCGCGCGCGCGGATGCTAGCTCCCATTTGGGCGAGCGGCTGCATGATGCGCTGCATGGGCCGGCGCGACAGCGACTCATCGCCAAACATGCGGCTCGAAAACGGTTGTGCGGCAAGGATGCCGGATATCATGCGGATGGTCGAGCCGGAATTACCCGCATCGAGGTCGCCGGCCGCCTGCCGCAGACCATCCAGCCCGCGGCCATGGATGACGAACTCCGTCCCAGCGCCTTCCACCTCGATACCCAGCGCACGGACGCAGCCGAGCGTCGAATGGCAATCGGCGCCAGTCGAGTAGTTCCGGATCCGCGTTGCGCCTTCCGCGATCGAGGCGATCAGGGCGTAACGGTGCGAAATGGATTTGTCGCCGGGCAGCGCGATCGTGCCGGAGACTGGGCCAGCGGGAGTAATGACCTTTCTCATGTGGATCTTCTATTCTAATCCGTAGTGCGGCATGCCTCCGCTAGCCCACGCCCTTGGAAACTGCGCGCGCACGCGGTCGTTCGGCTCACCACGCCACCCGCAAGGCCAATTGCACTTGGCGCGCGGGGGTCACGGTGTGACTGATGACGCCGGAAGACTCCACCCCGAGGAAGCGGTTGGGCAGCGCGAAGTTCACGTCATTCAGCAGGTTCGTGGCCGCAACACGTGTCTCCAGGCGCAGGCGGTCGCTGAGCCGAAAGTTGCGGCTTACGGCGGCATCGGTAGTAGCCAATCCGGGGCCGCGCAATATATCGAAACCGGAGTTACCGTACTGATAGAGCGCGGGGACCTGAAACGCGCTGTCCGCTTCGCCCAAGCTCGAGTTAAACCAATTGAGATAGGAGCGTTGACTCGCGGACAGAGCGCCGCTACCGGCCCGGTTCGGGAGTTGAAAGCCACCGTTGTTCAGACTATTGACCGCCAGCTCGGGCGTGAACGGAAATCCGGTCTGCATCGTGACCACGGCGCTGGCCCGCCAGTCGCGGGTGACGGTTGCCAGCCAGCCGCGGCCTGTGCGGCCAGGTAACTCGTATTGCGCGGAAAACACGGCGCGCCGCGCGATGTCAAAAGGAGACGGTGAGCGATTGCCTCGCGCGTTGTAAGTGTCCTGCGGTGCCGCAGGCCGGCTGAGTGGGTCGCTAAATGGCGCGACGGAATCGTCCACCGATTTGGATTGCGAGTAACTCAGCAGTAAAACAAAATCGGGGCGGATCTGTCCACTTAGCCGCGCCTGCCCGCCATAGTAGGTCGATCCACCGCCGAGATTCAAGTAAGTGATGCGCGATTCATAAGGGTCGTACGGGTAGCGCAGCGTGGCATAAGGCGTCGGGGCAGGGAAGGGCTGATTGGCGTTGAAGGCGTCTTCGAGATGAATGCCCATCGAGCCCACGCCGCCGATATCGAGGACCATCCGCGACCCAAGCCGGCGTTCGAGAAACAGGTCCCACTGGTCCGCGTACGGAGTGTAATTCTCGGGTTGAATGGCGTTGATGTTACCCTGCGCCGCGTCGAGCGATGCAACAGTGAGCAGCGAGACGGGAACCGGTGCGGGCAACCCGGCGGTCAGATTGGCTCCCAGTTGAAACGTGCCATTAATCCTATCGGCCGACGACGCATACGGCGGATTCCGCGCCAGGAGACCTTCGGCGAGATAGCTTCCGGAATCGTAGTCCGCGCTGAATCCACCGCGCAACGCGGTAGAGCCACTCGCCGAAAGAGCCAGCACGAAGCCCACCCGCGGCGCCAGCGCACGTTTGTTGAATCCCAGACCGGCATATCCGTTCACTCCGCCCTGACCGGCGAATTGATCGAGCGCGGGAGCGGTGCGCGAGAAATTGAAGTCAACCATGCGGCCGGAAGCCTCGGTGAGCGGCGGATAGATGGAATAGCGCAGACCCACATCAATGGTGAGCCGGCCCAGGCGTACCTGGTCGCCGACAAATCCGGCGATCTCCCGCGCGCGCAGGTTATAGGGAGAGAACTGCACGTCGCGCTGGACTTCGGAAGGAAATCCCAGCAGCAGCGAGGCGATCGAATCGCCCGTCGGCGCGGTTGAACCTTCCTGGCTAGTGTAGTCGGGAGTGAATGAGAATGTGCCGCGATTGGAGACCGTGCCCGCGTCGCCATCGGCAACACGGAGGATCGCCTGCACGCCGAACTGCCAGGCGTGGTGCGGGGTGTTCCAACGCACCCTGTCTTCCAATTGGTAGTTCGTCATGCGAAGCTGGAACGGAGCCGCGCCGGCAGCGCCCAGGGACGCGAATCCGGTCGGATTAACGGTGGGTAGGCCGTCGGCGGTCAAGCCCGGAATGTCGAGAGGCGTCGACCAGTTGTTTTCATCGTCGAGCGGTCGAGCCTGAAGCCGGAGAGATGTCACGCCGGCACGGAATTCATTGACGAGCGAAGGCCGCAGCAGCCCGGTTTCGGTGATGACACCCTCCCACGCGCTGGAACTCATGTCATCGTCGTTCGCGTTTTGGGTGATGTCACTGCCCAAACTGCCCTCCGCCAGCGATAATCCAGCGGGCGCGGGAAATGCACCGGGCGATTGCGCATGCTCGCGTTCGTATCCGGCGGCGACGGACAGGGCGTGCCGGTCGGAAAGAGTCTCGTCCAGCCGGCCGTGAAACCACCCGGCATTGTGAGGCGCCGATGGCGTGTAACGGTAGTTATCCGCGACGCCGGGCAAGTTGGGATCGGGATAGAGAGCGAGTAACTGCTCGCCCGCCGGTGAAAACAGGCTCTGCGGGATCTGGTTATTGGGAAATGCCTGCCGCTCGAAGATACCCGAGGGCGTAGCGGCAATCGTGAACGGGTTGTAGATCGGCGCGAATCCGAAACCACCGTTCTTCTGCGCAGCGGCGGGCACGGTGGAAATCACTGCCAGCCCCTGCCGCGACCGCAGGCCTTCGAGGTCCGCGAAGAAAAAGCCGCTCTTGCGCACAGAACCGCCCAGATTCCCGCCAAACTGGTTTGCCGCCGTCGCGGGTTTGTTGGCGCCATCGAAGTAATTGCGCGCATCGAGAGCGGAATTACCGAATTTCTCGTGCGCGCTTCCGTGCAGTTCATGGGATGGCAGGGTGCTCACGTACACGCCCACACTGGCGCCGGTGGCGTGGCCCAGCTCAGCGGGAATGTAACCGTCCACCAGGTTCACCACGGTCTTCTCGGCCGGCGGATTGAGGATGGCACCGCCGGTCCAGTTATCGTTGTTATCCATGCCATCCAGTACAAAGTTGTTGTTCTGTCCCCGCTGTCCGTTTGCGTTGAAGCTCATGCTGGTGCGAAAACCGTACGGCCCTTCGCCTTCGATGGCGCTGCCCTGCTGGCCCGGCTCTATTTCCGCCAGCTTGCGAACCGAGTCCAGGTACGCGCGGGCGGCGCCATCGCCGGTAGGGGTTCGGTTATCGAGGATTATTCCGAGCTCGACCTCTTTGCCGTTTTCGACCACCACCGTGGCGACAGTGGTGCCATTGACCGGCGACGTAACCGCGATGGTATAAGTATCCGGCGGCAAACCGGTGGCGCGGTAGTTTCCGTTCGCGTCGGCTGCGAGTGTGCGGCGGCAGCCGGTGCGCTGGCCGACCAAAGTGATTTGGGTGAACGGAGCGTGATTGTCCCCCGTGCCCCACACGATTCCGTAAATTGTTCCCTGGCCCTGCGCGGCCAGAACGCGCAGCGACAGCAGCACGATGGCGACCCAGCGCAGACGGCGCGCGGCAGGAGCCTTCATTCCGGAGTTGACGGCGTAGAGAGTATAGGGCATTGCGTGTGGGAGCAACCCAGCCTGCGGCGTGCTATGTTGCCGAGCGTCGAAGATCCATACTAAACCAAACCGGGGGCCGCGAGTGGAAATAACATTGCCCGGCCCTTACACCGCTCGCCCGCGCCGGTCGCCGATCGCCCAGAGCGCGGCAGTCATTACCAACGCGATCAGCGAATCGGTAATCTCCGGCGTGCGGCCAGGCAAGTAGCGCTGCACCATTTCGAGCATGAATAGCGCCACGGCTAGTGCGCCGCCGGCCACCGGGAAGCGAACTCCGGACCGGACCAGCAGCCAGATGGCGGCACCGTAAAAAAACGTCTTGCGCATCAGAATCACCACCGCGCCCCAGCGCTCGTTTTCGAACGTGGCGCCGAGCGGAGTCCAATAGAATGGAGCCGCGTGCGCGGTGAAATGGAAAGGCGCCAATTCGGCCAGCAGGATCGCCGACAGCGCCATCCAAACTCCAATCGTCAGACGGCGCTTCGCCGGAACAATCTCCCAGGCGAGCAATGCGAGAACCGCGCCGGCTACCTCATCGAGCGCGAGCGACCGCGAAGGAATGAAGATGCGGAGCCCGAGTGCCAGCATGGCGGCTCCCAGCCAGAACCCGCGCAGGCGTCCGAAGATAGCTTCCAGGGCGAGCGCGGCGGCGAACCACTCCGCGGCGGCGGCCCATGCCGACACGGGCGAGAAACTCTGCGTGACGATCAGCTCATGGACTGCCATGCGCAAGCGCGTTGAACTGAAGATGGGGAAAAACGGGTAAAGCTGATAGCCGCCCCAGCAGATCATCAGCAGAGCGGCGCCCGGTGAAGCGCGCTGCGCGTGGCTGCGCAGCAGAGGGTCGATTTCAGACGCGAAGGCTAGCGCCAGGCAAGCACCCACCGCCGTGCCGAGCGTGTTGGTTGCCAGGTCGGACAGGCTGGTGACGCGGCTCGGCACGTAGTTCTGCAGCAGCTCCATGGTTAGGGAAAGCGTGAAGCCGAGGGCAATAGCGGCCACCACGGCAGCTCGCGGCCAGCGAGGCCGCCAGGCCAGATAGGCAGCCGCACCCACCGGCACATACAGCAGCACGTTGATCACGACGTCGCGCAACAGGAACCGGTCCCACACGGTGGGCCAGGAATGAAGCAGAAGCGATATTGGTTCGGGTCGCCCGGTGAACACGAAATGCCAGGGATAGAGCGATCCGTAGACGACGATGGCAACCACCAGCAGTAGCAATCGGCGCATTTACGGCTCGAAGAAACGGCGGAAACGGACCAGATCGACCAGAGCGAAGAAGAGATTTACGACTCCCAGCCCGCTGACCGCGCCGCGCAGGTATGGGCTCGACCAGTAATCCTGCAGGGCGGGCATTTGCAGCACATAGGAGTTCGTTTCCCAGATCGCGCTCCAGGGAAAGATCAGCAGAAAGAGGCCCATCGCGGTACACACCGCGATCAGCGCCGCGGCTGCCAGCATGTTGTACCAGTGGTGGACGGGGTGCGGCGCGGCCGCCGGTGGCGGGGTGACCGGCGGCAAATCGTTGCGTGGAATCCGTGGGTCCGGCGAGGACGGCATCATACGGCGGCCGCCGTTTCGAAGAGTTTCATCTGTGGCTGGCCAGCGCACAACGCGCGGGAGTGCTCGCGCACCGGATCGAAGCTCAGGCGGTGCAGTGGCGTGGGACCGAATTCGCGCAGGGCGCGCAAGTGCGCGGGTGTGGCGTAGCCTTTGTGCGAAGCCAGACCGTAAGCCGGAAAGACGGCGTCCCACACGCGCATCAATTCGTCGCGCCAGACTTTGGCGACGATCGAAGCGGCGGCGATGGCGTGGCACCGCGCGTCGCCCTTGATGAGCGCGCGTTGCGGCACGTCCATATCGAGCGTCATCGCGTCCACGAGGAGAAAATCCGCGGCGGGGCTGAGGCTGCCGGCTGCCATCCGCATGGCCAGGCGCGACGCCTGGTAGATATTGATCGAATCGATAGTGGCGGAATCGACGGCGGCCACTGCCCACGACACCGCGCGTTCCCGTATGCGCGCGGCCAGCGTTTCGCGGCGCGCCGGTTCCAGCAGCTTGCTATCGTTCAGGCCGCGTATCGGGCGGTCCGGCGAGAGGATGACGGCGGCAGCCGCTACCGGCCCGAACAGCGCGCCGCGGCCCACTTCGTCTACGCCCGCCACGGCGGTAAACCCGCGTGCGCGCACTTCGCGCTCGATGGTGGCTTCGCAATGGATTTTGCCACACGCCGCTTCGGGCCGCATGGAATCTGGAACGCTATTCGCGCTCGCGCAGGCGGGCCGCTTTGCCCTTGAGGTCGCGCAGATAGTAAAGCTTGGCGCGGCGAACGCGGCCGGTGCGGACCACGTCGATATGGTCGATCACGCGGGCATGTAGGGGAAAGATGCGCTCCACGCCCTGTCCGAAGCTGACCTTGCGAACCGTGATGGTCTCGCCCAGGCCGGTGTTGTTGCGCGCGATCACCACGCCTTCGAAAGCCTGCAACCGCTCCTTGTCGCCTTCCTTGATCTTGACGTGGACTCGAATCGTATCGCCCGGCCGGAACGTAGGTACATCGGTCCGGACGTTCTTTTGAATAAACTTCGTCAACAGCGCGTTCTGCATTTGGAAATATCCTTGAATCGTTTATTTTACAACGGCGAGGGGGTGGTTCGCTGGAGGATGAAGCGCGGGAAGGGATTGATGTGATCAGCGAGTTCCCGCTTGGCAGTCGCGGCAATCGGGGCGCGCCCATGGGCTGCTGCGGACAGCCGCGTTCAGGGACTCGAGCTTACACGCGACATGCGGAGCGTGTCGTCCCCGGAGCCGCCTATCAGCTCCCACGCATCCTGCAATCGGCACTTGCGGTCGTACACCTCGTAACCGACCCGACGGTCGTCTCGGCTTTTCTTCTTGCCCTGCCACCAAGCGAACGGCGTGCGGCCTAGGCCAGCGTGCTGGTGCAGAAGGCGCATCGCTTGGCGGCGATAGGAACCTCGCTCAGACATTCGGGGCACTTTTTGGTGGTCGGGTCGGGCGGCACCTCGCCGCGCTTCAGCCGCGCCGTCAGCGCATTCATCGGCGCCACCACAAAGAAGTAGACCGCCGCGGCAATCAGCACGAACTCGACTGCGGCGTTGAGGAAGTCCCCGATCGGAAACTTGCTGTTATTGATGGTGAAGCCAAGGCGGGAAAAGTCAGGTTTGCCAACCACGGCCGCGATGATCGGCGTGAGCAGATCCTTCACCAGCGCCGCCACCACCTTTCCAAACGCACCTCCCATTACCACCGCAACCGCCAAATCGACTACATTGCCGCGCATTACAAACTTCTTGAAACCTTGTAGCATCGCTTTCTCCTCAGGCTATCATCCCGGATTCACAGCTTTGTTTCAAGGAGCGTCTCGCGGGGGTGCCCGGGCAGCGGATTGGAATCGCGTGGCGTTTCTGGCGAATACGGGCAAGCCAAGGCATGCTCCACCAGCGGTTTGACTACAATGAGACTTCCATGCCCCGCTTTCCCGTAGCCGCCATCACCGATGAGTTCTCGCCGGATCTGGAGATCGCCGCGCGCGCCATGGCTTCGCTCGGCATGACGGGCGCCGAGCTGCGCATGGTTTCCGGCAGAAACATTATCGACTTGACCGACGAGGAGGTGGACGGTGCCATCGCCATCCTTCGCGCGCACGGCCTCGCCATTGTATCCATCGCCTCGCCTCTGTTCAAGTGCGTGCTGCCGGACGCGCCGGAGGTCGATACGCGCTTCCAGCAGGACATGTTCGCGGCCCAATACACGTTCGCGGATCAGCCTCGCCTGGCGCGCCGCGCGCTGGAGATCGTCGGCCGCACCGGCGCCCGCATTGTGCGCGTATTTTCCTTCTGGCGCACGGTACGGCCGGAGGCGTGTTTCGACCGTAGCGCAGCGGAGCTGGCCGACCTCGCCGAACAGGCCGCGCCCGCGGGCGTGACCATCGGTATCGAAAACGAGCACGCCTGCAACATTGGGACCGCGTCGGAAGCAGCTCGCTTGCTCACCCGAGTTCCGCACCCCAATTTGCAGCTCATCTGGGATCCCGCCAACGCCTTAGTCGCTGGCGAAACGCCATTCCCTGAGGGCTACGCCAAACTCCCGGCCGGCCGCATCGCCCACGTGCACGCCAAGGATTGCCGCGTCACCGGGTACGCCCCAGAGTGGCTGGAACTGGGCACCGGCAGCATCGACTGGACGGGCCAGATCGCTGCCCTAAACCGCGATGGCTACCGCGGCTGGTTCAGCCTGGAAACCCACTGGCGTGGCCCGGCAGGCGACAAGCTGGAAGCCAGTCGTATTTGCGGGAGGAACTTGGTGCGGATGGTGGGGTAGGGGGGCTTGTTGCGGAGATTCCTGTGATGGGCTGGTTTTGATGAGAGCAAGGCAGCGCGTCGGCGGGTTTGGCGTTTTACGGCAAAGTGACACCGCCCAGCCTAATTTGAGTCCACACAATCCCGTGAGGGTTCAGCTTCGAGAATCCGTGCGTCTCCCGACCTACACCATCGACCTACCGTGCGCTGAAGGCGACCACTAGCCAGCGTCCAGCTCGGTTCTCGACGTCGAAGCGATACTTGGGTTTCCAGCCCAGCTCGACGCGCTCCTTACCGGTTCCCGTGCGAGTCACTCGAATATCGCCGGCGAAGAAGAATGGCGGGTACTCGCTCACCAGCGTGCGGGCAACCTGACTGGAGGTGCAGTAGCCGAGAACGGCGGGGAAGTCCCTCTGCTCTGCGTACTCAATGGCCTTGGCGACCGGCACCAGGTCTGGCCGGTTGTAAGTGTGGGAGCGGAACCTGACTTCATCGCCGGAGAGATCGTAGCGGTCGACCGCACACAGACTCGGATTATCCCAAGTATCAATAGGTGAGAACCAGCAGTACGGCAGAGTTATGGACGAGCCTACGGTTCGGAGCCCACCAATTTGTGGGAATGAAGGCGCTTCGCCCAGACCGAAGGAGCCGGATTGCTTTATGATCTGCTCAAGGTCTCCGTTACCCTCCGGGTTCCACTCGTGGGCGCTGTACGCGCCCGCGTTACTTCCAGCGCATCCCATGTAACCAAAGCTCGCAAGAAACCTGGCGTGTTGGGACGGGCCACGGTGCAACGGATAGAGGCTGAGCATGGAATGGAGCACATTCTGCTCAACGATGCCCTCGATCGAACTGGTGCTATGCCACGCTTGTTTCGCGTTCCCAGGCTTACCGTCGGGACCACCGAAGACGAAAAACGTCTCATGGGTGCGTAGCCCGACTTTCACAACCAAGACGGGCGGGAGATCGAGAACCTCAAACCGGAAGCGGTTCTCCTCGGGCCAGGAGGCATTGATCTCCGCGCTGATCCGCTGGAGCTTTCCCAGCGTCTCTGTGGCGCGTTCCACCGGTGACTTCGGAGTGGCGGCAACCGCGTTCAGGTCCTCTGTCACCATGTCTGCCGCCCGGTAGAAAGCGGAGGATTCAAGATCCGATGAGTCCGGCATCGCTCCGTAGGGAGGACCGCACGGGTCGGGCGAGAAGGATGCGATCTTCTCCAGCAGTTGCCGGAAATCCGGACGTGCGTCCACCTGCTGCGCGGGCGCGCAGAAGCATTTCTCCACCACGGCGAGGGTTGCAAGAACGCAGACGAAAGTCGCAGCCAAGAATGAGCGGATAGGCATATGTGAGCACTGACGCAGCTAAGCATAATACGTTGCGCTCTTTGAGTAAACGGGAGACCTCAATTTGAGACAACGTCGCCGAATTGAATGTGCAAATACGATGAGTTGCTCCGAGCGACTTGTCGCTCATTCGGCGGAAATCCAAATTAGCGAGTACTTGCCGACCCGCAGGAGTGCTCGTCCGCGCGCACACCGATCTGCCACCGAGGTCCGGGCTGGGCCTCAGGCTTGTCCAAGTTAGGTTTCGGAAAGACCGGCGGAAGCTCTGCTAATGTGAGCTTGAGTTCCGAGCAAGGACCAATCTCAATAAACGGAGTCTTCCGCCTTGATACGAGTATGCAG
>Ga0181529_10004447_pt1 | contig 15163 bp, 10 predicted proteins | sample PEATcosm2014_Bin_36_FD_119763 | JGI IMG/M metagenome (GOLD analysis project Ga0181529, IMG submission 119763) | Peatland microbial communities from MTU Mesocosm Facility, Houghton, MI, USA - PEATcosm2014_Bin10_30_metaG | ecosystem: Environmental > Terrestrial > Soil > Wetlands > Peat | place...
AACGAGATCAGCCGCGCCGCGTCCGCCGAGCCTTCTTTGAACTCGATGCCCGCATACACGTCCTCGGTATTCTCGCGGAAGATAATGATGTCCACGCGCTCCGGGTGCTTCACCGGGCTGGGCACGCCCTGGTAGTACTTTACCGGCCGCACGCAGGCGTAGAGGTCGAGCAACTGCCGCAGCGCCACATTCAGCGAGCGGATGCCCCCGCCCACCGGCGTCGTCAGCGGCCCTTTGATCGAGACCCGCAGATCGCGCGCCGCGGCCACCGAGTCCTCCGGCAGCCACTCGCCAAACTGCCGGAAGGCCTTCTCGCCGGCAAAGATCTCAAACCAGCGGATCCCGCGCCGCCCGCCGTAAGCCTTCTCCACCGCGGCGTCAAAGACCCGCTGCGAGGCCCTCCAGATGTCCCGCCCCGTGCCGTCGCCTTCAATGAATGGGATGATGGGATGATCGGGCGTCGCAATCTGCCCGTTGCTATACTCAATTGGCTGGCCGTCTTGCGGCAACTTCAATCCGTTGTAGGTGGCTTGCATCCGATTTATTGTGATCCTCCTCACACCTCTCCATTCTAGAGGCTACCACCTGCAATTCGCGCGTGGCAATGGCGGAAGAGCGGGCAAAGGTAGATTCAAGGAAGATTTGTCCCAAATGCAATCCATGGGAATACCCCATCAGTTCGACGCCAGTCTATATAATTCAGGCGTACTCGGGAGACAAAATGAAAATCCTGCCTAAAATCCTGTGTTTGCGGCGAATTAGTTTTGCGTGCTCAACCATCATACTTTTCTCTGTCGTTATTAGCGGGGCTAACAGGTGTGCCGCGTCCGATCAAGAACGTCTCATTGTGCGCAATGGGAAGAAGCTGATTTGTTCAGTGTGGTTCCTAACCTCAATGCATGGTGATTGCGGGACCGAGAGCTATGATGAAGTCTTCACGGCGAAAATATTAAAGGTCAAGCCGGTGCCCGTTGGAGGCGGCCGAAATGTCGTTAGGGCCTCTGGTGCAACCTATGCCAGTGATTTGCGTTTAATAGTTGAATCCGAAGAAGTCTACAAGGGACAACCTGCTCATGAAGTGCAGATTCTTGCTGAACAAGGTGAATGCTTTCCTGAGATTCATGTAGGTGAAGATTGGCTCTTCTTCGGCAAAAGGAACGAGAAGACGAACGGGTTAGAGATTTCATACAACGCATCAAATCCTAGTGGGCCGGTTGAACAAAGGCGCGAATATATAGAGAGGCTTCGTCGCCTTGAGCGTGGAGATGGACTTAGTTATGTAGTTGGTGAAGTAGATTTTCCTTTCTTCGACCCCTCCATCGTGGGCTTCCCCGACCCTCGGCCGAATCACCGGCTACTGATTAAAGCGAATGGCGGAAAGCAAAGTTACTCAGTAACAACCAACTCTGAGGGGAGATTCGAGCTCGGTCCAGTTGCACCAGGATCCTTTCTGATTGATGCGAACACCGATGCGCAATTTCGTGATGATTGGGACGGTGCGCTGAGTGGTGCGAACTCTCAGGCCAATGGATGCTCTTTTGTAAGAATTGAACTAGAAATCAATAGTGAAATCAGCGGAAGGGTGATCCTTCCTGAAGGTTACAAATACAAGAAATCAGAGATTGGCAACTACTTCCCGCTTTTTTACGTGGATGTCCGTACTCTTGATGACAAACAGGCGATTGGATTCTCTGGACCTTCGATTGGGGACGGTCTCAAATTCACGGCAACAGGACTCCTTCCGGGAACCTACATCGTCCAGTTGGTGAATTATAGTGGCGAATCGTGGCTCAAAATGCCTGTGTATGCGCCCGGTGTGATCGATAAATCATCTGCGCTCAGGATCAATCTGGGTTTGGCCGAGCACAAGACAGGTCTTGAGATTCGAGTGCCATTGGAAGCGCTAAAAGAATCAAAATAGAGGCAATTCGGCTCACAGCAGTTGCCGGAATCTCATTCTCGTAACAGTTTGCCGCAAGGGCAGCAAACCACGAACTCCAAGCGAGCGAAGAGCGAGCCGCTGGCCCCACCGCAGGTGGCTTGACATCATGATGCCTTCCAGCTTAGCATCATGATGTGCGAACCACTCTCACCATCGACGATGACATTGCCGTGCTCATCGAGCTGGAGCAGCGGCGCTCGGGCAATTCTTTCAAGAGCACCGTGAACACCCTGCTCCTTCGCGGCTTGAATACCCGCGCCAATCCAGAGCCGAAAAAGCCATTTGTCGTCACCCCCATCGCCATGAACACCGGCCTGGGAACCCGCTATCAGAAGGTGGAAGACCTGATTGAAGCGCTGGAAGGTCCGATGCATCGATGATTGTCCTCGATGTGAACCTCCTGATCTACGCCTACGACACCACCTGCAAAGACCACGGGAAGGCTCGCCAGTGGATCGAGGAGATTTTCTCCGGCGAAGAGACCGTCTGCTTGCCGTGGCAAACCATCTCCGCGTTTCTGCGCATCCTCACCTATCCCGGAAGCTATGGCGAGCGTTTCACCATGGATCAAGCCATCGCAATCGTCGAAGAATGGCGAGCACTGCCACAGGTGCGAACTCTGCCTCATAGCAATGCCTACTGGAATATCTTCAAAGAGATGCTCCTTCAAGGCGACGTGCGGGGAAAGCTCACCTCCGATGCGGCTCTGGCTGCCGTAGCGATTGAGTCTGGCGGTGTTTTGTACTCCACAGATCGCGACTTCGCGCGCTTCCCCGGCCTGCGCTGGGTCAATCCGCTGCTGGAATCCTGAGCGAAAGAATCTTTCAGCCTAAGACTTCATGATCGGGTACAGGCCTGGACGAGGACGTCCACGCACCGGTCGGCCATAATGCCGGCGTTACCCTTGCCATGCCAAATGCGCCTGGAGTTTCATCCTTGAAGGCCATTCAATTATGATGAGCGTGTTTACGCAATCCTGATTGAGAAGGGTTTATTCGATGAAATTCTCCCCGTTTCGGTTCAGCATGTGGGCTGGCGTTGCGCAGGTGTCTTTGCTTGCGTTGGCGGCGGCGCAGCTTCATGGGCAGGCTCCAGCCTGGCCTTTGGATGGCCCCTCTTTCAGCGCCTCGACGGACGAGATTCAGAAGGCCGCGGCCAAGGTGACGCCGGAAAAGTTCGCCGAGGTTACGGTCCTCTTTGAGCGCGATGCCTATCAAATCGATGCCCATGGGCGGGTTACCTATCGCCATTCGATGATCTGGCGGATCGAGACCAAGGCCGGCGTGGATAACTGGACCGAGAGTTCGGAGCGCTGGGAGCCGTGGTATCAGAAGCGCCCGGAGATTCATGTCCGCGTCATCCAGGCCGATGGCAAGGTGGTTCAACTGGACCAGAAGACCATCACCGACGGCCCGGCCGCTGAAGACGAGGATGATACCTACACCGACGCGCGCATCCGCAAGGCGCCGCTGCCGGGCTTGGCCATTGGGGCCATTGTCGAAGAGGAGACGGTGCTCGAAGACAAGTCGCCCTTCTTTACCGGCGGCGGTATCTATCGCGATTACCTCTCACGCAATGTGCCCATTGTTCTCTCTGAACTGGTGGTGGACGCGGCCAGTGAACTCAAGCTCCAATATCGCACCCATCTGCTGCTCAATGTCGTAGTCACTGACCAGGTGCAGGACGGTGAGCGCCATCTGAAGTTTGTGCAGAGCTATCAAGAGGCGCGCGTGAACTCAGACGTCAAGCTGGCCACGCATATCTACTCCGCGCCCATGGTGGAGTTCTCCACCGGCGACTCGTGGGCCTCGGTAGCCAGCGCCTATCGTCAGCTTGCCGAACCGCAGATTGATCCGGAGAAGGTGAAATCGCTGCTGCCCTCCGAGCCTTCGGCCAACCGTATGGAGCGGATTCAGGCAATCGTTTCGCGCCTGCACAAAGAGGTTCGTTATACCGGCCTGGAGTTCGGCGAGGCCGCATTGCAGCCGCAAACGGCCACCGAAGTACTCAAGCGTCACTACGGCGATTGCAAAGACAAGGCGGCGATGCTGGTGGCGATGCTGCGCGCCGATGGGATTGCCGCCAGCATGGCGCTGCTGGACACCGGTCCGGGCGTGGACGTGATGCCGGATCTGCCTGGCATGAATGAGTTCGATCACGCCATTGTTTATCTACCCGCCGACGGCAAGGGCAATGATGCATTGTGGATTGACGGCACGGCCGAGTTTGCGCAGGTGGGAACCCTGCCCGCCATGGATCAGGGACGCCTGGCGCTGATCATCGCCGACGGTGTCACCGGTTTGACACTGACCCCGTCGCCCACCCCAGAAGACGATCATCTGACCGAACTGCGCGATGTCCAGTTGGCCGATTACGGTTTCGCGCATGTCATCGAAACCTCACTCACAAAAGGCGAAGTTGACGAGGAATACCGTTCGGATTACGGCACGGCCGAAACGCGCGAAAAGAAAACTGACCTGGAGAAATACGCCAAGAACCAATGGGGCGCCAAGGCTCTGACCAGTGTCGAGCATGGCGATGGACACGACTTCACCAAACCGTTTGTGCTCAAGCTGGATATGGCCGAGGCCAGGCGAGGCAATACTTTGCTCGACGATGCCGCGGTTTGGATTCCCTTTACCGGACTCTTCGATCGGCTGCCCGATTGGTTCGGCACCGATCCAAATCCCAATAACGACAAGCTGACCCCGCAGCAGGAAGAGGACCACAAAAAGGCCGTGGCCGCAAGGGTGAGCGAGTACGATGTACATCCGTTCATCACCGAATGGCATTACACCATTACCCCGCCCGAGGGCTTTACCCTGCGCGCGCCGCCGGAAGACAAAAGCATTTCGATGGGCCCGGCCAAATTCACCCAGCACTATGAGGTAGATTCCAAGGGTGTGCTCACAGGAGTCCTGCGCTTTGATACAGTCAAGGCGAAGTACACCGTCGAGGAAGCCCTGGCGCTGCGAGAGGCCGTGCTGGCGGCCTACAAGCAGGACGTGATCACGGTGTTCTTTGATCAGACCGGCGCCAAGCTGTTGGCCGCGGGAAAGATTCGCGAGGCCTTGGCCGTTGACCGCGCGCTGATCGAGCGTCACCCCAAAGAGGCCTTGCGCCACGCGCAGTTCTCCTCCGCGTACCTGACCGCGGGGATGGGAGACCGGGCGCGCGCCGAGGCGCTGATGGCTACCCAGCTCGATCCAAAATCCAAGGCCGCCTTCCGCATGTTGGGCTGGGCCTGCCAGTTCAACGCCATCGGGATTCAGCGCGGCCAGGGCTTCGATTGGGACTGCGCGGCCAACGCCTACAAGAAGGCGCTGGAGCTGGACCCGGACGATACAAATACAATGCTGAATATCGCCATTCTGGATGAATATGGGCATGACGGCGAGCACTACGCCGAAGACGCGCCGCTCAGTGAGGCGATTCGCTTCTATCGCGCTGTCAATGACAAGGACAAGGCCACCGCGGACGAGTACGAAGATAGTCTGCTCTTTGATCTGCTTTACAGCGGCCAGTACAAGGATCTGCAAACTGAACTGGAAAAGATCTCCTCCTCGGAGACCCGCAATGCGCTCAGCATTACCGCCGAGGTTGCGCAATTAGGCGGATTGGCGGGCGTCAAGGCCGGAATCGAACGCGCGGATCACCTCTCTTTGGGAGCCGAGGCGCGCAGCACCGCCTTGGTCAACTCCGGCAATCAACTCATTCACCTGCGGCTTTATCCGGAGGCCGCCGGGATCCTGGCGGCGGGCGCGGAGGGGCAGAGCAATGCCGCGCATGTCACGCAGCAGATTGAGTTGTTCAAGCAGTTGACCCGTTGGAAGAAAGACTTTCTTCCAGCGTCGGATCCGCGCGGCGCCGTGCAGCGCATCTACCTTACTTCATTGATGGGTGAAGTCAACCAGAAGAACGCCGCTGAACTGCTCTCGCGCCACGCCTATGGCTCGGATCTGGAATGGACGAGGAATTTGGAGAAGTTCCTTGCAAGCCAGGGAAGGGCGAGAACCAGCGGCGACGATTTCACTACGCCCACCAATGTTCTGGTGGATTTGATGGCAGGCCACATGAAGCTTACGGCCACTGGAGATGACCGCACTGGCTACCAGGTCACCTTGCAAAGCCTCGGTTCAAAGCCCGAGCCTTACTTTGTCAGCAAAGAGGACGGCGCCTTCAAGGTGGTCACAGACGGCAAGACCTTCTCCGAAGTTGGCTATGAAGCGCTCTATCTGCTGAATTCCGGCAAGGAGGCCGAAGCCCGCTCGCTGCTGGATTGGATGCGCGATCAAGTGCATCGCGGCGGCGGCGACGATCCGCTCTCCGGGCCTTTGTTCCCGCGCTTCTGGACCGTCGGCAACACCAGCGGACCGGACGCCATCCGCATCGCCGCGGCTTCGCTGCTGGTCTCCAAGCCGGCGATCAAGGATCTGCTGCCCACTGTGCATGCGGCCTGGGAGAAGGCCACCGATCCGCAGCGCACCGATCTGGGGCTGCTACTGGCTTGGGGGTATATCCAAACAGAGAACGGAGCCGCGCTCAAAACCGTAGCCTCCGAGATCCTGCAAAAGTATCCCGACTCCTATGATGCGATCGAGCTGTCCTGGAGGGCCGATGCTCTGCTCAAGGATTGGAAGGCGGTAAATCAACTGTTGGACGAGCGCATCAGCAAACATCCAGACGATGAAGAACTGCTCGGCCAGAAGGTGGACGCGGCCGAGGAGCAGGGCGATTTCGTCCTGGCGCGCGCCACCGAGCAGTTGGTGATCGACAAGGGCAAGTCTACCTCGGACGACTACAACGGTTACGCCTGGACCGCGCTGTTTGACGGCAAAGTGGACGCCGACGTGGTCAAGAACGCGCAGCAGGCCGTCATGCTCACCAACAACAACAGCTTCAATGAACTGCACACCCTGGCCTGCATCTATGCCTTTCAGGGAAAGACCAGCGAGGCTCGTGAACTGCTGTTGAAGGCCATGGCCGCCGAGAATCTCTCTCAGCCAAATTCGGCGATCTGGTACGCATTCGGACTCATCGACGAGAAGTACGGAATCAACGACGCGGCCATTGACGCGTATCGTAAAGTCGAGAAACCGGAGGGACCCATCGGACCCACCGACACCTACGTCCTGGCTCAGGCGCGCCTCAAGGCGCTGGGCGCGGAACAGCAGAATTAACGCCCGGGTCGCACGCACTCAACGATCCGCCGAAACTCCGGTGCTGGGGCATCCATCTGGAATTGAACCAACCAGATACGGATGCCCCCGTCAACCCAGGATTGTATTGTCGATCAGCCGCGTCGCGCCCACCCAGGCAGCCACCGCAAAGAGGCTTCCAGGCGCGGCGGCCTCCACCGGCTTGAGCGTTGCCCAATCCACAAGCTCTATATAATCGGTGCGCACGGCGGGCTCCAAGGCAAAGCTTTGCCGCGCCGCCGCAATCAGCGATTCCGCGCTCCGCTCACCCGCGGCCGCCAAAGCCTCCACCCGCCGAACGGTTCCGCTCAGAACAAGCGCCTGCGCTCGCTCCTCCGGGCTGAGGTAACGGTTACGCGAGCTGAGCGCCAGCCCATCGGCTTCGCGCACAATGGGGCAGACCACCAACTCGGCGGGCAAGCAGAGATCAGCCACCATGCGCCGCAGCACGGCCACCTGTGCCGCATCCTTCTGCCCGAAGAAGGCCTTGTCGGCCTCGGAGGCAATCAGCAGCTTGGCCACCACCGTAGCCACACCGCGAAAATGCCCTGGGCGCGATGCGCCATCGAGCCGGTCACTGAGGCCAGCCACCTCGACGAATGTTGCCGCGCCCGCCGGATACATCTCCTCGACGGAAGGCGCAAAGACCACCGCCGCGCCCTCGGATTGGGCCAAGGCGCAGTCAGCCTCGAAGGTGCGCGGATAGCGGGCATAATCCTCGTTTGGCCCGAATTGCGTGGGATTGACAAAGATGCTCACGGCCACAGCCTCGCACGCGCACCGCGCCGCGCGCATCAGCGATGCATGCCCCGAGTGCAGCGCGCCCATGGTGGGTACAATTCCTACTGTCTCGCCCTTACTCCTGGCCTGCCGCGACCACTGGCGAAGCTCGGCAACACTGCGCAGAATTTCCATCAAACTCTTCTTATCTTCCCCGAATTTTCTTGCGCGTCCAAGCTCCGGCGCGCCGCTTCCGGCAGATGGTAACTTTCTTCGTCCGAAGGGAATCTTCGCTTCTCCACGTCAACTTTGTAGCTTTCTACCGCCGACCGGATCACTCCGCCGATCTCCGCGTAGCGGCGCACAAATTTGGCTTGCGGCGCAAAGGTCAGGCCCAGCAGGTCATGAAAGACCAGAATCTGCCCATCGCACTCCGGCCCCGCGCCGATGCCGATGGTGGGAACGGAGAGCGCGGCGGTGATCCTGGCCGCCACCTCGCGCGGAACGCCTTCCAGCACGATGGCTCCAGCGCCCGCCTCAGCCAGCGCCACGGCATCGGCCTGAAGTTGGAGCGCGGCATCTGCGCTGCGGCCCTGCACGCGGTAACCGCCCATCTGATGAATGCTTTGCGGCGTCAGTCCCAAGTGGCCAACCACCGGAATCTCGGCCTCAGTGAGCGCGCGCACCAACTCAATCCGCGCTCCCTCAATCTTGACCGCCTCCGCGCCCGCCTCTTTCACAAAGCGGACGGCGTTGGCCACGCCCTCGCTCACCGAGCCGTGATAGCTGCCAAAGGGCATATCGGCCACCACCAGCGCGCGGCGCACGCCCCGCCGCACCGCCCGCGTATGGTGCAGCATCTCGTCCACCGTCACGGCCAGTGTGTTTTCGTGGCCCATCACCACCATGGCCAGCGAATCGCCCACCAGAATCAGGTCAATCCCGGCCTCGTCCACCAGGCGGGAGGTGGCGTAATCATAGGCCGTAAGCGCGCTGATGGCCTTGCCCTGCCGCTTCATCTCACTGAGCGCGGGCATGGTAACTTTTGGATTGGATGGGTTGGTCGAGGCTGAAGCGCCTTCGCCAGGAAAGTTGGTGATGCTCATTGATCCTCCAGTGCCGCTCCGGGAACTCAGGATGCAGCCCGATCAATTCGAGTATACGCCTGAGCCCGACTTGCTCTTCAACCCCTCCACGCGCCAAACTGAAAGCAGAATGTTTTCCCTTTTAACGGATGGAATCCTAGCCGGAGTCAGCGCGGCGGCCGGTCTCGGCTTGGCAGCGGGTGGCTGCGCCTATGCGGCTTATTGGCCTGGTTCGCAACTCTTCGGCTCTACGTTGATCGCGCCGTCGCGTCCCGGCGAGTTGGCCCTCACCTTTGACGACGGTCCCAACGCCACCTGGACGCCGCGCCTGCTGGAGCTATTGGCGAGCCATGAGATTCGCGCGAGCTTCTTCATTGTGGGTAGCCGCGCCCAGGCTGAGCCCGCCTTGGTGCGCAGCATTGCCGCCGCGGGACATCTCATCGGCAATCACTCCTGGAGCCATCTGAATCTGGCATGGGCTTCGGCCAGCCGAATCGAAGAGGAACTGACGCGCGCCAATCAAACGTTGGAACAGATCACTGGCGCGCCTGTTCGCCACTTTCGCCCGCCCTTTGGCGCGCGCCGGCCAGCGGTGCTGCGCACGGCAAAACGCCTGGGCTTGGCTTCAGTGCTGTGGAATGTGATGACCTCCGACTGGGTGAACCCTTCGGCGGACGCGATCGCCGGCCAGCTCACGCGCAAGATCGACGCGCTCACCCGTAAAGGCCTGGCAGCCAACATCGTATTGCACGACGGCGGCCATCTGGATCCCGCGGCCAACCGCGGCCCTTCTGTCGCAGCCGCCGGCATGCTGATGGCGCACTACAAGCCCACTCATCGCTTCGTAACGGTAGATAGTTGGAGCTGACTTCGTTCTAATGCACCCCAGGCGGCGGGGCGGCGTGTGGGGCGGGCTTCTTGAACAACCACGCCGATGCGGCGCAAAAAAACGCCAGCAGCGCCGTCCAGCGGAAGACATCCACATAAGCCATCAGCGCCGATTGCTGCTCCATCAAGCCGTAGATCATGCCCATTGAGCCGTGCGTTCCTGCGGCAGGGCCGATGCGATGGCCGAGATAACCTGCAATCAATTTTGACTTCTCCTGCAAGACGATATTCGACGCGCCCAGATGCGCGCCCAGCTCATTCTGGTGCAGCGCGGCGCGGCGAATCAGCGCGGTGGTGGCCATCGAAATCCCGATGGACCCGCCGATGTTGCGCAGCATATTGAAGAGGCCGGTGGCGTTGCCCATCTCTTCGCGGGGTATGGTGGAAGTGCTCAACGTGGCCAGCGGCACAAAAACAAAGCTCAGTGCAAAGCCAGTCAGGGTGATGGGAATCAGCAGCGTGTAGGGGCCAATATCCAGATTGATCATGCCGAAGATCATCGAGCAGACGCCAAAGCCCAGAAAGCCGGCGCAAAGCAGTTTGCGCTGATCGATGCGCGAGCCGAGAATCCCGATCACCGGCGAACCGACGAACGAACCGACGCCGCGCGGAAAGACCACCAGCCCGGCGGTAAAGGCCGTGTATCCCATAACCTCCTGATAATAGAGTGGAAGGATGGCGATGGTGATGTAAATGCAAATGCCCAGCATGGCAATCAGAAAGCAGCCCGTCCGAAAGTTTCGATCGCGCAGAACATGCAGGTCGAGCAGGCCGTCGCGATGCGTCCACGAGTGCCAGATCCACAACGCCAGCGCGGTCACCAGCGCAGCCACCGCCCAGCGCACCCAAAGCGCGCCAAACCAATCATCCTCCTGGCCTTTATCCAGCACAATCTGCAGCGCGCCGGTCCAAACCATCAGCAGGCCAAAGCCGATGTTGTCGAAGGGACCGACTTTGGCGTTCTTGATGTACGGCGGGTCATGCACAAAGCGGCTGATCAGAATCACCGCCAGAATGCCCACCGGGATATTGATGTAAAAGGCGTATCGCCAGCTGAATGTATCCGTGAGCCAGCCGCCCAGTGTCGGCCCCAAAACCGGCGCCATCACGATTCCCAGGCCATAGGCGGCCATTGACATCGAGCGCTTTTGGATCGGAAAGCTCTCCAGCAGAATCGATTGCGAAAGTGGTTGCAGCGCGCCGCCGCCTGCTCCTTGCAGCACCCGCGCCAGCAGAATCACCCCGAGCGAAGGCGCCGCGCCGCAAAAGAACGAGGCGATGGTGAACAGGATCACGCAACTGAGCAGAAAGCGCTTGCGCCCAAAGCGCCGCGCAAACCAGTTCGAGGCGGGCAGTATCACCGCGTTAGCCACCAGATACGATGTCAGCACCCACGTCGCCTCGGAGTTCGAGGCCGACAGGCTGCCGGCAATGTACGGCAGCGCCACCGACGCGATGGCCGTATCCAGAACCTCCATGAAGGTCGGCAGCATCACCGAGACGGTAACCAGCCACGGGTTCACGCCCTGAGTAAGCGGGTAACGGGCTTGGGCGGCGGCGTTGGTCATCGCGGAGGGAATACTCTGAGATTATAACGGTTCTCCATTTGCCGAAGCCGAAGCGATTGCCATTGGGCGGCTTTTTTCGTCACTCTGCCTTGATTCCCTTCGCCGTGCGTAGAGCAACCAGAGCTAACAATGCGATCACCAGCAGCAATGTCGCCCACAGCAGAACCGGATGCCTCTCCGTAAATGGGCGCGCGTCGGGGCGCGGTTGGTAAGCGGGGTTCGCTTGCTCCGGGCCTGCTGCAAATTTTGCCGCATTGGCCTGAGGCGTGAAGAACGCCGCGTAATCGTAGCGCGGAGCGGTGAGCGCCGGATCGCCATAGTAAAGCGTATAGCTTCCACTGCCCGCGCCCTCAAAGCAAAGGCTCCGTTCCAGCATCTCCAGACGCGCTGAGTCAAGGGTCAAAGGAGCATCGTCTCCGTTTTCGACGGTGATCGTCCATCTCTGCGACAAACTAGAGTCTACCCACGGAGCGTCGATGGCCAAATGCTCCTCGTCGATGCGCTGGCCGTTTTGCATTCCGTGCACGCGCAACAGATTTCCGCTGGCGACGACTGGCCGCTGACTCTGAATCGCCTCACCCTCTTTCGTTGCAGGTATGGATTCAACCGAGAGGCTCACTTGGCGATTGAACTGAACCGGCGAAGCGCCTACCTTGAAGACAATCCGGTCCACGGCGAGATGCGCGGGCACGGAGAATTCCACAACGGTTGCATGGCCCTTCTGCTGGAAGTGCGCGCTCTCTGCGATGGCTTGGTAACTGGGTTGCGTGGCCGGCAGCCGCTCCACCGAAACTCCAGTGATGCTCTGCGGCTCAAGTGGGCCGCGAATGTGGAAGTGTAGAAAGCGAAAGTCCGAAACCGGCAGATGAAGAACCGTGCTGCGCCCCAGCTTCTGGCTGGTCAAGTCGAAGATGGTATACGACCCAACGGTTGTTTCGGCGCTCCCGGCTTCCGTTTGGCTGCCGGTCACCTTGACTGTCGCAATGAAATTCTGGCCAGTTACGTCGAGTTTGAGATCGCTGTACTGCCCCTCGGGCAGGCTCGCGTCAAAGACGGTCTGCCCATCGCGACGCCCCAGATTCAGCGGGGGAATGCTCTTCTCTCCGCCTTCGGCAACGGCAGCCGTACGCAGCACGAATGGCGTTTCAACCCCATCGCGATACAAGCGAAGATCGGCCAGCTCAGGCGCGGCGTGCTGAAGAATGCCTGGATCAAGAATCAGACAGCTCTGCCCTGCGCGTTGCCCCGCTTCCGGCAGAGGCCTTTGGTATTGGAAATACCGGATCTCAGGCGAGGTAGCAACCACTGCAAGCAAGGCAAGTCCAGCGCTAAGCTTCATCGTTCTCCCCCTTCGCGGCGCGCAGTTTAAGCCAGTCGCGCTGATAGACAAAGCTGACCGCAAACAGCAGCACGCCGAGGCCGAGGAAGCTCAGGATTCGGTAACCCTGACTGAGTGCGCTCATATCATAGAGAAACACTTTGACCACCGTCCCGGCCAAAAGCACCAGCGCCTGCCAGCGCAGAAAGGCCGAGCGCCGCCAAAAGCCCACTCCCAGCAAAATCGCGCCATAGATCATGAACCAAAGCGAGTAAGTGAACTGCGCGCTCATCTGGTACGCATCCCATTGGTTCCCGTCGCCCGTCCAGCGCAGCACCCACCAGTAGCTATGAATCTCCCAGCCAAAGGCCACCAGGATCAGAGCATTCACCCCAAGCACAGCTCCCGCGGCAATCGCTGTCCAGTTTCCTGAGTCATTCTGATCTCGTTCGTTGCTGGCTTTCAGCGCAACCCAAGCCGTAAATGCCAACGCCACAATCCCCGCCAGATAACTGCCAAAGCGCTCGTTGAAAATAGGCATGGTCGATGCCGGCGGATTCACCAGCAGCAATGCCCCCACGCCCAGCGAAAGGCACAGCAGCGCCAGCGCCAGCAGTAGCCGCAAGCGCGCCCGGCTGGCCATCCACAATAGCGCCGCGCCCTCGGCCAGCCAGCCAATCGTCAACCAACGGCCCTGCGCCTTGAGTGGAATTGCAATGGTCAAAAAGACCACCGCCGCCGTCAGGTGCAAATCCGTCAGCAGTCGAGGGCTCTTGCGCAAGCCTCTCTGCGCGGGCAACTGCAGCATGAAAAGATAAAAGGCGGCAAAGCCCACCGCCAAAAAAGCCTCCGCCCAATCGCTCTTCAATACATCAAGCAGATTGTAGAAGGCAATGAATCCGAAAGCTGCGTTCAGGACCGGCAGCGCCACCAGCGCCAGATTGTCCCATGCGGAGTGGGGCGCATCGTCCTCCAAATCCACCCGCACCAAGCGCGGCGCAATGGCGAAGATCAGGAAGAAGATCGCTACAAAAAATGTGGTGCGCGCAAACTGAGCGTCGCTATAGAACTCCGACCACCAACCCAAAACGAAAATGACCGTGCCCGCAAAGGCCGCAAAGAGCAGCCGCGACCAGGGACGCAGCGCAACCAGCACCAGCATGGCCACATTCAGCACCAGCAAATAGCTGAAGAGCGTAACTTCATGGTTCTCGCCGGTTGAAACCAGCAGCGGCGTGCTGAGCGCGCCGGCGATGGCATATAGGCCGAGCAGCTCCGCATCCTGCGCCCAGGCCATGAATCCGATCAGCCCGGTCACCGCGATCATCGCCACAAACGCCGCACCCGGCGGAATCAATTGGTACAACGAGAACGCCGCCCACAGCGAGAGATAGAGCGTGCCGCTCCCCACCGCCTTCAATGAATAAGAAAAGATCGCGTAGCCGCGGTCGCGGAAGCGCTCTGACCAGGCGATCAACGCTCCGCCGGCAACCAGACCAATCAATACCCGCCCTGACGGGCCAATCCAATGTCCAATCCAACCGTTGTCATAAGCCAGCTTGAGAAACCACGCCATGGCGATCAATACCGCCAGAACGCCGATGCGGTTAAACCACTGCGAGCCGATCCGGTTCTCAAGCGATCGCTCATCCTTGTCCGCGACCGGCGCCGCGTAACCAAAGCTGGGTAGCGCAACAGGCCGGGACGGCGGCTGAAGCGAAGCAGCAGGGCCAGCTTTGTCGCTCTCTTTCCTGCCCTCAAGCGCTGCCGTCCAAGGCGCCGCCGGCGCGCGAGCCTGCACTGCGCTCGCGTCTTCCGTAACGGGTTGCTGTACAAAATCTTTAGAGAGGATGCCCTGCCGGCTCAGCGCCTCTTCCAGCCGGCGCAACCGCGCACCAAGCTCACTCACCTGCACTTCAAGACTCTCGGATGGGTTCATGGTCATCGCCGTCCACTCTACAACAATCACCCCAGCCTTTAAAAGACATATCTGCTTCTGGCCATTCAAGGTATGGCCGGCGCCACTGTTGGCTGACGTTACTGCTTCGTATCCTGGGGGTTGATCATTGCCTAGCGCGTGGGCCACTCCTCAACAACCAGACCGAGGTCGTTCAGTTGCTGGATGGCGGCTTCCATGTTGCGGCGCAGTTTGGGCCGGTCTTTGGCTGCGGCCAGCGGCGACTCGGCGACGGCGATCACGCGCCCATAGCGCCAGGCGCCAGACGGCAGCGCGACAACCGCATTGGCCAGGTCAGCAGGGCGAAGCTGAATCTCCTGGCGGCGGGCGGCCTCGGGGCGCAGCATCGTGCCTTGGCCGACCGTGCTGGGGTTGGCGTCGCTGAGGGTAATGCGCAGCGTAAAGTTCTCGGCGTCCACCGAAAGAAATGGATTGGCCCATGCGCCCGGCTCATGCACATCCACATACATGCTCTTGGTGGGCAGCG
>Ga0181529_10004448_pt1 | contig 15162 bp, 11 predicted proteins | sample PEATcosm2014_Bin_36_FD_119763 | JGI IMG/M metagenome (GOLD analysis project Ga0181529, IMG submission 119763) | Peatland microbial communities from MTU Mesocosm Facility, Houghton, MI, USA - PEATcosm2014_Bin10_30_metaG | ecosystem: Environmental > Terrestrial > Soil > Wetlands > Peat | place...
AATGGCGATGGTTTTCGGGATTTTTGAACGTCCATCGCACGCAAAAATAATTGAACCACCGTGCCAGCAATTCAATCAACGACTGCTGCCGACACGCTCACGGATGCCGATTACGAATTTTTGCGCCGGCTGATTTACGAACACAGCCGCATCAATCTCGGCCACGACAAGCGTGCGCTGGTGAGCGCCCGCGTGGCCAAGCGCCTGCGAGCACTCAAAATCGGCGGCTATCACGAGTATTGCCAGTGGCTTAAAACGGCGGAAAGCGCGGAGGAGCTGGGCAATCTCGTTGATGTGATTTCCACGAACCACACCCATTTTTTTCGCGAGGAAAAACATTTCGACTGGATGCGGTCGGTGTTGTTGCCTGCCTGGCGGTTGTGCCATGACGAACGCGATGGTTTTCGCGTCTGGAGCGCGGCGTCCTCCTCAGGCGAGGAACCCTACACGCTGGCCATCGTGCTGGCAGAATTTTTTGGATTGGCGGGAAAGTGGACGATTGACGCCACGGACATTTCGACACGCATCCTTGACCGGGCGGGGCAGGCCATTTACGACTCAGAAAAGCTGGCACCGGTCCGCCCCGAATTGCTCCGGCGCTATTTCCAGCGCGGCAATGGACAGTTTGAGGGACAGTTCCGGGTGAAGGAGCAATTGCGCCAGCGGGTCAGCTTCCGGCATTTGAACCTGCTTCAGCCGGACTATCCATTTAGCCAGCGCTTTGATTTGATCCTTTGCCGCAACGTGATGATTTACTTCGACCGGCCCACGCAGGAAACTTTGATTGCGAAATTGACGGAGCAATTGGAGCCGGGCGGGAATCTGCTCGTGGGCCATTCGGAAAGCTTGAGCGGCATCCGGCATTCGCTGCACCAGTTGCAACCCGCCATTTATCAAAAGCCCGAAGCACCAGCCCGGCGTTAAGCCGGAGAAGCTTTTCCAGTTAGGCCGCCTTCGAGAATGGCTGTTTCTCCTGATGCGCAAGCGCGTTCACGTCGAGGATGAGGCCGACGCGGCCGTCTCCCAAAATCGTGGCTCCGGCGAAGGCAGGGTTTTTGTGAACCATCATCTCGTTGAGGTTCTTGATGACGACTTCCTGCTTGTGCAACAGCGCGTCCACGAGCAGGCCGCGGACGTTCGCGCCGGATTGCACCACCACCACGATGCCCTGCGCCGGGTCGGTCGCGCGCGCCTTGATGCCAAAATATTCGTAAAGCCGCAGCAGCGGGATGAGCCGGCCGCGAACATTGACCACCTCAGCGCGGTTTTGAATCCGCGAAATCATCTCCGCCGTTGGGCGGAAGGATTCGCGCACGGAAAGCGTCGGCAGAATGTAACGTTCTTCGCCGACGCCAATCACCAGCCCGTCAATGATGGCCAGCGTCAGCGGCAGCGAAAGCTTGAACTGCGAGCCTTTGCCCGGCGTGGAGGAAATGTCCACGCGCCCGCGCAGTTTTTCGATGTTGCGGCGCACCACGTCGAGACCGACGCCGCGACCGGAAAGGTCGGTGACCTTTTCCGCCGTGGAAAAACCGGCGGCAAAGATGAAATGGTAAATTTCCTCGTCCGTCAGATTTGCGCCCGGCCCTACTAGGCCGCGTTCGATTGCCTTGGCCAGAATGCGGTCGCGGTTCAAACCGGCGCCGTCGTCCTCGATTTCGACGACGATGTTCCCGCCTTGGTGATACGCCCGGAGGTGCAGCGAACCGACCGGCGTTTTGCCGGCTGCGGCGCGCTTTTCCGCCGGCTCGATGCCGTGGTCCATCGAATTGCGGATCATGTGGAGCAACGGATCATTCAATTCCTCAACCACGCCGCGATCCAGTTCCGTGTCCTCGCCGCTGGTGATGAAATTGACCTTTTTATTCTGCTTGGCACTGATGTCGCGGGCGACCCGCGCCATTTTCTGGAACAGTCCGCGAACCGGCACCATGCGGAGCGACATGCTCACGCGCTGCAAATCGCGGGTGATGCGGTTCAACTGCGCCACGTTCCGCGAAAATTGCGCGTCGCCATCCGACAGCCGCGCCAGGTTCGGCGCAACGAGCGATTGCGCAATAACCATTTCGCCGACCAAATCCAGAAGACCATCGAGCTTGCTGGTGTCCACGCGCACCATCGCGTTCGCGCTGCCATTGGCGGAAGACGCAATTGACGCCGCCGTTTCCTGAGTCGAGGTTGCCGGTGCAGCAGGAGAAATTTCCGACGTTGCGGCGGCTTCGGGCATTTTGCCGGACGAAACCAGTTCAATCATTTTCGCGACTTCCGCTTTCAGTCCTTCCGTCGGAATGAGAATTGGAGTCGCCGGTTTGTTGCCGCTGACCTGGCCGTTAATTGCATCGAGAAATTGTTTGAGCACGTCGCGGCCGCGCAAAATAATTTCAATCGTTGGCGATGCAATGGTGAATTTGCCCTGCCGCGCCAGGTCCAGCAATGATTCGAGGATGTGCGCCAGCCGGTTGATGGGAATGAGATTAAGAAAACCGGCGCCGCCCTTGAATGTGTGGAAGGCGCGGAAAACGGTGCTCAGCATCTCCGCGTTGGCCGGCTCTTTTTCCAGCACCAGCACGCCCTGTTCGATGTTGTCGAGATGCTCGCGCGACTCGGTGATGAATTCGCGCAGCAAATCGCCGTCGCTGGCGATGTTCAAATTCAGCCCCGTTTCTTCGGCGGCGGCGGATTTCGCGGGTGCGGGAGAAACGGCGGGCGCGGCGGCCGGCGGCAGGGAAACGGCCGGCGGGAGTTCGGGCATTTGGCCGGGAGCGGAAAATTGCTTCTGAAGATTTGCCAGCAGCGTGTTCAGCCATTCGATGTTTTCCAGGTTGAACGGCTGGCCGGACTCGACGATGCGAACCACTTTTTCCCAGGCTTCGGCGCACGCGCGATGCGCGGCGGCCCATTCTGGCTCGCTGATGATTTCGTCGCGCAGGTTGCCGATGAGATCGAGAATGGGAAACTGGCCCTGGTCCGACCCGGCGCGGGCCGAACGGACTTCCGCGCCGAGGGCAAGGAGAAGCTGGTTTGCGCGACCCGGGTTTTTCACAATGGCATTTTCAAGCCCGCATTCCGGACAATTGAAGTGAGGACGCGGTCCACACGACATTTGATGACTGTATCAGCATATCATCGGCATTCCCAGGAAATGCTTCAGTGAAACTTTGACGGCAGTCGTTCAGGGGAACCGCAAATTTTTGAAGGCGCCTTCCTAAAGTTCCGGGGCATTCCTCCGATAAGAAGGTGTCGCAAGACACCGGCGGTCAGCAGCCAAAAAGAGCTGACAGGGTTTAACCCATGGTGAACCGCCCTGCAAATGGTTCACCCGCGGCACGGACGCCGCGCAAAATCAATGCCCCTTACGGGGCGACTCACGGAAAGAGTTATATGGTAATCAATACAAACATATCAGCACAAACGACTGCGTCTTTGCTGGAACAATCCAGTTCAGCGCTGAGCGCATCGCTCGCACGTTTATCCTCCGGCTCAAAAATCAATTCACCGGCGGACGACAGTGCGGGACTAGCCGTCTCGATGAACTTGGTGGCCGAGATGGGTGACAACACCGCCGCCTCGAACAACGTTGGCGACGCCATCTCGTTCAACCAAACACAGGATGGCTATCTGCAACAGGTAAGCACCGCCTTGGATCGCATGAGCGAACTGGCGGTGGAAGCCCAGGACGTGACCAAGTCGAGCAGTGACCGCACCTTGTATAATAACGAGTTCAATACGTTGGCAAATTATGTGAATAATGTGTCAACGCAGAACTTCAACGGGGTCAGCCTGTTCGATGGCGCGAACCTCAGCGTGACGATTGACAACAACGCGAACACATATACCAACAAAGGCGTTGATCTCACAGCCTCGGTCTATTCTGGTTTGGCGAGTGATTCGCTTACCACCACGACCGGTGCCGTGAGTGCATTGGCTGCGGTGACTGCGGCCATCGGTCAATTGGCATCGGATCGTGCCAACATTGGCGCCAATGAGGAGACGTTGACTGACTACAGCAACGAGCTTTCCACGCTCAACAACAACCTCTCGGCGGCCAACAGCCAGATCATGGATGTGGACGTTGCGCAGGAGAGCACCACATATGCCAGGGAAAACATCCTTGTCCAGACCGGCACTGCGATGCTGGCCCAGGCAAATTCGCTTCCACAAATTGCACTGAAGCTGTTGAGCTGATTCAGACAATTTTGGTTGCGGCGGGTGGGCATACCCGGACGGTCCGCAGTGGCCGTCCGGGTAGCCAGCCAGCCTAAAAGGGAAGAGCCGGCAAATGAGTTCCGCGTTCGATACCAATAGCAGGGCAAACCCGAACAAATCAAAAAATCACGGCTTGACGAAGGCAAAACGGTGAACAATCACCTCACAAACAAACCGGCAACCGGCCAGATGGTCAGGCGGCTGCCGTGCGTCCGGGGCAGGAAAGAAATTTCTTCGATCCTGCTCAGGTTGAAAGGCAAATGGACTTCGACAATTTCGGCGCTCAAGTCGCGGTGCAAGCCGCCGATAATGAGTTGTCGGAAAACGGCGCCCAGCGGCCGCAAACGGCTGGAAGGAAAAACTGGCGGACGCCTACTAAAAAAGGTCCGCCTCACGGCAAGGATGTCGTGTAATAAAAAACTCCCCGCAAGGGGTGACTCATGGAAGGAGTCAGCAGTATGGTAATAAACACAAACATATCAGCACAATCAACCGCACAATTGCTGGAACAATCAAGTTCAGCATTGAGCGCGTCGCTCGCACGTTTGTCCTCCGGATCGAAAATCAATTCGCCGGCGGATGACAGCGCGGGTCTGGCCGTCTCAATGAACTTGGTGTCCCAAATGGGCGACAACACAGCAGCAGCTGGAAACGTGGCGGACGCCATTTCATTCAACCAGACGCAGGATGGTTACCTCTCCCAGGTGAACAATGCGTTGGATCGCATGAGCGAACTGGCGGTGCAAGCGCAGGACGTGACCAAGTCGAGCAGCGACCGGACCTTGTATAATAACGAGTTCAATACGCTGGCAAATTATGTGAATAATGTGTCAACGCAGAACTTCAACGGGGTCAGCCTGTTCAATGGTAACGACCTTAACGTCACCGTTACGAGCGATGCTGCTACCTACACCAACAAGGGCGTTGATCTCACAGCCTCCGTTTATCACGGTCTGGCAAGTGAAACGCTAACCACCACAAGTGGTGCCTTGGCTGCGTTGGGTGACGTGACGAATGCCATCAGCCAGTTGGCGTCGGATCGTGCAAACGTCGGTGCCAACATTGAGACGTTGACCGACTACAGCAACCAGCTGGGAACGTTGAACAACAACCTCTCGGCGGCCAACAGCCAGATCATGGACGTGGACGTGGCTCAGGAGAGCACCAACTACGCCAAAGAAAACATCCTCGTGCAAACCGGCACGGCGATGTTGGCCCAGGCAAACTCCCTTCCTCAAATCGCGCTGAAATTACTCCAGTAATTGATCAGAAGGATTTGAAGAGATGGTGAGAATCCTCGGACGGCGCAGGTGCGCCGTCCGAGCTTTCGCCTTGAAATGGGTTGGCTGGATTGATATGGCAGAATATAAGAAAAACGGACAAATAGAACGGAGTAAAAAACATGTCAAGCACGACCAGCACAATCAGCTCGATCAACGGCACAAGCCTGTCTTCCCTTATATCTTCCGGAGCCCTGGCCAGTGTAGGAAGTTCAACCAACAGCAGCAACACCAGTTTGGCGTCCAGCCTCGCCGTCTCGGGTTTGGCTTCGGGCATGAACTGGCAGACCACGGTTCAGGAACTTGCCACCGCCGAGCGTGCGCCTGAAACCCAGTGGAAAACCCATCAGACTTCGCTAAACGCGCAAAATTCTGCATTCACGACCATCGCTGGCGACCTTGCCACGTTGCAAACAGATTTGGAGACACTGCAAGACCCAACTCTTTACGAAGGCGCTTCGGCGCAAAGCTCCGATTCAAGTATTGCCACCGCCAGCGCCGCCTCTGGTGCCACACCAAGCAGCTACAATTTCAACATTTCCCAATTGGCGACCGCCGCCCAGCTTAATGGTCAAAGCAACATCAACCAATCATTGGTTCCCACCGGCAATCCGGCGGATGTGACGATTGGCACGGCCGGATTTTCCACACCGGTGACCGCCGGCACATTTATGGTGGATGGAGCACAGGTAACAGTCGCCTCTACTGATTCTTTGCAGGATGTCTTCAACAACATCGCCTCAGCCACGAACAACAAGGTGACTGCCTCTTACAACTCCGGCACGGATGAAATTACGCTGGCCAGCACCGACGGCAGCCCCTTGGTTCTGGGCAGCGCGGCGGACACCAGCAATTTTCTTCAAGTCGCGCAATTATACAGCCCCGATCCCAGTTCTGTGACCAGCGCTTCCGCGACTGGTTTGAACGGATCGTCCGCAAACGTAACGACCGGCTCATTTACTGTGGACGGAGCGCAGGTAACCGTCGCTTCCACCGATTCCTTACAGGATATCTTCAACAACATCGCCTCCGCGACCAACAACAAGGTGACTGCCGCTTACAACTCCAGCACGGATTCAATTACACTCGCCAGCACCGACGGCAGTCCGTTGGTTTTGGGCAACTCGGCGGATACAAGTAATTTTCTTCAAGTTGCACAACTAAGCGTCCCCAATCCTGATTCCGTGACAAGCGCCTCCCCGCTGGGCAAGGTAAATACGACAGTTACCATGACAGATTCCGATCTGGCCACTCCTGTTTCTGACGGCGGCAGCGGTAATGGCGCCTTTACCATAAACGGGGTGACCATCAATTACGATGCCAGCACAGACAGCATCCAGAACGTGCTGGATCGGATCAACAGTTCTTCCGCCGGCGTCACGGCTGCTTACGACACGGTGAACAATCGCTTCGTATTGACGAACAACACAACCGGCAATGTGGGAATTTCAATGCAGGATGTGCCGGGGTCGGGGAACTTCTTGGCCGCCACCGGTCTTTCCGGCGGCGCACTCATCAGCGGGAAAAATTTGACTTACACACTTAATAACAGCAGTCAAACGCTGGTGAGCGAGTCCAATACCATCACTCAAGCCAGTTCCGGCATCCAAAACCTTTCGGTTACCGCGCTGGCGACGGGATCTGCAACTGTGACCGTGGGCAGCGATACCAGCGCTGTCAGCACCGCAATCCAGCAATTTATCACCGATTACAACTCGGTGCAGAATTACATCAGCAGCCAGCAGATTGTCTCCACCGCGTCTGACGGCACGGTTACTCCCGGCACGCTTACCGGCGACCAGACAGCCGATGATATTACCACTAACCTGCGTTCCTTGAGCTTTATCGCGGGTTCCGGATTATCAGGAGCGATCAAAACACTAGGTGACTTGGGCATCCAGACCAATGGACAGAACAACACCCTCAGTTTAAGCGATTCCAGCACGCTCAATAGCGCACTAGCCAACAATCTAAGTTCAGTTCAATCATTCTTCTCAGATGCGACCAATGGCATGGCGACACAATTAAGCAATTATATCACAAATATCACCGCCTCCGATGGAGAACTCACAAATCATCAGGCCAGCCTGTCGCAACAAAGCGGTAATATCACCACACAAATCGCCAACCTGGAAACAAAAATCACGTCAGACACCGCCCAATGGACATCAGAGTTTCAAGCGATGGAACAAGCTCAGTCGCAGGTCAACCAGGAACTAACCTATCTGTCTGAACAAGTCAGCAATGGCTCGCTCTAAAATGAAACCGTCTCCGCCAGCCGGCAATGAAATGAAATTGGAAAATCGTCGCACGAACTGGATTTTCATTGCGGTTTGGAGCTTGGTTTTTGTGGCGGCGACTGCTTTGCTTTCAGGATGCGAAACGTCGGACTTTGAAGCGGCGACTTTGGGGGCGCCCTACAAACCGGACAATGTTTTTGTCGCAGTGCACCAATTGCCGGCTGATTTGAGGCGCGTCGCCGTGCTGCCTCTGGCTTGTGATGGGCAGCGCACGGATCTGATGGAAGGTCGCGACGCGCTCGGACCGGTTTTGCTCGCCGAACTGATCAAGGCGAAAAAATTTGAAGTGGTTCCGGTTCCGCCCGGGGAATTGAGCCGGCTGACCGGCCGTGCTGATTGGAGCGGTGAAGAAGTTCTGCCCGCCGGTTTTTTTGGATTGTTAAAAAAGGAATATGGCTGCGATGCGGTTTTGTTCTGCCAGTTGACGGAATTTGAGCCTTATCCGCCGCTGGCGGTCGGCTGGCGTCTCAGGCTGGTAACCGTTCGCGGCCAAAAAACGCTTTGGGCAGGCGATGAGCAATTTGACGCCGGAAAACCGGCGGTGATGGTCGGCGCACGGTATTACCAGCAACGGGAAGAACGGCAATTTGACGATGGAACGGCCGTCTGGCTGGCGCTGAATTCGCCGTCGCGGTTTGGGCAGTATTCCATCACCTGTCTTTTTGACACTCTGCCCGCAAGATGAAAAACAGCTAAAGTTTCGATTGAAAAAGCCGATTAACCAGACAGTTAACATTCAGGTATAACAATAAAGTTCGACGAGGATATGGAAATTGAATTTAATCTAAACCGGGTCGCCACTTCCAATTCCAGCCAGCCTGTTGCCAGGAGCAGTCCGGCTGAGACACCGCAGGACAGCGCGTCGTTGGGCAAAACCGGCGCACTGAAATCGGCCGTCAACAATGTTCCTTTGGTGCGCCCTGAAAAGGTGGACGCCGCCCGCGCCGCAATTTCAGACACAAAATATCCGCCGGATGCAATGTTGAAAGCCATTGCTTCTTTGGTCGCCGAGAAGATTCAATAGCCGTTCCCAAACCAAATAGACGTCATGGTTACAGCCAATCCTTGGAAATCTTACCGCCAAATCGCCACGCAAACCGCACCGCCCGGCCAGTTGATCCTGATGCTGTTCGACGGCGCGTTGCGATTCTTGGAACGGGGTCTTGCCGGATTCGCCTGCACTGATCCGGCGGAGGCGAACATGACCATTCACAACAATTTTCGGCGTGCCCAGGACATCGTCCGGGAATTGAACCGCGCCTTGAACATGGAGCAGGGCGGCGAATGCGCCGAAACATTCCGCCAGCTTTATAATTATTTTGAGCGGCGGATTTGGGAAAGCAACGTGAAGAAACGCCCCGAAGGCGCCAGAGAGGTCATCAAACATCTGACCGTTTTGCGCGATGCCTGGGCCACCATGCTGGCCAACCAAGGATCGCCTCAGGCGGATGGCCTTGAACGCGGTGTCGCAATGGCAGCCGCCTGAAAATTTACCATGAGCGCCGACCGCGATTTGAAAAACAGCTATCGGGAGTGGAAACGGCTCGCCGAGGCGGAGGGCGAGGCCATCCGTGCCGGCAACTGGATGCTGGTCTTCGACTGCCAGAACGTCTTGCGCCAGCTTCAGCCGCGCATCATCCGCCAGACCGAGGCCGCCCATCATGAATGGAAAACTCTGGGACTGGATGCCGAGGTGATGGAAAACAATTTGAACGCGGTGATTCATTCGTTGATTGAACTCGAATGCCGCAACCGTTCCCTGATTGACGCCCGCCAGCGCCTTGCCCAGGAGGAACTGGCGAAATTGGAGCAGGCCAGCCTTGCTTTGCGGCGCATCCAGCGGAGTTACACGCAGCCCAATTCTTCCAGGTGGAATTCATTTTCCTAGACGCGACGGAATCTTAAAAAAACTCTCAAGTAATTTCCGACCCTGCCGATATGTGTAGCAGGGTTTGCCCTGTCAGCGCGCGTCTCTGTCCGGAAGCCGGAGACTCCTGGCAGGAAATTCTTGAGGTTATGTCGGAAAGTGGCACGAACGATTCGCGGTCATCTGCGTCCAACCGTATCCTGGTGGTGGACGACGAGGAAATTGTTTTGTCCGCGCTGCGCGACACGCTTCGCCGGCAGAATTACGAGGTGATTGCCACGACCCGGCCGGCAGCCGCACTGGAGGAATTGCGGAAAAATCCCTTCGCGGTGGTCATCGCCGACCAGCGGATGCCGCTCATCAGCGGTCTGGAATTGCTGGATCAGGCAAGGCAGATACAGCCCGGCGCAACGCGCATCCTCATCGCGGCGGTGATCAGTCTGGACACCGTCATTGACGCGATCAACAAGGGCGAAATCTACCGGTTCATCGTCAAGCCGTGGCTGCGCGAGGAATTGCTGGTGGCCATCAAGAACGCGGTCCAGCGCCACGAGCTGATCCAGCAAAACCTGCGCCTGCAAACCGCCACGCAGACGATGAACGGCCAGCTTCTCGAATTAAACCAGTCGCTGGAAGAACAGGTGAAGCTCGTCGCACGTCAGAACCAGCAGCTCGTGCAGATGAACCAGACGCTCGAGCAAAATCTGCTTCGTTCCATGGAGCTTTCCCTGCACGCCGCGCAGACGTTTTATCCCACGCTGGGCAACCAGGGGCGGCGCGTGGCGCAACTGTGCCGCCCCATGGCGCAATTGCTCGACATTTCCGGCGAAGACCGCCGCGCTTTGGAATATGCCGCGCTGCTCCATGACATCGGCCTGGTCGGCACGCCGCGTTCATTGATCCGGCGCTGGCTGGAAAATCCGGCGGCTCTCACCGGTGCCGAGAGAGCGCTCGTCGAACAGCATCCGGTGCTCGGCCAGGAATTGTCGGCATTCGGCAGCGGCATGGAGCAGGTGGGCGTTCTCATTCGCGCGCATCACGAGCGGGTGGACGGCGGCGGTTATCCCGACAGGCTGGCCGGCGACAAAATTCCATGGCTGGGACGGTTGCTGGCCGTGGCCGTGGCGTTCGTCTCCAGCAAGCTGGTTCAGGATGACGCTGTGGAGGAAATAAAAATGCAGGCCAACACCGCGTTTGATGCGGACGCGATCCGGATTTTTTTGCGCGCCTTGCCTCTGTCTCATTCGCAGCGCAAGGAACGGCAGGTTCAGCTATCCGAACTCCGGCCCGGCATGGTGCTGGCGCGCGGCATTTGCGGGCCGAACGGACTGCTGCTTGCGCCGGAAGGCCAGCAGTTGAACTTTTCCTACATTGAAAAACTTCTTAACCACGACCGGATTCAGCCGATTGACAAGTCGTTGGTTGTCTATTGTTGAATCATGCTAACCCCTGCGGCCATTCCAGACCAGTCGGGCGAAGGACTCCTTGAATCACGTCCATATCTGGAGCTGTGGTGGCGCAGCTTTTTCGAGTCCTCCGAGGACGCACAGGTCGTCTGCCGCTCGGACGGATTGGTCGTCAAAATCAATCCCAAGGCCTCGCGCCTGCTCAAGCTTGACCGGTCGGCGGCCGAGGAGCATTTTTCCATTTTTGAGGTTCTGCTTTCTCCCGCCGCTTCAAAGCTGCGAGAGACCCTGCGACATGCAAACGCCCGTTCTGACACGCTTCATTCCGTCGGCATCCTGGCCGGCGGCAGGCAAAGTGGAATGGCGGATCTGGAGCTGGTGCCGCTGGATAAAAACCACACGCTCCTCACCTTCAAGGATGTCGCCCGGCGGATGCGGCTGGAATCGCACGTCAACCGGCTGGTCACGGCCATTGACGCCACGCCGGATGTTTTTTTCCTGACGAACGCCGATTTTCGCATCACCTTCGTCAATCCCGCCTTTCACACCGTCACCGGCTACGGCATCGAAACCGTGCTCGACCGCACGGACGATTTTTTACGCGCACCGTCGGAGATGGAAAAGGTCCGCGCCTATCTGGAGCAGATCAGCCAGGGACGCGAATGGATCGGCGAACTGGTCAACCTTCGCAGCGACGGCACGCTGTATCAGGTCGAGGCCACCATCTCGCCGATTTCAGACATGACGGGCCGGTTCATCGGTTATGTGGCCTGCGAACGCGACATCACGGCGCGCAAGAAATTGGAGGGAGACCTTCGCCTGCAGCACGATTTTGTCCGCAGCATCCTGCATTCCCTCAACGGCGCCATTTACAGCCTCGACCGCGAATTCCGCGTGACGCACGCCAACGACGGCTGGCGGCAGTTGCCCGCCCAACATGGCGGCCTCCGGCTGGACGGTCCGCCGGAAATCGGACGCTCCCTGCTGGATTACGTTCCCGACGCCGCGCGCCGGGCGGAATTTAAGAAAGCTTTTGAGGATGTCCTCCACACCGGACTGGCGCAGGACAATCGTTATCAGGCGCCGGACGGACACCACTGGCTCGTGAAAATTTCGCCGTGGGTTCACGTCGGCTTGGTGCGCGGCCTCATCTGCAACATCTCCGACCAGACACGTTATCATGAGCTGCAAAACCAGTTGTTCCAGTCGCAGAAAATGGAAATCATCGGCACCCTTGCCGCCGGCGTCGCCCACGATTTCAACAATCTCCTGCAGGCCATTCGCGGCAACACCAGCCTCGTCATGATGCAGGCGCCGCAGGATTCGGATCTTCATCGCTGGGGCGAACAAATCGGCCTCGCCGCCACCCGCGCCGCCGAAATCACGCAGCAGTTGCTTTCCTTCAGCCATCGCTCCGATGGCAAGCAGCGCGCCGTGCTGGATTTGAACCAGATCGTCCACGAAGCCGGCCAGCTTGCGCGCCGCACGCTCCGGGCCAATGTGACGCTTGAAATCATCGCGCCGCCGGAAGCGATTCCGGTGAAGATCGAGTTTAGCCGCGCCACGCAGACGCTGCTCAACCTCTGTGTCAACGCACAGGACGCCATGCCAGACGGCGGCACCCTCACCATCACCAATTCCGTTGTCAAATTGTCCCCCGAAACCATGAAACGCCATGCTGTGCGCGCAGCAGGTGAATTTGCGCGTTGCAGCGTTTCGGACACCGGCTGCGGCATCCCCTCAAATCTGCTGCCCCGGCTTTTTGAGGCGTTTTTCACAACCAAGGGAAAGGCCGGCACTGGCCTCGGCCTTTCCATCGTGCAGCGCATCATGCTGGAAGCCGGCGGTTTTGTGGAAGTGGACAGCGCGCCCGGCCGCGGCACTACGTTCCACCTTTATTTCCCCGTCGCCCGCGAAAATCTCACGGTCAAGCTCCAGCCGGCGGACCACGTCCTGCCAAGCGGCAAGGGGAGGGTGCTGGTGGTGGACGATCTGGATTTGCTGCGCGACTTCGCGAAAAGTTTTCTCGAAACAACCGGCCTGACCGTTCTGGTGGCTTCATCAGGCCGCGAGGCCCTCAAGCTTTTGGAAAAGGAAAATGGCGCGGTGGATATCCTCTTCACCGATTACAGCATGCCCGGCATGAACGGCGCCGACCTCATCGAGCAGGTTGCCGTGCGCTGGCCGTCCATCCGCCCGGTGCTGGCATCGGGCTATCTCGAAGACCCGGTTTTGGAGCGCCTGAACGGCTTGAACGCCAAGGTTCTGGCCAAGCCTTACGAAATGCAGGAAGCCGCCTCTCTGCTTGTCGGCCTGCTGCCAAAACCCGGCTGAAGAATCGGAATCCGACTTTTCTTCCTCATCCTCATCGTCAGTTTTTTGGCAGGTATTTTGAGAACAAGGATGAGGATGACGACGAGAATGATTCGCCTGGCTGCGACGGAAATGAAAATTGAAAAGGGATGGAACCGTTGTTGAAAAAATTATGCGCAGGCGGCAGACGATGAAGAATCCAGACGGATGACAAGATACAAGGGTCGGCGCGCTGCTGAGCCGACTCTGATGGCCAACTTCCATCAACTGCATAATCCAGCCCTTTTCACCCATCGGGAAGGGCTTCTCCAGGACTGGGCAGGGTTTCGGAGGCGGTGGGATGGTTTTCTCCGGTGGAAAGGCTGGTTTCGGGCGTCGTGACCCTGCTTTTTGACCGTTTGAGAAGCCCTTCTCACTCACCGACAAGCCCTTCTCCAGTGTCGGGAAGGGCTTCTCCGTCCCTGACAAGGGCTTCTCGATCATCGAGAAGGGCTTCTCACGACCGACAAGGGCTTCTCGGTCACCGAGAAGGGCTTCTCCCTGACCGACAAGGGCTTCTCAGTCATCGAGAAGGGCTTCTCCCTCACGGAGAAGGGCTTCGGAAACGGGCAGAAACGTCAAAAACCCAGCAAAACGGCGTTTTCACCGCCGGAACGGGTCTGAAATGGATGCCATCAAACCTTCCGGCCAGCCGGGAAGACAGTCCCGCCCGTGACGACAGGTTTTGGAATTATCGCGCCGGTCGCTCCGATTCATCACATGATAAATCGCGCCGGGATATTCTATGCGAAATTGCCGGAGCATATCCGTCGGGTTACTCTTACAACCGTTTTTGTAATTATCAGAACTGACACCTTTACATACACTAATCTCCCCGCTCCTTCATCTGTCTTCCATCTGGGGAATTGGTGCTGATGTCCGCCTTGCGATGGTAGATTTGAAAAGTTTCGTCGTATTCAAGATTGGGTCTGCCCGGCAGCCAGCGGACGGCATTGATCTTGTCTGTGGCGTCAAACACCTTGACGAGTTCGTAGTATTTCCGCAGGCCACTGGCATCAACATAAATGCCTTCCAGACTTTCAAAAGGGCGCAATACGACCCAGTCGGGTTTGAGTTCGAGATAGACGAGATTTTCTTTGCTCGGCCCTAGGCGTTTACGGGCTTCGACCATCTCCTTAGAGGCAAGTCCCGGATAATCCAGCATCTTCAAGCCTGAATAATAACCGATGTAGCCGAGCGGTTCCAACATCACGGTGTCGTGCGGCGTCCGGGCGTGGTCGTGCAGCCAGAGGCCGGTGGGGCGGCGCACGCCGTTCTCGATGAGCTGTTGCTGCACCTGCAATTGCCTCGCGACACAGACCGTCACCGCCGCCTGTCCGATGATGAGTGCGACGGCGGATTTGCGCATCACTTTTGGAAGATGACAAAACCAGCCGCCAGCCCAGCGCGGTTGCGGCAGCCGCAGCAGCAGGCAAAGCAACTGGTCAAAGAAAAGTCCGGCGGTCAGATAGCCGAACACTTCAACTGTCGGCAAATACCACGGCGGAAAGTATTTTAGGATTGCGGTCAGGTAAAAGTTGCCAAGAAAGAAGGCGAGCGAGAACAGTTTTGTCTGCGGACGCAATCCGGGAATCAACCACGCATAAGTCGCCAGTAATCCCAGCAAGGCGTTGGCAACGACGAGGAAATCAGGCCATTCGCGTGGAACTGAATATTCCGGCAGGAAAATGACCTGCAGGCTCGAATTAGATAAAGGATATGTCAGCAGGCCGGTGATGAAATCTGCCGGC
>Ga0181529_10004450_pt1 | contig 15159 bp, 14 predicted proteins | sample PEATcosm2014_Bin_36_FD_119763 | JGI IMG/M metagenome (GOLD analysis project Ga0181529, IMG submission 119763) | Peatland microbial communities from MTU Mesocosm Facility, Houghton, MI, USA - PEATcosm2014_Bin10_30_metaG | ecosystem: Environmental > Terrestrial > Soil > Wetlands > Peat | place...
GACTCTTAATCACTAGGTTGTAGGTTCGATTCCTACCGCGCTCACCACCCGAATCAACGACTGGCAAATCACTGCTGGGCGGCCGGCGACAAGAAGCCATGCACCCTGCGGGCCTCCTGGACCGGGCCTGAAATTCCCGCTTTAGAAAAACTAAATGCCATTTTCAGATGGATTCGATTGACAGCCGATCTGACTCAGCGGAGAATCGCATGCGTTCGGGGTATGCGTCGTCGATGGCATCAAACCAGCCGGACCATTGCGATTCTGAGGAGTTGCGCCATGTCTGTCGTCTCGTTGAACCGCGCCGCGGCGATCTGCGCCGCTTTTCTTGCCGTGTCTCTGCCACGCTTGGCTGCGCAAGACACGCGCACAGTAACGGAACCGAGCTTCCCCGCCTCTTCTTGCGCCGTCCTGGCGGCCCAGTTGGCGACGGTCAACAACGACCTCGCAGCGGCCAGCGAAACCAGCTTCGACACTTCCCGCATTCAGAACGCGATCAATAATTGCTCCGCCGGACAAGCTGTGGAACTCGCGCTGGGCAGTTCCGGCAACAATGCGTTTCTCATTCAACCCATTACGCTGGCCGCCGGCGTTACCCTGCTCGTCGATCCCGGCGTGACGGTGTTTGCCTCCAGGAACCCCCGCGACTACGATGTGCAGTCGGGCTCTTGCGGAATCGTGGCGAGTTCCAGCCCTGGGTGCCAGCCGGTGATCTCCCTCTCGAGCGTGTCTAACAGCGCGGTGATGGGCTTCGGAACCATTAACGGCCGAGGCGGAGACACGCTGCTCGGGGCCGGCGCACCCGCCAACACCTCCTGGTGGGATCTGGCCAATCAGGCGCAGACGGAGAGCCTTACGCAATTCGTTCCTCAACTGATCAATATCAAGGCGTCGAACAATATTACGCTCTATAAGATTACTCTCACCAACTCCCCCACGTTCCACGTCAAGGCCAACAACGTGGCTGGCTTTACCGTCTGGGGCATCAAGATCATCGCGCCTTACACCGCGAGGAACACCGACGGCGTCGATCCCAGTGACTGCACCAACGTCACGATTACCGAGAGCTACATCTCGGAAGGCGACGACCAAATCGCGGTCGGAGCTGCCAACTCGGGCATCTCGAATGTCTCCATTACCAACGACCATCTGAATACCGGCCACGGCGTCTCGATCGGCAGCTACACCAACGGAGGCGTCGGCAACATGCTGGTCGACACCGTGATGATGGCCGGGAACGCCGCCGATTCGAACGAAAACGGCATTCGCATCAAGTCGGCGGACGATCGCGGCGGCACGGTCAGCAATATTACCTACCAGAACATGTGCATTGAGAACATGGGTTACTCGATCCAGTTCAACCCGCTCTACAACACCAACACTGGCACGCTGATTCCGTACTTCCAATCCATCACGCTCAACAATATCCACGTCCTGACCGGAGGGAAGGGCGACGTCGAGTTGGATGGCGCCAGCGCCCAGTATCCGCTGGGGCTGACCCTGAACAACGTAGTTTTCGACACTACCCCCACGATCACGCCCGCGTCGCAGTATGCCAATATCACTCTCGGAGCCGGGCCAGTATCGACCAGTCTGACTAATAACCTCTCCGGCACCGGAGTGACCGTCACCAATAACATTACAAATCCCAGTGAAGCGCCGTTCAGTTGCACGAACGCGTTCGTCTATCTGGCGGGAGAGCTTACCGGCCCGCCGGCTGCGGTAGACACCGCGCCGGTGGCAAACCTGATCGCCATTGTCGAACCGGTGGTTTCCGGAGCCGCTACGCCAACTGGCACGGTCCAGATTATGGAGGGCGGGAACGTGGTTGGCACGGCCCAGCTATTTGGGTCCAGCGACCTCGTGAACATCGCCCTGACCAACGTGACAGCCGGTAGCCACTCCTATTCGGCAGTTTACTCGGGGGATTCCAACTATGCGGCGCTGACGTTCGGCTCCTTCACGGTGGCCGTCAACACGCCGGCGCTGGCAGTGAGCCAGACCGGTGTTTCCGGCGTGCCGACCAGCATATCCTATGGGGCTTCGATACCGGTGATGGTGCAGGTAGCAGATTCCGGTGTGACGCCAACCGGTTCGGTTGAGATACTGCTCGGAAACGCCGTGCTGGCGACCGTTCCACTTTCAGCGGGAAGCGCCAGCTACTCGATAGCCGGGCTGCCGGCAGGCGCCTACTCGGTGAGCGCCGCATACCTGGGCGATACGAATTATTCTCCGTCCACCTCGGGGGCTTCTCCAGTCACAGTTGTACCTGCCGCGACCACCACTTCACTAACGTCTTCGGCATCGCAAGTGAGCTTTGGAAACACGGCGACACTCACCGCCCAGGTGACCTCCTTGGGAGGTATCCCGTCGGGAACAGTTGCGTTCTTCGATGGCTCGACACAGATCGGAACTGCCGCGCTCTCTGGTGGGAGCGCAGTCATCAGTGCAGGGCTGGCGGTTGGAGTGCACTCGATCACAGCATCCTACGTGGCGACCCAGAACTTCGGGGCTTCGACCTCGTCAGCCGTGAGCATCACGGTCACTACCGCGGCCGCGCTCACGCTGAGCGTACTGCCTGCGCCGCTGCCGTACACGATCTCGACCATCGCTGGCGGCGCAGCCAGCAACTGCTCGGGTGAGACCGACACTCTTGGCGACGGTTGCCCGGCCACGCAGGTCGCCTTGACAACCGGTATGGACGTGCGCGGCGTCGCGGCGGACACGTTTGGGAACGTCTACTTTACCGATTCGAGCAACAGCCGCATTCGCGAGATTAACGCGGTGACCGGAATTCTGTCGACCAAGGCGGGTGGCGGCACTGCTTGCTCCTCCAAGACCGATAACTACGGCGATGGCTGCCCGGCCTCGCAGACCGTCTTGAACGGGCCGCGCGGCGTCTGGGCGGACATTGCGAATAACATATTCATTGCCGGTTATAACGACAGTCTGGTTCACGAGATACAGGCTTCCACCGGCAAGATGACGATGGTCGCCGGAGCGCTCACAGCGACGACAGGCTCCGGAACTGGCGTGGTTGGAACTGGCGCCGACGGCGTTCCCGCCAAGACTTCCGCACTGAGTAAGCCGCGCGCCGTCTGGACCGACCTTAATGGAAACGTCTACATCGCGGACACGGGGAACAACAAGATCCGCGCCGTCTATGCGGCGGGCTTGCTTCCGAATCTTCCGACTCCGGCGATCGGCGACATCTATACCCTCGCCGGCACGGGAACCGCGGGCACGCCGAGCACAAAGGGAGATAAGGGCATCGCCACCAGCGCCCTGCTGAATACACCTCAGGGCGGCTTCACGGACGTGAACGGGAACGTGTTTATCGCGGATGGCGGCGACGCCTGTGTTCGCGTGATTTACATGGCCGGTGCGACGGTCGCGAACCTGATCGCCACCGAAAACCCTGGCACAACGGCGCAGGTTGGCTTTATTTACACAATTGCAGGGGGCGGCAGCACGGGAGTAAGCGACACCCCGCAGCTTGCAACGAGTTTGTCGCTGGGGACGCCTCAGAAGCTCGCGATGGATGCCGGCGGCAACCTGTATTTCGGCGATAGCAGCAGGAACGATGTGTTCTTCCTGGACATCCGCAGCGGTTACCTGCGCATCCTGGCGGGTGGCGCGTCATCGGTCTGCGCGGCACACACCGATGCGATGGGAGACGGATGTCCCGCCACTCAGGCAACCATTAACTCGGGCGGAAACGGATTCGGTGCCGCACTGGATCACGCGGGGAATCTCTATGTGAGCGACACGGGCAACCTGCGTATCCGCAAGGTCTCGACTGGTGCGGTCTTCGGCGCCACCGGCATCGGTTCATCGAAGAGCCAGACCATGCAAGTGCATTTCATCGTGGGCGACACGCCGGTTTCCTCCGGAACCTTTACGCTGCCCTTCGGACAGGCGGATTTTGCCGCCATCCCCACGCTGCCATGCACTTCTCAGCCCGACACGACCACCGACTGTCTCGTGTCCTTGCAGTTCTCTCCGGTGGTTCCCGGCGAACGAATGGTTCCCCTCACGATCGCCTCGACGTTGGGATCGGTTGCCTACATCGGGCTGACAGGCATTGGGAATGGAGCCGGCGGCGCGATCGATCCGGCGACGCAATTGTCGATCGGATCCAGCTTGACGCCGCTCGGCGTGGCGGTGGATTCAATCGAAAACGTTTACGTCTCCGACTCCTCTTCCGGAAGCGTGCTGAAGTATACCGCGGGTTCAAGTAGCTCGACTATGCTGGCGAATGGATTCGTCACGCCGAGCGGCCTGGCGGTGGACGCGGCTGGGGCGGTCTACGTGGCCGATCCCGGCGCGGGCCAGGTGAAGCGTATCGCCCCCGCAGGTACGATTTCACCGGTCGGCTCGAATCTCACGACTCCGGCGAGTGTCGCTGTCGATCTGAATGGCAACATTTATATCGCGGATTCCAGCCAGTCGAGCATTATCGAAGTTTCCTCGGCTTTCACCGCGCAAACCACGATTGGCAGCGGCTTCTCGGCTCCTTCATCCGTCGCCGTGGATTCCGCATTCAACGTGTACGTGGCGGACCCAGTCGCCGGAAAGGTCACTAAAATCACGCCGGCCGGGGTCTCCACCGTGGTTGCGACGGGGGCTTCGACTCCGACGGCGGTAGCTGTGGACGCGGCTGGGAACCTCTACGTGGCCGACGCCGCAACACTTGCAGTGATTCTTGTGCCCGCCACCAGCGGCCCGGCTACCGCGATCTACTCGAACCTCATATCGCCGCGCGCGGTTTCGGTGGATGGCGTGGGCAACGTGTATGTTGCCGACAGCGGGATGACCGACGTGGTCGAACTGGCGCGGACGCAGGGATTACTTGCGCTCCCCAACACCACCACGGCTCTGACGGCGACGCTATCGAGTATCGGCAATCAACCGATTACTCCTACCGGCAGTGGATTCAGCCAGACCGACTCGGCCGATTTCAGCCTCTCCGGTTCAGGCTCGGCAGGATGCAGTTTTGCGGGCCAGATCGCGGCGGGCGCGGCCTGCACGCTGACGGCCGCATTCACTCCGCAAACGGCAGGCACTTTGACTGACACGGTTACGCTGACGGGTAACTACAGCAATGTTGCGCTGGCGAATCCGCAGTCGCTGCAATTGACGCTCACGGGAAATAATGTCGTCACGAACGTGAGCGGGTCGGTAAACGTGGTGCAAGCTGGGCTCTTCTACAATACGGTCAAACACTCGGCAGCTCAGACGGTCACCATCACCAACACCAGTGCGAATGCGATCGCGGGGCCGTTGCAGCTTGTGCTGAGCGGGCTGCCTTCGACGGTCACGGCGGCGAACAGCACGGGGACATTTCAGGGGAATCCATTCTGGACTGTCTCGGGCGCATCGCTCGCTCCGGGAGCTTCAGTCCAGGTAACGGTCCAGTTCTCCGTCCCGGTCAGAACTAATTTCAGCACCGTTCCAACGGTGTATTCGGGGGTTTTGTAACATGCGAATCAACAAAGCTGCTTTTTCTATTGCCGCGTGTCTTGGCTTGGCGGTGTTTACACCATCGTCCGCTTCCGCGGGCGTTATCTATTCCATCACTGTCAATACCAGCTCGGAATTGGGCCAGGCGGGCTACATCGACATTCAGTTCAATCCGGGCGCCAGCACCTCCCAGCTCGCTACGCTCGACGTGACTGACTTCTCTACCGACGGAATTCTGAACCCAACCGCACCGTACAACTTGATGTTCGACGACGTTTCGGGTGCGCTGCCTGGCACGCTTGTTTTCGACAACGGCGAAACGTTCAACGAATACACCGAGGGTATGACATTTGGAACCACGATTACGGCATTGCTGACATTCGACGGCCCGGCAATCGAGAGCCCGAACGGTTCTACCCCGAGTCTGTTCTTCCTGGATTTCCTGAATGCCGATGAGAGCGCCAACCTTTTCACCAGCGACCCGACGGGTTCCAACTCCAACCAGTACGATGTAACCGTCGCCACCATATCGGTGAACCCGGATGGAAGCACAACGCCCGTAACATATCCAGCAACTGAGGGGGGGACCTCGGATGCAACGCTCAGTCAGGTACCCGAGCCTTCGTCGTTCGTGCTTTTCGGGGCCGTCCTGGCGGGCCTCGGCCTGCGCGCAGTGCGCCGGAGCAGGCGCCGCCGGTAGATCGATAGCAAGGGTGGCGCGCCGGATCTAAAAATGACTCTACAATGGCCATATGTCCACACGGCGCGAACTTCTCAAGTCCTTGTCGCTGGTCGCGGCGCTCCCCACGGCCAGGCTGGCGGCGCGACAACTGCAAGCGATCGGCGCACAGCTCTATACGGTTCGCAGCGTGCTTCCGCAAGAGCCCGCTGAGACGCTGCACTCGATCGAAGCCATCGGCTACCGCGAGATCGAGGCGACTTACGGCGGTCTCGACCGGCTCTGGCCGGCCATCCAGGCCACTCGCTTGAAGGCGGTGAGCGTCCACCTGGACAATACCCTGATGAACGCCGGCAAGGAGGACGAACTGGCGCGAGCCATCGACCAGGCGAAGAAATGGGATTTCGCCTACGCCGTCTTTCCCTATCTGCCGCCGGCCGAGCGCGGTGGCCTGGACAGGTTCCGCGCCCTCACCGACAAGTTGAACCGGGCCGGCGAGAAGTGCCGCGCCGCGGGCCTCGGCTTCTGCTATCACAACCACGCTTTCGAATTCGAACCGATGGAGGGGACCACGGGGTTCGCGGTGATGATGGAACGCCTCGACAAGAACCTCTGCGGGTTCGAAGTGGACTGCTTCTGGGTGAGCGTAGCCGGCCAGGATCCGGCGGAGTTGCTGCAGAAGCTCTCCGGACGCGTGCCGTTGGTGCACCTGAAGGACAAGGCGCCCGGCACGCCCGTGATGTTTAAGGAATCGGTGGATCGCACCGCCTTCAAGGAAGTTGGCAACGGAATCATGGACTGGCCAACCATCTTGCGCGCGGCCGCATCGGCCGGCGTCCAGCATTACTTTGTGGAGCAGGACCAGACTCCGGGCGACCCCGTGGAAAGCCTGCGGCAGAGCTACGGGTACCTGTCAAAGTTGCAGTATTGAAAGGGCCCCACTTACACCGACTGGTATAATGCGCACACGGTTTTCGTTTTGAAGACACTGCCGCGGCTTTATCCGATTCTCGATACCAGCGCGCTCGAGAGGCGCGGCCTGGCGATGGTGGACGTGGCGGCGGCCATGCTCGAAGGCGGCGCGCGAGTGCTGCAAATCCGGCACAAGGGGCTCTGGAGCGGGAAAGTTCTCGAGGACGCGCGAGAAGTGGCGTCGCTATGCCAGCAGGCGGGCGCCATGCTCATCGTGGATGACCGCGCGGATATCGCCAAGCTGCTCGGCGCGGGATTGCATGTGGGACAGGACGATTTGGCCCCCGCCGACGCACGCGCGCTCCTGGGCGATGGTGCGATGATCGGCTTTTCCAGCCACGATGCGGCACAGTTGCGCGGCGCCGCGGCGGAGCCGGTGGATTACGTAGCGCTCGGTCCCATTTTCAGCACTGCTTCCAAGCAGAATCCCGACCCCGTCGTCGGCGTCGATGAGCTGCGGCGTTGCCACGCGCTGGTCGGGAAACCGCTGGTTGCGATCGGTGGCATTACGCGGGAAAACGCGCGCGCGGTTTTCGATGCCGGCGCCGATGCGGTAGCGGTAATCGCCGATTTGCTGCCAGCCGGCGCAACCGCCGCGGACGTGCGGCAGCGAATCGAGGAATGGCGCGGCATCGCCGGCGCGAGCGCGGCCCAGTAGCGCCGGAGCGGCACGGCACTGTATACTCAGCGTTTTTGGCAAAGGGAGCGAACGGATGAGCCTGTTTCGAACGAAGTCGGTGGAAGTGATTCTGGCCGAATCGGAGGATACCACCCACCATTTGAAGCGCACGCTGGGCCCGGTCAACCTGGTAGCGCTGGGAATCGGCGCCATCATAGGCGCGGGATTGTTTTCGCTGACGGGTATTGTGGCGGCGGATAACGCCGGTCCCGCCGTGGTGCTGTCCTTCGTGGTGGCGGCCGTCGGCTGCGCTTTCGCCGGCATGTGCTACAGCGAATTCGCCACCATGATTCCCATCGCCGGCAGCGCCTACACTTACGCTTACGCCACCATGGGCGAGTTGCTGGCGTGGATCATCGGCTGGGACTTGGTGCTCGAATATGCGGTGGGCGCGGCCACGGTTTCGGTGAGCTGGTCGAGTTACGTGGTGCGGCTGCTGCACCGCTTCAGCATCGATCTGCCCTCGAAGCTGATTCATTGCCCATGGGACATGCCGGCCGGGTGGATCAACCTGCCGGCGATTATCGTCATCGTCGCTATTTCCGCTTTGCTGATGATCGGCATTTCCGAATCGGCGCGGACCAACGCGGTCATCGTGATCATCAAGGTGACCATCGTGATCATCGTGATCGCGATCGGCTTCTCGTACATCAAGCCGGAGAACTACACGCCCTTCATTCCGCCCAACACGGGCAAGTTCGGCGAGTTCGGGATCAGCGGGGTGATGCGGGCGGCAGCGGTGATTTTCTTCGCGTACATCGGCTTCGACGCGGTCTCGACGGCCGCGCAGGAGGCTAAGAAACCGAAGCGCGACATGCCCATCGGCATCATCGGGTCGCTGATCGTCTGTACCATCCTCTATGTGTTGTTCGCGCACGTGCTCACCGGCATGGTGAACTACCGCACGTTCCGCGGCGACGCGGCGCCGGTGGAGACGGTGATCAAGCTGTTCCCGTATGCCTGGCTGCAGATCGCCATCAACGTCGGCATCATCGCCGGGTTCACCTCGGTGATTCTGGTGATGCTGCTGGGACAGTCGCGGGTGTTCTACTCGATGTCGCGGGACGGCCTGCTGCCGGCCGTTTTTTCCGACGTTCACCCCAAGTGGCGGACGCCCTGGCGCTGCAACCTGATCTTCATGGTGTTCGTGAGCCTCTTCTCGGGCTTACTGCCGATTTCGAGCCTGGGTAACATGACCAGCATCGGCACCCTGCTGGCGTTCGTGATCGTGTCGGTCGCGGTGATGGTGATGCGGCGGACGCATCCGGACTTACCGCGGCCCTACCGGACGCCTTTGGTTCCGCTGGTGCCGATCCTGGCTATCCTGGTGTGTTTCGCGATGATGGTCTCGCTGGATGCGCTCACCTGGTACCGGCTGGTGATCTGGCTGGCGGTCGGGCTGGCAATCTATTTCGGCTACAGCCGCTACCACAGCCACCTGGTGAAGGCCGGGGCGGATGGGAAACGGTGAGGGGAAGTGGCCGAAGGTTAGTATTAATGGGCGGCTAATCTTTGGCTCCAAAAATAGGAATGGCGGACGCAAGCCCTGATCGGGCGCGTCCGCCATCGGAGCGAGTTCTTAGCGCGAACGAATGGAGCCCAAGTTAACACAGGACGCGACAACCCGAACACGGACGAGCCAATGATCCCCACACGGGAAGGTCCCAAACACCGCGTCAACCTGACCCTTTGTAAGGATGGTGGATTACGATAGCGAGATCAAGCTGAATTTGGTTAATAGTCAGCAGAATTTTGTTAACTAAGATTATGGAACTGACCTCCCGAGCAGCCGGTTGATAGTCCCGGCGCTCACACCTAGTGACTGACCGGCACGGATTCTCGTCGCCAAACCAGACACTGTGCCGGATTCCGCGAACGGCCATAGATTTGCAATGGTCAGCGCCATGCGTAGATTCATGTTTGCTCCGCTGTTTTTGCTGGCCTGTCTGCCCCTTGCGGGGCAGGACGGCGACGCGCAGAAAAAGTTCGCCGGCACGTGGGAGGCGAAGTTCAAGGACAAGGTGATTTGCACGATCCGATTGAAGGCCGGTGACCCGATCTCCGGAGAAACCGACGCGTGCAGCATCAACATCGACGCGAACGGGGACTTGCAGGAACCGGAGTCCACCGAACAACCGGACACGCCTTCACCGATTCTCAACGCGAAACTTCATGGCGATACGCTGACCTTCGAGGAAAAGGACGGCGATGATGTCCTCAAGTTCGAAATGAAGCTCGCCGGCGACGGACAGGCTGAACTGAGGATTCTGGACGCCCCGGTCCCCGTAAAGCCGATTCATTTCGCAAAAAGGTAGGGCGGGGGCCAGGCGCTCGCCACTTATTTATTCCGCCGCTGGCCGGGCTTGCGCCGCCTCTCCTCAGCGGCCAGCCGCCGCGCGCCTCCGAGGAGATCGCGCAGCGCGTCTGGGTGAACGCGCGAGAGGCGAACCAGCACCCACGGGTAATTGAGATAGTGATCGGTGATGAAGTAGGTGTCGGGATCGGCCGCCATCAACTCCTCGCGTTCTTCGAAACTCACCCGAACGACCAAAGAGCACCCGTCCTGATGCAGCCGCGCGACGAGTGCGCCGCCCACCTTGAACGCCGGCGTGCCGTAGGAAGTGCTTTCTTCGACGTTTTCCAGGGCCAGGGCGAGTCGGCGGACGGCGTCGAAATCCACGGCGCTGCCGGAGCGCGGAGGCCGAGCTTTGCCCGGCTGCGCCGATTTCCCATCGTCGCGCAGGTTATCAACCTGTCCCGCACGCCGGCGCTTGGTCATGGGTTGGTCCTTTCTGGGCTCACTTGCTGTTGTCGCGATTTTGCCATGATGTCATACACCGGCTTGTTGTCGGCGTAAACGCGCCACTCCTTCACCAGACCGTTTTCCACCACAGCCAGCCAGACTGCCGGGATGCGCCACGTGTTCTCGGGCGGAAACTCGCGGTTTGCGGCAACTGTGCCGCCCGCCGCGCCGAAGACGGCCACCACATTCCCGTCTGACAGAATCTTCTCGGGAGACACCCAGTAGTCCGGGCAAAAAGCGTAATATCCTCGCCAGGCGAGGCGCATTCTTTCGCGGCCGCACGCCGTCTGGCCCAGCGAGTCGATAAACACGTGATCCTCCGTCATCAACTCGGCCAGCTTGTCGGCATCACGCACGTTGATGCGACCGATGAAATCGTGAACGGTCTCCGCGGGACTCATCTCTAATCTCTCGCGGTCAAGCCCCACGTGGGCAAGCCAAAGCGTGCCCTACCATTACTTCTGGCGGTCTTCGAGCATGACCTTCAGGCTGGCGATCTCGCGCTTCAGCTTGCGGCCGCGGCTCACCATGAACAACACATAGATCACCAGTATGACCCAGGCGATCCAAAGGCCAACGCTGAGCCACTCATAGTTGCGCTGGAGGCGCGCAGCCTCGCGAGCGATATCGTCCGGCGTGGTCATTTGCGCAAACAGCATGGGGATGTACTGTAGATGCATAGGTTCCTCACATGGCATGCACGGTGCGGCGCAGCGAATCGAGCTCGCGCTGAGCATCTTCCTGGCGCACGCGGACTACGGTCATCACGGCGCCGAGCAGCATCATGGCAAGTATATTCCAGAGCCAGATCACCAGCCAATCGTGCGGAAAGCTGCCGCCACCCCAGAAAACCGGCTGCGGGTGCTGGGTGCGCCACCATTTGATGGAGAAGATCACAATCGGCACGTCGATGAAAGAGAAAATGGACCAGACGGCGGCGAAGGTGGCGCGCTGGGTAGGCTCCTCCACGGCGCGGCGTAGCATCAGGTAAGCGGCGTAGAGAATCCAGCACACCAGCGCCGAAGTCAGGCGCGCGTCCCAAGCCCACCATTGGCCCCAGATGACGTGTCCCCAGATGGAACCAGTGACCAGGTTGGCGGCGAGAAAGGCGAGGCCTACTTCGGTTACGGCTACCGCCAGCGCGTCATAACGAAAATTCCTCGTGATGAGGAAAAGAACGCTAGCAATCAGCGCCACTGCAGCCGCGGTCATGGCGACAAAGGCCACGGGGACGTGAAAAAAGATGATTTTGAAGATCGCCCCCTGCTGCGCTTCGTTCGGCAGGCGGGCGATCACGTTGATGTCGCGCACCAGGATGACAATTGCCACCGTGCCTAAAGCGTATAGGATGTAATCTCCCCAAGCGGATTTCTCGTTCATATTCGCTCCCCGGGCCAGGTAGGACAAACCATCGCCTTTTGTGGTCTGTCATGCCGCGCTAGAACAACGACTCATTCACCAAGCTTCCGGTTCCTAGTGGCCTTCCAGATCTTCGAGCCGGTCTTCGTGCGAAGTCGCAATAGCTTCTAGCCGTTTGATCGAGTCAAGAACGATCTCGAAGTTGTGGGTGACCTGGTCGAAGCGCTTTTCGTTTTCGCGCTGCATCCCTGCTAGGATCTCTACCGTCTGGGCCAAGGCTTCCAGGCGTTCATCCATGTCCATAGTCGCTTCGTCCCCTTTCTCAGTTTAGTCGATGCCTGAGGCGCTCCTCAGCCTACCAAAACCGTCTCCACCAAGACCAACGACACGGCGGTGTAAATTATATCGAAGCCGACCAGCATTTTGAGCCACATCACGTTTTCCGAATTGATGGGCGTGCCGGCAATGAGAGCCATGGTCAACTGCATGGCGCCCATCAGCGCGGGAACCAGCACCGGATAGGTGAGCAGAGGCAGCATGACTTCGCGCAAACGGATGTTGACGGTGAGGGCGCTGGTCATGGTTCCGAGCACGGTAAGCGCCCAGGTGCCGAGTAGCAGCACCAGCAGCAGCTCGGGGAAGCGCTGGGTCCAACGCACGTTATAAAAGATGCCGAAGATGGGGAGGGAAACCAGCTCCATGGCGAGCAGCAGCAAATAGTTGGCGATGGCCTTACCGAGGAACAGCGCGGCGCCGGAAATGGGCGCGGCAATCAGCGCGTCCAGGCAATCGTTAGGCAGTTCGCGGGCGAAGCTGCGATTCAGGATGAGCGTGCCGGCGAAGGCGAAGACGATCCACAGCAGGCCCCCGGAGATTTCGCGCGTGGTATCGCCGGTGGGATCGAAGGCGAAGCTGAACAGCAGCAATATGACCAGGGAGAACGCGAGCGAACCGTTGATGGCCTCCTTGGTGCGCAGCTCGGCGCGCAGATCCTTGGCCGCGATTACCATCACCTGGCGGAAGAAATCCATCAGCCCTCGCCATACCTCGCGTAGAGGAAACCGGGATCGGCCACCATCTCCGGCGTGCGCGGGCCGGAAAAGGCCACCTGACCGCGATTGAGCAGGGCCACGTGGGTCGAAAGCTCGAGAGCTTCCCGCAACTGGTGGGTGGACATGACGATAGTTTTGCCTTCGGCCAGCGCTTCGCGGAGCAGGCGTTGCAGCACCGCGATGGCGCGGTCATCGAGGGCGGTGAAAGGCTCGTCGAGCAGCAGCACGGAGGGATCGTGGATAAAGGCGCGCGCCACTGCCAGTCGCTGACGCATGCCGCGGGAGAATTCGCGCACCAGGCCGCCGGCGACTCGGTCGAGGCCGGTGCGCTCCAGCCACTCGGTGGCGGCCTTGCGCGGCTCCCGCAGGCCGTAGAGGCGGGCAAAAAGCATGAGGTTCTCGATCGCCGACAGCTCCTCATAGACCGAGATGCCGTGACCGATAAAGCCGATGCGGCGGCGCGTTACGGTGCCACGCGGCGCGGTGCCGCAGATGCGCACTTGCCCGCGGCCTGGGCGCGAGAAGCCGGCGAGGATGCGCAGCAGCGTAGTCTTTCCCGCCCCGTTGCGGCCGATCAGCGCCAGACAGGTCCCCGCCGCCGCCTCCAGCCGGATGTCGCGCAACGCGGGATAGTCGCCGTAAAACTTCCAGACGCCATCAACCGCGACCGCGTTCATCACTCTCCTTGGCGGCGGGCGCCTGCGCGCGATAGAGGAGCACGAAGCCGAACCCCAGAATCGCCAGGGCCAGCCCGACGATCAGCTTGGCTTTGCCATTCACGCGCGGCAGAATGACCTCGATCCGCGACCCGGAATCCTGGCTGTCCGCCGCCGAATCGGCGGCCGGTTCGGCGGCGGCGGATGCCATCACGGCGCCGGTCAGTTTGATCTTGTAAGCGCTGGCGGCTAACCCGAAGATGTGCGCGTGGGTACGCGGCTCCTCCCCCAGATCTTGGAGACCTGCACCTTCCAGCGTGATTCCTTCGGGCGCAACCAAATAGGTGTTCTCGTCCTGAGTCGGGATCTTTCCAGCATAGGCCGTACCGGCGGTGTAGGGCACGGTGTAGGTGAGGTCGAAGCGGGTTTCGCCGGGCTTGATCTCGAACTTGGCGGCGTACACCTGCGGCGCAGCAGTTTTGCCAGTAGGAATGGGAATCGCCATCCCATCCGGCGCGGCAGCCGTGGCCTCCACTTTCCCCTGCGCTGCCGCCGGCAGATAGAAGCTCAGCGTGCCATTCACGGGATCGACCCAGGTGGTCTTGCCGGAGTTCTCGACCAGAAACGTCTCGTTCACCGTCATCGGGCCGCCGGACGATGGCTGGAACAGCAGCATATGTTTGGAGATCTTCACCCCCTGCGGTTGCCGGGTCGAGTTGAACACGTCGATCGTAATGCCAGTGGTGGGCGTGCCGGGCGGCAACATGTGATTGTAGGTGACGTTGTCAATTTCCACCCGCAGCATAGCGGGCCCGGGACCGGCAGGGTCCTGATTGATGGTGAACTGGCCTTGGGCGTCGGTTTTGGTTTCGGTGACCGGTTCCATGCCGCCCTGGCCGAACTTGTAGAGGGTCACCGTGGCCGCGGGCTGTGGAGCGCCGGTGGTGCGGTTCACCACTGTGCCGGTGACGGCGGCGGAAAGTGGAAGGGCAAGTAGAAGAAGGAGGGCGCAGCAGAGCCAAGGCAGTTGGCAGGCGTAAGCGCCTGCCCCACGTTCTTGCGCAAGGTGCTGCGGTGCTAAGACGCGTCGAGACGAGTCTCGACGCTGCACGCGCGAGTGCGTGCGCCACGGCGTTCGTGTCCTCATGCGTGGGCCGCTTTCATGGACTTGCCGCACTCGCCGCAGAACTTCAACTCTTTCTCGAATTTGGCGCCGCAGGATGGACAAACCAAGCCTGTTGGCTTCGATTTGGCAGCTTCCGCTGGAGGCGCCTTGGGCTTGCTCGAAGGAGGGGTCGCGAGTGCCGCGCGCACGCGGTCGATTTCGGCCAGCACGGCTGCCAGCTCATTCTGCAGATCCTGCTTGGTCTTCTGATAGTCGGTCTCCGAGAGTTTGCCCACCCGGTATTCGAACTGCAAATCGCGCAGGTTTTCGTAAATGGCGGCTTTGCGTTCGTCCAGGTGCGCGAAGGGATCGGGGAGTTCCGGCGGCGGCA
>Ga0181529_10004451_pt1 | contig 15158 bp, 15 predicted proteins | sample PEATcosm2014_Bin_36_FD_119763 | JGI IMG/M metagenome (GOLD analysis project Ga0181529, IMG submission 119763) | Peatland microbial communities from MTU Mesocosm Facility, Houghton, MI, USA - PEATcosm2014_Bin10_30_metaG | ecosystem: Environmental > Terrestrial > Soil > Wetlands > Peat | place...
AGCTCAATCGTCACAGGTGGCTGTGCGCCTGCAAAACGGCAGCGATCTGGGGGCCATGAGCGTGGATGCCTTGCTTGGCCGTTTGAAGCAGCAGATTATTGACAAGAAGTAGATTTCAGGGATAATAAGGCGCTCTTAAAAAGAATATTATATATCAAGGAGGTTTAACTATTCTAAAGAACATACGGATAAACAATCAAATTCGTTCCAAAGAAGTAAGAGTGATCGGCCCTAATTCAGAACAGTTAGGGGTAGTGAACATTGCCAGGGCATTGGAGCTGGCTGCAGAGTACGGGCTCGACTTGATCGAGGTGGCCCCTTCAGCAACGCCTCCGGTTTGCCGGATCATTGATTTCAGTAAATACAAATATGATCAGCAGAAAAAAGAGCGCAAGGTCAAGAAACACCAGCATGTGACCCATTTAAAGCAAATTAGGATCAAGCCGCACATCGATGACCATGATCTGGAAACAAAGATGCGCCAGGCGATCGCTTTTTTAAGCAAGAAAGATAAAGTCAAGATCAACATGATGTTTCAGGGCAGGGAGATGAGCTTCAGGGACCAATGGAAATTGGTCTTGGAAAAAGTAGTGACAGCCACCGCCGAGTACGCGACAGTTGAAAAGGCCCCGATGGCAGAGGGCCGTATCGTCTCCATGGTGCTTTCTCCTAAGTCGGAAAAGTAAATTTTGAAAGGTGTAATATTATGGCAAAAAAAATGAAACTAAAAACTAAAAAAGCAGCGGCCAAGCGTTTGCGCATGACCAAAAGCGGTCTATTGAAAAAGCGTAATGCCGGACGCCAGCATATTTTAGGCAAGAAAACACGCAAACATAAACGTCAGTTGCGCCACAGCGGATACGTATCAGCGACGGACGCCAAGCGTATAAGAAAGGTGTTGCCGTATGGTACGAATTAAAACAAATGTTTACTCCCACAAGCGCAAAAAGCGCGTTTTAAAAGAAGCCAAGGGGCAATTCGGCGATCGCAGTAAACGCTATAAAGAAGCCGCCAAGTCATTGATCGCTTCCCGTCAATACGCGTATTTTGACCGCAAGAAGAAAAAAAGCGAATATAGAAGCTTGTGGATCATCCGTCTCAACGCGGCTTGCCGCGAGTCGGGGATCACCTATAGCCGTTTTGTCAGCGGGCTTAAAGCCGCTAACATCACGCTTGACCGTAAGGTCTTGGCGGAGCTGGCGGTGACACAGCCGGAAATTTTTGCACAGATCGTGGAGAAGGCCAAGGAGTTAAAGCCGAAGGTTGCAGTTAAGAGAGCAGCTAAGAAGGCGTAAATACGCACTCCTTTTCAGATCGTCCTTTAAATAAAAATCTTGTCCTTGTACTGCCGGCCATGGACCATCCGGTCCTGCGGGTGTTGATTTATTTTGCCTTACGTACACCCCCGGGGACTTTTTCGCTTTTTATCATCCCCGCATTAACGCCTCCTGAATATCGTGTAACTATTATTAATCAAAAATTGTCTTGGAATGATAGGGATTTTGCCGGAGGGGGGCTGGTCGGCATTTCTTGTGCCACGGGCAATGTCGTCAGCGGTTACCGCATCGCGGACAGGTACCGTCAAGCAGGGGCCAAGGTTGTGATGGGAGGGGTCCATGCGAGCCATCTTCCCCAAGAGGCCCTCGAGCATTGTGACGCGGTCGTCATTGGCGAGGCTGAATCCGTCTGGCCTCAGGTCGTTGGCGACTATGAGAAGGGGGAGCTAAAAAGGATCTATGAAGGCAAGCCCCTTGAGGATTATTTTTCCGGGTGTTTTGATTATTTCATGAAACTTGACCCGGATGTCCTGTATCGAACGGGGATCCTTTTGAGTCGCGGCTGCAAGTATCATTGTGAATTTTGCGCGCCGATGTTTGGTAAGCTTAGATTTGTTAAAATAGAGCAGGCGATGGCCCTTATTGAACGGGTCATACAGGCGCGACGGCGGCCTTGGGGGATCAAACCTAATCTTGTTTTTCGGGATGATAATATTTTTTCAAACCCCCATTACGCCAAGGAGCTTTTCCGGCGGCTGGCCCCGTTAAAGATCAATTGGACAGGGAACAGTTCCTTAGATATCGCTTTTGACGATGAGGCGCTGCAACTTGCTCAGGCCAGCGGTTGTCACTTGCTTTTTGTTGGATTTGAAACGATCCACCCCGAGAGGTTTGCGAAAACATCCGTTGGGAATGTGCGCACACCGGAGGATTACCGGAAAGCCATCCGAAAATTAAAATCGCACGGGATCAAGGTCATGGGAAGCTTTGTCCTGGGGTTTGACGAGGACACCCCCAAGGATTATCTGCGGATGATAGGCTTCTGGGTCAGCGCCGGTCTTTACATTGTTTCGCTGACAATGCTTACCCCTTTTCCGGGGACAGCTCTTTTTAAGAGGCTAGAAGCCGAGGACAGGATATTAACGCACGACTGGCGTAAATACAATTCTTTACACCATGTGGTTTTTAAACCCAAAAACATGACATCTCGCCAACTGCAAATGTGGTTTTTCATCATGCGCCTGGCCGGGACATTGACGTCGAGGTTTTTTCTTTTGGCCATGGGGCTGATACTCCTGTCTTTATTGCCGCGGATCATCGCGCATCTGGCCGGATTTTGACGGCACAGTTTTTTAAGACCGGTAAAAATTGCTTTTTTACGGGCAGGATGATATTCTAATAGGAAAGGCGGTTTTTAAAAAATAAAATATGCAGTGGGATTTTCAGGACATTCATCATCAAGCCCAAACCGAAGCCCAGGCCATTGACAGCCTGCAGGCCCTGGAAGCTTTTCGCCTTAAATATTTAGGGAAGAAAGGGGTCGTCGCTGCTGTTTTTGCTTCATTAGGCCAAGCAGAGCCCGGCCAAAAAGCAGCCATAGGCAAAGGGGCCAATGATCTCAGGAGCCTTGTTGAGGGCCTGATCGCAGAAAAACAGACACAGGTCAACGCGGCTAAGGCCCAAGGAGAGCTCGTTGATATTTCTTTGCCCGGCACCGGCGGGGCAGTAGGCCGCACTCATATTTTGACCCAAACCATGCAGGAGATCGTTGCTGTTTTTGAGCAGATGGGTTTTGTGGCCGTGGAAACCCCGGAAACAGAAACTGAATTTCACAATTTTACGGGATTAAACATCCCCATTGATCATCCTTCCCGAGACGCATTTGATACTTTTTATTTAGATGCCCCTGACGCTTCAGCCCGCGGCCGCCGTCTCTTGCTGCGCAGCCACACTTCTCCGGGGCAGGTGAGGATCATGAAAGAGCACAAGCCCCCGTTGGCTGTGATCGTGCCGGGCCGCGTCTATCGCCCCGATGCGGTGGATGCCAGCCATTCATTTATGTTCCATCAGGTAGAGGGGCTTCTGGTGGATGAAAAGGTGCAATTCTCAGAGTTAAAAGGATTATTGACGGAATTTTGCAGGCGATTTTTTGGCCCTAAGGTCATCATGCGTTTTCGTCCGCACTTTTTCCCTTTCACGGAACCGTCGGCGGAAGTGGACATCAATGCCGAGATCTTGGGAATTCAGCGCAAGAAATGGCTGGAGATCTTAGGCTGCGGCATGGTCAACCCCAAAGTGTTTGAAGCGGTCGGATACCCTAAGGGCAAATACAAAGGCTTTGCTTTCGGCATGGGCGTGGAGCGCATGGCCATGCTTAAATACGGCATTAATGATATACGCCTGTTTTACGAGAACGATGTGCGCTTTTTGAAGCAGTTTTAATAATTCGGTGCCACTCGCCGTAACCCGAATTAATTAAGGTTACGGCGAGTGGCACGTAATTCTAAAACATATGAAACTATCATTAAATTGGTTGAAAGATTATATTGACCCCAAGCTATCGACGGATGAGCTTGTTGAGCGACTGACCATGGCCGGCCTTGAGGTAGAGACGGTTGAGTCTGTTGGCGGGGACGCGGTTTTGGAAATAGAGGTCACACCCAACCGTCCGGATTGTTTAAGCATCCTTGGATTGGCCAGGGAGATCGGCGCGATCACGGACAAGGCAGTGAAGGGCCCTAAGACCAAAACACCCAAGACGGCCGTTTTAAAAAATCTTATCCATATTGAAAACAAGGAAGACTGCAGCCGCTACATCGGCACCTTGATCAGGGATGCGCAAATCAAGGACGCGTCGGCATTGATGAAACAGCGGCTGGCTTCTTTAGGGATAAATGCAATTAATAACGCGGTGGACATTACTAATTTTGTTTTGATGGAAATGGGTCAGCCCTTGCACGTGTTTGATCATGACAAATTAGCCGGAGGGAAGGTCATTGTGCGCCGGGCCAAAGAAGGGGAAAGCATTGTAACGCTCGACGGAATTGAACGAAAGCTGGACCCGTCCATTTTGGTGATCGCCGACAGCATCAAGCCGGTGGCCATTGCCGGCATCATGGGAGGGCAAGCAACAGAGATAACGGGGAAGACCAAGAATATTTTGTTGGAAAGCGCGCATTTCGACATGGGGCTTATCCGCCGGGCGACGCGCACCCTTGGCCTTAGGACAGACTCTTCCTACCGTTTTGAACGCGATGTGAATTTCGAGGGCGTTTTAACCGGGGCCGATCGCGCGACCGAGCTGTTATTGCAATTAACAGCAGGACATTTGGCGGGGCGAGGCGAGAGCTTGGCCAAGCCCAAAGGGACAAGCCCTAAGGTAAAAGTTAAAATGGCGGACATTGGGTCCTTATTGGGGACCGAGGTCACTTGCGTAAAAGCAAAAACATGGCTGGCCAGGTTAGGCTTTAACGTAAGGGTAAGTTCGGCAGCATTGATGGTGACGCCGCCGAATAACCGCGCGGATATCCGCCAAGACGTGGATGTGATCGAAGAGATCGCCCGCATGATAGGATTTGACCGGTTGGACTCGAAAATGCCGTTGGTCAAGGCGGTGAATATTCCCGTCGATAAAAGACCGAGAGAGATCAAGGACAATGTCCGCAGGGTCTTAACAGCAGGAGGGATCGATGAGATCATAACCCACAGCATGATCAATACCAAGATGCTTGTTAAAAGCAATATGGCAGAGATCAAGGCCGTGCGGATCTTTAATCCCCTTAACCAGGACCAGGAATTGATGCGCCCCAGCATGCTGCCGTCCATGCTGCAGGCAGCGCTCACCAATATCAACCGCGGGCAAAAAGACCTGCGGTTCTTTGAGATCGGCAAGAGGTATTTTTTAGACGGCGAAAAAGAAACGCTGGGGATCTTATTGACCGGACGGCGTTCACAGGACTGGCGTTTGTCTAAAAAAGATACTGTTGAATTTTTTGATCTAAAAGGAGTGCTCGAGCGCATTTTTCAGTCCATAGGAGTATATCCTCTTTATGAAACCAATCAATTTGTTGTTCTTGACCCCGGCTGCGCGACGTCCATCATGCTCAACGGGAAATACTTAGGCTCCTTCGGCAAGGTTGACAGAAGCATCTTAAAGAATTGGGACATCAAAAACCAAGATGTTTATTTTGCGGGGGTCCATTTAGATGAAATATATCCCTTGCCAGGCAAGCCCTTGAAATATCAAGCCATTTCGGAATTTCCGGCGATCGTCCGGGACGTTTCCCTGGCCGTTAAAAAAGAAGTTTCGTACGAAAAGATCGAAGAGATATGCGCTAAACAGGGAGGGGACATCCTAAGGTCTGTGCGCTTTATTGAGCAGTATTTAGGAGACAAGATCCAACCCGGCTACAAAGGACTTGTGTTTTCCTGCCAATATCAATCTAATTCCAAGACCCTGCGTGAGGACGAGGTTTCAGCCCTTCACGAATGTATCCTTCAAGCGCTGGTCCGCGATCTTGGCGCCATCCGAAGGTGAAGCAAGCGCATAGAAAGGACCTATGATCAATAAGGCCCTATCGATATTAAATTCCCTTCTTTTCCCCGTCCTTGTTCTTTCCATGATCGAAGCCCTTGACCTGTCGTTTTTATCAAAATTCGGTTTCATTTTTATTTTTTTGATCACCGCTTCCTTGAAAACATATTGCATGAGCGCCATTGGCGGGGGCATCCTCGAGATCGCAAGCGGCGAAGATCTTGTTTTTAGGGTCAGGGGATGGAACCTGAGGGCCAAAAAGTTTTGGCAGGGATTCTTGGCAGTGATCGTTATGGTGTCTCTCGTTGATTTTTTCTTGTTTGTTCCGATCGCTTCCCTTCGCCCCTGGAGGCCTGTCTATTTTAGCCTGGCGGCAATGACCGCGGCTTATGTGTTGGCGCGTTGGGCCATCCATCAGAAATACATTAGGCCATTAGGAATTCCTCGTCGCATGCCAAGGCTTGGAGCAAGCTTTTGGCTGGTGGCTTTTTTGGCTTGTTTTTGGGAAGTAATGGCCGTGAAGGGCCTGGCGCTCATCCATACCGGTAATTTTAAAGGACAGAACATTGAATCGTTCATCCTTAACTATATCCATGTCTTTGAGTTTATTTTTTGTTCGCTGTATATCCTCGACGATCATCCTGAGATCAAGGAAAAGTTCAATTCCTCCAAAGAGATATTTCTTGTTAATCCTATTTTCGCCGGCCCCTTAAATGGAATAGTGTTTTGGTTTACGCGCTCGTATCCTCCTTTTTTTGTGGTATTAAAAGCGTTGTCGCCTAAAACATATAAATTCCGCGAGTTCGACCAGGTGATCTGGCAGGACAGGTATTATAAAAGCAAGGTCCTTGTTTGCATCACTTGCTTTACTTCCAATTCTTATGAGGCCTATAAAATAGCCAAGGAGTTCAGGAAAAGAGGGGCAACCGTGGTCATGGGTGGGCCTCATGTGACTTTTTTCCCGCAGGAGGCGTTGGCGTTTTGTGACAGCGTTATTATCGGTCCGGCAGAAGGCGTTTGGAGCCAAGTGGTCCGCGATCATGAAAACGGCATGCTTAAGGAGCAATATAAGGGGTGCGCGACCGAAGCTGATTTTCAGCAGGTCCACGAAGAGCTTTTAAGCTCTCCGCCGTACGTGATCAAAGAATTCCTGGAAACAATGCGCGGATGTAAATTTCAATGCCATTTTTGCACGATCCCGGCCATCGGCGGCGGACAAGTCCGTACGCAGCCTATTAATGATGTGATCGAACTTATTAAAAAGGTGAGGCCGTATTACAAGAGCGTTGTATTTGTTGATAATAATATTTATGCCGATCCCGGCTACGCCAAGGAACTGTTCGTTGCCCTTAAGCCGTTAAAGATCAAATGGAACAGTGAGTGCTCGATCGATATCGGCAAAAATGAGGAAATACTTAAGTTGGCAAGGGAAAGCGGGTGTCGCGGATTGGGGATCGGCTATGAGATATCCGGCCAATCAAGCGAAAAGGACCAGGGCGGTAAATTTGCGATGGCCCAAAAGTTCAGGGAGTATACCAAGAACATCAAGAAACAAGGGATCAACATCAAGGCCCAGTTTATTTTCGGGTTTGATTCAGATAATTTGAGAACGTTATTCCAGCTTTGGAAATTCTGTTTTTCCATTATGCCTAATAAGACCGTTGTTTCCCTGCTCACGCCGTTGCCGGGTTCTGTTGTCTATCGCGAGATGCTCGCCCAAGACAGGATCATTAATTTAAATTGGAGAAACTATAATTGTCAGAGCCTTGTCATACGCCATCCGCAGTTAAACCATGCCCTGGTGTCGTACTTTTTTATTTTTATAAATCTTTTTTTCCTTACAACGACATCTACCATCGGTTTTTTATTGCTGGCCCTCGCCGTGATTCTTCCGACGCACGGAGCAGGAAACTGGATCTTCAGGTAAGATTGGCCAGGGCAAGGACCGCCCAAAAGAGGATAAAGGTGACGAGCAGTACTTGTTTTGTTGTAAGGAAGTAAATAAAAGGAAGAAAGAAAAGCCCGCCGAGCAGTACTTTCCGTCCGATGGAATCCTGACCTGCCGTGATATCAACCAAGGAAGGGATACTGTATTTTTTAGAAAGAGATTCACAGGTCTGATAAAGGGTCTGTTGTTCAAGCGCGTCCAACGGGATGTTTTCTATAAGAAACTGTCTGCTGATGGCGGCAACGCATTTGCGATTTTTGCGGAATAATTTAAAGAGAAAGGCTAAAGGAATGGTCCCCAAGAGAAGGGCCCAAGGTTGTTTTGTCAGGCAGGCGACGGCCATGACCAGGCCCAAGACCCCGTAGAAGATGAGCTTACTCGTTTGGCTTTTTTTGAGGGCCGCATAATCGTCGTTAATTTTATTTTTTTCTAAGAATCCGCCTTGAACTTCAGGTAGGGTGATGAGCGTCAAGAACCAGCGGTAGGTAAAACGGTCATTTTCAATGGAACTGATGACGGAATTCATGGTGCTTACGGCGGGTTGGCGGGATTCATCAGGCATGCAGTTATTTTAGATAAAAAAATCCTTAATGCAAGGTTAAATGCTGGTGCTATAATAAGAACAACCCTGCGCTGTTCGAGTAAGGATCTCGGATGTATTGAACCACAAAACAATACACCGGGAGCCGGTAACCTGTGGCGCGCCTTTGGCGGCCTCACACTGGCACCCACTTGAGAATGATGGTTCTCATTTACACCAGATCCAACGGCAGAGGCGGGGCTTTTTTATAGCATAGGCTTCTCATGTCTACCAATTTATTTTCTTCCGATGAAAAAACCATTCCTGCGGATTCTCCTTTAAGCGCCCGCATGCGCCCGCGTTCTTTGGAAGAATTTGTCGGGCAAAAGCATATTTTAGGCGAAGGGAAATTACTTACCCGTGCCATTGAGGCGGATAGGATATCCTCTCTTATTCTCTACGGTCCGCCAGGGGTCGGTAAAACGACCCTGGCCCTATGCATCGCTAACAAGACAAGATCGCATTTTGAGCGGATCAACGCGGTGGCGTCCAACGTCGAGGAAATGCGCAAGATCCTGGCCGGCGCCCAAAACCGCAGAAGCACTGCGGGCAGCAAGACCATTCTTTTTATTGATGAGATACATCGTTTCAATAAAGCCCAGCAGGATGTTTTGATGCCGGACATCGAAGAGGGCAATATTATTTTGATCGGAGCCACTGTTTTCAATCCCTTTTTCGCGCTTGTCTCTCCGCTCTTGTCACGTTCGTTGATCTTTGAACTTCAATCGTTATCTGCGGATGACCTGATGATTTTGATGCGACGCGCCCTTGCGGATAAAGATCGAGGACTTGGTTCCTTGTCAATCCAAATCGAGGACAAGGCCTTGACATTCTTGTCCACTATCAGCGACGGGGACGGCCGCAAGGCACTCAACGCCTTGGAAGTGGCGGCCTTGACGACCCTCAAAGCCAAAGACGGGAAGATACACATTACCTTATCGATCGCGGAAGAATCCATCCAGAAAAAACAGGTGAATTATGACGGGGATGGGGACGCGCACTATGACACTATTTCAGCGTTCATAAAATCCATGCGCGGCTCAGACGCTGATGCCGCGCTTTACTGGATGGCCAAGATGATCTACGCGGGGGAAGACCCGCGGTTCATCGCCCGGCGTATTGTGATCTGCGCGTCTGAAGATGTTGGCAATGCCGATCCTCAAGCCCTGATCGTGGCGAATGCCGCGGCCCAGGCCACGGAATTTATAGGGATTCCGGAAGCCAGGATCATTTTGGCCCAGGCCGCGGTGTATGTCGCGTGCGCGCCTAAATCCAACGCGGTTTATTTGGCCATTGATCGCGCCTTAGCTGATGTTAAAGAACAGCGTACTCATGGCGTTCCTAACCATTTAAAAGACAGTCATTACAAAGGGGCAGACAAATTAGGCCATGGGTCAGGGTATAAATATGCGCATGATTATCCGCAACATTACGTAGAGCAGGAATATATGCCTCATGAGGCGGTGTATTATGAGCCAACCTTGCAGGGGTATGAAGCCAAGATCAAACAGAGAATGGACAAGTTAAAGAAAAAATGATAATATACGCATCACATGAAGGACAAAGGCTCTTTAAGAACGTATTATTTAAAGCTCCTTAAAGGGCAAGACAAAGAGGAGCGTTTGCGCAAAAGTGGTTTGGTTGCAGAGCAATTGTGGAAATTGCCGGCCATTCAAAAGGCGCAGACGATCCTGTTTTATGCATCCACGCCAGAAGAGGTGGATACCCTGGCGATGATCAAGAAGGCAATTTTTTTGGGAAAACGGGTAGCTTTACCCATTGTTGAACGAAAAAAAGGTAAGTTAACTCCTGCATTAATTTCGTCTATGGAAGATGTACATATCGGCACATACGGTATCACCGAGCCTTTGGATCCCTGCAAAGCCATTGCTTTAAAGGACCTTGACGCGGTGATCGTCCCGGGCTTGGCTTTTGACAAGCTGAATAATCGCTTGGGCCGCGGAGCCGGTTATTATGACCGTTTTTTAAGCACACTTCCAGAGACTGTAACTACTGTTGGTCTTGCCTTTGATTTTCAACTCACCGAAAGCCTTCCTACACAGGCGCATGATATGCGCCTGCATCAGATCATCGCAGGGTAAATATAAATTGAAGGAGTTGCTATGGAAAGTAATATATTGGCTCAAGCGCTTTATTATGTCTTGGGCGGGATCGTTTGTATCATTGCAGGGTATTTTCTTAACCGTATTTTGGGCCGTCAGCGTACGGACCAGGCCCAGAAAGATGCCGGCGGGATAAGGGAACTGGCCAAACGCGAGGCTGAAACAACGCGCAAGGAAGCTGAACTGCAGGCCAAAGACCTGCTGTTGAAAATGCGCCAGGATTTCGAGAAGGAAACCAAGGAGCGCCGCGATGAGTTAAGCAGCATGGAAAAGCGCGTTTTACAGCGTGAAGAGAACCTGGACAAGCGCGTTGATCTGCTAGAGAAAAAAGAAAAAGACCTGACCATGCGCCTGGAAGCATTGATACGGGGTGAAGCTAATGTTAAACAAAAAGATGAAGAGCTGACAAAGGTCTTGGCCCAGGAAAAAGAGCGTTTGTATAATATTGCTAACCTGACCGCGGAAGAGGCTAAACAGATCCTTTTGCGCCGTCTTGAAGAAGAACTGCTTAACGAAAAAGCTTTGCGCCTGCGCCACATGAATGAAGAGATCAAGGAAACAGCCGATAAAAAAGCGAGGGAGATCATCAGCACCGCCATCCAGCGCTGCGCTTCAGACCACACGGCAGAGACCACGATCTCGGTCGTCCCGCTGCCTTCTGATGAAATGAAAGGCCGCATCATCGGACGTGAGGGGCGCAACATCCGCACCCTGGAGCAGGCCACGGGCGTTGATATCATCATCGATGACACGCCGGAAGCCGTGACCATTTCAGGTTTTGATATGGCGCGCCGCGAGGTGGCCCGCATGGCCTTGGAACAGCTTATTGTCGACGGGCGTATCCATCCCGGGCGTATCGAGGAGGTTGTTGAAAAGGCCAAGGCAGACCTTGAGAAGAAGATCAAGGAAGACGGAGAGAGCGCTGCCGTTGAACTCGGTATTCACGGCATGCACCCGGAGCTTATTAAATTAGTAGGACGTCTGCGTTACCGGACCTCGTTCGGTCAAAACGGATTGAACCATTCCATCGAGGTGGCTAAACTCATGGGCATCATGGCGCATCAGATAGGCATCGATGTCAAGATCGCCAAGCGTGCCGGATTGCTGCATGATATCGGGAAGGTTGTTTCTTCCGACGTGGAAGAAGGCACGCACGCCATCGTGGGGGCACGGCTTTCGCGTAAATACGGGGAATCTGAAGAAGTGGCGTACGCGGTGGAAAGCCATCACAGTGAAGTGGAGATGAATACGATCTATGGGATCCTTGTTTCCGCGGCAGACGCCATCAGCGCGGCACGCCCCGGCGCACGCGCGGAGAGCATGGAAACGTATATTAAACGCTTGGAAAACCTGGAGAAGATCTCCAATTCGTTCAAGGGCGTTGAAAAGACCTATGCCTTGCAAGCGGGCCGGGAGATCAGGATAGTGGTGATGCCCGAGAAGGTCAGCGATGATGAAGCTGTTGTCATGGCAAGGGACATACGCAAGAAAATAGAAGAAGAGATGGAATACCCGGGGCATATCAAGGTTATGGTGGTCCGGGAGATCCGAGCCATTGAATACGCAAAATAAAAATATGAATATATTATGCATCGGTGATATCGTTGGGCGGCCCGGAAGGGAGGCAGTGGCGTATGCCTTGCCTAAGATAAAAAAAGAGCACAAGATCGATCTTGTGATCGCCAATGCTGAAAATGCTTCCGGCGGGTCAGGACTTATCCCCAAGAATGCCGACGAGATCCTGAGCTTCGGAGTGGATGTCCTGACCATGGGGGACCATGTTTGGGACAAGCAGGAACTTATTGAGTATGTACAGGCAAACCAAGGGAAGATCATACGGCCGGCCAATTTTCCGCAAGGCGCGCCGGGTGCCGGTTGGACGATCGCGACAGCTTCCAATGGTGTTAAGGTGGCTGTAATAAATCTTTTGGGCCGTACTTTTATGCGTTATAATGTTCTTTGTCCGTTTTTGACGTTGCAGGCGATCATCGCAGAGATCAAGGACAAGGCAGCGGTGATCATCGTGGACATGCACGCGGAGGCCACCAGCGAAAAAGTGGCATTAGGGCATTTTGCCGACGGAAAAGTTTCGCTGGTGTTCGGCACGCACACGCATATACAAACAGCTGATGAACGGATCTTGCCTCAAGGAACAGCGTATATCACGGATCTAGGCATGAGCGGGCCCTATGACTCAGTGATCGGCCAGGATAAAAACAAGATCATCGCCCGGTTTTTGACCAGCATGCCCAGTAAATTTGAGGTGGCGAAGGCCCCCGGAGAACTCCACGGGGCCATCGTCAAGGTAGATCCTAAAACAGGGAAAGCAGAAGGCATTACCCGTGTGCGAATGCCCCACGGCGCGTAAAACAACCTGAAGCTTAAGGAGGGGGACATGGATTGGAAAGGAACAGATCGCAGGAAATTCCCCAGGGTGATGTATCCGTGCCTCGTTAAGGTCATATCTTCCCACGGGCCTCAAGATGCTTTTTTGACCCATACGGAAAATATCGGGCTGGGCGGCCTTTGCATCACTCTAAAAAATGAGATCAAATTGTTTTCTGCGGTCGAGATGGAAGTTGACCTGTTAGATCTTAATGAACACATAAAACCCAAAGGCAAGGTGGTCTGGAATGTCCGGCGCAAATCCGATGAAGAGGTCAAACCCCTGTTTTTTGATACGGGCATTGAATTCACGGAAATTTCAAAACAAGACCAGGAACATCTGCGGGATAATCTCCAGCGTCTGATCGACAAAGGAGCTCAACTTTTAAAGCCGTTTATTTAATTTAGGAAACAAGTGTAATGGTTCGTGTCCGTTTTGCCCCTTCCCCAACAGGATTTTTACATATTGGCGGCGCCCGCACAGCGCTCTTTAACTGGATGTATGCCAAGGCCCAGGGCGGGCAATTCGTCCTGCGCATTGAAGATACTGACTTGGTCCGCTCAAAGCCGGAATACTTAGACGAGATCCTGGATAGTATGAAGTGGTTGGGATTGACGTGGGATGAATACTATAAACAAAGCGATCGTTTTGATCTATACCGTCAGTATTCTGCCCAGCTTCTGGGTGAGGGCAAGGCGTATAAGGACGGGGAGGCGGTCATCCTCAAGGTCCTCCCTAAATCCATCAAGATCTATGATCTGATACGCGGCGAGATCGTTGTTGACAGCAAAGAACTCAAGGATCAAGTGTTAATGAAGTCCGACGGTTCTCCCACGTATAGTTTTGCCTGCGTTATCGACGATGCGTTAATGGAGATCTCCTGTGTCATCCGGGGGGAAGACCATATTTCCAACACCCCGAAGCAGATCCTTATTTATGAAGCGCTGGGATTCAAGGTGCCCAAATTCGCGCATTTGCCGTTGATCATGGACCCTGAAGGCGGACGCATGTCCAAGCGCTTCGGCGCCACCGCGGTAACGGAATACCGCACTCAAGGATTTTTGCCGCAAGCCATTGTTAATTATTTGATGCTTTTAGGCTGGTCACCCGGCAATAACCAGGAGAAGGTAACAATGGCGTCGGCTCTTAAGACATTTTCTATCAAAAAGATCAATAAGGCGGGCGCGGCCTTTTCTTTAGAAAAGCTCCAATGGCTCAATAGCCAATATATTAAAGAAATGGACACCGCTCAATTAGCAGATGCTTTAAGGCCGCTGGTAGCCGCGAAATACCCTGAAAGCAGTATCCAGGAAAAAGATTTTGAGCATATGGTGCAATTGTATAAAGGACGGATGAATACGCTCTTGGATTTTTTAGACTGGACAGATTTTATATTCAATGATCAGGTCCGTTTTGAAGATGACCTTAAGGCCAAACACTTGTCACAGGACATGCGTAAAGAATTCGATCTGCTCGCAGAGCGCTTGAATGCCGTCAGTGATTTTAATATTAAAGCAGCGGAAGAAGTTTTTCGGGGATTGGTTGCCCAATTAGGCATTGAAGCCGGGGTTTTGGTGCATCCGGTGAGGGTAGCGTTGACCGGCAAAGCAGTCGGCCCGGGACTATTTGATACCATGGTGGTTTTAGGCAAAGAAAGGACCGTCCGTCGTTTAAGAGAAACGTTTCAATAGCCAAGGAGAAGTTTTATGCGCACAACACTCATCATTGCTGTTTTATGTTTTTGTTTTTGCGGTTCGACGGCGTTTGCCGATGATGCAGCGAAAAATACGGCTGTCCAGGGCAACCAAGGGTATGTTTACGGCACGCCGTCCCAAGATCAGGCTAAAGCCACAACGGCCGCCTCCTCTAACGGGGCCAATCCCGACCCTATCGGGGACATTGTCAATGCCGTCAATAAATTGGATGCCTGGGTCCAAAGAAACCTTTGGTAATTAAGAAAGACTGCCTTGTCGTCTAATGGTAGGACACGAGATTCTGGATCTCGGTATCATGGTTCGAGTCCATGCGAGGCAACCAGTCTTATAAATACGTAACTATTTGTAATAATTATAGTTACGTATTTTTTTATATAGATTTTCAATATAATGCTATTTTACCGGGAATCCCGGTGAAATTAGCTTGATATTTACCGGGAATCCTGGTAAAATTCAATCATGAAAATACATATTCCTAATAGTGCATTTCTTGGTAATTTAGATCCTTTTCTTAAAGGATTTGATCCTACAGATCCAGATTCGCTGTATGTAACATTAAATCCTAAGTGGACGTCAGTACACCCACTTGTATTAT
>Ga0181529_10004452_pt1 | contig 15158 bp, 13 predicted proteins | sample PEATcosm2014_Bin_36_FD_119763 | JGI IMG/M metagenome (GOLD analysis project Ga0181529, IMG submission 119763) | Peatland microbial communities from MTU Mesocosm Facility, Houghton, MI, USA - PEATcosm2014_Bin10_30_metaG | ecosystem: Environmental > Terrestrial > Soil > Wetlands > Peat | place...
TCTCTGCTTAAGTTCTAATTCCCTAAGAACCTTCCCTCAGGGGCTAAAGCCCGCGTTGATTCTGCGACCTTTGCGGCACGGCTGAAGCCGTGCCCTTTCAAGACAGCGACTTATTCAGAGATTAGTTAGAGCATTTTTAATGTTTTTGTCATGCCAGAGTCGTGGTATCCCACCCTTGCCGCAAGAACAAAAACGCGGCAAGGATGGGGCACCCAGGACCTTACACGATCTATAGAAATGCTCGAGGACTGGCAGTTACGCGATCACTGCGACCTTGGCGCGCTTGCCCAGGCGGACTACGATGCGGGCGGGGAGGGCGGCAACAGAGACGAGAGTGCCTGCGGCGCCTTCTCCATCCAGCTTGACGGCTTTTTCGGCGATCTTGCGGTTGGCCTCGGCGTTGCTGGAGGCCAGGCCCAGATGTACCAGCAGCTTGGGCAGGCGAATCTGATTCGGCTCTGAACCGGCAACATTGGCAAAAGCAACGGCTACCTCTTCGAGGTCCTCCGCTGTTTCCTTCTGCTGGAACATGCGCGCCCAGTTTTCGTCGGCGCTCTCGGCGGCGGCTTCGCCATGGAAGCCGGCGGTGATGATGCGCGCCAGCCGCTTCTTGGCCTCCATCGGATGCAGCTTGCCGGCCGATACCTCGGCTTCGAGCGCGTCGACTTCCGATTGTTTGAGATCGGTCAAGAGGACCCAATACTTCCACATCAGCTCGTCGGAGATGGACATGAGCTTGCCGTACATCTCGGCGGGCGGCTCGTTGATGCCGATGGCGTTGCCGAGCGATTTCGACATCTTCTGCACGCCGTCCAAGCCTTCGAGAATCGGCGTCATCAGCACGATCTGCGGCTTCTGGCCGTAGTGGCGCTGCAACTCGCGGCCGCAGAGCAGATTGAACTTCTGGTCCGTTCCGCCCAACTCCACATCGCACTCCAGCGCGACCGAGTCGTAGCCCTGCATGACCGGATAGAGCAGCTCGTGGAGGCTGATGGGCAGTTCGGCCTGGAAGCGCTTGCTGAAGTCGTCCCGCTCCAGCATTTGCGAGACGGTGAAGTGCGCCGTCAGCCGGATGGTTTGCTCGTAGCCCAGCTTGCCGAGCCACTCGGAGTTGTAGCGGACCTCGGTGGCGCTTTGATCGAGAATTTTGAAGACCTGCGCCAGATAGGTCTCGGCATTCTGGCCGATCTGCTCGACGGTGAGCGGCTTGCGGGTTACGTTGCGGCCCGTGGGATCGCCGATCAGCGCCGTAAAGTCGCCCACGAGGAAGATGACCTGATGGCCTAGCTGCTGGAAGTGGCGCAACTTGCGCATCAAGACTGTATGACCGAGGTGCAGGTCGGGCGCGGTGGGGTCAAAGCCGGCTTTGATGCGCAGCGGGCGGCCGGTTTTGCGGCTCTCTTCGAGGCGCTCGCGCAGGTCAGCGACGCGGATGATCTCCGCCGCGCCCTTCTGAAGCAGGTCCATCTGTTCGTCTACAGGCAAAAATGTGGTCATGTCGTCTTTCAGTATAAATTCGGGGGTGGGCTGGGGCTGAACAGATAGACGCTGTACGTTATGCCCTGCTGGGTGGATTCGCCAACCTTGCTGTAACCCGGATTCAGGCTCTTCAGGTAGACCAGATCGCCGGAGGCAAGCATCACGGTGGGAATCTCGCCCCGTTGCAGCATGCCTTCGATGCCGCCATTCAGCTCGCGCGGGCGCGCGGCTTCCTGGAAGTTGGGATCGATGGTGATGGCTGGCGCCCCGTTGTCCGTGGAGATCCAGGGAAGCTGGAAAGCCCCATCGGTGGTGAAGATGGGCTTTTTCATGGCTGCCAAACGATCGCGCAGGGTTACGGCGTTGGCGTATTCAGTTGCCGTGGCGATGGGGACCATGTCCCGCTTGCCCGAGTGATGAAATCCGATGGCTACACCGGCGATTTGCAATGCCGGTTGTATGCAGCCGAAGAGCAGGAGCGAGGTTACCAGCCTTCCGGGCACGGCGAAGACGGCCAATTGCAGCAGAGTGGAGCCGGCGACGAAGGCCTCGAAAAGGTAGTTGGAGGTTCCGCCGACCTTTCCCATGCCAGCCAAGCCGACGATCAGGGCGATGGCAAAGACGGTCGTGAGCAGGCTAAGGAATCTCTGCACTCCTTCTTGCTGAAGAGAGATTTCCCCAGGGGCTAAAGCCCACGTTGATTTTGCGGCATTTACGGCACGACTAAAGTCGTGCCCTGACACAAAACGCCTTTGCGAAATACATTCCACGGGTTTTTCCGCAGCCGGTAAAGCCGCTCGTTCATCTTGTTGCATTTGCGGCACGACTGAAGTCGTGCCTTGACACAATCCAGTCTTGAGCAGGGACTCCCTGGCTCCTGCGTCTGTTTTTCTCGCGCAGTCTGAGGCACGCGCGAGCACAAAAGGAGCGGCGACCCAGTAGAGGTTCAGGAGGACGGCGGTGAGTCCGGTTCCGAGCGCGTGCAGAATCCAGGGAAGGCCGAAGGAGAAGCCTTTGACCATCCGCGGCGCGATCAGGATGCTGAAGCGGTATTCGGGCGTCCCCAGGAGCAGAGTGGCGGCAACCAGCGCGGCAAAGACCGCGGCCAACATGGCGAGATCGCGCCACTGCTTCTTCAAGAGCAGCCAGAGGCAGAGGCTGGCGAAGGCGAGAACCACAGACTGTTTGAATGCCCAAGCGAGATAGAGCAAGACGCCGGCATAGGCGAAGGCGAACCTCGGCTGGCGAACGATGATCCAAAGGGCAATCATCACCAGCGCGGCGGCGGCCATGTCTGGACGGATGGAAATGGCCCAATACTTGACGAGCGAAGTGCAAAGCCAGAGGCCCACAGAGAGCGAGAGCGAGAGGGCGCTGGCTGCACCGCGCAGCTTGAGGAGAGAGCGCACGAGGCGCCACTGCGCTAGGCCACCCGCAAGCGCAAAGAGCAGCGTGAGCTGACGTCCCCAGGTTAGGATGCCGGCATCCCACGCGCCGATCAGCCGGAGGACGGCTGCATAGGAATCGTAGAAGAGGTAGTTATAGAGCGAAAGCGAAAAGGGAAAGGTGAACGGCCACGCATACACGGGCCTGTGGTGCATACATCTCCAGATCGAATCGATCATGGGCGATTCGACCGCGGTGGCGCAGAAGAGCGCGCCATAGCGCCAGACGCTGAGGATGCGAATGAGATAGACCGCGAGGTTCAAAGCGAAGAAGGCCAACACCGCGGCGATCCGGCAGCGCGATAAGTTCGAAGCGGAATCGCGGGTGAATGCCTTCATGTTGCGACTTGCTCCTCTTGCGTTTCCCATCCTTGAGGATTAAAAGCGAAATGCAGGTCCTTCGACTCCCTTCGCTTCGCTACGGTCGCTCAAGATGACAGTAAAAACATCCCTCAGGGGCTAAAGCCCGCGCAGACTTGTTGCATTTACGGCACGACTAAAGTCGTGCCCTGACACAATGCGGATTTTCGAAACACATTCCACGAGTTTTTCCGCAGCCTGTAAAGTCGTGCCCTGACACAATGCGGATTTTTGAAACACATTCCACGAGTTTTTCCGCAGCCTGTGAAGTTGTGCCTTGACACAATGCGGATTTTCGAAACACATTCCACGAGTTTTTCCGCAGCCTGTAAAGTCGTGCCCTGACACAATGCGGATTTTTGAAACACGTGCTAGTTTCTGCTGCGCATTTTGGAAAGCAGACGCAGAATTTCAAGATAGAGCCAGACCAGCGTGACGATGATCCCGAAGGCGCCATACCACTCCATGTACTTGGGAGCGCCATATTGCACGCCTCTTTCGATGAAGTCGAAATCGAGCACCAGATTCAGGGCCGCGACGGCCACGACGATCAGGCTGAAGCCGATTCCGATGAATCCGGAGCCGTTGATGGAAGTGAACTGGAAACCGAAGAAGCCCAGCAGCATTTGCAGCAGATAGAAAACCATGATGCCGCCGGTGGCCGCGACGACTCCCAGGCGAAACTTCTGCGTTACCTGGATCATTCCGGAGCGATAGGCGAGCAGCAGCACGAAGAGCGTGCCAAAGGTGAGGCCGACGGCCTGGATGGCGATGCCCGGATAGCGTACTTCCATGAGCGCCGACAAGCCGCCGAGGACCAGGCCCTCAAGCAGCGCGTAGATGGGCGCCGTGATCGGAGACCACTCCTTCTTGAAGATGGTGACCATGGCGCAGATCAAGCCGCCGAAGACGCCGAGGAGCATCCAGGGAGCCACATCCGTCATATCATGCGACTGAAGGAAGAGGCGCCACGTCCAGGCCGCGGTTGCGAGGACACAGAGCAGCAGGATGCCGGTCTTGTTCACCGTGCCGGTCAGCGTCATCCGCGTGGTTTCGTCGATCACGCCTCCATACTGCGCGCTGGAAAGGTTGCGAAACGTGTTCTCGCTCAGTGCGGGATTGGATGTCTTCATCAGTGCCATTCAGTTCTCTCCCTATTGCAACTCCGGACAGACATTCCGCCAGGAGAAGTTACAGAACAGTTGAATTCCTGCTTCAAGTTTAGACCAGGGCGATGGCTCCATCTCAAGGATGCCTGACAAGACTGGAGCGCTCGGTTTCGTATTGAAAATGATTCACGCGGCCGAATCTCAGTGTATCGAGGCCTCGCCAGCTTCCGCGCCCGCGGCCGGCTTGTTCTTGCTCAGCATGAAGGCCAGCACGACCAGCCCCACCGACATCCATGACAGCTCCATGTAGACATCCTGGTAGCCCTGCATCTGGGCCTGCTGGTTGAGCTGGTTGTAGATGGAGGCCAGCGCCAGGCCCTGGCCGTTGGGCCCACCGAAGTGGCCGGCGAAGAAGCCGCTCATCGTCTGGGTGTGCTGCTGGAAAGCAAGGTTGGCCGAGGTCATGGCGCTCTGCAGATGCTGCTGGTGCCACATGGCGCGGCTGGTGACCTGCGCGTTGGTGACGGCGATCAGGATGCTGCCGCCGATGTTGCGCACGAAGTTGATGAGGCCGGCGACCTGGTTGCTCTGCTCCCTGGGCATACCCACGTAGGCCGCCGTGGTGATGGAGATGAAGCAGAAGGGGATGGGCATCATCTGAATGACACGCAGCCAGGACGCGGCAGAGAAGGTCATGTTCAGCGTGGTTACGTCGGCCGCGTAGCGGAAGGTGAGCACAAACAGCGTGAAGCCCGCCACCGCGAGATAGCGCGCGGCGACCTTTCCGGTAGCGTAGCCGGCCATGGGCATGACAAAGAGCAGCACGATGCCGCCCGCGGTCAGCGCCATGCCGGAGGTGGTCGCCGTCCAACCCAGCAACTGCTGCATGAACTGAGGCTGCAAGACGGTGTTGGCGTTGAGTACGCCGCCGACGAGCGCCATGAGAAAGCAGCAAATGGCGAAGTTTTTGTAGCGGAAGAGCGTCAAATTGATGAGCGGGTTCTTATGCCGCCACTCCCACCAGATTAGAGCGACGATGCCGCCGACAAAGAGGAAGGCGAAGACGCGGATAAGGCCGGAGGAGAACCAGTCGTTCTCTTCGCCCTTGTCGAGCATGAGCTGCAAGCCGCCCATGGCGATGATGAGGAAGCTCAGGCCCAGGTAGTCCATGTGCCGCAGGCGCGAGCGGTCGGCCTTGATCCACGGCGGATCTTCGACCAGCCGGGTGACCAGGAAATAAGCCAGGATGCCGACCGGAATGTTGATGAAGAAGATCCAGCGCCAGGAGAAGTTGTCAGTAATCCAGCCGCCCAGGGTGGGGCCGATGGAAGGAGCGAGGACAGCGACGAGGCCGTAAAGGGCAAAGGCCTGCCCGCGCTTCTGCGGTTCGAAGCTGTCGGCCATGATGGCCTGGGCCATGGGCTGCATTCCGCCGCCACCGGCTCCTTGCAGGACGCGAAAGACGAGCAGCATGGGCAGCGAGAGCGCCGCTCCGCAGAGGAAGCTGGAGACGGTAAAAATCACGATGCAGAGTACAAAGAAATTGCGGCGGCCCATTACGCTTGAGGCCCAGGCGCCCATGGGCAGCACAATGGCGTTCGCAACCAGATAGCTGGTGAGTACCCAGGTTCCCTCATCCGTGCTGGCGCCGAGCGAGCCGGCGATATGAGGCAGGGCCACATTGGCAATGGAGGTGTCGAGCACCTCCATGAAGGCGGCCAACGCCACGGTCATGGCAATGATCCAGGGGTTGACTCGGGGCTTCCACAGCGCGCCGGGGCCGGGCTGCTGAATCTCCCTGGACCTGGGCGTTGCCGCGAGGCCGGCCTTGCCTGGCGATGCGGGCTCTGAATCGGACAAAAGTCCACTCCTTGATTGGATAATTTTGACTCATACAGGCCGGGGAAGCGCGGCATTCTTGAGGGTTGGTGCGGTGCGGGAGCCTCACGGCGGGGAATCTTCCCTGAGACGTCTCAGAACAGGCCTGTTTTTATTTTAGATTCGCTTTACCGCCGCCGGGGTTCATTGATATGCGGCTACGGCATCGCCCTGCGCCGGCTTGGGCGTTCTCCAGCCCACCAGCGCGATGGCCAGCGCCACGGCCTGCATGGCCAGGATGAAGGCGACGCAGGCCGGCCACTTGCCCAGCGCCCAGAAGGCTCCAGGGACGACCCCGGCGGCGGTGCCTCCGGCGTAGTAGCAAGTGAGGTAAACCCCAGCCGCGGTGACGCGCGCCTCGGCGGGAGCGGCCACGCGCAGATGGCTTTGCGTGGCGGTCTGGGAGATGAATGTGCCGGTCGAAACCAGGGCGAGCCCCAGGATGATGATGGGCAGGGATGGAGCCAGGGTGAGCAGAACGCCTACCATTCCGCAGACAATGGCCCCGCTGATGCCTGTGCGCAGACCGACGCGGGTGATGATGTAGCCGGCGGAGGGGGTCACCACGAAGCCGACGAGATAGACGAAAAACAGCGAGCTAATAGCGGTCGTGGAGAGGTTGTAGGGCGCGGCGCTCAGGTGGAAGGTGATCCAGGTAAAGACGGCCACCAGCGAGAAGAGAACGTCGAAGCCGACGGCATAAGTGGCCACGAGGCGGCGATGGCGAAACAAATCCAGAATCTGGGCGGGGAAGGAGAGCCGCGGGTCGGCCGAGGCGGGCAGAGTAGGGCGACGGCGTTCGCGCGGAAGCCAGGCGGCCACGGCGCCGGCTCCGGCCAGAGCCGCCGTCCCGAGGACGAGAAAACTCACACGCCAACTGAACCAATCGGCCAGAACGCCGGAGATGAACCTGCTGAGAAAGCCGCCCAGGGCGGTTCCGCTGATGTAGAAGCCCATGATGAAGGCCAGGCGGTGGGGCGGCCATTCCTCGCCAACGTAGGTGACGACCACGGCGACGATGCCGGGCACCAAAATGCCCTGAAGAAAGCGCCAGATGACGAGCTGGAGAAGCGAGGTAGAGGTGGCGGCCAGTAGCGTGGGTACGGCGATTATGGTCAGGCAGGCGACAATGACCCGCTTGCGGGGCAGCCGCTCAACGAGCGCGCCGACGATGGGAGCGGAGATGGCAGCGCCCAGCGTACCGGCTGAAACGGTCAAGGCGACGGCAGTTTTGGAGGCATGAAAGAGATGCGTGAGCAGCGGCAGCAGCGGCTGGGTGATATACAGCTCCAGAAAGGCGCACACCCCGCAGAGAGTGACAGCGGCCACAGCCAGCTTCCTGGACGACGGGCGATCAGATTGTGCGTCAAGCTCCAAGGATCAGGATAGTCCATTGAAGGGGAGGGGTGTTGGCGCGGACGCAATGAATGCATCGGCGTTTGCCGGAGCCAGTTCCGATTCGACAGGAAAAATGAGGACTGTGCCCAGCAAAACTCCAGGGTCTCGGAACCGGGAACTGGCGCCTTTTTCCTGGCGCAAGGGTGGGTAACCGATGCCTTTCGCCCACACGCCGGATGTGTCTTCCCCACTGCGGGTGGCTACTTGAGCGACGACAGCATCTCGCGCCTGAGAATGGCGTTCATGCGCGATTGATAACCCCTGCCGTGAGACTTCAACCATTCCAGGACATCGCCGTCCAGACGCGCGGTAACGATCTGTTTGATCGGGCGATAGAGATGCCCGCGTACGCGCTTGGTCTTCGCCCATTCCGCGTCGGTCAGGACAGGAATATCGCTGGTGTCGATCTCGGTATCCGGCCGCGCCGAGAGCGCCTTCAGATTTGCGCGCTGCGCGTCGGTCAGCGGCGGTAAGGTTTCCAGTGTGTACCTAACCATTTTCTTTTTCATAGCGTCGCCTTTCTTTGGGTTCGGCCCGTCTGGCGGAGATGATGCGAACCACTTCAATCACGATTCCATCCTCAAGTTCTTCTCGGATGGTGTGCGCGACGATCAGCAGGGATAAGCCCTCGACCTCGCCGCACGCCTGCCAGCGTTCTTCGCCGTCCTGAATGCGTTCTTTCCAAGAGAGGTAGAGCGGGTCTCGGAAGACTTGGGCGGCTTCCTCGAAGCTCACGCCATGCTTGCGCTGGTTCGAGAGGTTTTTCGCCGGATTCCACTCAAACTGGAAATTCCCCACGGCTCAATTGTAATACATATTTGTAAATACATGAAGAGACAATAGCCGAGTGCCTGGAGTCTATTCTAAGAACTTGTTGAAAATCTAACTCGGACCAGAAAATCAGTCCTCAGGGGCTGAAGCCCTCGCTGATTTTGCGGCATTTACGGCACGACTGAAGTCGTGCCCTGACACAATCCAAGAGTTTTTCAACAAGTTCCTAAGTGAAGCAGGAGTGGTGCACAGTTCCGTTCAAGGTGGCGCGCTGAATTGGATTGGTCCCAGAAATCAGCCTGCCCGCCCGGCTCAGTAGCCGGAGGCCTTGCCGTAATGGCTGCGGTGATCCTGGCCGGCTTCCAGTTCGCCGGTTTTGGGGTTCACGGCAATGCACTCGCCGTTGGACCAGTAGCCGTTCTTGATGTTCAGATCGTAGCCCAGGTCGCGAAGGCCGGCCAGGGTCGCGGGCGGGAAGCCCGTTTCCAGGTACAGCTTGTCGGGCAGGTATTGGTGGTGGAAGCGCGGGGCATCGACGGCCTGCTGGATATTGAGGCCACCCTCGGCTGCGGAGAGAAAGATGTTGGCCACCGTGGTGGTGATGCGGGCACCGCCGGGCGAGCCGAGGACGTAACGCAGCTTGCCGTTTTCCAGCACGATGGTGGGGGTCATCGCGCTGAGGGGACGCTTGCCGGGGGCGATGGCGTTGGCTGGTCCCTGAATGAGGCCAAACATATTGGGCGCGCCGAGCTTGGCGGCGAAGTCATCCATTTCGTCGTTGAGCAGAAAGCCCAGCGAACCGGCGGTGACATGGGAGCCGAAGGAGTTGTTGAGGGTGGTGGTGACGGCGACGGCGTTGCCCTCGCTGTCAACGACTGAATAGTGAGTGGTGTTCTGCGATTCCACATGCTGGCCGGCGGTTTTGGGTGCGGGAGGCAAAAAGGCCTCGGGGCGGCGGAGCGCGGCGCTGGGGGTGGCTGCGTGGAGGTCGATGGAGGCGCGCCAGGCGTCAGCATATTTTTTGGCGGTCATCTCAGCGACGGGAATCCGGTTGAAGTCGGGGTCGCCGAGGTAGTCGGAGCGATCCATGTACGCGCGGCGGAAGGCCTCGATGATCAGGTGCATCGACGCGGGGCTGCGGTCGCCGAGTTTGGCCAGGTCGTAGCCTTCGAGGATATTCAGGGTGCTGAGCAGTACGATTCCTCCCGACGAGGGCGGCGGGGCGCTGATGACGGTGTAGTCGTGGAAGCTGCCGACGACGGGAGCGCGCTCGACGACGGTATAGCCGGCCAAGTCTTCCAGGGTGAGCAAAGCGCCGCCCTTCTTCAGGTCGGCGACCAGCTCATGGGCCAATTTGCCATGGTAAAAATCCTCGGGGTCGGCCGCGATGCGCTGAAGGGTGCGGGCCAGCTCGGGCTGCTTGAAGGTTTCGCCCTCCTTGTAGAATTGCCCGTTGCGCTGGAAGATGCGCTTGGAGTCGGCAAAGAGAGTCAAGTCGGGGTCGGTAAGTTCGTGGGCTTCTTCGGCGGAGAGTTGGAAACCCTCGCCAGCCAACTGGATGGCCGGGGCCATCACGCGCCGCAGGCCGAGCTTGCCAAACTTCCGCTCGGCGTAGGCCAGCCCGGCCACCGAGCCGGGGGTGGCGATGGAGCGGTAGCCGATGACGCTGGATGATTCCGGCGACGAAGAGCTTTGGTCGGGCATTACGTTGCCCTTGGCGTCCTGGTACATGGTTTCAGTGGCCAGGAGCGGGGCTTTCTCGCGGAAGTCGAGGAAAGTAATTTTTCCGTCGTGGGTGCGCAGCAGCAGAAAGCCGCCGCCGCCCAAGTTGCCGGCTGCCGGATGAACGACGGCCAGGGCAAAGCCGGTGGCCACGGCGGCGTCCACCGCGTTTCCGCCCGCGCGCAACATCTCCAGGCCAGCGTCGGAGGCCGAGTGATGAAGGCTGACGACCATCCCATGTGGCGCGCGCACCGGTTGCTCATCGCGATAGGGAATCCCGCTCTTCGCGCCCTCCTGGGCGGTGGCAAGGGTGGGAATGAAGAGCGTGGCGCCGAGAAGGGCCACCAGAACAGGAAGATATGGCCGTCGAATCATGATGGTGACAGGATAACGCGGCAGGGGGGAGGCCCGTGTTGTGTTACCGTTGCAGTACGGCGTCCCTGAGCCGGGCCGCGATTTCCGGGCCTGCGCGAAATCACCGCGATTGGGCGGGAATCAGGGGCGGCGGACGCACACCAAGAATGTCCCAGCAGCCGGAACTGAGATCGTTTTCCTTTGCCCCGAACGCGGCTCCCACGCCTGGGTCCGCATCCGGCCCCGCGTCTGATTTTCAGCCGCCGCCGCGGCTTCCAAACCACGCGCCGCTGCGGATTCCACGCTGGCTGGAGCGCACCGAGTTGTTCTTGCGCGTGTTGCTCAGGATGTACATTGGCCTGGCGGTTTGCTATGCACCGTGGTCCAGAATGTTCTGGGACCAGAACCCCTTATTTGTGCAGTTCCCCACGCTTTCGATTTTTGCGGCCAACGGTGCGGTGCGCGGCCTTGTGTCGGGGCTGGGGCTTTTGAATCTGTGGATTGCGTTTCAGGAAGCGCTCCGCTATCGGGATGGATAAACGCATGAAAAAACAGGGAATAGGGAATAGCCACCCCAGCGAGCAAAAATCGCTCACCGGGGACCCCGTCAGGGAACAGGGAACAGCCGTCAGGGAACAGGGAACATCCGGCGCTGCTGTCCCGGCCGCGGTGATTCCCGGCAACGGGGCGCCGCCGCCGCTGGAATCAGCGCCGCTGGCTTATGAGAACTCCGGCTTTCTGAACAGCGCCGACGGGCGGCTGATCCGGATTGTCTCCGAGTACATGGAGCCGCTGGCGCGCTTCCGGCGGGAGCAGATTCAGGACACGGTGGTGTTTTTCGGCTCGGCGCGGTTTCGCGGGCGCGAGGAAGCCGACCATGCTCTGGAACTGCTGGAAAACACAGGCTCCACGCAACCCGCCCCCAGCCATGAACAGCCGGCCAAAGCGCTGGAGATCGCCGCGGGCAAGGCAACGGAACTACAGCTCAAGCGCGCCGTGGCTGCCGTGGAGATGGCACGCTACTACGAGGACGCGCGGCGGCTTTCCGGGCTGCTGACGAAGTGGGCCAGGGGGATTCCCTCGCAGCGGGCGCGTTTTGTGGTTACCTCCGGCGGCGGGCCAGGGATCATGGAAGCGGCCAACCGCGGCGCTCACGAGGCAGGCGGCAAGACCATCGGGATGAACATCCGGCTGCCCTTCGAGCAGAGGCCCAACCCCTACATCACGCCCTCGCTCAACTTCGAGTTCCACTACTTTTTCATGCGCAAGCTCTGGTTTGCCTACCTGGCGAAGGCGCTGGTGGTTTTTCCCGGCGGATTCGGGACGCTGGACGAGATGTTCGAGATTCTGACGCTGGCCCAGACCCGCAAGCTGGCCAAGAAGATCACGGTGGTTATCTACGGCTCGGAGTACTGGAAGAAGGTCTTCAACCTGGACGTGCTGGTGGATACCGGCGCCATCTCGCCCAAGGACATCAATCTCTTCCAGTTTGCCGATACGCCGGAGCAGGCCTTCGAGCTGCTGCGCAAGGGATTGACGGAGAACTATCTGGCAGCCGAGGCGGCTGCGGGAACGCTTTCCGAGAGCGAATCGATTTCTCCCGGCGAAGACCTGATGGAAGGCTGGACGGTAGAGGATTTTCTCGGGCCGGAAATGGCCCAGACCAGCAAATAAGGATTATGACGCGCCACATTCCGGGGTTTCTCTGGAATCTCCTCCGGAACCCCGGTTACCTTGTTGATTCCTTTGACAATTGAAGCCCCATTCGCACTCCGTTAACCCGGCGTTTATGTCGGCAAGGCAAACTGTCTCCAGAGATTCCGATTCGGTGAGTGGAATCAAGGAGCAGAAGTGGGCCATTCGACCATCTCGTACCTTTGGCGCGACAAGAAGGCATCGCAAGGTTTCCGGTGCGGCGTTTCGCTGCACAGCCACACCAACCAGTCGCAAGAAACTCTGGACTTTCTGGCGAACTGGGGCAATCAATACCCGTGGATACGCCCGCTGCTGGCGCGCCTGGAGCAGCGTTTGGAGCGGGTGCATGGGGTGCGCATCAACTATGCGGCCAGCTATTGGACGCCGCCGATGACCCCCAAGCTGGCCTTCGACCTGGAAAGCCGCCAGGTTGAGAATCTGGACCTCGATCCGATGGTCTCCATCACCGACCACGACAGCATCACGGCGCCGATGCTGCTGCGCACCGTTCCCAGCGCGCGGCGGATTCCGGTTTCGGTTGAGTGGAGCGCCCCGTATGGCGGGCAGTCCTTCCACCTGGGCGTGCACAACCTGCCCAGCGCCAAGGCCGTGGAGTGGATGGAAACGCTGGCCAATTACACGGCCAACCCGAGCGATAAGCGGTTTACCGAGATTCTGAGGGCCCTGCACGAAGAGCCGAATGTGCTGGTGGTTTTCAACCACCCCTTGTGGGATCTTTACCTGATCGGCAAGGAGAAGCACGAGTTTCTGGTGAACGAATTCCTGCAAAAGAACGGCGCTTTTCTACACGCGCTGGAGTTGAACGGGCTGCGCAACTGGGATGAAAACCGAGCGGTGCGGCGGCTGGCCGAACAGTGGAATATGCTCTTGATTTCAGGCGGCGACCGTCACGGCGTGGAACCGAACGCCAACATCAATCTGACCAACGCGAGCAGCTTTACTGAGTTCGTGCATGAAATACGGCGCGAGAAGAAAAGCGATGTACTCTTCATGCCTCAATACGCGGAGCCGTGGAAGCATCGCCTTCTGCAATCGACCATCGACGCAATTCGTCACTATCCGGAATTTCCGCAGGGCTCGCGGACCTGGGACGAGCGCGTCTACCATCCGGACGCGAACGGCGTGGTGCGGCCGCTGAGCGACCTGTGGCCCAACGGCGCGACGCCGAAGGCGATGAGCTTGGTGCTCGGGCTGGTGCAGTTGATGGGCGCTGGCCCCCTCTCCGGCGCGCTGCGCATGGCGTGGAGTGAGTAGCGCCATTTGCGCCTGATCTTCTTGTCTGTTTCGCTCCGGTTTGCTCCGCTCACCGGGGTGTGCTAACCTTAGTTTCTGTGCCGTAGTACGTGCGGAGGGTCAGTGTGCCCGCGCGGATTTCGGGCCTCCGGGATGTTCTCCGGGTGGGAAGGGCTGGCGTAGCTCAGCTGGTAGAGCATCTGATTTGTAATCAGAGGGTCGGGGGTTCAAATCCCTTCGCCAGCTCCACTTTAGGGAAGCTGAAAACGGAGACTGAAGCGGCAAAAGATTTTTCCGGCGCTTGAGGTTTTGGAGTGCCGGACCTGTCCTCTGCGGCGATTCCACTGAGGTGCATGCTCCGATTGACCGGAGGTTTTCCGGGCGGGGTCAAATGCGCTGAATTGGCGTGCTGAAGTGGGTTGAACGCGGGGAGCAGGCGGGTTGGGCACAGGTGGCCGAGCGGTTAATGGCAGCAGACTGTAAATCTGCCGCTCCTTGGAGCTACGGAGGTTCGAATCCTCCCCTGTGCACCATGAATTGAGGGCTGATATGCGCGGATGGAGGCAAGCAGGATCGAATCTTGAGCTTGCCGCCCGGAAGCGCAGGATAGAGAGCCTTCACAGTACCGGTTTGGATTTGGACCGGAAGTATTGGGTAGCTCTGGCGCTGTATGCGGTTTTAGCGGCGCTGGCGTGGTTTACTCTGGGCGAGGGCAAAGTTTTTGTAGGCGCCAGGCCGGTGGAGTTGCGGTTGATTCCGCTGGTGATTCTTGGCGGACTGGCTTTGCGCACGGTGTTGGCCCGGCATGCGGAGAAGATTCGCCGCGGCGGGGATGCAAACGGTGGCACGACGCCGTAGAGTTGTAAGAAGGGCTGATGTAGCTCAGTTGGTAGAGCACTCCCTTGGTAAGGGAGAGGTCACCGGTTCAAACCCGGTCATCAGCTCCAGAATTTCAGATGACAGCGGACAGTTGACAGTTGTCAGTCATTGCGGTGGTTGGAAGGGTTGTTGAGCCTTCCAACAGCAGAAGAGAAAGTGCTAGCTGTTTGCTGTATCGGCGGGAGTAACTCAGTGGTAGAGTCACAGCCTTCCAAGCTGTTGGTCGCGGGTTCGAACCCCGTCTCCCGCTCCAGAGTTGGAAATAGGCGAAAGGGCTGAGTGAGCCCGATGCGAGGCAGGGAATGAAGTTCGAGCAGGCAGCGATAGCCGTACAGGATGAACAGGGGTATGCGCGGCTTCATGCGCTTATCGCCGCGGCTTTCGACGCACGGGACGTGGAGGTTTTTCTGAGCCGCGTGGGCCGGTTGAAGCTGCGGATTCGCGACTTCGAGGGTGTTTTGAATCGCGGCCTGATGGGCAAGGAGGCTGCGGGCGTTTACGCGGCTCTGCCGGTCTCGGACCAGGCCCTCACTCGCGAGCGTTACCTGCAACAGGTGGAAGCGGTGCCGCCGGAACTACGGCAGCGGTATCTCAAGGTGTACGCCTACTATTGAGGCGCGCGACAGTAGCTTTTGCGCTTTCCCTGATCGGGTGGGCGCGACAGGAAAAAAGTCTAACGGAAGGGACTGAAGACCATGGCGAAGGAAAAGTTTGATCGCAGCAAGCCGCACGTGAACGTGGGTACGATCGGGCACATCGATCACGGCAAGACGACGTTGACGGCGGCGATAACCAAGGTATTGGGGAAGAACAA
>Ga0181529_10004453_pt1 | contig 15158 bp, 11 predicted proteins | sample PEATcosm2014_Bin_36_FD_119763 | JGI IMG/M metagenome (GOLD analysis project Ga0181529, IMG submission 119763) | Peatland microbial communities from MTU Mesocosm Facility, Houghton, MI, USA - PEATcosm2014_Bin10_30_metaG | ecosystem: Environmental > Terrestrial > Soil > Wetlands > Peat | place...
CCATGGACGCCTCCCGGCCGTGCACGCGGTCGATATACCGCCGGAGTGGAAATGGACTGTCGAGCCGGATCGCGTTCAACCCACGGCATGCGCGCTGCTTCGCTGGCTGAGACAGGAAGCGACGCGCGCGGCGGCGCAAGGGAGCGATTGGCGAAGCATCCTGGATACGCTCCGGCCGATCACACAGGAGTTGTGGAAGAAGCTCAACGTGGACGAGCGACGCAAGGTTCTCCGTCGCCATTCTCTCTGGAGCGTCCATCGCCATCGCATGGCGCCGGAGGTTCACGCGAGCATCGAATCGCTGCGAACGGATGGTGCCCTGAAAATCGTCGCCGCGCGAATTACATCAATTTGCCGGCGATTTGGCGGATTGCGCGTCGAGCTGCGCCGTAGCGACGCGGCGAGAAGCGAAGTCATACGGCCGTCGCTTGTCCTGAATTGTACGGGGCCGGAGTACAACGTCGCGGCAGTCGGCGATAGCCTGTTTCACAATCTTCTACTCAAGAAGCTCATTGCACGGTCGCCCGTTGAAGCGGGGATTATCATGGGGAAAGACGGCACGGCGGTGGGCAGGTGTAACGGCCGCATCTTCGCGGTCGGTCCGCTGCTAGTGGGCGAGCTGTTCGAATGCACGGCCGTGCCTGAGCTGCGCGAAATTGCCCTGCGCGTTGCCGAGCATGTGGCGGATCTGGCAACGGTCATCTAATGGTTATGATGGCAAACGTCTGTGTGCCAAATGACAAGAGGTCAAAGAGGTTGCGTTGATTCTATACGCAAGGGAGAGCGCTTGAAATGCCAGTAGAGTTACGGCATCTGCGTTATGCGATCGCCGCCGACATGCTTTTCATCTCCGTCCCGGCCTTTCTCGTCGGCTAAGCTGTCGGCCAGCAGGCCCAAGGCACGGTTGATGACCGCAGAATGCCTATGTCCGGTGTTGGAAGTATTCCAGCCGTTCGACATATGGCGTGAATGCGCCAAAATCGGTCATCTATATTTGCAATTACGAAGGACCGGAACTGAGCCGAACCGGACCGACAGATGAGGGGTTCGGCTGACAGAGTGATCAGGCGCGCCCTGCGACACCGACAGCGTCGATGCGTGGCATTGACCATTTGATTACAAACAACATGCGAAACCCGCCAGAACCCTGCGACACTGGCCGCCATTGAATTACAATCGTTCCAGACCTACCTTCCGCTCATGAGGGCAAAACGCTCCCCGGTGCGCACGCTTATCGCCAGCCTTGTTTTGGCGATTCTGGTGCTTGCGGCACAGCCCGCAGCTTTTGCCGCGCCCTCCCATTCCATGACAATGCAGATGTCGGGCTGCGCCTCCCACGAAGCCAATGGGTGCGATCATTCCATACCCAAGCAGGGCCAAAGCACGCCCTGCAAAGATATGGGGAACTGCCTTGGGATGACGAGCTGCGTGTCGCTTGCGGCGTTCACGTTGACAGCTGTTTCGGCGCTACCACTTACGTTGACGGCTTCGCAGTCCTGGCATCTTAACAGCACCGGACCCGGTATCACCCACCAACCCGATAATCCTCCTCCTATCGCTTGACGGACTGAACGCGCCGGTCTTGCGCATCCCTGCGCAATGACCCGCGACCTATTCAATCAGTCACGTCACATATGCGCCCCATGCATCCTTGAGATGCCGGGCAGGAGGAAGAGTCATGACTACGAATCTGAATAACACCGTCTTCGGCGCGTTCATCGTTGCCGCGGCATTGCTCGCATCCGTTGGTTCCGCCAACGCCGGCGGACAAACACATAGAATGCCGGCCGACTACGGCCAGACCACGCCGATCTACGAGTTCAAGGTCGCGGGCGTGCCCGCCGCGGATGCTCCGTTCACGGTTCAGCTTGTGAACGAAGCGACCGGCCAGCTCGTCGCAAACGCCCACGTCACGATGCAGCACTCAGTGTGGCTGGGCATGAAGGCCGCTCCGCAAGTCCAGCGCGTTCAAGTTGCGCTGGAGCCGGACGGACGCGGCAACTACGTCTGCGCCAGCGGGCATATGCTCAATGGCGAGACGATCGTGCTGCGCGCCCATGTGCCGGGAGAGTCGTCGGCGACTTGGCTGTCAGTCGCGGCCAACAACTAGGCCAATCGTTGCCGGGGCCGGCTGAATCGCCGGTTCCGGCAACCCTTTTGCCCGGAGATGCATATGCGCAATTCTCTCATCGCCACGGCCGCGGGGATCATCGTGGTCGCCGCCGCGGTCCTTGCCGTCACGAGCGGAACGGTGTTCCGCCCGGCTATCGTCGCCGCGGCCCACGCGGATGCCGGTCCTGCAACGGGCCTGAAGAAGATTCTCTATTACCGCAACGCCATGGACCCCGCCGACACTTCGCCGGTGCCCAAGAAGGATTCGATGGGGATGGACTATGTCCCCGTGTACGGCGATGAAGCCCCCGCCGCGCCCGGCACATTTCGCCTGACCACGGAAAAAGTTCAACGCGCCGGCGTTCGCACCGAAATCGTCCGGCGGATGGCGCTGACCGACCCGGTGCGCGCAACGGGCACGGTTGCCGCCGACGAAAGCAAGCAGGCCGTCTTGACCGCCCGATTCGACGGCTTCGTCGAGAAGCTGTTCGTCTCCACGACGGGATCGCGGGTCCGCGCCGGGCAGCCGCTGATGCGGGTCTGGATTCAGAGCCCGGAAGTCCTGGTCAAAGAGGCGGATTTCGTCGGCTCGCTGCAATCGAACGCGCCGCAACACGCGGAGCTGGCCGCTTCGCTGTTGCGCCAATATGGCGTTCCCCCATCGTTGATCGCAGAGATGCGCCGCACCCAGCAACCGACCCGGACCATCACCATCGTTGCGCCCCAGGGTGGGACGGTTATGGAGAAGCCGGTCGTCGAGGGCATGCACTTCGCGGCAGGCGACGCGCTGTTCAAGACGACCGATCTGTCGAGCGTGTGGGTCCTGGCGCAGGTTTCCGAGCGCGATCTCGCGGGTTTGCGGCCGGGGCAGACGGCCAAGGTCAGCTTCCGCGACGATCCGGGTGTTTCTTTCGACGGGACGGTTTCCTTCATCTATCCGGAAATCAGCGCCGATACGCGCACGGCGCAGGTCCGCATCGTTGTTGCAAATCCAGCGGGCCTTCTCCGCGTCGGCCAATATGCAGACGTGTCGATCGACCCGCCGGTAACCAGCGGACCGGTCATTGCCATTCCGGACTCGGCCGTCATCGACGACGGGTCGCGGCAAATCGCGTTTGTGGCCCTGCCGGGCGGCGCATTCCAGCCGCGCACGCTCAAGCTTGGCGCGCGCGCTGGGGGCTATGACGAGGTGGTCTCCGGCCTTTCGGAAGGCGAGCGCATCGTTACCTAGGGAAACTTCCTGATCGACGCCGAAAGCAATCTGCAGACCGCGCTTCAGAACTTCCCGCAGGCGGGTAAAGCGCAATGATCGCGCGCATCATCCGCTGGTCGGCGAACAACCTCATGCTGGTCATGGTGGGAACGGTCTTCGCTGTTCTCGCTGGCATTTACGCCGTCAGCCAGATTCCATTGGACGCTATCCCCGACCTCTCCGATACTCAGGTGATCGTCTACACGGAATATCCCGGCCAGGCGCCGCAGGTGGTCGAGGACCAGGTCACCTTTCCGCTGACTTCGGCATTACTCAGTGTTCCCCACGCGCACGCTGTGCGGGGTGTGTCACTGTTCGGCGTATCGTTCGTTTATGTGATCTTCGACGACGGAACCGACGTCTATTGGGCGCGCTCGCGCGTGCTGGAATATCTGAGCGCGGCCGCGCAGCGGTTGCCGCAGGGCGTCACACCCAGCCTGGGACCGGACGCCACCGGCGTCGGTTGGGTCTATGAGTACGCGCTGACCGGCGACAAGCAGGACTTGGCGCAGCTTCGCTCGCTGCAGGACTGGCATTTGCGCTATGCGCTGTCCAAGACCGAGGGCGTGGCCGAAGTCGCCAGCGTGGGCGGCTATGTGAAGCAGTATTCGGTGGTCGTCGATCCCAACCGGATGCGCGGTTACGGCATCACGCTCGGCGCCATCCGCGACGCGGTGGCTGCCGCGAACATGGACGTGGGCGGACGCACCGTCGAACTGTCCGAAACCGAGTTCATGATCCGCGGACGCGGCTATTTCAGGAATACCGACGACCTGAAGAACGTCGTCCTCAAGGCAAAGGACGGTACGCCGGTCTTCCTGCGCGACATCGCCAATGTGGAAATCGTGCCGGACGAACGGCGCGGTATCGCCGAGCTGAACGGCGAAGGAGAGGTCGCCAGCGGCATCGTCATTCAGCGCTACGGGGCGAACGCGCTCAACGTCATCCGCGCCGTCAAGCAACGCATCGCCGAAATCGCCACCAGCCTTCCCGAAACGGTCAAGCTGATCCCGGTTTACGACCGCTCGCTGTTGATCGAACGCGCCATCAACACGCTCAAGAGCACGCTGTTTGAGGAAAGCCTGATTATCGCCTTCGTTTGTTTCATCTTTCTGCTGCACGTCCGCAGCGCGCTGGTTGCGATTCTGACGCTGCCAGTCGGGATTCTGATTGCCTTCATCGCCATGCAGTCATTGGGCATTGGCTCGAACATCATGAGCCTGGGCGGCATCGCCATTGCGCTTGGCGCCATGGTCGACGCGGCGATCGTGATGATCGAGAACGCCCACAAGCGGCTGGAGCGGGCCGGGCCCGGCGCCAACAGAAAGGATGTGCTGATCGCCGCCGCGCTCGAAGTCGGACCGGCGCTGTTCTTCAGTCTACTGATCATTACGGTCTCCTTCATCCCGATCTTCACGCTGCAGGAACAGGAAGGCCGGCTGTTCCGGCCGCTCGCTTTCACCAAGACCTTTGCCATGGGAGCGGCGGCGATCCTGTCGATCACGCTGGTGCCCGCGCTGATGGGCTTGTTTGTCCGGGGCAAGATCGCGCCCGAGAACAGGAACCCGATCAACCGCTTCCTGCATGCCACCTATCGCCCGGTGATCGCCGCCGTATTGCGCAGACCCTGGCTGACGCTGGGCGGCGCGGCGGTTGTCCTTGCGCTGACGGTGTATCCGGTATCGCGCATCGGCACCGAGTTCATGCCAACGCTGAACGAGGGCACGCTGCTCTTCATGCCGACGACTCTGCCGGGGCTTTCGGTCACCAAGGCGGAGCAGCTGCTTCAGACCCAGGATCGCATCATCAAGAGCTTTCCGGAGGTCGAAACCGTCTGGGGCAAGTCCGGGCGCGCGGAAACCGCGACCGATCCCGCGCCGCTGGAAATGTTCGAGACGGTCATCAACCTCAAGCCGCAGGACCAATGGCCCGCGGGCATGACCACCGACAAGCTGATAGCGCAAATGGATTCGGCGCTGCAGTTCCCCGGCATCAGCAACGCCTGGACCATGCCGATCAAGGGGCGCACCGACATGCTGTCCACCGGCATCCGTACGCCCGTCGGCGTGAAGATCTACGGCAAGGATTTGAACGAAATCGAGCGTCTATCGCGCGAAGTCGAGGCCGCCGTGCGCGCCGTGCCCGGAACGACCAGCGCCTATGCCGAACGGGTGAACGGCGGCTACTACCTGGAGATCACGCCCGACCGGGCGCAGATCGCGCGCTACGGACTTTCGATCAACGACGTGCTGGACACCGTAGCAACCGCGGTCGGCGCCAAGGCGCTGACGACGACCGTCGAAGGGCGCGAGCGCTACGATGTCGTGCTGCGCTATCCGCGCGACGTGCGCAGCGATCCGGAGGCCATCGCCGCCGATACGCTGGTTTCGCTACCCGGCGGCGGCGCGGTCCCGCTGGGCGAAGTCGCCAGGATCGAGCGCACGCGCGGCCCCGCCATGGTGCGCACCGAGGACGGCCAGCTCGTGAATTACGTCTATGTCGATTTCCATGGCCGCGATCTGGGCGGCTATGTCGAAGACGCGAAGCGCGCGGTGGCGCGGCGCGTGACGTTTCCGCCGGGTTATTACGCGACCTGGAGCGGCCAGTTCGAATATCTCGAACGCGCCCAGCAAAGGCTGCGCATCGTCGTTCCGGCGACGCTGTCGATCATCATGCTGCTGCTTTATTTGAACTTCCGGCGCGTGTCGGACACGCTGATCGTGATGCTGTCGCTGCCCTTCGCGCTGGTGGGCGGGCTGTGGCTGATGAACCTGATGGGGTTCAACATGAACGTCGCCTCCGTCGTCGGCTTCATCGCGCTGGCCGGCGTTTCGGCGGAGACCGGTGTCGTCATGCTGATCTATCTCAACAACGCGCTGAAAGAGACGATGGCTCGGGCCGAGGGCGAGGGGCGCGGCTTCACGCACGCCGACCTCAAGGCCGCGATCATGTCCGGCGCGGCCGATCGCGTCCGACCCTTGATGATGACTGTGGCCGCGATCATGGGCGGGCTTCTTCCGATCCTATGGTCCAGCGGAACAGGTTCGGAAATCATGCAGCGGATTGCCGTACCGATGATCGGCGGCATGGTCTCGGCGACCGCGCTAACCCTCGTCGTGATCCCGGTTCTCTTCTATTTCGTGCGGGGGCGGCGATGTTAGATGTCCGCCTATGTGACGGATCGTACTGAAGCTGAAAGGCCGCTTTCGGATCAGCTCTGCCCTTAGAGTCAACTGGCCGACACCGTCTAGAATTGGCGCTTTCGCGACCTTCTCTCAACGGCGAGTTTGGGGCGGCCATTTCCTGCCGTTGCAGCCGAATGTCGATGGCACCCAAAGTGTGGCTCGTTTTCGAGATAGCAGTATCCCGGGGCCTTCCCCCCGGGGCCGAGCCCGAACAGCCTCGGCCTGCACTATGCGAGCGGGAGCTACGAAGCGTCCGATAGCGCTCTGTCGAGCGGCTTGTTCCCAAAGCATTAGTGCAGGTTTTGCCGGTGCGTTGTGAGCTAAACATCGTATGATTTCGTAGTAATCGCGCGTGGTCTTGCGTAGCAACGGCTACAACATCGAACTGAATATCGTACGATTTCGTAGTAGTTGCGCGTCGCCCTGAGTAGTCCTGGATAGCAACGACTAAGATATCGTGGAATGGGCTGGGGGACTAGGATTCGAACCTAGACTGGCGGAGTCAGAGTCCGCTGTCCTACCGTTAGACGATCCCCCAACGGGCGCTTCGTTTAGCCCACTATCGCAGCCGCTTTCAAGGAGATTGCGCCGAAAGGCCGTCTGCGCCTCTCTTGGCCGTCCGCGCCACGCTCGGTCGTCCGCGCCGCGCCCGGCCGCGCCACGCTCGGCCGCAGGCAGGATCGTCCTTTTCGCGTCCGGCACCGGGCCTGCCGTCTCCCAGGGCGGAGTTTGGCCCGCTTTATCCCATTTTGTCCCACTTTATCGCACCCGTCTTTGGGCCCGCAAGGCGACCCGTGCTCCCAATAATGTTAGCGTGCGGCGCGTATTCCCTAGGACGGCGCCCTTGCCACAACCGCGGCGACAACAGAACAACCGACGCTCCGGTCGCCGCGCCGGGCGCCGGTTGCTGCTGGCCGCCATCGATCTGGGCACCAACAATTGCCGATTGCTGATCGCCACGCCCGAATCCGGCGGCGGCCTGCGGATCGTGGATTCCTTTTCGCGCATCGTGCGGCTGGGCGAGGGGGTGGCGCAGACCGGCATGCTGGGCGAGGCCGCGATGGAGCGCACGCTTGCGGCGCTGAAGATCTGCGCCCAGCACATCGCCCATCATGGCGTGCGCCACGTCCGCGCCATCGCCACCGAAGCGTGTCGGCAGGCCGCCAACGCGCAGGTCCTGATTGAGCGCGCGGCGAAGGAAACCGGCATCCGGCTCACCATCGTCACGGCGGCGGAAGAGGCGCGGCTGGCGGCCATCGGCTGCGCGCCGCTGATCGGCGAGGCCTATGACGGCGCGCTCGCCTTCGACATCGGCGGCGGCTCGACGGAGGCGATCTGGCTGGAGCGCAAAGCCGGCGAAGTCTCGCTGGTGCATTTCGCCTCGATCCCGCTTGGCGTCATGTCGCTGTCCGAGGCCAATGGAGACGGCTCGTTCGCTGCCATGCGCGAGGCGATGCTCGCCCGCTTCGGCGCGGTGCGCCGCGAGATGGACGAGAAAGCGCCGTTCGACGTCGCGCGCCATCATCTGCTGGGCACCTCCGGCACGGTGACGACGCTGGCCGGCATCGCTTTGGGGCTGCCGCGCTATGTGCGCGCGCGGGTAGACGGCACCTGGCACGATTGCGCCGACATTCTTAAGGTGGTGGAGATGCTGACGGCGCTCGACCGCAAGGCGCGCGCGAAGCTGGGCTGCGTCGGCGAGGAGCGCGCCGATCTGATCGTTCCGGGCTGTGCGATCTTCAGCGCCATCTACGCCTTGTGGCCGTGCGCCAAGTTGCGCGTCGCCGACCGCGGCCTGCGCGAAGGTATCCTGCGCGAGCTGATGGCGGAGCTAAAGCGATGAGCGGCAACGATTTCGGTTCGGGGCGCGGCGAGCGGCGCGTGCGCGTGAGCAGCGAGGGCGGGCGCACCGTGTCGTCGAAGCGCTGGCTGGAGCGCCAGCTCAACGATCCTTATGTCGCCGCGGCGAAGGCGAAAGGCTATCGCTCGCGCGCGGCCTTCAAGCTCAAGGAATTGGACTCCAAGTTCCATCTCTTGAAGCGCGGCGCGCACGTGCTCGATCTCGGCGCGGCGCCCGGCGGCTGGAGCCAGATAGCGGCCGAGCGCGTGGGCGAGGCGGGCAAGGTGCTTGCCGCCGACATTCTGGAAATGGAGCCGATCGCCGGCGTGGACTTCCTGCAATGCGATCTGCTCGATGCCGAAGTGCCGGCCGCGCTGAAGCGCGCGCTGGGCGGCGGGGCGGACCTGGTCCTCTCCGACATGGCCGCGCCGACCACCGGCCATCGCGAAACCGATCACATCCGCACCCTGGCGCTGTTCGAAGCGGCGCTCGATCTCGCCGAAGAGGTGTTGAAGCCCGGTGGCGCGTTCGTCGGAAAAGTCTTCCGCGGCGGCGCAACCAACGACCTGCTGGCGCGCGTGAAAAGGCGTTTCGCCGACGTCAAGCACGTCAAGCCGCCCGCCTCGCGGCAGGAGTCGGTGGAGCTTTATCTCGTGGCGACGGGATTCAAGAAGGCATAGAATCCAAGACCTATTCTGCGATGGGGAAAATAGTGAAACAGAGTCTCTTGGCGCTCGCGGTCGTGGTGATTTTTGCCTCACCAGCCGCGGGACAGAACGCGGATGCGCGGCTGCGTGCGATCTATACCAGCGAATGGCAATGGCGCGAGGCGCAGTTCGCCGACGACGAGGACGGCGTCAAACCCGTCGTCGATCATCTGCCCAAAGTCGATGCGGCGACGCAGGCCATGCGGTTGGCTTACTGGCGCGCGGTGATGAAGAAGCTCGACGCTATTCCCGCCGCGCAGCTTTCGCCCAGAGAGCGGGTGAATTACGACGTTTATCGCCCGCAGATTGCGAACTTGATCGCCAGCCAGCAATTCCGCGACTACGAAATGCCGGCCAATTCCGATTCCAGCTTCTGGACGGATATCGGCTACACCGCGCGCCGCCCGTACCGCACGCTCGAGGATTACGAGAACTGGATCGCGCAGATGCGCGACATCCCGCGTTATTTCCGCGAACAGATCGCCGAAATGCGCGCCGGCGAGAAGCGCGGCTTCACGCCGCCGCGCGTGACGCTCGAAGGACGCGATGCCTCGATCGCGGCTGTGACCAAGACCACGCCGCAAGCCTCGCTGTTCTACACGCCGTTCAAGGAGATGCTGTCGACAATTCCAGCGGCCGAGCAGGCGGCCCTGCGCGGCGAAGCGCTGAAGGTCATTCGCGAACAAGTGCAGCCGGCCTACGCGGAGCTATTGAAATTCTGGGACGGCGAATATGTGCCGCACGCCCGCATCACGCTGGCGGCCCAAGCCTTGCCGAACGGCAACGCTTATTATCGCCAGCAGATTCTGGAATACACCACGCTCGACATGCCGCCCGAGGCGATCCACAAGCTCGGGCTTGCCGAAGTCGCCAAGCTGCACGGCGAAATGCTCGCGGTGATGAAAGAAACAGGCTTCAAGGGCGACTTCCCCGCCTTCCTACAATTCCTGCGCAGCGATCCGCGTTTCTATGCCAAGACGCCGCAGGAATTGCTCGACGACGCGGCGTGGATCGCCAAGGAGTTCGACGGCAAGGCCTCGCAATATTTCGGTCTGCTGCCGCGGGCGCGTTTCGCCATTACGCCGGTGCCCGACGATCTGGCGCCGTTCTACACCTCGGGGCGCGGCGGGCCGGGCGTGTTCCTGCTCAACACCTACGATCTACCGCATCGCCCGCTCTACGCTCTGACCGCGCTGACGCTCCACGAATCTGCGCCCGGTCACGCCTTCCAGATGCCGCTGGCGATGGAAGACAAGACGCTGCCGGATTTTCGCCGCTACACTTATATATCCGCCTATGGCGAGGGCTGGGCGCTGTATTGCGAATGGCTGGGCCAGGAAATGGGCATGTATCGCACGCCCTATGACCGCTTCGGCATGCTGAGCTATCAAATCTGGCGCGCCGCGCGATTGGTGGTCGACACCGGCATCCATGCTCAAGGCTGGACGCGCGCCCAGGCGACCCAATACATGCACGACAACACGGCGCTGCCCGATCACGAGATCCAAACGGAAGTAGACCGCTATATCGCCTGGCCCGGCCAGGCGCTCTCATATTACCTGGGCGAGATCGCGATCCGCGACGCGCGTGCCAAGGCGGAGAAGGCGCTGGGGCCGAAGTTCGGCATCCGCGCCTTCCACGACAGTGTGCTGCAGTTGGGCTCCGTGCCGTTGCCGGTGCTGACCAAGCGCATCGACGCCTTCATCGCCAGCGGCGGCAAAGGACCTTATCCGGACTTGGAGTAGGGCCGTCCTTATTTCTTCGCCGTCAGGCCCTCGCTCAGGAACGCGGCCCGGCCGTCCACGCGGTCGAGCAGCGCTCCCGCCCGCGCCAGCCCGTCGTCGTCCGTTATTCGGCCAGGAGCCGTTTGGGTTTGTCGTTGTCGAACCGGCCCGCAATCCCGTCCATGCAGGCATTCAGCCAAAAGCGCATCCGCCGCAGCTTGTGGTCCTCGAAAATAAGAATGCCGAGAAACTTCATCAGGAGCGCTGAAACCGCATAGAGCGGGCCGATGCCCGGGTGTTTTTGCGTTCTCAGCCAAGTGCGGTTTCGAAACAGGAAATAGGTCAGCCACAGTTTGTCATAGGGAACGCAGGTGACCAACTTTCCGTTTTCGAATCTGATCCTGGCGCTCACGCTGCCCGCGTTCTTGTGAAGTATGGCGCTGCCCGGTACCAGCAAGATCCGTCCCACCGTCCGGATTCGATGGCAATACTCGTTGTCGTCGAAATGGATGAAGAATTCTTTCTTCGGCAGACCGATCGCTTCGACCACGTTGCGCCGGATGTCGAGGCCGACGAAGGTGCAGAAATCGATGTCCACGGACGGTTGTTCCGCGTCCGCCGGCGTCATTCTGTCGATCAGACTTCCCCCCAGCATGGCGTTGAATCTGCCGCGATGAAGCAAATCGATCGAGCCGTCGGGCCTGACGACGAGCGACGCGACGGCGCAGACGTCTTCGGAATAATGCGCCGCGAGACGTTCCAGGGCGTCGGGTTTCGGCTCCGCATCGTCGTCCATGATCCAGATCCAGTCGTGCCCGTCCGCATAGGCCGCCTTGATGCCCTCGTGAAAGCCGCCGGCGCCGCCCATATTGACGTCCAGGCGGATGTAGGTCAGTTCGGCGCGGCCCATATACCCGCCGGCTTGCAGGAACCGATCGGTGCCGTCGTTGCTGGCGTTGTCCACGACGTAAATGCGGTCGAGCGGTTTGCTCTGGCGCAACAGCGCATCGAGGCACTCCGCAAGCAGGACTTTGCGGTTATAGGTAACGACGACGGCGGCTGTCGTGGTCATGCGTCCTCCAGGAGCCTTTCGACGGCGGTGAGCGCGGCGCCCACGACCTGATCCATATTGTAATAGCGATACTGCGCCAATCTACCCACGAACGTGACGTTCTTCGTTTCGGCCGCGAGCGCTTCGTAGCGCTTGTAGAGGGCTTCGTTTTCCTTGCGCGGAATCGGATAATAGGGATCGCCGCTCGCGCGCGGATATTCCCGGACGATGGATGTGCCGGAATGCTGTTGTCCGGTGAGGTGCCTGAACTCCGTGATGCGCGTGAAGTCGTAATCGTTGGGGAAGTTGATCGTGCCGGTTTCCTGGAATTGCCCGACGTTCGCCAGATGCTCGTGCTCGAAATGCAGGCTGCGATAGGGCAGCGCGCCGAAGCGACAATCGAAGAACGCATCGATCGGGCCGGTGTAGACGATGTGTCCGTAATTTTCGCGGGCCTTCAGGTCGGCGAAATCCACGCTCGGCCGAACCTCTATCAGCGGGTTGGAAAGCATTCGTTCGAACAGCGCCGAGAAACCTTTCGCGGGCATGAATTGAAACGCGTCGGCGAAATACCGGTCGTCGTCGTTCGTACGGGTGGGAATTCGCGCGGCGACGCCGGCGGAAAGCTCCGACAGGTCGAGCCCCCACTGCTTGCGGGTATAAGCCCTGAAGATTTTTTCGCACAGATCGGGGCCGACGCTGTTCAGCACGACGTCCTCGCTGGTGAGAATCTTCTCTTTCGGCAGCCTCACTTTGTCCAGATACGGCCCGACCTCTTCCTCCGACAGGTTCAGGCCGTAGAGCCGGTTGATCGTCGTTCGGTTGACGGGCAGGGGATAGAGCTTCCCGCCGATCTGGACGCGAACCCGATGCTCGTAGAACCGCCAAGCGGTGAACCGCGAGAGGTATTCGAAGATGCGTTTGGAGTTGGTGTGAAAGATATGCGGGCCGTAGGGATGAACGAGAACCCCGTGGCCGTCGAGCCGGTCGGTGGCGTTGCCGCCGATATGATCGCGCTTGTCGATCAGCAGCACCGTCTTGCCGGCGTCGGCCAGCCGCTCCGCGCACACGGACCCGGCAAAGCCCGCCCCTACGATCAGGAAATCGTACTTCATCGGCCCCGCCGAAACGATGCGAAGGCGGTTTTATGCATCAATGCGGTCGGCGAAGCAATTTTCCGCGGCGGCCCTCGCCGTCCGCGCCACGAGAAAACCTCGGCGCGCGGCGAAGCGGGCGTCGAATAAATATGCTGTCCCTGAAATAGTCTCTTACGGCGTCGGCGGAGCGCTCGGCGGCGTCGCCGGTTGCACGCCCTGAGCCTGCTGGAGCTGCTGCTGGTTGAGGCTGTCCGTCGCCGCTTTCTCCGCCGGCGTCGAGTCCTGCGGTCCGCTTTGGCCGTGGTAGATGCGGTGGTGGTAGTGTTGCTTGACCCGTGCGGCCGACGGCGCGGTGGCCGGCGTCTGCCCGCCCGTCGCGTTCGTGTCTGGCGTCTGGTCGGTCGTTTGTGCGGCGGGCGGCGAGGCGGCATCGGTTTGCGCCTGCGCGCCGAACGACACGGCGCCGGCGACCGCCAGCCCCGCGATGCCGGAAAGCAGGATGGTTCTCATATTCATGGCGTTTCTCCTTATGATCTCGTGCGGTCGGTAGCACGAATGGGCGGCCGGCGAAGCCATCGGGAATTACCTACGCATCGACGCGGCCGGACCGAAAACCCGCCCACGGCCTCCCGAACCCTCGGTTTGGGAACACTGTTCGGGGTTCCTCTCAGAATCCGTCCGCACATCGGCTCCGTCGACGGTCTCGAAATGGGACGTCTGAGTAGTTTCCGAACCTTCCTCTGCGGGAGCGCACCTCGATATCGTCGCGCGACTGCGAGGAACTCCGTGGCGAGAAGAAGTCGATTGATCTGGGCCGACAAGGTCGCTGTGTTGACGGTGCTCTTCATCGCCGGCGTGGCGTTCCTTTGCTGGGTTATCGGCATCGTCGGATTGGACGGGCGCCCGCATGCAAGGTTCGACAGCGCGATGCTCGACTGGGCGGTCGAAGCGGAGCTGATGCTGGCGCCGCCGATTTGGCTGTTCCTGCGCGGCATGGACTTCGGCGCGAGAGCGCTGGGTCGGTGGCTGCGGTCGAGCCTGCGCCGTGCCGGTTCCGGCGGATTGCAGCTTCGTTCCTAACCGGGCGAACGGCGCTTCGGCGTCTCGCCTCGATCCGAAACCGCGTCGATGAAGCGCTGATCGGCGCGCGCCTTGGCGCCGGCGGCAACCGCCTTGGATTGGCGGCGCGCCTCGGCGCGAAAAGCGGGCGCGCGCATGTCGGGCACCCAAATCTGGATCGGACGCAGGCCCAGCTTGCGCGGCCGCGCGCGATGGGCGCGCACCTTCAGACGCGAGGACTTGGGATTGACTGCCGCAATCATGGCGGCCTCCTCGATTGGTTACATGTAACTTAGCATGACGGTTGAACAGAGGTGCATCGAGCCGACCTGTCACCCGAAGGGCCCTGCGCAAAGAGTGACGGGGCAGTCCGCTGTATCGTCTCTATCCCGTTATGCGCTTCTCAACTTCCCTCTGGTTTTGCAAGTAGGTCATTCAGTAAACTCGCCATCAGGCGCCAATTCTCAGATGCTGACGCCTTGATGAGCTGCATGATGCGCTTCTTGAATACAACAGGGCTCACTTTTAGGCGACCAGTCTTCTGGAAATCCGCAAATAAGCGTTTTCCATTACACTTCTCCTTCCAGGTTGCCTCCCATGCGATTTCCAGCGTCTTTTTCTCCGCGGCGCATTGATCAAGAAATTGCCTTGACCAGCTTTGTTCAGAGATGTCTGACATCGAAGCTCTTGATGCCGCAAATCGTCTGAATAGCACAGCTGAAATTTCTGCAAGCGGTTTACCCTCGATGTCCTCCAGTAGATATGAAGGAGGTATATATCCGAGTTTTGCGTAGACGTTGCGTGCCGCTAGTTCGTCCAATTGTGAATAAGCCAACGTCCGGAACTCATTACTAATCTCTCCAGAATTTTGGCCGGTAACCTTCGATATTTCGTCGCATTTGAGCAGCTCACTGATTGCAGTTATGTCTATCAAGTAGTTTTCAATGCAGTATCGCGACCACTGAAGAATTCTTACGGCCGTAGAATTCTCAAGGTTCGTTGGCGCGTTATCATGATCAAAAATCAAATAAATCGGATCTACCTTTTTTCCACGTTTCTCAATCGCTTGGATTTTCTTGACTGTTTTTTCAATTTCTCGTCTGCCCCCTAGATCAGCGATTTTGTAGCGGC
>Ga0181529_10004454_pt1 | contig 15152 bp, 9 predicted proteins | sample PEATcosm2014_Bin_36_FD_119763 | JGI IMG/M metagenome (GOLD analysis project Ga0181529, IMG submission 119763) | Peatland microbial communities from MTU Mesocosm Facility, Houghton, MI, USA - PEATcosm2014_Bin10_30_metaG | ecosystem: Environmental > Terrestrial > Soil > Wetlands > Peat | place...
GGCGGCGGGATGGTCCGGCGCGCGCGGCAACTCGATGGGCGCGGGCTTTACCGCCATTCGCGCGATCGCCACAGACGCCGCCTATGCCCAGGCGCCTATGAGAACGCTGCTGCTGGATGGAGCCGAGCCGGAGTTCACGTACCAGAAGTCATTGAATACTTTCGCCAAGCGCCACCACCTCCGGGTATGGAGACGTCCGGAGGAATGGCAGGGCCGCACGATCTGGGCCTCCGCCGCGACGCGCGACATCGGGGCCACTTTCTCGGTACGGCCGTTCGGCTTCACTCACCGGATCGAGGACCAGGTGGATCTCGAGCGCGACAAGGTGGTGAGCGACCTGGTCTTCACCGGTTGCGCGGCCTCGGTCTCCTACGTTCACCGGGCGTTGGATTACCGCTCCGGACCGGATTATCGCCGGGGAGTCAGCACGGATTCGCGGGTGGCCGTGGTGGAACTGAACGCGTGCCAGGCGCCGCGCCGCGCGCCGGTTGCGGAGACTGCCCCGCAGCGTCCGCGGGCCTTCACGCGGGGCGTGCGGCGGGTCCTGCTGACGGCGCGTAATCATTTTATTCGACAGAACATCTATTGGGAATCGGCTGACGCGGCGCGGATGGGTTGGATGGCCGTGCGGGCCTGGAGGCGGTCGGCCTTGGATGAGCGTCGCGCGCGCCTGGGCAGTGCCTTCGTGCCGCCGCTGGGCACGCCGGCCGAGCCCCTGTTTCTGAGCGAGCCTCCCTCCTTGGACAGCCCCGCGGAGATGCTTCCGGACATCCCGCTATTGGATACCGTCCCGAATTCCGCGTTGCCGGTCTCCGGTTCGTTCTGAACGGCGCGGCCGCCTGCCGCCGCCCGGAGCCGGCGCATTATACTGGCATTGACGGCGGAAATGACACACGTGCGCTACTACCGTGCATGCTGGGCAGGCTTGGCGATTCTCGGGTTGCTCTTCCCACGGGCAGCAACGGCGCTCGATCCACGCAAGCGATTCACGCAATATTCGCGAACCGTGTGGACCGAAGATCACGGCCTGCCGCAGGACACCATCCGCGCGATCGCCCAGACACCGGATGGATATCTTTGGCTGGGCACCGACGAAGGGCTGGCGCGCTTCGACGGGTACGATTTTACGGTTTTCAACAAAGCCAACGGCGATCTTCCGGCCAACTCCATAACCTCCCTGGCCGTTTCCGCCGATGGAAGCTTGTGGATCGCCACCTCCGCCGGGCTGGTCCGTTATCGGGACCAGCGGTTCCAGACCTATACCGTGAAAGAGGGTCTGCCGGATAACAACGTCTCGGCGCTGTTCGCGGATCATCCGGGGGATCTCTGGATCGTCGCGGGCGTGAATCTGAGCCGTTTCGCGGGTGGAAAGTTCACCAACTACGCGCCCGGCCCGGATCTGCCGGTGAGTTCCGTGCGCGCGATCTGCGAGGATCGCGACCACGCGCTGTGGGTGGCGGGCATGGGGGGAGTGGCCCACATGGAGGGCGGCCGGTTCGTGCCTACGATCGATGCCGCCACTCTGAGCGGCGACGTGCCTACCTCTCTGATGGGCGACAGGCACGGCAACCTGTGGATTGCCGGGAGCCTGGGCCTGATCGAGCGCCTGCCCGATGGGCGGCTGCGCCGGTTCGGCCAGCGCGACGGCCTCCCCAACCCTTATACGCGCGGCTTGTGGGAGGACCGCGACGGGAACATCTGGGTGGGCACGAACGACGGCCTGGCGCGCCTCCAGGGCAGCAGCCGCTTCGTGGCGCCCAACGGCGAGAGTGGCGGGGGCGAACTGGTGCGCAGCCTGTTCGAAGACCGGGAAGGTAATCTATGGGTCGGTTCCAATAACGGCCTCACAAGGTTGCGGGACGATGTCTTTTCCGTATATGGCACGCCCGAAGGGCTGCCCAGCGACCAGCCCAACTCCGTGCTCCAGGACCGCTCGGGACGCGTCTGGGTAGGGTTTCATGAAGGCGGACTGCTGTTGTTCTCGGGCGGCGCGTATCACCTCCTCACCACGCGCGACGGGCTGCCCAACGGGGACATTTTCTCCATTCGTGAAACGCCCAAAGGCGATCTCCTGATGGGCTCGCGCGACGGACTGGTGCGTATGCACGGTGCCCAGTTCAGCTCGTATATCCCCCGGGATCCTCTGTCCCGGCGGGTGGTCTACGACGGCCTCGAAGATGCCGCCGGGCGCGTCTGGATGGCCACCGCGGCCGGCCTCGGCGAGCTCCGGGGAGGGGCCTACCAGATGGTGATTCCCGAGGGAACGCTGTGGGCCAACACCGTCGTAACGCTCTCGGAGGCGCACGATGGCTCGCTGTGGGCGGGGACCTGGGGCGGGGGAGTGTGGCATATTCAGGACGGCGTTTCCAGGTTGTATTCCACCTCCGACGGTCTTCCCAGCAACCAGATCCGGGCGCTCGAAGAGGACCGCGATGGAACCTTGTGGATCGGCACGTTCGGCGGTGGACTGGCGGCTCTGCGGCAAGGCAAGTTCCTGCGCTTCACGGAAAAGGACGGGCTGCTGAGCGACAACATCGCGAGCCTGACTGAAGATGGAGACTCGCTCTGGCTGGGCACCTCGCGGGGTATCTGCCGGATCGAAAAACGGCAGCTCCTCGACTTTGCGGCCGGCAAGCGGAGCGCGTTGGAACCGATGAATTACGGTGTGGCGGATGGCCTGCGGAGCGCCCAGTGCTCGCCGGGCTACCCTATTGTGGGAGGCGCCCGCCGGACCGCCGACGGGCGCTTATGGTTCGTCACCGGCCGCGGGCTGGCGGTGTTCGATCCGCGTGTTCACCGGCTGTCCACGCTGCCGCCGGTGGTGCACCTGGCGGTCTCAACCGGCTCGGGGCGCGATCTCGACCACGCATCGCCGGCCCACCTGGAGCCGGATGACGACCGGGTTCAATTCCGCTATACCGGTATCCACCTGAGCGCCCCCGAGCGCGTGCAGTATTCCTACAAGCTGGATGGCCTGGACCGGGCGTGGGTGAAGGCGGGAACCCGCCGCCTGATCGACTACAACAGCCTGAAACATGGGTGGTACCGTTTCACGGTGAGAGCCGAGGTCCCCGGCGGACCGGCCAGCGGCCAGTCATATAGCTTTGAGGTGCTGCCATATTTCCACGAGACGGCCTGGTTCCGGGTGCTATGCGCGGCCGTCCTGCTGGCCATGGCGGGGGGGATATATAGCTTTCGCTTGAGGCAGATCCGCTCGCGTTTCGCCCTGGTATTGGAGGCGCGCGCGCGGCTGGCCCGGGAGATCCACGACACCCTGACCCAGGGATTCGTGGGGATCTCCGCGCAACTGGACGCCGTGGACATGTCCATGCCGGCGAGCGACACCCGCACGCGCATGTACCTGGAGATGGCTCAGCGCATGGCGCAACACAGCCTCACCGAGGCGCGTCGCTCGGTGAGCGACCTGCGGGCTTCGGTGCTGGAGGGGCAGGGCCTGGCGGCGGCGCTGGAAGCGGGCACGCGATTGTGGACGGCCGGTTCGGGAATCCAGGTGGACGTGCATGTCGAGGGACCCCAGCGCGAGCTGTCCCAGGATACCGAGCAGCACCTGCTGCGCATCGCCCAGGAAGCCGTCACCAATGCGATAAAGCACGCCGGAGCCAGCCGCATCTGGATCAAATTGACTATGGAAGCGCGAAGCCTATACCTGCGCGTCCTCGACAACGGACGCGGGTTTGAGCAGGAGGATGTCTTTTCCTCGCGAGGCGGGCATTTCGGTGTGATCGGAATGCGCGAGCGCGCCAAGCGCCTGGGCGGCGAATTCCGCCTGGCCAGCCGCCCCGGACAGGGAACGGAGATCGAAGTGACGGTGCCATTGCCATGAGCGAAGCGATCCGCATTCTGGTGGCCGAAGACCACCTGGTGGCGCGCGTGGGAGTGAGCACCATCGTCAACATGCAGCCGGATATGGTGGTGGTGGCGGAAGCCTCGGATGGGCAACAGGCCGTCGAGCTGTACCGCAAGCACCTGCCGGACGTGGCCCTGCTGGATATGCGTATGCCGGTGATGAACGGCGTGGAGGCGGCCACCGCCATACGCGCGCAATTCCCTCACGCCCGCATGATGGCCCTGAGTACCTACGGCGGCGACGAGGATATCCGCCGTGCGCTTGCGGCCGGCGTGCAATCCTATCTGACCAAGGACGTTCTGCACGACGAGCTGCTCAAGGCCATTCGCGCGGTGTATGCCGGGCAAACCTACCTGCCATCGGGCGTGGCGGCGGCGCTGGCGGCGCAGGTTCCGCGCCCGGACCTGAGCGCGCGGGAGGTCCAGGTGCTGGGATTGATCGTACGCGGGATGCCCAACAAGCAGATCGCCTACGCGCTGAGCATCGCCGAGCACACCGTCAAGAACCACGTCAAGAACATTTTGAGCAAGCTGGGCGTGCAGGACCGCACCCAGGCTGCGACCGTGGCCATCCAGCGGGGGATCATTCATCTCTAAGCCCGGCGCGACGGTTCCGGCGGCCCGAAAGGGCCACTCGTCCGGTTGTGCAATCGAATACTATAGAGGTATAAGTTGGAGCCAGGATTTCGCCCCGGCCCGAAGTGTGTAAACCACCATGTGGATCGTCCGATTAGCGCTACGGCGCCCCTATACATTTGTCGTGGTCGCGCTCCTCATTGCCATCATGGGCGGCGCGGCCATCGTCACGATGCCCGTGGACATCTTCCCGTACATCGATATGCCGGTAGTCAGCGTGGTGTGGAGCTACGGCGGGCTGCCGCCCGAAGAGATGGAAAAGCGCATGGTTACCGTCTTCGAGCGCAGCATCACCACCACGGTGAACGACATCGAGCATATCGAGTCGCAATCTTACAACGGTGTCTCAGTGGTCCGGGTCTATTTTCAGCCCAGTGCCAAGGTGGAGCTGGCCCTGGCGCAGGTCACCGCCAGCGCGCAAACCCTGCTGCGCATCTTTCCGCCCGGCACCACCCCGCCCAGTATCATCACGTACGACGCCTCGGAAGTTCCCATTCTGCAATTGGGGATGCAGAGCAAGACCCTCAGCGAGCAGCAGATCTTCGACCTGGGGAACAACTTCATCCGCACTCAGCTAGCCACGATCCAGGGCGCGGCGGTGCCGCTGCCCTACGGCGGCAAGTTCCGCGCTGTCATGGTGGACCTCATTCCCGATCAGCTTTTCGCCAAGGGCCTTTCGCCGGCTGATGTCTCGGCCGCGTTCGGCAGCCAGAACGTGATCCTGCCGGCCGGCACCGCCAAAATCGGCGACATAGACTACCAGGTCAGGCTAAACAGCAGCCCGCGCGTGTTGGACGATTTGAACAACATGCCGGTCAAGGTGGTCAATGGTGCCACGGTCTACATGCGGGACGTGGCGCAGGTGCGGGATGGGAGCAATATCCAGACCAGCATCGTCCGTGTCAACGGCACGCGCGGCGCGCTGCTGACCGTCATGCGCAACGGGAAAGCCTCCACGCTGGCGGTGGTTAACGACGTGAAGAAATTCCTGCCCAAGGTTCTGGCGGGACTACCTCCGGCGCTCGAAGTGCGGCAGTTGTTCGACCAATCGATTTTCGTCCGCGCGGCGGTGAACGGCGTGGTCCGGGAAGCCACTATGGCGGCCTTCCTGACGGGCCTGATGATCTTGCTCTTCCTGGGAAGCTGGCGCAGCACGGTGATCGTGTGTATCTCGATTCCGCTCTCGATCCTGACCTCGCTGATCGTCCTGAACCTTATGGGCGAGACGATCAACGTGATGACGCTGGGCGGCATGGCGCTGGCGGTAGGCATACTGGTGGACGACGCCACGGTGGCTATCGAAAACACGCACCGCAACCTGGCCCTCAAGAAGCCCTTGCTGCGGGCGGTGCTGGATGGCGCCCAGCAGATTGCGGCGCCGGCTTTGGTGGCCACGCTCTCCATCTGCATCGTGTTCGTGCCGGTGCTGCTGCTGACCGGAGCAGCCAAGTTTCTGTTCACTCCGATGGCCCTGGCCGTGGTGTTTGCCATGCTGGCGTCCTATTTCCTCTCCCGGACGCTGGTCTGCACCATGATGCACCACATGCTGGGATCGGAAGTGAAAATTTACGCCGCCGGCGAGCATGGCACCGGCGGGAGCGGCCCCATCTGGAAGGCGCACAATATTTTCAACCGCCAGTTCGAACGCATGCGCGGCTCCTACGCCTCGCTGCTGCACTGGGCGCTGGACCATCGCGGACTGGTGCTGACGCTGTTTTTCCTGTTCGTGGGGGGATCGCTGTGCCTGGTCACGTTCGTCGGCCAGGATTTCTTCCCGACGGTCGATTCCGGCCAGATGCGGCTGCACGCGCGCGCGCCCACGGGCACCCGCATCGAGAAGACCGAGATGCTGTTCGCCGATATCGAGAACGAGATCCGGCAGGTGATTCCGCCCGCTGAGATTGGCACCATCATCGACAACATCGGCATTCCCAACGGCAGCTCCAACCTGGCCTATGGCGACAACCCCACGCTGGGCGTCGGAGATGGGGACATCTTGATCTCGCTCGATCCCGAGAAACACGGCCCCACGGCTGTGTATACCGACCGCCTGCGCAGACGCCTTAAGGAGCGGTTCCCCGGCGTGGCGTTCTTCTTTGAGGCGGCCAACATCACCAATCAGATTTTGAACTTCGGGCTGCCGGCTCCCATCGACGTGCAGGTGGTGGGGCGCGATGCCGACGCGAACTATGAAATCGCCCGGCAGTTGCAGACTGAAATCGCCAAGGTGCCGGGCGCGGCCGATGTGCACATTCACCAGGTGGTCGACTATCCCGAAATCGATGTGGATGTGGACCGCGGCAAGGCCGCCCAGGTGGGTCTCACGCAGACCAATGTCAGCCAGAGCCTGCTGATTTCGCTGACCGGCAGCTCACAGGTGTCACCCACGCAGTGGCTGGACTACCGGACCGGCGTCAGCTACATGGTTACCGTCCAGACGCCGCAGTACCGGATGGACTCGATGTCCGCCCTGCTGCGCACGCCCGTCGACGTGATGTCCAGCGCAGTGAACACCAGCACTCCCAGTTCGCTGGCGGGCACTTCCAGCATCACCAATTCCAGCACGGGCGCCGCGCCCAACCAGGCCTCCGGCGCTTACGGCAATCCGGGCGCCGCTATCCAAGACCCGCAGGTGCTCGAAAACCTGGTGCGCACCCGGCGCGGCATAGCGCCCCTGATTATCAATCATTACAATGTGCAGCCGGTCTACGACGTGTATTGCAACATCGACCGTCGCGACCTGGGCGCCGTGGGGTCGGCGGTGGCGAAGATCGTTAAGAATATCGAGCCCAAGCTGGCCCGCGGCAGCAGCATCGATATGCGCGGCCAGGTGGCCACCATGCAGAGCTCTTTCTACCGGCTGGGCCTGGGGATCGTCTTCGCCATCGTGCTGGTGTACCTGATCATGGCGGTCAATTTCCAGTCGTGGCTGGATCCCTTCATCATTCTGATGGCGCTGCCCGGCGCATTGGCGGGGATCGTGTGGATGCTGTTCGTGACCCAGACCACCTTCAGCGTGCCCTCGCTGATGGGTTCGATCATGTGTATCGGCGTGGCCACGGCCAACAGCATCCTGGTGGTTGTGTTCGCCAACGATCAGCGTTTGGAGGGGATGGATGCGCGCTCGGCGGCGCTTTCGGCCGGGTATACGCGCATCCGGCCGGTGATGATGACCGCGCTGGCCATGATTATCGGCATGTTGCCGATGGCGCTGGGGATGGGCGAGGGCGGCGAGCAGAACGCGCCGCTCGGCAGGGCCGTGATCGGCGGCCTGGTGCTGGCGACCATCACCACGCTTTTCGTGGTCCCGCTGGTGTACAGCCTGCTGCGAAGCAAGCCGCCGGTGGATTGGGCGCGGAAGTTGGAGGAGGAAGAGCACGAGTACCTGCGGGATGAGATGCTGTTGCGCGAGGACCTGCAATGAACCAGATCAACACCACCGAAGAGCAGTTGCGTGCCGAGATCGAAGATCTCAAGCGCCAGTTGGAGCAGGAAAAAAAGACCGCCGCCGGTAACAAGCTCCAGACATCCGGCCCGTCCAGGGGCACGTTGCTGATCCTCGCGCTGGTCGTGATCGCGTTGATCGTGGCCGGATTTTTCAAGGGATATGGCCCCCGGCAACAACGCGAGGATATGCTGGCGGCCGAAGCCAAGACGACCGGCGAGAGCCTGCCCGTGGTGAACGTGGGGATCGTGAAGCGCGCCGATTCCACGGCCGGCCTGCTTCTGCCCGGGAACATCCAGGCCGTCACGGAAGCCCCCGTGATGGCGCGGGCCAGCGGCTATATCAAGAAGCGGAATGTGGATATGGGAGATCGCGTCCAGGCCGGACAGGTGCTGGCTGAAATCGACGCTCCCGAGCTCGATCAGCAGATTCGCCAGGCCCAGGCCGCCATCGAACAAGCCAATAGCTCGGAGCAGCAGGCCGAGGCGGCACTCCAGCAAGGCCGCGCCAACGCCAACCTGGCGCGTGTCACGGCCCAGCGGTGGGCCAACCTGGTCGCGAAAGGTGTGGTTTCCAAGCAGGAAAACGATACCTACCAGGCGCAGTCCGAGTCCCAGCAGGCCAACGTCCGGGCGCTCGAAAAGGCCGTGGCGGCGGCGCACAGCAACATCTCGGCCGTGGAAGCCAACCTGGCGCGCCTCGGCGATTTGAAGAGTTACCAGACCGTGCGGGCGCCTTTCGCGGGCGCCATTACGGTGCGCAACGTGGATGTGGGCGCACTGGTGAACGAAGGCAGCACGATGCTGTTCCGCATCGCCCAGACCGACCGGTTGCGCACGTACATCAACGTCCCGCAGGATGAAGCCAGTGCGGTGAAGGTGGGGCAAACCGCCACGCTCTTAATTCCCGACCTTCCGGGGCGTAAATTCGCCGGCGCGGTCAGCCACGTCGACAACGCGCTCGATCCCTCGACCCGCACGCTCCTGGTGGAGGTCCAGGTACCCAATTCCGCCGGCACCCTGATGCCCGGCATGTATACGCAGGTCGATTTTGCGCTGCCGAGACGGGACCCGCCCCTGCTGATTCCCGGCGATACCCTGGTGGTTCGGCCGGACGGGCCGCAGGTTGCCGTGGTGGCCGGCGACAACCGCGTGCATTTCGCGCACATCCAGTTGGGCCGCGATTTCGGCGACCACCTGGAGGTTCTCAGCGGCCTGGAGGCCGGCCAGCGATTGGTGGTGAACCCCGGCGACAGCATCCGCGAAGGTGTACGCGTGAGGCCGGCCGCGGAGGCGGCGGAAAAGGGGACCAAGTGAACCGCGTCACGGGCATGAGACCGGTCCTCAGTATTCTGCTCGCGTTTTTGCTGCTGGCGGGTCCCCTGGCGGCCGCCCCGCAGACGCCCGGCGGCGATACCGTTCCGCCAGCCGCCGCGCTGCCGCGCATGAGCCGCCCGGTGAGTTTCGATAACTCGCCCCGCGTTCATGAGCTGATCCGCGCCGGGAACCTCTATCTTTCGCTCCAGGATGCGCTGGCTCTGGCCATCGAGAACAACCTGGATATCGAGCTCGAGCGTTTCCTGCTGCCGCAGAGCGATTCCGAATTGCAGCGCGCCAAGGGCGGGGGCACGTTGCGCGGCCTGAACTTCACGCTGCTCGAGACGCCCGCGGGCGTGGGTGGTCCGCTCGGCCCGCTGGTCACCAACGCCGCCAATACCGGGGTGGCCACCAGCGGCACGTCGGTGGCCACCAACGCGCTGGAGCTGAACGGATTGGGCGAGGCGCAGACCAACCTTTCGATGCAGGGTACCGTCGCGCAATCCAACGGAACCCCGGTTCCGGTGATGGATCCGGCCGTCACCGCGCTGGTGAACTGGGCTCACACTTCCCAGCCGCAGACCAGCTACGGCGCATACGGCACCAATGCACTCATATCGAGTACGGCCAATATCAACGGCGGAATTCAGCAGGGCTTTTCGACCGGCGCCCAGGTGGGATTAAGCCTCGTCAACGGTTACCAGTCCTGGAACGCGACCGCGGTGCCTTACTCCTCCTACACGGGGTCCGCCCTGGGATTGAACGTGACCCAGCCGCTGCTGCGCGGTTTCGGCCCCAGCCTGAACCGACGCTTCATCCGGATCGCCGCCAACGAGCAGCGCATCACCAGCCTGCTGTTCCGGCAACAGCTCATCGCGACGTGCTTCGGTGTGATCCGGCTCTACACCGATTTCGTGGCGCTCTACGAAGACCGGAAAGTGAAGCAGGAAACCGTCATACTGGCCGACAAGCTGCTTTCCGACGTGGATGCCCAGGTACAGGAAGGCACGCTCGCGCCCGTGGAGAAAACGCGTGCCGGCGCCGAGGTCTTTTCCGCCCGCCAGGATCTCATTAACGCCGCCGGCCTGGTGGAAGAGCAGGAGGCCGTTCTGAAGAATGTGCTGACACGGCGCGGCAACGAGGATTCCGAAGTGCTCGCGGCGCACATCGTTCCCACCGATGCCCTTTCCATCCCCGACAAGGACGAGGTCCGCCCCATCCAGGACCTGATTGCGGAAGCCCTGGCGAACCGTCCGGATCTGGGCCAGGCGCAATTGCAGGTGGAGAATTCGAACATCGGATTGCAAGGTTCCCGCAACGCGACGCTTCCGGAAGTCGATCTGGTGGGCATCATGCAGAACAACGGCTTCCAAGGCAGCAGCAATCCGTTCTACGCCAACACCCAAGCCGCCTTGTATGGCGGATACGGCGGCGTGCTGGGCCAGGTGCTGGCGCGCGATTATCCCACCTACGGCGTCGGGCTACAGGTGACGCTGCCGATTCACAATCGCATCGCCGAGGCCGACCTGGCGCGCGACGAGCTGCAGGTAAAGCAATCCGAGATCCGCGTGCGCCAGTTGCAGAACCAGGCCCGCCTGGAAGTGGAGGACGCGCTCATCGCCATGCGCCGCGCGCGGGCCTCTTACCAGGCGGCCACGGAGGCGCGCAAGCTGCAGCAGGAATCGCTCGAAGCCGAGCAGTCCAAGTTCGAAGTGGGCGCTTCCACCACCTTCTTCGTCATTCAGTACGAGAATCTGCTGGCGCAGGCAAAATCTACCGAAGTGGCCGCCATGAGCTCGTACGTCAAGGCGCGAGCGGCCCTGGAGCGCGCCACCGGCACGATTCTCGAAACGCATCAAGTCTCGTTCGATGCCGCCGTGAAGGGAAGGATGCAATAGGCGCGCGGTTCAATTCGAATTGAACCAGTGCTTTTTCGCGAAGAACTTCTGCTGAATATCCGGCCAGAACTCGGACATCAGGTTCCCGATCACCCCGCCGGTGAGGCTCGTGGACAGGCGGCCGGCCATCACTTCGCCCCGCACGCTGGCCGAAGGGTAGTAGGCGTTTGAAGCCGCGATCCCCAGCACCATCCCGAATATCCCCGAAGCGTTGAAGGACGGCTTGCCGGAATCCATCGGCGCGATCGCCAGCCGGCTGACGGAATAGACCACCCGCGCCAGCACCCGATGCCCCGGCCCGCGGCGGTAATAGCGCGGGTCCTGATGGAGCGCGGAGGCCAGCAACCCGGCGCTGAAGAAGTTCTGGGTACCGAAATCGGCCAGGGCTGCGCCGACCCGCTTGCCATACGCCGGCCAACCCTCGCCGTATTTGGGAGTCTGGTTCCCCATTTGAGAGAATCCTGCGGCCAGCACCGCGCTGGCTACGTTAAACGGATCGACGTTCTCCTTCCACGCCAGGAGCCACTTCTGTTTCACGGTCAGGGGCGCAACGTGCACGTCCGGATCCCGGACCGTCTGGTAATCCGGGATGACTCCCAAAATACGCTGATCGTTGAATGGAGAGGACTCTATAGTGGCTTCTTCCGGGGCCTGGGCCTGCGCGCTGCCGCACACCAGCCCGCTCATCAGCGCCACGGCAGCCAACCTGATCCCGCCACTCCACCCGCACCCCATGCCTGCCCGCCCCCGCTCCGCTGAAAGGACGAGCACACGCTCTTCCCCGGTTACGATGTGACTCTAAAGGGCCATCGACCGTTGAAGTGCCGAGGCGGCTGCGCCGGGGCTTTGCAGTAGGATTGAGGTGAAATCCGCGGTGATCTGGGTACCCGAAAAAGGGCCGGCGATCGCGAAAATCAACTTCCGGATGTCCCGTTCGAACGCGCGGCGCTGGCCTGCTCCTTCCATCGTTGAACGTTCACGCCCATTACGAGGAGCCAGAGGCAAAGCGATAGTTCTGCGACGAAGCCGAGAACCTTCAGGTAAGTGGATAGACGGTTTTCGAGCGGTGACAGAAAGATCAGCCAGCCCACACCGGCAAACGCCATCAGCACGCCCAGACTTCGAGGCAGGAAGGTCGACCTGAAAATGAGGTAGCCGATCAGGAGGCAATAGGGCCCGAAAAATGCGGGGCTGCCGATTCTGTAGGGAGCGAGATGAAATAGGCCAAGGACCTCATTGGCGCATCCCACGAAACTGAAGAACGCCGCAAGCAAAGAGAGGTTCCTGTTCACCGGCTTAAACATGTAATAGAAGAGCAGCGTCATAGCGATGTACAACGCGTGCGCGATCAGGTTGACGGCGTCATATACAACAAGCCGGCCCCGGCCAACGAAGACCTCGGCGCCCACTGCCGTCAGAAAGTAAAGCAAATAAACGGCACCGGTAATCCTGGCCCTGGGACGCGGCCACGCCTCTGCAATCCGTTCCGTCATTTCATGGCCTCCAGGAGGGGCCACCAAGTTCCAATGTGAACCGAGCCTAACCCTCGCATCCCGCCGCGATCTCCTCGAGCACGCGACCGGCCTCCGCGGCAGGGTCGGCGGCGCGGGTGATCTGGCGCCCCATCACGATATAGTTGGCCCCGCTGCGCACTGCCTCGGCCGGCGTGGCCACGCGCTTCTGGTCGCCTACAGCGCTACCGGCGGAGCGCACTCCGGGCGTCACGATAATCCCGTCCTGGAAGGCGGCCTGGCGTATCTTGGCGGCTTCGAGCGGCGAAGCGATCACGCCATCCACGCCCGCGAGTTTCGCCTTCGTAGCGAAGAAATGCACCAGCTCGGTGACGTCGCAGGAATAGCCCAGATCGCGCAGGTCCCCGCGGTCGAAGCTGGTCAGCACGGTGACGGCGAGCACCTTCAGCGCCGAGCCGGCCCGGCCTTCCACCGCCGCCCGCATCACCGCGGTCGAAGCGTGCACGGTGAGGAAGCGAACGCCCGAAGGCGCCACCTGCGCCACCGCCCGTTTGACGGTCTCGGGAATATCGTAAAACTTTAGATCGAGGAAGACGTCTTTGCCTTCGCCGATCAGATCGCGAACGAACTCCATGCCGGCGGCGGCATAGAGTTCCATTCCCACCTTGTAAAAGCCGATATTTGGGCCCAGCCGGCGCACCAGGTCGCGCGCCGCGCCGGCCGATTCCACGTCGAGAGCCAAGATGATCGGGTTGGGTTTCATAGCAGATAGATTGGTTTTTCCCGCCGCTCCACCACGCGGCCCATACGGTAAGCGCCCTCGAGCGACCCTTCCAGTCCGGCTGCATCGCGCTCCGGCAGGGCGATCAGCAACCCACCCGAAGTCTGCGGATCGTAGAGCAGGTCCTCGAGTTCGCTCGCCAGGGTGGCGGCGATGGCGCCGGTTTCGACCGCGCAGGAGGCGAACTCGCGATTGTTTTTCAGCCCGCCCGGCAGGGCGCCCTGCCGGGCATAATCGAGGGCGCCGGGAAGAAATTGCAGGCGGCCGGTCTCGATCTCGATCGTCACCCCGCTGGCCAGCGCCATCTCGCGCGCGTGGCCGATCAGTCCGAAACCGGTCACATCCGTGCAGCCGTGCGCCTCGAAACGCAACATCGTATCGCAGGCGAGGCGGTTCAGCGTCAGCATCGACGCGATGGAGGCCTCCACGTGCTCGGGCAGGGCCATGCCGCGCTTCAGCGCCGTCGAGATCACCCCGGTTCCCAGCCGTTTGGTGAATACCAGGATATCGCCGGCTCGCGCGCCGGCGTTGGCGAGGATGCGCGCCGGGTGAATGGTGCCGGTCACCGCGTAGCCGAACTTGATCTCCTCATCGGCCACGCTATGCCCTCCCAGAATCGAGCAGCCGGCCTCGCGCATCTTCTCGGCGCCGCCCCTGAGGATCTCAGCCAGGTCTTCCAGATCACCCTTGCCCGGGTACGCCAGGATCGACAGCGCCGAGATGGGCCGCCCGCCCATCGCATACACGTCGCTCAGCGAGTTGGCCGCGGCGATGGCGCCGAAGGTATACGGATCGTCCACGATGGGCGTGAAGAAATCCACCGTCTGCACCAGGGCAAGCTCCGCCGTCAGCTTGTACACCCCGGCATCGTCGGCGGTGTCAAATCCAACCAGCACGTTCTCGTCGGCCCAACGGGGCACGCTCGCCAAAACCCTGTCCAACAACTTTGGACTCAGTTTGGACGCTCAACCCGCGGCTTTCACGTGTGCGGTCAACTTGCGAAGCTGTGAAGTGTCTTCCAAATCCGTCATCCGTCATCCTCTATAATATCGGCAATGCGACGCACTCTCCTGTTTTTCGCTGCCCTGCTGACGGTGATGGCGGTGACGCTGTTGTTCGGCGAGCCCAAACCCAATCCGCGTCTCAAGAACGCCGGCCGCGAGCCCGAACGCAACGGCTGGATTCCCGTGCACCTCGAAGGCACGCCCGGCGAAATCGGTTTCCAGCATGGATTCCTGCTGGCCGCCGAAATCCAGGACAATGTCAAAACCATCTCCAGCGAGCTGATGCACGACGAGAAGAAGGACTGGGCGTTCTTCCGCAACACCGCCCGGGAAATCTACTGGCCGCACGTGGAACAGGAATACCGCGAGGAGCTTCAGGGCATTGCCGATGGCGTTAAGGCGCATGGCGTCAAGCTGGACGTCTGGGACATTGTGGCGCTGAACGCCTGGCTGGAAACGCCCTACTACGATAAGTGGCTGGAGCACGCACCGGGCGGCGCCGCCGACCATTGCAGCGCGTTCGTCGCGACCGGAAGCTATACCAAAGATGGGCGCATCGTGATCGCCCATAACAACTGGACCAGCTATTCTTCCGGCGAGCGCTGGAACGTGATTTTCGATATCACGCCCACCTCCGGCTATCGCATCGTGATGGACGGGATGCCGGGGTTGATTCACAGCGGCGACGATTTCGGCATCAACTCGGCGGGCATCGTCATCACCGAGACCACCA
>Ga0181529_10004455_pt1 | contig 15151 bp, 12 predicted proteins | sample PEATcosm2014_Bin_36_FD_119763 | JGI IMG/M metagenome (GOLD analysis project Ga0181529, IMG submission 119763) | Peatland microbial communities from MTU Mesocosm Facility, Houghton, MI, USA - PEATcosm2014_Bin10_30_metaG | ecosystem: Environmental > Terrestrial > Soil > Wetlands > Peat | place...
CACCTATGAAAACGCAAGACTTAGGGCAAACGCGGAAAGACCCGGACGGCCTTTAGCGGGTTCGATTCCCGTTAGCGCTACCAATTCCTCATAGACTTGCGGGCAACAAGTGCGCACGCGCGACAACCCAGAGATCTTAAATCAGGACGGCCCAATATCGGAAGGAATTGCAATTGACCACCCTGCGATGGGGCGCCGCAAATCTCATGTATCCCGATCCTGCCAAATGCTGTGACGGGGGTGGTTCCAAACTGAGCAGCGACATAAAATGCGGCTAAATCCGCCGCCTCGCCCAGCACATGTCCGGAAAGCTCGAGGCTAGCTCGGGCTGAACTCTACCCCTCCAAGTTTCCGACCGTTTTCCTCTCCGTTTGCGCACTCTTAATCGGAGGACGAACCCAATGTTAGCAACTTCAGCCCGTCGGGCCCTTTTTTCCGTCGCTGTCCTGATTTCCGCGGTCAACGCGCAAACCGGCAACACCTCAGCCAGCAGCTCTTCCTGTACCAAAGCCCTGGCTCAGGAAGACAAACAGGTGGCCAGCAACATGGCCGCCATCCAAAAACAGTATGTCGACGTGGAGAACCAGTACAACAAAGACGTCATCGATTGCGGCGGCGGACAGGGCGCCGCGGCCTGTATAATGGCCGCTCAAAATCGCCTGACCCAGAGCCGCCAGCAGATCGACAAGCAGAAGAGCGATGAAATCGCCCGCCACAAGAAAGCCATCATCGACATCAAGACCGGCACCTGTGCCAGCGGATCGTCCACCCCCGGTCAGCCCACGTCCGGCGGAACCGGCACCGCGCCCTCCGCGGGCGGTCACGACCCGGATTAACACGCCTGAACCCCTGCGGATGGGCCGGACGCTTTCACGGCCGGCCTTTTGCAGTAAGATTCAGAATTTATTGCGTCTGGAATTGTACGCCATGAGCCAGAACGAAAGCCGAGCTGCGATGCCCGGTGTATACTCCTAAAAAGCAATGGAACTTCCCAAATACATCATTCCGCGCAACCGGCAGGTTCCGGATCCTAGCTTTGCGGACATCCTGAATTCCGGACCTTCGCTCAAGGACAGCACAGGAGGGCCGGCGGGCGACCGTCAATGGATCTATCGAGGCCGCGACCCCAAGCTGCCGAAATCGGCAATGATTCCGCTCGGCAAGTTGTTTCCGTTTACGTTCGGCTTGATTTACGTGCCGGAAGACAATCGTCTCCTGAGCGATTTTTCCGCCGAAGCGCTGCGGGCAGGCGCGCCGCTCGCGCTGGTTGGGATCGCCGCTGCCTCACTCGGCGGGCTCCCTCTGGCCATCACAGCGGGAGCCTATGCTGCCATTGCCCAGTCCGTCTCCCCCGGGAGGGCGTCGGGGGCCCAGCCTCCGCGTGACCTCTCGGCGGAATGGATGAAAAAGGGCGCGATCTTCCTTCCGGGTGTGCAGATTGTCGAAATTGAGCAGGCGGTTGACCCCGGGGGATTCCTCTCAAAAGGGACTCACCGCTTGATCCTCACCTTCGAACGCGTGGACGGCCAGCGCACAACCTACACCATCATGCGTTTAGTTGCCCCCAAATCCCAAGCTTATATTGACGCGATCATCACGGTCATTCTCAGATCACGCTGGAAGGCTGAATTCGACTATCTGGTCGCCGCCGTCAAGTCGGATCATGTCAATGCCGATCCTGTTTGGAATGAGTACATCGAAAGGTACAAGACCCGCTACGGCGGCGAGTGGGGCAAACACGTGAAGGAGCTAATCGCTGAGGTGACGGATGTGCTGGACGCCGAACTGGCGCAGAAGGGCTTCACCCCGCAGCTTGGCCTGGTGGAAATCTTCAAACGGATCGGCCCGCTTGTCCCGTACTATCAGCAGGCGCCGGAACTCAAAGAATGGGTGCGGGCGCTGGCGGAAGCCGCTGGAAACGCGCCCGGTGCGGCTGCGCCGCGGTGAGGCTTGGCGCATCATTTCTCAAACAGGCTCCTGGTCGTCGAATTGCTGCTGCGTATAAATATCCGCTCCGGCCCGGCCGGTTTTCCCTCTTCTTGCGCATACTGATATGAACCGGGCAGATGGTTCGAAAAAAACGGAGGGAAACACCATGGACAAGCGGAGAATGGAACAAGCGCAGCGATTGTACTCGCGGCCGGACGCCTCGGCCATCACCGATACCTGGATAGCGCAGGGCGAAGAGTTCGAAATCGGAAAGGAGGTCAAGCGTAACGGCGTCGGTTTTTATGAGGTGCGACGCCAGAACGGTCAGACCGGCTACATTCCGAGCGAGACCCACGTCGCCTTTCCGGTCGGATATGTGATCGGTGCTCCTCGGGACGATGAACACCGCCGGATGGGCATGAAGGACCTGAAGGTCGGCGGCTTCTGGTGCGTCGCCGGAGGAGCGGCGACGGCCGCCACGCTGGCTGCGGGCGGCCCGGTCGGTATCTTTGGCGCGGCCCTAGCCTTCGGCGTGATCCGCCTCTGCAGGGGAATTGGAAGGGTGGCCTCCCAGTAACCGGGGGGCTGCTGTTATAGCGGTGCGATTTTACGCCATCGGGCGAAAGGACATAATCTCCTAATGCCAGCCGACCAGAACGACCCTTTCTACTTGAGCGACATCATCGGCGATCTGGATGACAAGATACCGTACGACTTGATGGGGATCATGAAGCGAATGAATTACCCGGTGGCCCTTTTGTGCATCGATGCTTCGGGTGAAGAGTCGTTGTATGCCGGATATGTCAAGAATGTCAGCTATAAGGCGTTGGAAATTGCGAACTTTGACGGACGGCAGTTCACTCTTCCGCTGGAAGGGCCCGATTTCTACGGTCTTATACGCAACCAGGCGCCAGCCTCGATCAAGGCGATCACGACAGATGAGTATAGGGAAGGCTCGTACTTCCACACAGCGAAAAAGAAGTGCTACCTGTTGGCCCGGATGGCCCAACCGGAAACTCCTGCGATACCGACGGAAGTATAATTCCACGGCCCATCTGGCTACACGGCACCTCGCGCATCCGGTCTCGCGTGCTTCCAGTAGTCGTCTTCGCCCTGGCGCCAGACGAACCGCGCGATGAAGCACGCATGCTGCGGCCAGTCGCCTTCCGGCGGCTCGCCTCCGCGCTCGACGGTTTCGATCTCGTCCAGGAGCGTCCCGATCCTCTGATCGAGATTGCGGCGCGGCGCCAATAACCGGACCGTCTCCTCACCGCCCGCGATCCGCCAGATCGCCCTCGCTGCCAATTGTTCGTTATACGCGAAGCCGTTTCGCCCACTGAGCGCGATCGCTTCCATTAAATCCGGAATCGCCTCCCGCGCCGCGTTACCGAGATGCCCCAACGCTTCGGCCGCTTCACCCATCCCCGAAAGGCCAAAGCACCACAGCACCCGCGCCGAGGGCATCCACTTGCCCTTCATCGCTTCCACCAGCACCGCGATCAGTCCTTCCGTCTCCGGTGCGATCCGGCTCAGATGGACCGCGGCCCACCAGCGGACGCGCGGCTCCGAGTCGTGCAACAACCCTGTGTACACCGGTGCCGCGATCTCGTCCGAAGCATACCTGGCCAGCCATTTCGCCGCCGTCCGGCGGGTATATTCATCGCCCACCGCTAGCGCCGCCTGAATCAGATCCTCCAGTTTCTCATCGCAATACTCCATCGCTTCCACCAGGCAGCTGGAATCGTCTTCCCACGGCCGTTTCTCATAGTCCTGCGCATCCAGAAACGTCAACACGGTTTGCAGGACGTCGATGGCTTTCGGAGAGTCGTCAGGCCTGCTCCGGCGGCGCGGCGGCAAGCTGTCGAGAAAATTCTCGAGCTGCCATTGCCGCCGCTTCCACATCCGCCGCTCGAAATCCGGCTGGAACAACTCAATGATGCTGTTCCGCGAGGATCGCAGGCTGCGAGCCGGCGGATTTCGTCTGGTCTCTTCCAGCGCCAGGGCAATCCGCTTCACCCATTCCCGGTAATTTCCGGGTGTCGCGGAAATTAATTCCCCATACTTCGCTTCCGCCGCGGCCGCGACCTCTCGAGCCCTCTCGTCCTCGTAGTATTCCAATAATTGGTCGGTGAACGCGCCCTCTTGCGACCGTTCGATTTTTCGCGGGCGGCTGCCCTTATCCTCGGACATAGGGCCAATCTAGCGCATTCGGGCAACGAATCCCACCGGCGCTCCGGCTGACAGAATGCCCCACGGACTTCAACTCCGGAGGGCCTCAAGGAGTTTGGCGGGGTTGTGGTTTTCCAGCGGAGGCTGACGGTCGCCGATCCGTAACTCGCCGGCACAGCGCGTGATCATGGGGTCGGACCCGATGAAGTATCCTTCCGGCGTGTAGGTGATCCAGTTATCGCTGCTCTCCGCCAGGAACGATGCGATGAGGCGCTTTTGTGCGACGTTCCAGAGTTTCACGTGATTGTCGTGGGAGCCGGTTGCCAGATGGCGTCCGTCGAAGGATATGGCAACCGAACTCACTACCTGTGTATGCGCCGCGAAGGTGTGAATCAGCACTCCGGTGCGCGCGTTCCAAACGCTGACGGCGCCGTCCGGAAAGCCGCCGGCCAGTAAATCGCCCTGCTGTGACAGGGAAAGCGATTGGATTTCGCCCGCGGTCCGCCAAGTCCCGATCCGGTCTCCGGTACGGATGTCGAAGACGGAGATCTTATCGGAAGATGCGCCGGCGACCAGATCTGAGGTAACGGAGAGCGCCTCAGGTTTGCCGCGATCGCCGGCCGGTGAGCCCTCGAGGTCCAGCCGCTGCGTGCCGGTTGCCGGATCCCATACGGACCAATCGTATTGGGATGCTATGACGAGGTGGTCGCCAGCGGGCGAGAGGGCCAGGGTCATCACCTCGCGCCATTCCAGGTCGATGGAACGGAGCTTCCCGGCGGTGCGGGGATTCCAAATACCGACCATAGAGGAATCCTCAGGACTCGCCAGGATGTCGCCGCCGGCGGAAACCGCGACCCTGTTGTGGCGATTGTTCCGCTCGTCCAACAGGTTCAGATGCCGCCCTGTGCGGGCATCCCAGATGACGATCTGGGCCTCGTCGGATGCGCTGGCGAGAATGTCGCCGCTGGCGGACAACGCCACGGAGCTGACCGGGTATGGATGGCCGAACAGAGTGCCGAATTGGCAGCCCGTACGCGTGTCCCACATTTTGACGAACTCATAGTCGCCCAGGCGATTGTAGCCAAACGAATGCCGGCCATGCCCGCTCACGAGCAGGTCCCCCGCGGCCGAGAGCGCGACGGAGTGCACCTTATTGACGATCGGACCCGCCCAGTTGGCCGAATCGGCCGGGACCGGTTCGGAAGGGACCAAAAGCGGAACGGAGCGGTCTGGCAAAGGGAGGATCCGGTTGGGCTGCGGAAGTGCGGCCAGGATGTAACAGAACAAGGCGGGAGACTTGAACTGCACCCCGAAATCGCACCTCTCGCCCGCGATCTGCCTGAGAGACTGCGGAGCCCAAGCCGGATTCATCCAGTAGAAGTCGATGGCGGGGAGCAGAATCGACATGTAGGATTCGTCGTCCTTTTCGAGCAGTACCAGAGTGTCGCTGGCCGTGTCGACACGAGCGGATGTGACCTCCTCCTCGCCACTGGTGGGATCCACGGACGCAAAGGCGAGCTTGCGTTCGCGATGGCGGAGCAGTTGGAAGAAATCGATCACGATCTGGCGATCGATGGCCGGACCCATTGGTCCATGCTACCGTATCGATGGATTCCAACCAAGAGCATTACGGTGACAGAGGGTTTCAAGCGGACAAGTGTTCCACAGGCAGTTTCAAAGAAACTTTTCCGGACCACGGGGGTTCATCGTGACCAGCCTGGACACCCACAATCTGCGTTCCCCTCCGCCCGGCTATTCATAGCCGATCCGCGCATTACTCGATGATCCCGAAGCGGCGGAGACCGCCCGTACACTCGCAGGCTGCGGCTGGTAGCGCTTACATAGAGCCTCCGAAGATGATATCGTGTACCTGGAGGTGGAAACCCCGTGAAGCAAGATTCCAAGAAAACCCAGTTGAGTCGCCGCGACCTGTTCGGAACGGTCGGAAAGGTGGCTGCCGCGTCGGTGGCGCTGTCTCCCGTGGTGAAGAGCGCGATCGTGGGCTTTGGCGAAACCGAAGCTATGGATGCGCCGGTCGCCGGCAGCGCCGGAGTGGACCGCATCATCGTCCTGGGCAGCAAGACCTATCTGCATGGATGGGCCGGATATGGCGAGGCTCCCGTATTGGGACGTCCTCAGGCGCAGAACCCGCCCGCGCAGGTCAATTACGCCGGACAACCAGGACAGGCGGCCGCGGCGGCGCCTCCTCCCGCCGGACCCGCGCCGACCGGCGTCTGGAGCAAGGAATCCGGACCGGGCACCGTCACGTTTACCGATCCCAAAGCGCTGATAACCACCGCCACCTTCTCCGCACTGGGACCTTACGTATTGAAACTGACCGTGACCAACGGCGAGAGCACGCACGCTTCCACCCTGCGCGTTTCGGTGGAAGCGCCGCCGCCCGCCAGGCAACTCGAAGCCGTCTACACCAAGAACTTCAAGATCTCCAGCCCGTTCTGGAATGCCCGCGCCAAATCGCTGATCGTCAACTGGATTCCTCATTGCATCGACCAGATCAACCGCGACGACCTGACCCTGGGGCAAGGCGGCATCGACAACTTCATCAATGCCGGCAAAGCGCTGCGCGGTGAGCCGCACGGGTATCACAAGGGCTACGTCTTCTCCAATGCCTGGGTTCACCAGACCGTGGAGGCGATGAGCATCGCGCTGATGATCGACCCGCAGGGCGATCCCGACATCCTCAAGGCTCACGAGAAGTTCCGCAAAACCCTGGACACCTGGATTCCGATTATCCTCGCCGCCCAGGAACCCGACGGCTACCTGCAGACCGCCTTCACGGCGGCGGCGCCCCGGCGAGCCCCGCTTCCACCCGTTCCGGTCACCAAGCCGGATGGCACTGTGGTGCTGACGCGCGTTACCGTTTCGCAGGATCCCGATGGCACCCTCCACGCCAATCGCGGCGGTGGCCGCGGCGGACAGGGACAGGGGCAGGCCAACGCGGAACAGCCGTTTGACGGCAAGACGTCCACTACCGTCCTCTTCCCGGTGCAGAATCAGGACGGCACCACCACCCCCATCCGAATCGCCCTCACCGCGGGCGCGCCGCCGGCTGCCGGCCTCCACGGTGGTCGCGGACCCAACGCCGTTCCCATTACCGCCCAGAAGGTCACCGGCTCCAATCCCGACGGCAAACCCGACACCACGATTGAGGTCCCCACGCCGCAGCCGGCCAATCTGAAGCATTGGGATCCGGCGACTCGCGGCAATCACGAAGGCTACACCGCGGGTTACTTCCTGGAATCGGCCATCAACCACTATCTGATGACCCAGAAGCAGGACGCCCGCCTGTACAACGCCGCCAAGAAGCTGGCGGACTGCTGGTACAACAACCTGGGTCCCGCTCCCAAGAAGCCCTGGTACGACGGCCACGAGCAGATGGAGCAAGGTCTGGTTCGCTTCGGCCGCTTTGTCAATGATATGGAGGGCGGCGGCAAGGGCCAGAAATACATCGAGCTGGCCAAGTGGCTGCTGGACTGCCGCTCCACCACCGCGGTGCAGAGGACTCGACCGGACGGCACCATCGCCGACGAGCGGTCGGAATACGATCAGAGCCATCTGCCGGTCGTCCAGCAGTACGAAGTGGTGGGCCACGCCGTGCGCGCCATGTACCTCGATTCCGGTATGGCCGACGTCGCCGTCGAAACCCACGACCTGGAATACCACAGCGCCGTCAAATCGCTCTGGGATAACCTGGTGAACAAAAAGATTTACGTCACCGGAGGAGTCGGCAGCGGCGATACTGCCGAGGGTTTCGGCGTCAACTACGCGCTCAGCAACCAGGCGTATTGCGAGGCTTGTTCGAGCTGCGGCGGCATCTTCTTCCATTGGAAGATGCATCTGGCGTATCACCAGGCCAAGTACGCCGACCTCATCGAAGAGACCATGTACAACGCGCTGCTGGGCGCCACCGATCTCGAGGGTAAGAATTTCTACTACGACAATCCGCTCGACGAGAATAAGGTGCGGTATGCCTGGCACGTCTGTCCCTGCTGCGTCGGCAACATTCCGCGCACCCTGTTGATGATGCCTACCTGGGTCTATACCAAGAGCCCAGACGGCGTCTACGTGAACCTGTTCGTCGGCAGTACCATCACCGTCGAGAACGTGGGCGGCACCGACGTCGAAATGGTGCAGGCCACCGAATATCCCTGGAGGGGGAACGTGGCGATCACGGTGAATCCCAAGACCGCCAAAAACTTCAGCCTTCGCATCCGCGTGCCCGATCGGGGAGTCAGCAAGCTGTACACGCCCAAGCCCGAGGCCAACGGAGTTACTTCCATCCACGTCAACGGTGCGGCCGTGAAGCCGGCTATCGAGAACGGCTACGCGGTCATCACGCGCAACTGGAAGGCCGGCGACAAAGTCGAGCTGGTGCTGCCGATGACGGTGCAGCGGGTGTATCCCGACGACCGGATCACGGCCCGCAGCCGCGGTGGCGAGGTGTCGCATCCCGATCAGGGAAAGGTGGCGCTGAAGTACGGTCCGCTGATCTACAACATTGAGAAGGTCGATCAGGACATCGCCAAACCGATCAGCAGGACGGCTCCCCTGACCGCCGAATGGCGCCCCGACCTGTTGGGCGGCGTTATGGCGATCAAGGGCAAGTTCGCCGATGGCAGCGATCTTCTGGCCATCCCGAACTACGCCCGTACCAATCGCGACGGTGCGGCCACGGCGTCTCCGCAAGCCGGCGGCCGCGGCCCACGGCCGCTCAGCTCCATCGTCTGGATCAAAGAAGGGTAGTCAGATTCTCAGGCCGTTGAGAGTCGCGAGGATCCGCGCCTTCCCGTGCCCCGGTATCACCACTTGTCGATATAGATGGGATTCGCCGGAGGGTTGCCTTCGCACCAGTAAGAATCGAAATCCGTGACGCCGGCCAGGGTGGTGAGCGCCTCCTCGTCGATCCACTGGCGGCCGGTGCAGGTGCGGGGCTCTTGCGCGAAGATGGCGAGCGAGGCATCGCATACGATTTCCGGCGTGCGCCATTGGGAACGATCGGCCATCTTCCAGGCGATGGATGCCTGCGTCTCGATGATGGTGCGTGGCCAGAGTGTGTTGCCTGCGATGTTGTCGCTCGCGTGCTCCGCCGCCACGCCGAGCGCCACCCGCGCCATCGCGAATTTGGAAATCATGTAAGCGACTTTACCGGGTGAGGGGCCGTCGGTCAGCAGTGGACACATGTTGAGAACGTGGCCCCATTGCTGGCGCACCATGTGCGGCAGCGCGTAATAGCAGGCGACGTAGGCGGCCCGCGCGTTGACTCCCATCATGAGATCGAAGCGTTTGGGAGGCGTGTGGAGGATGGGCAGGGTCCAGATGGCGCCGGCATTGTTCACCAGGATGTCGAGGCGGCCCAGTTCGGCAACCGTGCGCTCGATCAGATGGCGAATGGCGTCTTCGTCGCGGACATCGGTGGGGATGGCGAGGGCGCGCCGGCCCAGCGCGCGGATGGCGTCGGCGGTTTCATGAATGCTGCCCGGAAGACGTTCGGTGGATTGCTCGCTCTTCGCCGCTACCACGACATCGGCGCCTTCCCGCGCGAGCCGGATTGCCAGCGCTCTGCCGATACCGCGGCTGGCTCCCGTGACTACCGCGACCCGGCCGCGCAAATTGGGATGAAGAACGGGGTTGGATTCGCCCATACTCTACACTACGATTGTTTCGGGCTGGGGCGCTTCGGCGCCGGCCATCGGCGGAGCGCCCGCGGTTTCGGGCGGTGGCGAGGGTGCTGGTTCTTCGCCGTGTCCGTTGACGGGGCCGGTGGCGCTGATCGAAGGCTCAACCGGCTCGACGGGCTTCCGTCGCCGGGCCGGTTTCGCCGCCGCGGGCGGCCGTGGGCTCTTCATTCCCGCGGCCTTCGACAGCTCCTGGAAGCAGCTCCGGATGAAATCGCGAAGCCGCGCCACGTCGGGCGCCACGTGGGCGTCGGCGGTCAGACCGAAGAAGAGCTTGCCGTCGTAGCTTTGCACGGCGACGCCCAGTCCCAGTTCATAGCCGGTGGGCACATGCGGATAGGACGCGATCAGCCGCCGTCCCACCGTATAGAGCGGGATGGGCGGACCGGGTACATTGGTGCAGATCAGGTTGAGCAAGGGAAGCGGCAGGGGAACCAGCGGAACGCCCCGCCAGAACAACTGCTGCAGGGGCGCCGGAGTAGTGCCCAGACAACTGGCCGCGATGGCGATCAACTCGGCGGCGCGCACACTCTTCATAATCTCCATGCGGGCGGCCACGGCGTGCAGCATCTCGGCCGGGTCGCGCACATCGAGCGGCAGCACCACCGGCAGAAAGGTGATGCGGTTTCCCAGGGATTCGCCCTGCTCCTCGCCGCGCAGGTTGACGGGACACACCACCCGCAGGAAGCGGCCTTTCACCTTCTCGCCATGCAACCGAATGTACCGTGCGATGGCCCGCACCACCACGCTGAGGATGCAATCGTTGACTTTTCCGCCCAAGGCGGCGCGAATTGCCTGTACCTGGCCGAAATCGACTTCCGTCCAGCAGAACTTACGGTCGCCCGAACACGGCTTATTGAAGGGGAACCGTTCCGGCGGCTGCAGCCATTCCGGCAGCAGGGTGGCGAGTTCCTGAAGGGCGCTCTTTCCGCGATCGCTGAGCAGCCCTTCGGCCAGGCTGAGCAGTCCCGCCTCCGCGGCGACGGCGTTTTCCAGGGCGCTCTGAATAGCGTGGCCGACCTGCTCCGCCAGGGTAGTTTCGGGGCGGGCGGCAGCCGCACGGCGCTGGTCGCTCTTGGGACGCGGTTTGCGGATGGCGTGGGAGCCTTCCGGCGTGGGATCGAGCATGATCTTCAGCAGCGCGGCACCGGCAACGCCATCGGCCAGGGCGTGATGGATTCGCGCGATGAGGGCGCCTCGCCCGTCCTGCAATCCTTCCACGATGTGGACTTCCCACAGCGGCTTGCCGCGGTCCAGCACCTGGCTGAGCAGGCGTCCGGCCAACGCTTCCAGCTCCGCTTCGCCGCCCGGGGAATCCAAACGCGCCCGGAAAATGTGGCGCTTGATGTCGAAGTTCGGATCGAACTCCCAGGTGGGGTACCCCAGGTCGAAGGGCGGCGGCACAGGAACCTGCCGGTAGCGCGGAATCTGGTCCAGCTTGGAATCGATATTGGCGACGAATTCGCGGAAGGGGATGGGCCCGTCGAAGATCGCGACGCACGCGATGTTCAGCGGAATCTCCTTCCGCTCCAAGTACAGGAAGGCCGCGTCGATTCCGGACAGACGGCGGCTCAGGAGCGGCGGTTGATTGTCCATGGGGCGTTCCGTTGCGGATTTCGCGGTGCGGCGGTCACAGGCAACTGGCCCGGTCGCCGACGGTCGGCTGCTGGTCCTCCCACTCTTCGAGTTCGGTGAAGTCCGGACAACTTCCCAGATGCCACAATTCGAATGCCAGTAGATCGAATTCCTGTTCCTCAAGCCGCTCCGGAGGGTCGTCGCTCCAATGTGCGGTTTCCGCCAGTTCCTGGGCCAGAGGGGGTTCTAGGATCGCCATGGAAAACCTCCAATTTGTGGTGCGTCCGCTCTTGGGGACGCGCCGGCGTTGATAGATTCAGTAATTCAGGCCGATAGTTCCGTTTTGAGAGTATGCCCGATCTTGGCACCTGTCAACCCACGATTCGCGAACTGAATTAGCGGCTCGCTTCGCGCGGTTCCCATGCTATGCTTTCACCGGGTTGATGCTCGGCGATGAGCTCCAGTAGAGTTCTTCCACACGCGGCCTCGCCAGGGCTGGTTCCTCCGGCGGCGGCGCTGCTCGACCGGTTGCGGCGCGAGATCACTTTATCGGGAGGGCCGCGCGAGTCGATTGCGGTGCGGGCTCCCTACACCGGCGCCGCGATCGGCGCGATTCCGGCGGGGACGCCCGGCGACCTGGATCTGGCGGTGCGGAACGCGCAGGCTGAGCAGGAATTGTGGAGCCGGCGCTCGTTTTCCGATCGGGCGCGTATTTTCCTGCGGTTTCACGATCTGCTGCTGGCGCGTCAGGACGAGGTATTGGATCTCATCCAGTGGGAAACCGGCAAGGCACGGCGGCATGCCATGGAGGAGATTCTCGATACAGCCACGGTAACCCGCTATTATGCACGCCGGGCGCGGCGCTTGCTGCGGCCGAGGCGGCGCCAAGGCGCCATCCCCGGGCTCACGCGGACCCGCGAATTCCGACACCCGGTGGGTGTGGTCGGCCTGATCGTCCCCTGGAATTATCCGCTGAATCTGGCGGTGACGGACGCCGTTCCGGCGCTGATGGCGGGCAACGCGGCAGTGCTGAAACCGGACGTGCAAACCAGTTTCACGGCGCTATGGGCGGTGGACTTGTTGCGCCAGGCCGGTTTGCCGCGCGACGTATTCGGCGTGGTGACAGGCGAAGGGCTGTTGCTGGGGCCGGCGCTGGGCGAGCGCGTGGACTACCTGATGTTCACGGGCAGCACCGCGACCGGCCGGCTGGTGGGGCGGCAGGCGGCCGAACGGCTGATCGGCTGCTCGCTCGAACTGGGCGGCAAGAACCCCATGATCGTGCTGGCGGATGCCGACCTGGAGCGGGCGGTCTACGGCGCCATCCAGGGCTGTTTCGCGTCATCGGGACAGGCCTGTATTTCCATCGAGCGGATTTATGTCCACGAGTCGATCGCCGGCCGATTCCTCGACAGCCTGGTAGCGCGTACTCACGATCTCAAGCTGGGTGCCTCACTGGATTACACGATGGACATGGGATCGCTCACCGGAGAGCGGCAACTGCGGCGCGTCGAGCAGCACGTGCGCGATGCCGTGGAAAAGGGCGCGGTGGTGCTTGCCGGCGGCCGGGCACGCCCCGACCTGGGCCCGTTTTTCTACGAGCCGACCGTCCTGGCTTCGGTCACCGAAGAGATGCGGGTGTACGCCGAAGAGACGTTCGGTCCGGTGGTTTCGGTCTATCCATTCGCCACCGACGCCGAAGCGGTGGAGCGCGCCAATGCCACCCGATATGGTTTAAGCGCCAGCATCTGGACGCGCCGCGCCGGGCATGGCGCCCAGCTGGCACGGCAGATCCGGGCCGGCAGCGTGAACGTAAACGAGGCGTACGCGGCGGCCTGGGGGTCGGTGGACGCGCCTTGCGGCGGACGCAAGGAATCCGGCCTGCGCGCGCGGCACGGGGCCGAAGGCATCCTGAAATTCACCGAAGCGCAGAGTGTGGCCGTGCAGCGCCTGGTTCCGGTAGGGACTCCTCGCGGCATGGACGCCGTGGCGCATGCGCGCTGGATGACGCGGCTGCTGAAGTTGCTGCGCCGCAGCGGTTGGCGTTAGGAGCCCGTGGTGCAACTTGAGATTTGGGTAAATCGCCCAAAATTCACGCTGAAACAAAGGACTTACACGCAGTTTTTTGGGTAAATTACCCAAAACCGGTCTTTTGCCACGGGGCGTTAGGAACGCTTGCTTCCGCTGGGAGTCTTGCCCGCCAGGCGGTGAGCCACAACATCGAAGACAATCGGGTTGAAGGCCATGCCGATGTGGGTGGCGGAGACTTCGAAATCGACGTCGGGAATGCCGGTGCAGCAGACGCGCCAGTCCACGATGCCGTCGGACTTGGTATAGATGGCGGTCTGGGCCATGGATTTCGGAAGCTCGCCCATCACGGATTCCAGAAAATTGCAGGTGCAAGCGGCCGTGTAGCATGCCGGCAACACGTTGTCGCCGTGACGCTCCAGGATCTGCGAGCGCACCACCCGGGCGACGCGCAGCACCGAATGGTGTAGAGATACTCCACGAAACGGCGCGCCCATAGTGATGACTGAAGCGACGCGATTGGGCATCTGTGTGGCGGCGGCGCGCGCGATCACTCCGCCCAGACTGTGACCGATTAAGTGGACCTTTCTCCCGGTTTCCTGATATGCCTTCTGGATAGTCTCCTTGAGTTTGTACTGGATCAGCAGGTTGGGACACTCGGCATTCAGACCGATTCCCGAAAAATACGCCTTATACCCCAGCCGGTTGATCCAAGCATGGAACTCCGTCAAGTACCAGTCGGTCATCAGAAAGCCCGGAATCACGATTACGGCCGAGCCGTCGCCGCGCGGGACTCCGAATCCCCAGTAGACCGGCGACAGGCGCAGATAGACCATCTCGATGCCGACCAACATCTCATTCCAGATCGGCAACGAGAGGCCTTCGTCAGGTTTGCGGACGGCGGAAGGTTTCCGGATGCCGGGTCGGCGGGATCCCATCGGGACTAGTGTACCTTGCCATGCAACGGTTGGCTGCAATTAGTTACTGGCCGGCCCGGAACCCGGCTCTCACGCCGTGGCGGGGACAGGCTTGGCTTTGGCGGCGGCGGGGCGTTTGCGGTGCGGCTTGGCGTGCTCCGGCGCGGCCGCATGCGGTTTGGCGGTCTTGGCCATCATCTTGAGAAACGCCTCCTGCGACTCCACGAAGCCCTCCACGGTGTTCCGGGCCAACTGGCCGAGCGCTTCCGCCGGCAGCGGATTCATCGCCCCGATGGCCTCACGCGCCGTCTTGGCGTTCACCTTCAGTTGCTGTGTGGCGACATCCAACAGCTTCTTCTGGGCGTCGATATACGCCTCGGCACTTTGCCTGGCCAGTTCCGTCAGCTCCGTCTTCTTGGCCGCTGAATGCACCTTGCCGTTAGTGGCGTGGGCGGTTTCCTCGGCCAGCACGTCCAGGAACTTCTTCTGGCTGCGCACGAAGGTTTCCATACTCTCGCGTGCCAGGGCCGTCAGGTGGATACCGGCAAACGGCTCCCCGGACTTGGTGGCGTCGATCCACTCGTCGGTCTGCCGCGCCGCCAGAGTGAGGAAATGTTGCTGCATGCCGATCACGGTTTCGACCCCACGGCTGAACAGGTCCGTGATGGCGGCGGCGGGTGCCCAACCGCCGGTTCGTTCGCGCACCGCGGTGGAGAGGATTTCGTTCTCGCGCTGCGCCAGGTTCAACAGCACTCGCTGGGCGGCGATGAAGTTGGAGATGCCTTCGCCGGCCATTTCCGTGACCGCGGCGCCGGCAACATTGCGCGCTTCCACCAACCG
>Ga0181529_10004458_pt1 | contig 15146 bp, 13 predicted proteins | sample PEATcosm2014_Bin_36_FD_119763 | JGI IMG/M metagenome (GOLD analysis project Ga0181529, IMG submission 119763) | Peatland microbial communities from MTU Mesocosm Facility, Houghton, MI, USA - PEATcosm2014_Bin10_30_metaG | ecosystem: Environmental > Terrestrial > Soil > Wetlands > Peat | place...
TGGCGTACCAGATCGTGTGCGTGTTGATTTCGTGGCCGTTTATGTAGGTGAAAGCATGAGGGGGCAGGCACCTCACGGCGTCGCTGCTGAGCCGGATTGGCCCACTTGGCTCGGCGCCGGTCCCCCTGTTTCATAACGCCCAGGGTAGCAATCCTTTGAGAGGAGCAGCGATATGAAGAAGCCGTCGCTCTGGAACCTTTTGCGGGCGGTTCACGACAGCGAAGAGGGCGCTGTCAGTCTGGAGACGGTCTTGATTATCGGCGCGATCGCGCTGCCGATCTTGATCTTTCTGATCAGGTACGGCTGGCCGATGATCAAGGACTACTTTAACAAAGGGATGAACGATCTCCAAACAGGCGCCGACGCGGCCAAAAGCCAATAGCCGCCCACTCCATCATGCTGGCCACGACTCTGTTGCTGGGCCTGGTGCTGACCGCCACGGGAACCGACCTGGCACGGCATAAGATCTACAACTGGACGACCTATTCCGGCCTCTTGGCCGCCGGGGGCCTGAGCGCGGCCGGGTCGCTCTTGTTGGCCGGCGGGCGCGTCGCGGAACCACAGCTTCGGGCTTTGGGGTGGATCTCCCTGCCGGAAAGCCTTCTCGGCCTCTTGGCGTGCGGCCTGGTGATGCTAGTCTGTTTCACCATGTTCCAGGTCGGCGGCGGAGATGTCAAACTGATCGCCATGGTGGGCGCTTTCCTGGGGCCGGAACAAGGGATCACGGCCATGCTGTGGACCTTCGTCTGGGGCGCGTGCGCCGGCCTGAGCATCCTCATCTGGCGCGTGGGGCCGGTGCGGACGGTCGGGCTCATGTTTCGACGGGTTGCGGCGGCCTTTGTCGGGATTGGCGGGTTGCAACTCGCTCTTGTTCGTCCGTTGCAGGATGAAGAACGGGCGCAGCTTCAGCCGCCGCTCTATTTGGCGCCCAGCGCGCTGGCGGCGGTGGTGATGGTGCGGTTTTCGCTGATGGAGCGACTGATGTGACGGGCTGACCTGGAGCCGACAGCGAGAAATCCTCATGGGTCGCGCGGTCTTATTAGCGTGCGTGCCGTGGTTCGGATGGCTCATCGTGTCGCTTGCGGCGGTCTTCTGGCTGGCCGGGGCCAGCCGGGCCCGGCTCAACCTGGGCCGTTTGCGGCGGTTGCACGCCGACCAGCGCGGCAGCGCCCAAAGCCTGAGCTTCGTGCTGACGCTGCCGTTTTTCGTGATGATCCTGCTGTTCATCGTGCAGGTGAGCCAGTTAATGATTGGTACGGTCGTGGTGCACTATGCGGCCTGGGCGGCCGCGCGGGCGGCGGCGGTGTGGATTCCCGCCGATCTGTCAGGCGAAGATCTTCGCGAAGGGGCCAACTGCATCAGCACCTATTCCATCGATGTCGAGGCGTCAGCCCCTGCCGATGGAGCAACCTACGTCGTCGCCCCCTCGGGGGCAAAATACGAAAAAGTCCGTGCCGCAGCCGTGCTGGCTTGCCTGCCGATTGCACCCTCGCGGGACCTGGGAGCGGCACTGTCTGCTCAGGCTGCCGCGTCGGCTGATAGTGTAGTGACCGCCTACGGCGCCCTTAGCTCCGCCACGACCACCGCAAAGCTCTCGAAGCAGATTCGGAACAAACTGGCCTACGCCTCGGCCAACACCGCGGTAACGATTCGCTTTTTTCACAGTAACCAAGACCCGGCGGTGAATCCCCTGGGAGTGGATTTCTCTTCCGCTCGTCTCGGCACCTATTTCCGATCCAACGAGGTTGGCTGGCGGGATCCGATTACCGTGACGGTCGCACACCATCTGGCGCTGCTGCCGGGGCCCGGTCGGCTGTTGGCGCGGCGCGTCGTGGGGCCGGCGGGCATGGCCGACGAAGTCAGCGCGAAGATCGGCGGACACCAAGGCCGCGCCGACAACGTTTACACCGATGTCTATACGTATGACTTGAGTGCCGCGGCCAGGATCGGCAACGAAGGGGAAAGGTCGGTGATGCCCCATGCGTACTAAGAAGGTGTTTCCATGCCGGCCGCTCTTGTCGTTGCACCGCGACCAGCGCGGCGCATTGAGCATCCTCTCGGTATTTGCCGCACTGCTGCTGACGATGTTGTTGGGCATGGTGATGAACGTCGGCCGGCAGGTGGATGGTAAGCTCCGTATGCAGAACGCGGCCGACGCGGCGGCCTATTCCGGCGCCGTAGTGCAGGCGCGGGCCATGAACTCGCTGGCTTTGACCAATCATCTGCTGTGTGAGGTTTTCGCGCTCACGGCCATTTTGCGCGAAGGCCGCGATCGAAATGCCGAGAGTTTCGTACCCCGAATCCTCGCGGCCTGGGGCACCCAGCCGCCGGAATTCGCCCGGTCGAGGTTTCCCAAGTTCATCGACTTGGGGAAAGCCCTGCAAAAGAAGCTTCCGCAAGAGCAACAATTGGTTACCACCTATTCCCGGTGGATGGCCGCCGTCAGTGCCATTCAACTGCCGATCTTCGAGGAGGTTTTGCGGCAGGAGTTGATTCCCAATTATCAGCGGGCGGTGCGGCAGGCGTTTCCCGCCTGGGCCCAGGCGGTGGCCGGCGAAGTTGCGCGGCGGGGCGGCACGCCCGATTTCGGCCGCGGCGCGATGCGCGCCGCATTGTGGCAGCCCGGCAGCGGAGATTCGGCCTCGCCAGAGATTGCCTTGCCCGTTGCTGATCCACGCGAAGACGGCGCCTATCGCGGAGCCGCGCAGTCACAGCGGACGACCTGGGCAAACCATTATTTGGACCAGTGGACCAACCTGCAGATGGCCTTTTTCGACAGTTACGGAAAACTGGGCCAGTTCGGCCGGCTGTGGCGAGGCTTCACCTGTGGACAACTGCAGAAACTAATCGCCGAATATCCCGATTCCAATCTTCCCTCGCAAGTGCTCGACGTGCCCGGCGATCCGAGCCAGCGACAAGCCTATTTGAGAGAGCATTTTGCGATCGTTGGCGTGGTATCCTGGAACAAGCTTGCCGAGTTTGCGCCAAAAGTGTTTCAGAATTCCACGGAAAACGACGCCCTGGCCTATGCCGAGGCGCATGTTTTTGTGCCGCAGCCGAATCTGGTGTTCGTCCGCAGCGACGGCAGCACTGGCAGCGACGACACGCGGGTTGGCCTTGGCGGCGTGCCCGGCAATTTTCCTACCGTGTCGTTGCCGGACCAAACGCCGGAAAACCCGCCCGGCGCGGGATCGCCAGGGCCAACCGGCATGACCGTGGGACGCCAGTCAGTACCTATTGCCTGGGACTTGTTCAATCAGCATTGGAGTTGTCAGCTCACTCCTGCCCCGGGAGCGGACGTGGCGGCCGTTTTGCACGAAGTTTTGCCGAACCTGAGGAACTTGCGCCAAGAGGATATGGATCGGATCAGTTGGCATTAGCCGCGTGAGTGAGAATCCCGCATGCACAACGAGCGCACCAACCGCCGCCGGGCCTCGCGTGGCCTCTCCACGTTGGAGATGGTGCTGGCCTTGCCGATCCTGTTGTTCATCATGGCGCTAATGGTCAACTTCGGTACGGTAGCGTGCTGGAAGGTTCGGGCCTTGTCGATGGCTCGTCACGAGGCGTGGCGGGCTCGCCATGACCGGGCCGACTACTCTTACCCGCGTCCGGACGATGGGCCCGCCGGCGCCGTCAGCGGCCGCGACAGCCATGAGCGTTTTCAACTGCCCGGCGACGTTGTGGCGGCGGTCGATGCCGACCGGCTTGTGCCGCCTGGCGCCGCGATGGTCGCCCCCGACCTGCTCGATCCCACTCGCGGCTTGCGACGCGGTTGGGCCACGCTCGATCGCCGCTACGCCATGCTGGGGAGTCTGGGGCTTTTTCACCTCCGCGGCGACAACTGCCTGCTCGACGACAAATGGCAGTATCAGGAAATGGGCATGTCGAGCAACGGTCAGCGACGAACTCCGCTGGTTTACGCCCTGCCGAAGGTAAGCGGCGAGTCCTACATTACGACCGCCCTCCGTTTGTACTTCACCTTCTACCGCAATTCGCCCTGGAACGATTATCTGGCCCCCTTGGACCGTGACGCCGAGTTCCTCTATTTCAGTCAGCTTTTCGGCTGGGGTAGTGGGGCGCCCGACTTCCAGCCTCGGTTGGGCCGCTTTTGTAGTCTCGACCGCTCGCTGGTGGACGATTGCGTCAGCCGGTTGATCGATCGCATTCAGGGCAATAAAGAACCGCATCTTTCCGACGTGGCCGAGAGGATGGCCCGTGCGTTCATCGCGCTCTACCGGCGGGCCATTCAGGGATACCAGGGGCTGAGCGGCGCCAATCCGCCGCCCCCGCCCGACCAAATGGCGAACATCCAGGCCCAGATCAGTCAACTCGAGCAGAAGATCGGCGTCCTCAATCAATTCCAGCACACCCTGGAAGGCCACCATGGCAGTTGATCGGCTCTCATCGGCGGCACCCGGCTTCGCCACGGTGGCGAAGCGGATTTCAAGCTGGACCACCAACGGTCTGCTGACGGCCATCGTATTGCTGGCGGGCTTGGGTTTCGGACGGCAGATATTGACGTGGTGGGCGGCCGATGCATCCGCCGCCGGAAACACCGCCCTCGGTTCCGTGATGGACGCTTTGGGCGACCGCGGGCAGCTCTCGATGATCCAATTCGGCGACAACTGTTGGTCGCTTCGTCGTCGATCGATCCGGGGCGACAAGTCCAAGGCCATCGAGCAGCTTCGGGCGGCCTGTCGTGAAGTGCTTCGGGCGGAGCCGTCGACTGCCCAGCCACCGCAGGCCGAGGAAGAGAAGTTTCTCACATCCCTGACCGAGACCATGCCCATCGATCAAAAACCGAACCAATGGCGATTGTACGAATTCCACGCGGCGCTGCCGATGGCGGTGGGGCTGGCGCGACCGATCCGAACGGTTGAACAGGCATCTTCGTCTGCACCGGGGAATCTTGCCCGGGCGGGATATCGCGTGGTAACTTGGGGCATCGCGGTACCGACCGGTGAGACGCAGTGGACGTTGTGCATTTTTCAGTCGGCCATTCCTTCGAAGGAAGGAAACGCTGGCTTGGTTGACGTTCCGTTGCCGCCGGGAGGCCATCAGACGCTTCTGATGCAGGCCGGCGGAGGCCGAACGGTTGCCCTGAGTGGCCCCGATCGGCCTCGGCGGTGGAAACAGTTTTACGACGATTGGTTCGTGCGTCGGGGTTGGCAACCGGCGGCAGGCTGGCGATCCTTCGGCGCGGCGTGGACCGCGCGGTTCGCCGCGCCCGATCGGGGCGGTTCGATCGACATTCATTTTGGCCCGGACGGCCGAGGCGGTCTGAGTGGGCTGTTGCTGATGAGCTCCTACGAAGCGAGGTAAGCAGGCATGAAAGGCGTTCAAGGCATCATCGTGGCGATTGGATTGGGCGCGGTCGGGGCGCTGCTGAATTGGGCCTACTTGGCTGGTCGCTCCAATCAAGACGCCATGGTTTCCTTCATCGGGATCAAGGAGGGCCAAACCGTCAACCGCGGCGAAACGCTGCGAGACGAACACTTCGTGGAGTTGACGATTCCCGAGCGCTGGGTCGGCAACTTGCGAGACTTTGCCGTTCTCTCCGCGGCGAAAGAAACCGTGATCGGCCGGCCCGTCTGCCGAACGCTCGGTGGCCCGTGCCTGCTGCTCGGCGACGATTTGAAGACGCCGCCCGACGGATTGAAGCTTGCCGAGGGGGAAGAAATCATGTGGATTCCGGTGGAGAGCCGGGCCTTTGTGCCGGCCCTGGTTTCGCCCGGCGACGAGGTGATGTTCTTGGTGCCGCGCTTGACGCCGGCGTCGCCCGGCAACCCCAGTGGTAGCACTGTGACGACAAAAGCCGGCGACGACGCCTCGCCGGTCGAATCGGGCACCACCCGCGAAATGGGACCGTTTCAGGTGCGCGCCTTGGGTAACCGCCTGGGCAGTGCGCAGGTGTGGGCCGCGGCCAAAATCCCCCAAACGCAGGAAAATGTCATCGGCATCAGCGTGAAGCCGCGGGAAAAGAAGAAGGCCATGGCCTTGTGGGACATCCTGCAAGCCACGAACTTCCGCCAACTCGGAGTTGAGAAGTTGGGCCCACCATTGAAAAAACCGTAATCGCCATAACGTCGATGAAAGTCTGGTACAACAAAGTCAACGAAAGCCGCCGCTCCCTGGTCGAAGTGGGCGACACGGAGGTCACGATCGGCCGGGACCCGGCCAACTCCGTCTGCCTGCAAAGTCCCCTGGTCTCGCGGCGGCACGCCGTGGTGCGACCGGTCGACGGCAAGTTGCACCTGGAGAACGTGGGCCTGAACAGTTGCATCGTCGACGACGAAGAAGTGCTCGGCGGACAGTCGGCCGTCTTCGAGCCGGGGGCAAAAGTCCGCATCTGGCCCTACACGCTCAGCTTCGAAGCCGAGCGGGCCACGGCCGTCACCCGCACCGAACTGGAGACCCACCTGCGCTCGATCGTGGCCGAATTGGAACTGCGCATCCATCGCAAGCTGTTGGAGCGGCTCGACCTTTATGAGTTTGAAGCCAACCGTGGCAGCGACACCGCGAGCATCCTCCTGCTGGAGAACAATATCGACGACGTCTGCCGCGATTTGGGCGTTTTTGCGGCCGACAACGAAGCCTTGTTGGAAGAAATCACCGGCCTGACGCTCCGCGACCATTTGGTGAATCAACTGATCCTCGAGACCGGCACGGAGGAGTATTTCGACCTGGCCTCGTTGACCAGCAACGAATTCGACGTGCCGGCCACGCTGGTGCCCGAGCGCGAGGTCGAATTGCACGCTCTGCTGCAGTTTCTTCGGCAGCGGCTCGATTTGGCGGAGTGCCGGGACGTCACCGAACGGGTGCATCGCGTCGAGACCCGCTTCCACGACGTGTTTCCGCTGGTCCGCCCGCACCTGCACCATGAGCTGCGCAAGTATCTCATCCTGCGCACGCTCAAGAAGGACCTGAAGGACATGATTTTCGGCTTCGGGCCGCTGCAAGACCTGCTGCGGGCGCCGACCGTGACGGAGATCATGGTCGTGGCCAGCGACCTGATCTACATCGAGCGGGGCGGTGTGATCGAAAAGTCGGGCCGTCGGTTCATTTCCGACAAAGTGACCGAATCGATCATCGAGCGGATCGTCGCCCAGGTTGGTCGGCGGATCGACAAGAGCCAGCCGCTGGTCGACGCCCGGCTGCCCGACGGCTCGCGCGTCAACGCCATCATCCCGCCGCTGGCCTGCAAGGGACCAACGCTTACGGTCCGCAAGTTTCCCGCCCAGCGGCTGACAATGGACGACCTGGTGGAGATGAACTGCATTGGGGCCGCGGCGGCCATGTTTCTGCGGGCGTGCGTAATCGATCGGCGGAACATTCTGCTCAGCGGCGGCACCGGCGCCGGCAAAACGTCGCTGCTGAACGTCCTCAGCAGTTTTATCCCCTTCAAGGAACGGATCGTCACCATCGAAGACACCACCGAACTGCGGCTGCACCAGGAGCACGTCGTCACGCTGGAAACGAAGCCGGCCAACATCGAAGGCGCGGGCGAATACACCGTGCGCGATCTGGTGAAAAACGCCCTGCGCATGCGGCCCGACCGGATCATCGTGGGCGAGTGCCGCGGGCCCGAGGCCCTGGACATGATCCAGGCCATGAATACCGGTCACGACGGCTCGATGACCACCGTTCACGCCAACAGTGCCCGCGAGGTGATCGAACGGCTGGAAGTGCTGGTGCTCATGGCGGCCGATTTGCCCGTCAGCTCGATCCACCGCCAGATCGCATCGGCGCTGGATTTGATCGTCCACATCAGTCGTCTGCCGGGCGGGGGGCGGATCGTCACGCAGGTGACGGAGGTCCTCCGCTACGATCCCGACGAGAACCAGATCATCCTGCACGACATTTTTAACTTTCGCAATGGCGTTTCGTTGCGGCCGACCGGCTATTTGCCGTCGTTCGTCGATTCGCTGGTGGCGAAGGGATTGCTGGAACTGGAGTTTCTTTTCGGCCGGGACGGCGTGGGGCAACGCGCGCGTTCTTTACCGCTGCCGAAAATCGAGGTGCCGAGACAACTGCGGTCAGAATGACAAACGAAATCGAGTCTCGTTTATGATCTTCGATTGGACGGCACTACTGGGCATTGCATCCATGGGCCTGGCGACGGCGGTCGCCGGCTACGCGGGGAGCGGCTACCTTGCCAGGGCCTTCGATGCCGTCGAGCGGGATTTGGCCGACAAGCTCCGCCGCCTGCGAGTTTCGCGTCAAAATCTGCGGAAATATCTCGCCGTCTGGCTGGTGGCCATGGCCGGCGTCTTTTTCGGTTTCTGGCTGGGCCTGGGCAGCCTGGTCTTCGCCATCGTCATCGTCGCCTCTGTCGGCGCCGCGCCGTGGTACTTGTTGCGGCGGATGACCGAACGGCGGCGGCAGAAGATCGAAGACCAGTTGGCCGACGTCATGGTGATGCTGGCCAACGCAGTTCGGGCCGGGTTGTCGCTGGCGCAGGCGATGGAAATCCTCGCCGCGCAGTGTCCCCAACCAATCAATGCCGAGTTCCGCCAGATTGTGGCCGAATACCAACTCGGCAAGCCGCTGGAGGCTACGCTGACCGAGGCCAAGCAGCGTTTGCAGAGCGAAAACTTCGCCTTGCTGGCCGCCGCTCTGTTGGCCAGCCATGAAAGCGGAGGGCGGCTGAACGAAACCATCGAACGCATCGCCCAATCGGTGCGGGAATTACAGCGTCTGGAACGAAAGATCATGGCCGAAACGGCCCAGGCCCGCACGTCGGCCATCTACATGGCCCTGGCGCCGGTGCTGATCCTGGTGGCGTATTACTTTGTCGACCCGCTGAATACAACGCTGCTTTTCACCAAGTTGGCCGGACAAATGCTGCTGGCCGTGGCCTTGCTGCTGGACGTGCTGGCGTATTTTTGGGCGCGGGTGATTCTCAATCCGGATATTTGACGGCCAACGATGACCATGCTTCCGATTTTCGCCGACCTTCCGCCCGCCCTCGTGCTCGAGGTTGCCGCCAGCATGGCGGTGGGGCTCGCCGTGGCCACGGCGGCATGGTGGCTTTTCGGCATCCTGCGGAGCAAGGACCTTCAGCAGGGCATCGAATGGCGGTACGACGTTAGCCGGATCAATCAACTGCGGCGGATGGATCTGTTCTATCGGTTTTTTCAGCCGGCGATTCAACTGCTGGGGCGAGCGAATCGCCGTTTGTTCCCCGACAGCCTGCCGGCCGTCGCTCGCGAAATCCAGGCCGCCGGTCTGTCACGGTTTTGGCTGGCCGAAGAATACCTGGGCAAGTTGCAGTTGATCGCCTTGTTCCTGGCGCCGGTCTTCGTGTATGTTTTTCTCAACTGGTGTGGTCCAAACGGTCTACTGCCGGCCCTCCTGTCCGTGGTGGCCACGGCCTGGCTGTTGCGGCGGCGACTGGCCCATCGGGCCCGCCGGCGGCTGCGTCAGATTAAACGCCGCATGCCCTTCTTGCTCGATCTGCTGACGCTGCTGATGGAGGCCGGCTCGACGTTCTTGGGCGCCATGCGGCAGGCCGTCGAGGAGTTCCGGGGGCATCCCGTGGCTCACGAGTTCGGCCGCGTCCTGGCCGACATGAACCTGGGCAAGACGCGCACCGAAGCCTTTGTGTCCATGCGCGACCGCCTGGCCGACGATGAAATCCGTAGCATCATCGGCTCCATCTTGCAAGGTGAGAGCTTGGGCACTCCGCTGGCCGGCGTCTTCCGCACCCAAGCCGACGTGCTCCGCGTGAAACGCACGCAGCGCGCCGAACTGATCGCCGGCGAGGCGGGCGTGAACATGCTGCTGCCCGCCGTGATGGTTATGATCGCCACGGTGTTGATTATCCTCGGTCCGTTCCTGCTCAATTACCTCTACTTTGGATTGTCGTTGTAGATGGCCATCAAGCTCGACTGCCCCCGTTGCAAGACGCCGCTGCACGTGCCCGGCAAGCTGGCCGGTGGATACGTGAACTGTCCACGCTGCAAAGGCCGCCTTTGGGTGTCCAAGGATGCGGCCAGCGACGCGACGCACGTCGAGGTGATCGAGGTGTTGGCCAGCGGTGATGCCGAGCCGACCACGGCGCCGCTGACGCTTACCCTGCCGGCTCCGCCGCCCGTGGCGCACAAGCGGGTAGCGCGATTCATTACGGCCGATTCGGCCGAGTCGACCCTGATGCGAGGCGATGATGGCCAACTGCCCGAGTTGCATTTGGAGGAAGATGGAGCGGAGAAACAGCCGGGTGCGGCCGCCAGACCCGTCCCGCCGCTGGCGTTGTTGGGCGTGCTCGGTCTGAGCGCCGCAATTTCTCTGGTCCTGATTTTGTACGATGGGCCGTCGCCCGCCAACTCGGCGAGGGAGAAAAAGGCGGCCATGCGGCAGAAGATCGAAGACTACTATTTTGGCTCGGGAAATCTCGACGCCAAACGATTGGAGCCCTACCAGTTGCTGCTCCGCGAGGCGCAACAGGCCTACAGCCGCGGCGATGACAAAACCCAGCGAGAACGGTACCGCAAGGTGCTGGACATGCTGCGCGCCGAACGCGGTTTGGAGGAGCGAGGATTGACGGGCAGCCGCTCCAAGGATAAGGAACTGGAAGAAGCGATCTCGGTATTGCTCGGGGGAGGGTAGTTTTCCATGGAAATCGCCCCGCGTTACGAAATTGTCGACATCCTGGCCCGAGGTGACTTCGCCACCGTGTATCGCGCCCGCGACCGCGAGTTGGGCCGCGGCGTGGCCATCAAGCAGATCCACCAGCAGTACCTGGCCGACGGCCGGCAACTGGCGCGATACTGGCAGGAGGCCCAACTGCTGGCCTCGCTCCAACACCCCAACATCCTCACGATCTACGACATCGTTCGTTCCCAGGGATGGCTCATTCTGGAGCTGATGCGCGGGAGTCTGCATCCGGCCGCGCAAGGCGAAGGCATTGATCTCGACTACCTGCGACTGGTGCTGGAAGGCTGCCTAAGCGGCTTGCAATTCCTCCACGACCATGGCGTGATCCACGGCGACATCAAGCCCAGCAATCTGCTCGTGGATGGGCAAGGCCGAGTGAAGCTGGGCGATTTTGGGCTCGCGCGGCGGGCCAGCAACGAAGAGGGCAGCCTGCTGAAAGGCACGACCAAGTACATGGCGCCCGAGTTGCTCTCGGCGCAGTTTGGTCCGGTCGGTGCGGCCAGCGACCTCTATTCGCTGGGCTTTTCCGCCTACGAGTTGCTGTGCGGGGCACAATTCGAGACGTTATTCCCCGGCCTGGACAGCTTTGGCCGCGACCGGCAAATCGCTTGGATGATGTGGCACGCCGCGGCGGATCGCCAAATGCCGCCTATTCATCGCGTGCTCGAAGGCGTTCCGGACGATCTGGCCCACGTCATCGAGCGTCTGGTCATCAAAGACCAATCGCGACGCTATCCGTCGGCCAAGGACGTTTTGCGGGACCTGCGGCCGGCGCCATTGGCGGCAATCGCCCGCCAGGCCGAGGCCGCCCAAGCGGGAGCCAGCCGGCAAAAGCGGCGCAAGCGCTTCACGGCACTATCGGCCATGACCTTGTCGCTCCTGCTCTCGGCGTTGATGCTTTGGCCCGCGAAACCGAAGAGCGGACCGCCGCCGGCCTCGAAATCCACCCAGGGCACGGTCCTGCACGTCTATCCGGACGAGCACCGCATCGCCCTGAAAGTGGTCGAGCCGGGCGATGGCAAGCCCACTGAGCGCGTGGAGGAGATCAGGCTTACGCCCCGCTACGACAAAGTTTTCATCAACGACAAAGTGGAACCGCTCGACCAGGTTGCGCCCGACGATTCTGTCCGGATGGAAACCGTTCGTGGTGCCTCGGGCCGGCCCATTACCGAGGTCCACGCCTACCGACCGGAAATCAGCCGGGGCCGCGTTCGCTCGGTCCGGGCCGAGGCGGGACAACTTACGCTCACGGTGGCTAATCCGCGCGACGAGAGCCAAAAGACGGAACTCAGCGTCACCGTTCCTCCGCATCTGAAAATCACCTTCAACGGAGACATTCTGCCCAACGCTCGACCGGTAACGCTGGCCGATCTGCATGCCGATGACAGCGTGGTCGTTCAGCGCATTGGCGCGAGGACCGGTCGCGACGTCACCGCACTGAGCGTGGAACGCGTGGTCACGACCGAGGGGATCGTTCGGGAGGTTGCCGTCGACGACGCCACCAAGCAACCGAAACTCACACTGGAGGTGGGCGGCGGCAAGCCGGCAACGGTCGTCGTGCTGCCGTTTGCCGACTCCTGTCAGATTATCATCAACAACCTCGCGTCGATCTTGGAGCGACGCTTGCGGCCAGTCGATCTGTTGCCGGGCGATCAGGCCACCGTATCGCACGACACCCACATCCTCCGCCTCCGGGCCCATCGCACCCTTCACGATGGCGGAATCATCGATAAAGTGCAGGCCAACGCGTTGGACGTGATACGCCAAGGGGAAGGGCAGCCCACCCATTACGGCACCGCAATACCCTGCACCATCACCCTTAACGGCGAGCCGGCGGAATTGGGCGATCTTCGCAACGGCGATGCGGTCGAGATCACGCACGGCTCTCTCGACCGACGGAATCCCCAGGCCGTTGCGGTGGCCGTTCGGCGAGCAAGCGACCGCAATCGCTGGGCGATTGTGGTGGGCATTCAGGACTACGAGGATCAATCGCTCGGCCGATTAAGATACCCGGTGGCCGACGCCAAGTTGCTCCGCGACACACTGGTCGCGCGATATCGAGTATTCGAGGATCAGGTGTCGCTGTTGACCGACGAAAGCCTGACGCGGTTGGAGCAAAACATTTCCGAACGGCTGGGGCGGATCGGCCCCGACGGCAGGTTGCTGATGTTTTTCGCCGGCCATGCCTTTAAGGATGAGAACGGCAAAGTGTACCTCGCACCGAAGAACTTCGAGCGGAAACGGATCGCAGCGACGGGGCTGCCGCTGCCGTGGTTAATCGACGAGTTGGAAAAATGCCCGGCGAAAGAGAAGTTGCTGCTGTTGGACGCCAGCCACGCCGCCGAGGGTCCGGACTTGGCGCTCGAACCGTCGACGGCGGAGATGCTCCGCACGCTCAAAGCACCGCCTGGCCAATCGCCGCTGCGCACGGTGGCGGCCATCGCCAGTTGCCAGGCCGGCCAGCGAGGCGCGGATTGGCCCGAGAAGCAGCATGGGTTGTTCGCGTGGCTTTTGGCCCGGGGCTATGCGGGAGCGGCCGACAAGAATGGCGACAACCGGGTGGAGGCGACCGAGCTGTTCGGCTATTTGCAAGCGGAAATGGCGGCTGCCGCCCGGCACCTAAAGGCACCGCAGACGCCGGAGTTGTTCTTGCCCGACGACCGACCGCCGCGGTTTAACGAGGAAGCGAAGGCCGCCATCCGCAAGCTGGCCGCCCGGCTGCGTCAGGATCGCGTCAACCTGTCCGAGGCCGCCGCCGACTACGCTGCCGCCGTGGCGGCCGCCGGCCAGCAGATCGAGCCGAAACTGGTCTACGGGCTGCTGCTGTTGAAAGACAAACAGCGCGATCCGGCGCTCAAGCAGTTCGAGGAGATTAAGGGGCAGCGTCCCGATTTGCTGCTGCCGTTGCAGGGTATCGTCTGGGCCTGCTTCGAGAAGCGCGCCTACCAGGCAGGAGTGGAGGAACTGACCGAGTTGCTCTCCAAAATTCCTCAGCCGAAGAACCTCGATCCGTATTCCGAGGCCCAGCAGCAGGTATTCTCCTGGGCCGGGCAGCTTCGCGAGTATGCGGTGCTGGCGGTCGAACCGTCGCGGCGGCCGTCGGCCGCTTCGCTGGCGGCGCTGGATGCAGCGGTCGCCCGACACCATGTCGAGGGCCAGCGATTCTACGAGGAGGGGCAAGCCAGGTCGCGCGCGATCCACGCCGAGTTCGAGCGGCGGATTTCGGCCGCCGAGTCGGAAGCCTTGGCCGCCAAACTGAAAGTCGAGCGGCGTGGCATGCTGCACTACGCGGAATTTCCCTACAACCAAAGCGTGCAGCAAGTTTTGGGCGGATTGGAGCAATAAGGCCGCGAACCTCCCGCGCTGGCTGCGGTTGGCAAGCAGGCGACGGTGTGCTACCATTCCGTCATACCAAGGAGGAGCATCGTGATGATCGATCCTGTCGCCAACACACCCCCGCCGGGCGCGGAACGCCGCTGGCAACCGCTCGGCGCCATCGACCGACGGGTGATCGGCGTGCTGGCCGAAAAGGCCAAAACCACGCCGGACATTTATCCGATGAGCCTCAACGCCATCTGCACCGGCTGTAATCAGAAGAGCAATCGCGCGCCCTGGATGCAGCTTGAAACGAGCGACGTCGAGGAGTCGCTCGACCGGCTCCGCGCGTTGGGGGCGGTCGGACTGATCGAGGGCTACGGCCGGGTGGCCAAGTATCGCCACTACTTGTATGAATGGTTGGGTGTGGACAAAGTCGAGTTGGCCGTGATGACCGAGTTGTTGCTCCGCGGCGATCAGACCATCGGAGAGCTGCGTGGCCGGGCCGCACGCATGGAACCCATTGCCGACCTGGCCGCGCTACGGCTGGTGTTGGACGCGCTGAAGGCGAAGGGACTGGTCATTGCGCTCACGCCCGAAGGACGCGGACAGGTCATCACGCATGCCCTCTACCAGCCGCGCGAGCTCGACACGCTTCGGGCGAAGTACGAGGGGAGCGGATCGGCCGACGCGGCTCGTGAGGAACAGTCCGGCGCCGGCGGGCGGCCTTACACCGCGGGGCCGCCAACAGTGGCGCGAGCTTTGCCGCCGGCGACGCCCTCGGCCGGCGGTTCCGACGGCGGCGGCGTGGCTGCCCTGCGCCAGGAATTGGCCGATCTTCGCGATCAACTCGCGCAACTGCGCGGCGACCTCGATGAGGTCCGCGACGCGCAACACCGCCTTTCGGATGAAGTGCGCACGCTGAAAGACGCCTTGGGCGGCTAGTGGCCGACGTGTCGTTGGCCGCTAAACTCACAATTTCGACTGCAAGGGCGTGCTAGCCGCGACGGCCGTTTGTTCTTGGTCCGCCAGGGTGAAGTGGAAGGTGGTGCCTTGGCCGATGATGGACTCCAGCCAGATTCGTCCGCCATGCCGCTCGACGATCTTCTTGCACAGCGCCAGGCCGATTCCGGTCCCGGGATATTCTCGGCCGTGCAGCCGCTGGAAGGTCTGAA
>Ga0181529_10004459_pt1 | contig 15145 bp, 16 predicted proteins | sample PEATcosm2014_Bin_36_FD_119763 | JGI IMG/M metagenome (GOLD analysis project Ga0181529, IMG submission 119763) | Peatland microbial communities from MTU Mesocosm Facility, Houghton, MI, USA - PEATcosm2014_Bin10_30_metaG | ecosystem: Environmental > Terrestrial > Soil > Wetlands > Peat | place...
CGGGATTACGTCTGAAATGACGGTTTGATCGACCCCTTCCGGCGAACACTTTTCATTTGGGTTGCCCGATTTCCCGGGTTACGGTTGCGCCCGCGATGCCCCTCCCTTCCCTATCGGCCCCTCCGCTGCGGAGCTTCTTCTATCTTCTGCTTCTCGGCGTCGTTCTTCTCACCCTGGCCTTGGTCGTTCGATCGGGGATATTCGAGTTGAAGAACCATGACGAGCCGATCAATTCCGCGATGCGATCCGCGATCTCGGAAGTCCGGCCGGAGCTTTCCACCGCAGACTCCCTGGAGATCGATCGGCTCTACCCGACCGCGCATCGGACGGAATCCGGCCTGCGCTACGTCGTGCGCGCCCTCGGGTCGGGCACCGCGACCCCGAAACCGGGAGACCTCGCCACGGTTCACTATGCAGGCCGTCTGCTCAACGGCACGCCGATCGACAGCTCCTACCAGGGGGGTGTGCCATTCCGTTTCCGAATCGGCGAAGGCCACGTGATCGCGGGATGGGAGGAGGCGATCCGCACGATGAAAAAGGGCGAGAAGCGGACACTCATCGTCCCGTACTGGCTCGCTTACGGAGTCGACGGCCGGCCTCCGACCATTCCTCCCGCCTCCACTCTCGTCTTCGAAGTCGAGTTGCTGGGTTTTCAGTGAGCCGAAAACAGGGGAACATGGGTGCCCCTATTTTCGGCCAGTCCTCACAACCCGACGAGCGATCCGTTCTTCTTGATCCAGAGCTCGGCCTCGCGCCAGCCGGGACACACTTCCTCCACGCGGGCCCAGAACCGGTTCGAGTGATTCATCTCCCGCAGGTGCATCAGCTCATGGTAGATGATGTAATCGCGCACGAACTCCGGAGTCTGGATAAGCCGCCAGTTCAATGAAATCGTTCCCGCGGCCGAACAGGACCCCCATCGCGAACGCTGGTTGCGCACGCTCACCTGCTTCAGATCGACCCCGGTGATTGCGGCCAGTTCCCAAGCGCGCGCCGGCAGTTCGATCCGAGCCCGCCGATTGAAAGAGGCCTCGAGGGCCGGCCGCAGGTCGCCGTCGAGCTGCCGCACCCGGAATACATCGGCCGCCGCGCACACCGCCGGAGGGTGCGCCGCCGCCACACGGATTTCTGTCATTTCGCCCCGCCACAGGATGCGCGTGCCGACCGTCCATACCTCGGCCGCGCGGGGGCGCTTCCGCTGGCGCGCCCGCGCCCCCTCGAGCCAGTCGCGGTGCTGTTCGACGAAACGGCGGGCTTCCCGCTCCGAACCGTGCGCCGGGATCGTGGCCACGGCCGTGCCGTCCCGGCGCAGGCTCAGCCGATAGCCTCGCGCCCGGGCGCTTCGCGCAAACACGACCGGCGGCGGCTCGACCGGAAGCCGGGAGAAGAAATCGAACTGCCCGGTCTCCTCGCTCAAAGCGTTCGCCTGGGTTTGGGGAAGGAGGCCGGGCTGGCATGGCCGGCCGAGTCAAAGGCCTCCACTCCGAAGATGACCCCGTCCTTCGAAAGGCCGGGAATCGTTTTCCGTGTCACTTCCTTCGGCACATCGATCGCGTGCTCCCAATAGGGCGACGTCGTCTCCCTCCAGACGATCCGGTATCCCGCAAGGTCGGCCTCCCGATTCGGCTCCCAGCGCAGGGTGGTGTCGTTCTCGAGCCGAGCCATCTCGATTTCGACGGCCTGGGGCGCGGCGGGCGCCCGCGCAAGGGCGGCGATCGCCGCGGCGTTCACCCGCGCCACGTCGGCCGCGTAGGGATAATCGACCTGGTCGGGCGTGTCCCCGTACCTGACCCCGTTCTCGACTCGGACCGCCTGGTGTTCGCGCCGATAGTCTTCGGCCGGCTCGGTGAATCGGGCGGCCGGATACCCCTGCTCGAGGAAGGGCATCTCGTCGCCTCCGCGCAGATAGCGGTCCGTGCGATACACGAGCCCGACCGTCATCGAGGGCGTGTAGACTGAGGCGATTTCCCGAACTGCGCGAGCGAGCTCGCGCGCCGGCGAGTCGTTCTCTCCGCCGTTGCGAATCAAGTCGACAAGCGCATCGTCGAGGCGGGCTCGGGGCGGGAGTCCCTGGGCGAACAGGCGCACGGTGTGCCGGTCGGTCCGGCCGTCGGCCGCCCGCGCATTGCCAATGATATCGTCATTGAACATTCCCGAGATATTGAGGCCCTTTTCCCGAGCCCGCGCTGCCCAGTGAGAGGAGCCGTTCAGGCTCTGCTCCTCTCCCGCAACGGCCATGAATACGATCGTTGCGCCAAACTCCCGCCGCGACATCACCCGGGCGGTCTCGAGCACCGCGGCGACGCCCGAGGCGTCGTCGTCCGCACCCGGAGCGGGGCTCGTCGAGTCCAGGACATCGTTGATGATCGAGTCGTAGTGGCCGCTCATGACATAGATGCGGCCCGCCGAGTCGGGCCGCGACCCCGGCAGCGTGGCGACCACATTGACGATCGTGACCGGCTGCGGAATCCGGGGCGGCACAGGCTTTTGGACAAAGGAGTCGAGCTCCACCTGCAGGCGGCCTCCCGACGCGGCCGACGCGCGCTCGAACTCCGCCCGGATCCACGCGCAGGCGCCGCCGATCCCGTCGCCGCTGGGAAGCGGATCCGAAAGCGTGTGCCGCGTCCGGAAACTCGACAGCACATACACCGAGCGCTGGATGCGTTCGGCGGATATGTCCGAAACGATTCCCTGGATTTCCGGGTCGGGCGGAATGGGCGGCACATCCGCTCCCGACGCAAAAGCAACGCCCGCCAGGACGCCAAAAGCCACCGGACTCAAGGTGGTGAAGCGCATGTCTGTTCAACTCAGATCAGGCGAGCGCAAGAGTCAACCCAACGGCTGCTCGACAACGGTTGTGCTCCTATTTGGACACTTCCCCAACAACCCCGCCCTTGACACTCCCGCCCCAATACGGCACTTCCCTCGCCTCTTGATCACTTAAGAATTATGCAACCAACCTTTCGCCCACATCGCAAGAAACGCGTCCGCAAGATCGGATTCCGCGCCCGCATGTCCACGAGGGGCGGCCGCAAGGTGCTCGCTTCCAGACGTCTCAAAGGACGCAAGCGCCTGACAGTCGCCTAAATAGACAACGACTGCGTTTCTTGAATGCGTTTCCGCCCTGAGCAGCATCTCCGCCGCCAGAGCGACATCCGCGCCCCCCGGGAGCGCGGCACGCGCGCCGATTGCCAAACCTTCACCGTCTGGCACTTGCGGCGCAACCCCTCTCCGACCGCAGGGACAGCCTGCGATGACCTGCCCCGCGTATGCGTGGTCGCCTCCGGAGCGGCCGTGGGCTGCGCCGTCCTGCGCAACCGCGCGAAGCGCAGGCTTCGCGAAATCTTCCGCCGCCATCAGGATCTCATTCCGCGCCAGACCGATCTCGTAATCGTCGCGCGCTCGGCCGTGAATCGCCGCCCGTTTACGGAGTTGGAGCGGAAGTTCACCGACGCCTGCCGCCGAATCGCCGCAACCCCGGCACCGTGACCAACGCCCTCGCAAAGGCCAGCGACGCAGCCCAACCCGCTGTATCAAACGGGGCGGAAGGCGCCTGGCCGTTCCTGATCAACCTGCCCTCCAGGGGATTGCTGTTTTCCATCCGGCTTTATCGGCGCGTCCTCTCCCCGATGCTTCCCGCGTTTTCGGGGCCGTCGGCGGGCTGCCGCTTTGAGCCCTCCTGCTCCCTGTATGCCGCCGAAGCCGTGCGCCGGCACGGGGCTGCCCGCGGCGCCTGGCTATCCGTGTGCCGTATCGCCAAGTGCAATCCGTTTCATCCCGGCGGATTCGACCCGGTTCCCGTGTCGCCGATCGCGAAAGCGCTCGCCGGGTCTCCGGACAAACGCAAAGCTTCCCTTCGCGTGTCGGCAGGCGCGAACCGCGCCTCTTTCCGCCCCCGCTGCGTCCGCTGCCACCCTTAAACCCAAGACCCTTTCTTCGTGGACAAGAAAAACACATTCATCGGCGTGCTCCTGATCGTCGCGGCCATCGCGAGCATGTACCTCGGCAACCGCAACTCGATGCAGCGGCCGACGCCCGAGGCCCTCCGCCAGGCCGCCGCCCAGCAGGCGCCGTCGACGTACACCCCGCCCGCGATCGTGCCCGCCGGTCCCCGGCCGGCGATCGTTTCGGCCCCCGCCCGATGGACAGGGCCGCAGGTCAACCCGGAGCTTCACAACGGATTCATCAAGGTGCGATTCAGCGATTACGGTGGCGCGATCCGCGACGTCGCGTTGCAGCACCGCCTGAAGAACGGCCAGTATCAGTATCCGAGCAAGATCGACGAACCGACGCCCTTTGTTTTCAACGACGGCGAGAACGACGAGCCGGCGCTCGCGATCGTCGGCTATCCCGGGCTGGACCAGAACGTGCCCTTCCAGCTCGTGTCAAAGTCCGACACCGAGGTCCTCTATCGCGCGACAATTCCGGGCGAGATCGAGGTCACCCGCCGCTACGTCCTGCCTCCGGACGAGGGCGACGGCACCGATCCGTACCAGCTTCGGACGGAGACGACCCTTCGCAACCTTTCCTCCAAGACCGCCAAGCCGATGCAGATCGGACTCGTGGTCGGAACCGCGGCCCCGATAAACGACCTCGACAGCGGACGGTTCCTCGCGGCCTGGTACTCCAGCGGCAAGGGCGCCTCGAGCATTCCACGCGCCAAGCTCGAAGCGAGCGGAGGCATTTTCGGGCTCAACGCCCATGATGCCGCGCCCGAGATCGACAGCGCGGGTCCGATCGCGTGGGCGGCGGTCAGCAACCAGTTCTTCGTCGGAATACTGACCCCGGACGCGCCCAGTTCGGGCCTGACCACCCGCCGCGTCTATCTGCTCAAGAAATACCCCGAGTCCAATAACTACGCCTACGGCCTGACCGATACGGCGCAGTTCGACGTGCCGGAACTCAAGCCGGGCGATACGGCAACCCTCGGCGCCAACTATTATGTGGGTCCGAAGGAATACCGCCGCCTGTCCAAGGCCGACGTGTTCAAGTTCGACCAGGACCAGGTGATGCAGTTCGGATTCTTCAAGTTCTTCAGCGCGCTGCTCCTGACGCTGATGACGTGGATCCATTCCTACGTGCCGAACTGGGGCCTGTCCATCGTCCTCACGACCCTCACCCTGAAGACGATCTTCATCTACCCTACCCTTTCGTCGCTCCGCTCGTCCCGCCGCATGCAGAAGATCCAGCCGCAGCTGAAGGCGCTCAACGAGAAATACAAGGACAACCCCCAGAAGAAGAACCAGGCGACGATGGAGCTTTTCAAGGAGCACAAGGTGAATCCCCTCGGCGGGTGCCTCCCGATGCTGATCACGATGCCGTTCTTCTTCGGGTTTTACTCGATGCTCTGGAGCACGGCGGACCTGCGTTTCGCGCATTTCCTGTGGGCGGCCGACCTTTCCGCGCCGGACACGGTCGGTCATCTGCCCGGGCTGGGAATCGCGATCAACGTCCTGCCGCTCATCCTCGGCGTCGTCTCGTTCGTGCAGGTGAGGCTCTCGCCGCAGCCGACCGTGGACAACGCGCAGGCCAAGATGATGATGTTCACCCCGCTCATCATGCTGATCTTTTGCTACAGTTTCTCGTGCGCCCTGTCGCTCTACTCCACGACCAACGGACTTTTCACGATCGCGCAGCAGCTCATCATCAATCGCATGAGGGACGACGGGGACCCCGATTCCGCCAAGGAAGGGGCGGGAGGAGCGGCGGGCAAGGCGATCAAGAATGTCACGCCCCAGAAGAAGAAGTGACCCCCCATGGCAGGCCACAGCAAATGGGCTAAGGTAAAGCGGATCAAGGCCGTCAAGGATCCCAGGCGAGGAAAATTATTCAGCCAGCTCTCGCGCGACATCACGATCGTCGCGAAAGCGGGCGGCGGCGATCCCGCGATGAACCCGCGCCTGCGCACCCTTCTGATGAAGGCGCGCAACGCCAACATGCCCGCGGACAACGTCGAGCGCGCGATCAAGAAGGGCACCGGCGAACTCCCCGGGGTCGTATTCGAGGAGATCACATACGAGGGCTACGGGCCGGGCGGGGTCGCGATGATCGTGAAGGTGACGACCGACAACAAGAACCGCGCCGCTTCGGATGTGCGAAGCGTGTTCACGAGGTTCGGGGGAAACCTGGCCGGCACCGGCGCGGTGGCATTCCAATTTCTGCATGCGGGCCAGTTCCTGATCGCGAAGGACGCGGCGGGCGAGGACGCCCTCATGGAGATCGCCCTGGAAGCCGGCGCCGACGATGTCATCACGACACCGGACGGCTACGAGGTGCGCTGCGCCGTCAATTCCTTCGACCACGTCGCGCACGCGCTCGAGCAGAAGGGGATCAAGCCCGAGAGCGCGGAAATCGCCTACATTCCGACGAGCACCGTTCCGGTCGCCGATCTGGCGGCGGCCCGCACGCTCGTGAAGCTCCACGAGGCCCTGGAGGAGCTGGACGATGTCCAGCAGGTGTTCTCGAACGACGAGATGGACGACGCGATCGCCGAGGCCGCCGCGCAGGAGTGACCCGGCCCGCGTCATAAGCCGACCATATCCTTGCCCCGCGCCGGGCAAAGGATGTACGGTCCCGCCATGACCGACGACGTCGAGGTCCCGCCCGCGACCGGCTCCCAGCCGCGCCACCTCAATCCCGACGACGTGGGGATCGCGCAGCCGCGCGACTTTGTCCACGGACACACCTTCGCGTTCAAAAGCGGCCAGACGCTTCCCTGTTTCACGCTCCGCTACGAGACCTACGGGACGCTGAACATCACCCGCGACAACGCCGTTCTTATCTGCCACGCGCTGAGCGGCGACCATCATTGCGCCGGCTGGCACTCGCCGGGCGACCGGAAGCCCGGCTGGTGGAACAATCTGATCGGCCCCGGAAAGGCCGTCGACACGCGGCGCTTTTTCGTGATTTGCGCCAACGTGCTCGGGGGCTGCCAGGGATCGACGGGGCCTTCCTCGCTCGACCCGTCGACGGGAAAGCCCTACGGGATCGCCTTCCCCTTTGTCACGATCAGCGACATCGTCCGGTCGCAGAAAATCCTGCTCGACCACCTCGGGATCTCCGAACTGCACGCCGTGATCGGCGGATCGATGGGAGGAATGACCGCGATTCAGTTCTCGATCGAGTATCCGGCCCTCGTCCGCCGCGTCCTTGCGATGGCCAGCACCGCCCGCGAAAGCGCGCAGGCGATCGCGTTCAACGAGGTCGGCCGCCAGGCGATCATGCAGGACCCGGCCTGGAACCGCGGCGACTACCCGCGGGACGGCGGACCCCGCGTGGGCCTCGCCATCGCGCGCATGATGGCCCACATCACGTACGTCAGCGACGCCTCGATGGACCGGAAATTCGGGCGCCTGAAGACGCCGGGGCGGGGCGCCGCGGCTCCGGACGCCTTCGACGTGCCCTTCGAGGTGGAGAGCTACCTGCGCTACCAGGGCCAGAGCTTCATCAATCGCTTTGACGCCAATTCCTACCTGACGATCACCCGGGCTCTCGACCATTTCGACCTGGCCCAGGCCTACGGCTCGCTGGAGCATGCGTTCGCCCCCGTTCAGGCCGAGACCCTCGTCGTCGGCTTTGCGAGCGACTGGCTTTTCCCGCCGGATCAGAACCGGGAGATCGCGCTCGCCCTCCTGCGGACCGGAAAGCGGGCAAGCTACGCCGAACTCGCGACGGACCTCGGCCACGACTCTTTCCTCCTCGAAAGCGAGGAGCTGTACACCCTCGTTCGCGCGTTTCTCGAGCGCGAAGAGGTCGTCTTCGACTTCACCATCTGAAATGAACAAGCCCGTCGAAAAGCGCACGATCGACATGCAGGTCATCGGGGACTGGGTGGAGCCCGGTTCCCGCGTCCTCGACCTCGGTTGCGGCAAGGGCGAGCTTCTCGACTATCTCGCCCAGACCAAGCAGGTCTCCGGCGTGGGCGTCGACCTCGATTTTTCCCGCATCACGGTATGCGTCCGGCGCGGCGTGAACGCCTATCAGGGCGACATGACCTCCTTCATGCGCTCATTCCCCGAGCGCCACTTCGACCGCGTCATCTGCTCCCGCACGGTGCACGAGCTGAACGATCCGACCGGGGTCATCCTGGAGGCCCTGCGGGTCGGGCGATCCCTCACGGTCGGCTTCGTCAACCACGGCTTCTGGAAGAACCGGCTGGACGCGCTCGTGCGCGGGCGCAAGGTCCGCAACGCCGTGTATCCGACCGAATGGTTCGAGAGCCGGCCTGCCAACCCGGTCACGATCGCGGACTTCAGGGACTTCTGCGGAAAAAAGGGAATCCGAATCGCCCGTTTCGTCCACCTCCACGGGGACTGGAAGAGGCCCTGCCACGCCCTGCCGAACCTGCTGGCCGGCTACGCCCTGTACGACCTGACCCGGTGAGGAGCGAGGCGGTTCGCGCGAATCGCGCAAACGCAGTCGCTGCCGTCCTCCGTCGGGAGCCATTCGGGCCTGAGCCCGGAAAACTCCATATCCATCGCCGTCCTCAGCCCGCCGACCTCGATCAGAACGGCGCCCCGGGGCGAGAGCCGTGCCTGCGCCTGTTGCAGGAGCTTGCGGATGATCGCAAGCCCGTCCGCTCCCCCATCCAGCGCCAGGCGGGGCTCCCGGCGAAACTCCGGCGGCAGCGCGTCCACGCGGGCGCTCGGCTCGTATGGGGGGTTGCTCAGGATGACATCGTACCGCGCAGGCGGAACCGAATCGAACACGTCGCTTGGGAAAAGCCTGACCCGGTCCTCGAGCCCGTGCTCCCGGACGTTGATCCGGGCGACCTCCAGGGCGCTTTCGGACACGTCGATCGCATCGACCTTCGCCTTCGGAAACGCATGGGCGAGCACGATCGCGAGGCAGCCCGAACCCGTGCACACATCGGCCATTCGCGCCGGCGGCGGGCATTTCCGCCCCAGTATCTTTCGCAGGCGCGGAATCACCTCCAGAAAATAGCTGCGGGGGATGATGACCCTCTCGTCCACGTAAAACCGGTGCTCGCCGAGGAAGGCCTCGCGCGTGAGATAAGCGGCGGGAATCCGCCGGACGACCCGCCGGCGCAGGACGGCCCGGAGCCTCGCCCGCTCGGCGGCGGTCAGTCTTTTCTCCAATGCGGATGAATCGCTGTCCAGGGGCAGGCCGAGTGTGCGCAGGAGCAGGTACAGCGCCTCGTCGTGCGCATTCGTCGCCACCTGCCCCAAAGCCAGCCCCTCCCGCTCATAAAGCCGCTCGGCGAGGCAGAGCCAGGCGCCGAGATTCGGGAGCGCGCCCGCGCCCGCAAAGGGGTCACCTCTTTTCGGCCTCATTTTCGCCGAGGACATGCTCGTGGTTGAAGATGTGCTCGGGGCAGTAGCACTGCCCGCCGGCGCACTTGGAGCAGTAGCGAAAATCGAGCTGCGGGTCGGTCAAGTCGGTTTTCCCGCAGATCCGGCAGCGATGGCGCGGCTCTTCCGCAGAGGCGCTGCTCGCCACCCGGCCCACCGCCCTCCGGCTCTTCCGGCCCGCCGCAAGCCAGATGTCGCGGCCGAAGAAAAGGAGGATGTTTCCGACGGCGGCCACAATCTGCAGGCGGGCCGCCCAGTCTCCCCGGATGAAAATAAACGCGCCCCAGATCCATGCCAGCAAGGCAAGCCACCGGATTTTGACGGGCAGGACGTAGAAAAGATATATCTCGAATTCAGGGTTGAGATAGGCGAACGCGAGAAACACCGAGGCGCCCAAGAACAGGTTCGACACCGGAAACCAGGGTTGCAGGAACGACACGCCGACTGTGAGAGCCCACCCGACGATCAGGAAAAGATTGTACCTAAACGTTCCCCAATATCCCTCGAGCGCGGCCCCCATGAAATAGAAGATCCACCAGCCGAACGCGAGGCCCACGATGTTCAGCAGGCCCGGTGAAAAGCTCGGGGGCACGGCGAGAAAAGTGATGATGCGCCACCATTGGCCCCGGAATGCAAGGATCGGCATGAGCGCCACGACCGAGGGATCCTTCAGGATTCCGAGCAGCGCTGTCAGGAATACGAACACCTGACCCATTACGATATAGAGCGTGATGTTCGGGATGGCGAAGCGTCCGAGACGGCGCTCCAGCTTTTCTAGGAGTGGCATGCTTTGGCGAGGGGTTCACTTCTTCGCGTTTTCGGGCAACTGCGCAACCAGCTTTTGCTTTTGGCCCTCCAGGCCGGGCTCCGTCACCATGGACAGGAGCAGCCGGGCGTGGTCGAATTTGGCCTGCCGGATGAGAACATTGGCCGCCTGGAGCCGCATGGTCCCTCGCTCCATGGGAGTCTGCGCCCTTTCCTCCAGCGAAGCCCAGACTTTCAGCGCTTCGTCCAGGTCCGGTTTTTCGAGGTCGTTGAACGACTCGGCGTAACGATAGGTGAACTCGATCCGGTCCGGCGCCAGCTCCATCGCCTTCTTGAAGGCATTGTGCATCGCATCGTCGAGCTGCTTGCGGGTGTAGACCCCCTTCCCCAGGAAGTCATCGGCGGCCTCGTGCAGCAGAGTCCCCAATTGGTAGTGGTACAGCGGCTCGTTCGGAGCGAGTTTGATCGCCGCTATGAAATAATTGACGGCCTCGAGCGGCTTGCCCTGCTCGGCGAGATAGTTGCCGAGCTCGTTTTTGACAAAGGCGATGTTCGGGTCGATCGCGTTGGCCTTGAGAAACATGGCGGCGGCCTCCTGCTGCATGTCGACCTTGCGGAGGAGGTAGCCGTAGTCGGCGTACGCGACCGCGAACTTCGGGCTGTCGTGGAGCAGGATCTCGTAGCCGTGGCAGATCTCCTGCAGCTGCACGCGCAGGCTCTCGGTGTCCATCTTGTCGCCCTCCTTGGCCGCCTCGTCGAATAGCAGCTTTTGGCGCTCGAGCAGCTGCTTGAGCGTCCGCTCGGGCATCGTCTCGGTTTGGGCGCGCAGTCCCGGAAGAAGGAAGAGGGCCGCGATGGAACAAAAAAGCGCCGCTGCGCGTCGGTGGAGCATGGGATTCGAAACGTCTGCGACACCGTTGCGCACCCGATGTTCGGTTGCAAACATTCGCCCGGGACCCGCAAAGCCCGATGTTTGGGGTGGCACGAAGGCCGGCGGTACTGATAATGGCCCCTGAAGTTTGAACATCCTCGACCGTCACATCTTCAAGAGCGCGTTCTTCACGTGCATCGCAGCCGTTGCGATGTTCGCCTTTATTCTGGTGGCGGGCAACATCGTCCGGGATCTTCTCGGGCCCGGGCTCTCGGGCCAGCTCTCCCTCGAGGCCACGGGCCGGCTGGTCCTGCTTCTCATCCCGCTCGGAATCACCTACGGCCTGCCGATGGGGATGCTGACCGGGGTTCTGCTGACCCTCGGCCGATTGTCGGCCGACAGCGAAATCACGGCCATGCGGGCCTGCGGGATAAGCCTGCCGCGGATCGCCCTGCCCTTGTTCGTCCTCGGCTCCCTCGGGGCGGCGGTTGGCCTGCCCGTCAATTTCGAATCGATGCCCCAGGCGCGCACGCAGTACGACCGCGAGCTCAGCGCCGCGCTCCGCGCCGATCCGGTGGCCCTCGTGGCGCCGAAGGTGTTCATCACCGACTTTCCGGGCTTCGTCGCCTACGTGGGCGCCAAGAAAGGCAACGAACTCGAGGATGTCTGGCTTTGGCAGCTCGACGGCGACCGCCGCGTCACCCGGTTTGTGCATGCGGCGACCGGTCACCTCGAATACGACGAGACCCGAAACGAGCTCATCCTCACGCTCACCCTGGCCCATGTGGAGACGCGCAACGAAAAGAACCCGGAGGATTTCACGGAATCCAATCCGATCGCGTATTTCGGCAAGGTCGAGCCCACGCGCCTGTCGCTCGAACGCATCTTCGGCCGCGTGGGCCCCCGGCAAAAGCTCGCGTGGATGACCTACGCCGAACTCCGCAACGAGCAGGGACGCCTCGCCTCCGAGAGGGTCGCTCCCGCAGAAGAGCCGGAACACGCCAAGGCCGAGATGAAGGTCGCGATGACGATCCAGGAAAAATTCAACACGGCTCTTGCGGCCCTATCGTTTGTCATCGTCGGGGTGCCCCTCGGCATCAAGGTGTCCCGCCGCGAGACGAGCGCGAACCTTGGCGTGGCGGTGGCGCTCGCCCTAGGGTACTACGTTCTCACCGTGATCGTCGGCTGGCTCGACCGCCGCCCCGAATACCGTCCCGATCTGCTTCTCTGGGCGCCGAACCTGATCTTCATTGCGCTGGGAATCTGGCTGTTTCGCAGGGTCGATAGGAGATAGGGTGATGCAACCGGGGCTTCGTCCGTTGGGCCTCTCGGTTAGCTCATTCGCGGCCCAACCTTGCGCGCTTGAGACCGTCAACACGGTCAAAATCGCCGTCGGAATAGGCAAGCGTTGCAGAATAATGCAGCGCGGTAGCCGCGATCCAATTGTCATTTTCCCCAAGTCGCTGACCCTTGCGCATCTGGGCCTTGTCTAGCTCCCCTGCGCGATAAACGCCAGCCATCGGGCCCCTGCGGGTCCCCGGAGCCGGGCACGACGCCGGCAACCTTCCTCAAGAACCCATTTGCACCGCAACGAGGCCGGAGCGCCCGTCGATCCCGGCCATCGACTGGTCGCAAACGGGGATTGCGTCGCGGTCGGAAAGAAGGTCGCGGGCGAGTTCGTCCAGCCGGATGAATTCGACGCCGTCCCGGCGCAATGCGGCGAGAAGGGCGCGGAAAAGGGTTCGCTTCCCCATCCCCTCGATCTCCGCGTGGAGCGTGAACACGTTGGGCCGGTCGGGCTTCAAAAGCGACAGGTAGTGCGGGATGATCGCCTCGTCCGGATACTCGGGCCGTCCCAGCAGTTCGTCGAAAGTCGGCAGCGTGCTCGGAATCTCGAGGGTCTTGAACACCCGTCCGTCGATCCTGGGGAAAAACGCCCGCTCGCCGCGCGTGTCGCTCGAATAGAGAAGCCCCGCCTCGTCATAGACCTCGCGGCTGCGCTCGTTGCTCTGCCATCCGGCGGCCCCGGCCGTGTGGGCCTCCCGCCCGAAGATCCGCAGGAATTCGGCGCGGGCTGCTATGAATTCCGACCGCACCGCCTCCAGACTCATCCGCTGCACGTAATCCTGCCAGCGGTAGTGGTTATAGCAATGGATTCCGACTTCGAAACCGGCATCCCGCACCGCTCGCATCGCCGGGGCGTTGCGCCGGCCGATGTGGGGGGCCGGCAAGACCGTCCCGTTGAGGAGCGTGCGGACGCCGTACATCGAGACGACGCTCGTGCGGCTGACCTTCTTGAAAAATCCCGGCCTGAAAACCCGGGTGACCGCCCGGCCGGTCTGATCCGGCCCGAGGGAAAAAAGAAACGCCGCCGGCACTCCCCATTCCCGGAAGTCCGCGACCAGATTCGGCACGCCCACCCGCGTTCCCCGGTCGGTGTCCACATCCACTTTTAGCGCGAGGCGCGCGGTCATTCGAGCTGATATCCCTTGTGGGCCAGATGGTAGTCGAGCGTCTTGCGGATCGCGGTCTTCAGATCGACCTTGGGCTTCCATCCGAGCTGCTTTCGAATCGCCCCGATCGCAGGCACCCGGCGCTGGATGTCCTGATAGTATTTTCCGAAATACTTCCCCGACGGCACGACCACCGTCCTGGCCAGGGCCGCGTGCTCCCGGTACTCCGGGTATTCCTTGAACGCGGCGATGATGAGCTGGGCGAGTTTCGCCACGCTCACGTTGTTGGCCGGGTTTCCGATGTTGAAGATCCGCCGCGAGGCGCGCCCGTCCTTGTTCTCGATGATCCGCAGCAGCGCATCGATTCCGTCGTCGATGAAGGTGAAGGAGCGCCCCTGCTTGCCGCCATCGACGAGCTGGAGCGGCTTCTTAAAGATGACGTTGGAAATGAACTGGGTGAAGAGGCGCGAGCTGCCCTCCTTGGGCTCGAACACGTTGTCGAGCTTGGGCCCGATCCAATTGAACGGCCGGAAAAGGGTGAAATCGACCCCATCCCGGACACCGTAGGCGTAGATCACCCGGTCGAGAAGCTGCTTGGAGCAGGCGTAAATCCAGCGCTGCCTTTCGATCGGGCCGTAGACGAGCGGGCTCGTCTCCTCGTCGAGACGGCCGTCGGGGCACATCCCGTACACCTCGGAGGTGGAGGGGAAAATGATGCGCTTCTTGTACTTGGCGCACTTGCGGACGATTTCCAGGTTGGCCTCGAAATCTAGTTCGAAGACCCGCAGCGGGTCCTTCACATACTGGACCGGATTTGCGATCGCGACGAGCGGCAGCACGGCGTCGCACTTCTTCACATGGTACTCGATCCACTCCTGGGAGATCGTGATGTCTCCCTCGACAAACTTGAACCGGGAGTTCCCGATTGAATCGCCCAGCTTGTGGTCGCCGACGTCCATTCCGTACACCTCCCAGTCCTTCTGCTTGAGAATCGCATGGGTGAGGGAGCTGCCGATGAATCCGTTTGCGCCGAGAATGAGAACTTTGAGAGGCATGAGGAGGGAGCGATTAAGAGCCAAAGGCGCAGGAAAAGCGAGCAGGCACGTTCGGCGCGTCGGGTAGCTGACCCGCTATCCGTTCGTCCAATGGCGAGAAAGGCCGGGAAGACCGTCCATCCCCATTCCGAGGCCGTTCATCCAACGGTTGCTGCGCCCGCGCCAGTCATATGTAGTGTCCCCTGCGAAATGAAAACCGACGCGAGCCCCGCATGCGAACTTCCCGGCGCGTCGGCTCGCGCCCAGGCCAAGCGGCGTCTCTACACGGTGCTCCAATTCGGCGGATGGGGACTGCTCACGACGTTTCAGATTGTTGTCACGTTCGCAATCGGGGGGAAAAAACTCCCGACAGGACCGGGCACGTTCGTCCTCTTGAACGTGGTCGCCTTTGGCCTGGGAGCAGTCCTCACTCACTACTTCCGACTGCTGATCCACCGCTGGGGTTGGAAGAACATCGGTTGGAAGGCGCTCGTCTTGCGCATGATCGCAAGCAGCATCGCGCTCGGCGTTTTTTGGACGCTCGTTGTGGACGGGTTGCTCTACGGGCTTTTTCGGCAGCCGTGGACGGCATCGAAGAGTCCGGCCGTGGTCATTCCGCTATATTGCATCAACGACAGCCTGGTCATGTTCGGGTGGCTCGGAATCTACTTCGGCTACCACGTCTACAACCGCATCCATCAGGCCCAGATC
>Ga0181529_10004461_pt1 | contig 15143 bp, 11 predicted proteins | sample PEATcosm2014_Bin_36_FD_119763 | JGI IMG/M metagenome (GOLD analysis project Ga0181529, IMG submission 119763) | Peatland microbial communities from MTU Mesocosm Facility, Houghton, MI, USA - PEATcosm2014_Bin10_30_metaG | ecosystem: Environmental > Terrestrial > Soil > Wetlands > Peat | place...
GAAATCCGCGTGTTTTGGAGCCGCGCACCGCGGTCGCCGACCGGTACAGTGCCTGAAGCGCAGGCAGAATGGCCTGTAGTAGTAGGTACGTCCAGATCTTGCCGGTTTTCGGCCGATTTCGGCGGAGCTTAACTTTTGAGTCGCGCACCCCGCACGAGGGGGGCGACATAGAATTGAGCGCCGGGGCGACTCGCTTGCGAAATGGCTGGAATCCGAGCGTATGTGTACGCAAGGCAGGGCTCCGCTGTGGGGTAGCCAATCCCGGCTGCTGCCGGCTTTCAACCGGCACTCGCCCGGCAGGACAACTCGCCACGCCACGAAAGAGCTGCCAAAAAGGGCGGCTGCGGGCAAAATTGCCCGCCAAATCATGCAGGCGCGCGTTGGCTGGAAAGGAATGTGGCGTTAGGCAGCGATCCCTACACACACCGCGCCAGCAACTCCATTCTTTGCGTCGCGCACCCCGAATTCAGACCGGCACCAAATTCCGGTAGGATTGGCTGGTTGTAGCCGGGCCGTGTCTGGGGCAACTTCCTTGACTCTTCGAGCTGTTGACTTCCGGCTTGCCAGTAAAGTAAACTCGGTATGAGGATCACGAACGTATGCGCTTTGAGCCTTATACCGGTTAAGCATTTTCAATGGTTTAGGGTCGATCCTGCATCTCAAGCAGCCGATTCAACGCAACGTATTCGTGCAAAGTGTAAAATTTCGCATAGATCTGAGCATCGGTTTTGTTCCTGCGTAGTGTGCGTGAATTTCGCATAAGCCGCCTTCCTTCCTCGATTTCGTCTGGTGTTTTTCCGAACAGGATGAGGTAGAACCCGAGCGTGTCGGTTTCGTTGCCCGTGTCCGCGCTGCGTAACTCCTCGACAAAAGGCCCGATCTTGGCGACCCAGTCGTCATCGACGGAGTGCCTGAACAGTTTGCAATCACACACGAAGTAGATGAGATTGTTTTTCGCGCGCCTACCCTCTTCGGGATCGGCCGCTTCTCCCCTTGCCGCACGATCGATCACTTCGGCAAGGTCTTGAAAAGAGCTTTCAAATCTGCCGAGAGCCCAGTTGATAGCACCCCGCACAAATAATCGGTGGACCTCCTGCGGGTCTTGTTGGACCCATTCTTCCGCGTGTCCGATAGCCTCGTCTGTGAGCAGTGGATTGTCGATTTTGAGTGCGCAGTATGCGGCAAACTTGCAAAAATCTCCGGACAATAGCTCTGTCGCGCCTCTTCTCAAGTTTTGTACGATGGTAACGACTTCCGGCAGGTTGTCAGGATCGAGGCCAAGTTTCGCCGGCATATCGCCATATCCTCGGAGGTATAGCTCGAGACAAGCGTTTCGGCGGAGATCGAGTGCCTGTTGCTCTCGGAGAATCAGCCGCTTTAAGAACTCGGTCTGCCCGTCGATGGCGTTCAGCGCGACACTGACAACCGTGAACTGGGCTTGTAGGTCCTCGCCCACTTTGAGGTTGCCCGGCTTGTACCAAAGGTCGTGCGATTTTGCATCGAACGCCTCCTGGAGAAGCGTCTTGATCTGGAGCTCGCATTTTAGTTTGTTCAACCGTGGTTTACTGGCGAGTTCCGGGAGCGTGGGAGTGATGATGTAGTGGTACCCGCGATGGCCGCTTGGGTACACTTTGTACGCGGTGGCATCGTCTGTGCGCACCTCGAATGCGGTTTTCATCCAAGCGATGAATTGGCTTACATCCGACGCATAAGGGCACAGTATTGTGAGCGCGACGATATCCGTCACATCCTCATAGCTAAATCCGGGGGTTTCTTTCCTGCGAGCTTCGACCTTTTGCGTAATACTCTCTGCCGTTTTGACCTTCGGCTCCCTGGAGAAGATGATTCGCACCACGTTTGGATGCTGCCGTCGGAACTCGAAACATCGATCCCTGACATAGTCGGATAAAGTCAGATAATCGTCGTACCGCCTCCGCCACTCAATTTGGACCGTGCTCAGCAAAGAAGCAGCGATCGGCATAGGACCTCCATATTACGGCCGGTAGGGCTCTTGGTGTTCCTCGCTCTCGAGGCGGAAATGCGGTGCCGCTCTCGCCGCCTGAATCCCTTTCCATACTCTTTCAGGCACATTCGGCGCGCTCTGCGCGAGTGAGTCCAACTGGCCTTCGATATCGTCGAGGAATTCTTTTAGTGGACCCCTGACGGCGACGGGGGTGTTTGTCGTTGCCTCAAGGCGGTGTCGGACAGCCGCATACGCAGCAGCGGCTGCCCGATGCTTCTCGGCGCGCTCGGAATAACGAAGGAATGTCTGAAGCGCCGCTAAAACGGCAGCGAGGACGCTTATCGCGCCAACACCTATCTGACCCCCCAGATTCACCTGTTTCTGAAGTGCCGCGAACACCGTAGTTCCGACGACGGTAGAAAGAATAACAGCCGGGATCCCAATCGCATTATGGGCATTCCCGAAATACTGCGCCGCTGCATAATGTTGAAGCTGATTGGTTCTCGCCCGCTCTTGCCATTTTGCCAACAGCTTACCGCTCTCCTGCCACTGCGAAGAAGCATCCGTTGCAAGCTGCCCCTCTGGCTTCGTCTCCGCGAGTTTGGTTTCCTCCGGTTGTGCCGCGGTACTTTTCACAGGTTCAGATTCGGCCATGTGTTCTCGCCCTCCGTCCCGATATTGGAATTGTATACCCCAATGCGGACGAAAGCGCGGCTGGGTGCCGTCGTCTGCGGCGCCGTTATTCGCGCAAGGCCGGCAGGCGGACAAGTCGGCGGGCGGGGGCCGATTCGGCAGCAGAATCGGGTGTGCAACTTGACGTGGGCGCCGACGCAAGGCAGGGCTATGCTGTGGGGCAGCCAAACCTGGCTGCAGCCCCCTGTCAGCCGGCGCTCGCCTCGCAGGAAGACTCGCCACACCCCGAAAGAGCCGCCCAAAGGCGGCTGCGTGCATAATTGCCCGCTCCACATCTTATGCAGCGGCGGGTTCGCTGGAAAGCAGTTCCCCTCTTATTTATGCCGCGCACCCGGCGCTAATTCCGCCGCAGTAGTTCGCGATACAGCAGGTACGAAGTCTCGGTGGGAACGCCGCCTTTGTATTTCACTTCGAGCAGCACCTGGAAATACCGGGGGATGCGGCCCGATGCGCCTCGCATTCTCGAGACCAGCGTCCGGGCGAATCCCGCATCGGTGAAGGCGTTCACAGCGCCCGCCCGGCCGAATGTGCTGTTGCTGGCAAAGGTGACGACGTCGGTGTTGCCCACCGGGCCGGCCGTATGCGTCACCAGCACGCAGGCCTCTCCATCTTCGGCCAGGAAACCCGGCGGATCGCGGAATTTGTAGAGGCTCGGTTCGCCGGGCCGGGGATGCACCACGCGAAATCCATCGACCGTTTCGGTGATTTCGAGAGATGCCGGCAGATTGTTCAGCTTGTCGCCAAAGAACCGCGGAGGCCCCAGGAACAGCACATTGGCGTCCGCCAACTGCTGCCATTGCAACTGGCTGCTGCGGACAACCGAGATGTTCGGCTGTTGCGCTCCCAGCCGCTGCCCTAACACGAACACGGCGCTCACGTCTCCCACCGCCGCGTAGTAATGCACCAGCCGGCTTTCCGGGTTGCCGAGAGATTTTTGGATGGCGGCCAGCCGCGGCGAGCGCAGAAGATCCTCCGGCTTTTCGATGGAGAGATCGCGGTACAGCACCTTGCCTTCAAACTCCAGAAACAGCGGATTCCCAACCGCCACGATCAGCGGCCGGCCGGGATTCAGAAAAGGCCCCCAGAGTTCGGCGAGTTCGGGAGACCAGGCACCGGCCGGCGTGCGGCGCGCCGTCTGTGCGTTTTGCAGTTTCAGGTAGAAGTACGCGCCGCCAGCCAGAGCGAGGACCAATAATGCCGCCAGCAGGATCGCCGCCATTCGCCAGCGGCTTCGAAAATCTCCCGGGCCCACATCGGAGACGGCTTCGGCGCCCTCCTCGTGGGGAGCGAATGCCGCCGTACGCGGTTCCCCGACCAGGCTGAATTGTCCCTTCGGCAGGTAGACGATGAGGGACTCGTCCGTGCCTTCCTCCCGATAATATTCCGAGAGCTTCTGCCGCAGCCGTCCGATCTGGATGCGCACCGTCGAGTCCACGCGCGGATCGTAGTCGGCCGGCTTGGCGAAGGCGTCGATCCCGATGGTGTATTCCTTGAGTTGCTCGGCATCGCCCGCCAGCGAATGGTCCGCCAGGTATTTCAGCAGCCGCCGCGAGGATGGAGAGTTGCGGAACGTCTTACTGTGTAGGACGCGCTCGACGCAACTTTGGACGGTGTCGCCTTCCCTGGTCACTCGATTGTCATCATAGCACCGCGCCCACCGCGGGCCGCGATTGCCGCCGCATGAACCACAGCCTTACTTTTCAATAAATTATGAGTGCTGCCGCGGTTGCCGACCGCGGCAAACCACCGGCAAGCGTGCAATGCGGACGGATCGCGGCTGCGCTCGATGACGATCCAACAATCCGCGGATCATGCAGTTCGCTTTGAAGCTTCTGTTCTGACCGTGAGGACGGCCCGCGACAAGACTCTTGTCACGCGTGGGGGCGTAAAGTGTTGAAAATAAGCAGGCTCCCAAGAATCGGCGACAAGACTCTTGTCATTTGGCTGCCTTATGTGGGGCAGGATGGTATCCTGCGGCCGAGTGGCACTCGGCCTGCCGACCGGTGTGCCCAAGCCGCCCAGGCGGGTTAAAAACCCGCCACAGGTTGAAAACCCAGTGCCACTTACTTTTCCCACAACCGAACACCAATATTGACTGAGTCTCGCACGCGGTCTTATGTGGGGCAGGTTGGCAACCTGCGGCCGATTGTCAATCGGCCTGCCGACCAGTATGCAAATGCCGCCCAGGCGGGTTGTCAACCCGCCGCAGGCTGACAGCCTGCCCCACGAATTCCGCAGCATTTCCAACGCTGGGAAAGGTAAGTGGCAGTGGGTTGAAAGCCTGCCCCACAAATATTGTCGCAAGCTGCGGTAGTGGCACGCGAGCATGGGTTGCTATCATCGGGACTGGCGCACTTTTTGGCGCCCGGGAGACCTCCTTGAATCGCCGCACTTTTCTGGCGGGAGCCGGCTTGGCGGCCGCATCCGCCCAGGCTCAGACTGTCCGCCCCGCCGTTCCCCTGCGCCGTAATTATTCGCTCAATCGAAACTGGCTGTTCCGCCGCAGCGCGGTTCCGGGCGCCGACTCTCCCGGCTTCGACGAGCTGGGCTTCCGCCGGGTGACGCTCCCGCACACCAATGTCGAACTGCCGTGGCACAGCTTCGACGATAAGGATTACGAGTTCGTCTCCACCTACCGGCGCCATTTCCGCGCACCGGTCTCCTGGAAGGGCAAACGCGTGTTTGTGGACTTCGCGGGCGCGATGACGGCCAGCAAGGTCACCGTCAACGGCCACCGCTTCCCCGAGTACCGCGGCGGCTACACGCCGTTCTCCTTCGAACTGACGGCGTACCTGAAGCCCGAGGCCGATAACCTGCTGGCGGTGACTGTGGATTCCACCGAGCGGCCCGACATTCCGCCCTTCGGCGGCGCCATCGACTACCTGACGTTTGGCGGCATCTACCGCGACGTGGCGCTGCGCGTGGTGCCGCAGACCTTCCTGGCGAACGTCTTCGCCAAGCCGGTGGGGGCGATGTCGCCCGATCCCGGACTGGTGGTGCGCTGCTATCTGGACGGCCCCATCGACAAACCGGTCGCCATTACCGTGGAATTGCGCGACGGCCTCCGCGTGATCAAGAGCGCCACGGCCGCCGTGACCGCGGCCGAGCCTTTCCACGACGTGATTCTGCAGGGTCTCGGCAACATCGAAATGTGGAACCTGGCGCGTCCCAAACTGTACCAGGTGACGGCGCGGCTGGACAACGGCGACACGGTTACCACGCGGGTGGGATTCCGGCAGGCCACCTTCACCGACAAGGGCTTCTACCTGAACGGCGAGCACGTGAAATTGCGCGGGCTGAACCGCCACCAGATGTACCCGTACATGGGCGCGGCCATGCCGGCGCGGGTGCAGGCGCGCGACGCCTTCATCCTGCGCAAGGAGCTGAAGTGCAACATCGTGCGCACCTCGCACTATCCGCAGTCGCCGGCTTTCTTGGATGCGTGCGACGAGCTGGGGTTGCTGGTGCTCGAAGAGATTCCCGGATGGCAGACCATCGGCGACGCCGAATGGCAGAACCTGGCCGTGGATAACGTGGACCGCATGATCCGGCGCGACTGGAACCATCCGTCGATCGTGCTGTGGGGCGTGCGCATCAACGAATCCGCCGACAATCACGAGTTTTATACGCGCACCAACGAAGTGGCGCACGCGCTCGACGATTCGCGGCAAACCGGCGGCATCCGCAATATCTATGGGTCGGAGCTGCTGGAAGACGTCTTCACCATGAACGACTTCGGTTTTCCGCTGCGCGAACCCAACCATCCGCAGTACCTGAATACCGAATTCAACGGCCACATGTTCTCCACCAAACGATTCGATGCGGTGGATCGCGTGGCGGAGCACGTACTGCGGCACGCGCGCGTCCACGACCAACTGGCCGGCGACGACCGTTACGCCGGCGGCATCGCATGGTGCGCCTTCGACTACGCCACGCACAACAACTTCGGATCGGGCGACCGCATCTGCTATCACGGCGTGAGCGATATCTTCCGCATCCCCAAGCCGGCCGCGGGATTCTACAAATCGCAATGCGAGCCGGAAGAAGAGGTGGTGATCGAACCGGGCTTCTACTACTCGTGGGGCGACCGCGGATCGGGCAACGGGCCGGGAGTGGTGCCGATCTGCTCCAACTGCGATCACCTGAAGATTTTCTACAACGGCAAGTTTCATTCCGAGATCGATCCGGATCGCAAGACCTACCCCCACCTCAAGCATCCGCCCTTCATGGCCGAGTTGACGAACCTGGGATTCCGCGCCTGGGGCGACCTGATCATTGAGGGATATATCGACGGCAAGCTGGCGGGAACGTGCATCCTGGGCAGCCGCGGCATAGACGATCACCTGGTGGTGAAACCCGACGACACGGAACTGGACGGCGACGGCCGCGACGCCACGCGCGTAGTGCTGGCCGTGACCGGCGTGCGCGGCCACCTGCGCCCCTTTGCCACCGGGGCGATCGAGCTCACGCTGACGGGGCCGGGCGAGATTGTCGGCGAGAATCCCTTCGCGCTGACCGGCGGGGCCGGAGCGGTCTGGGTGCGAAGTAAGGAAGGCGCGGGCGTCATCAAGCTGGAGGCGCACCACCAATATCTGGGGAAGCAGGCCGTGGAGATTAAGGTGCGGGCCGTAGAAGCCGAATTAGTGTAGCGGGCCTGTCTTGTGTGGGGCAGGATGGTATCCTGCGGCCGAGTGGTACTCGGCCTGGTCGGCATTTGCATGCTGGTCGGCAGGCCGAGTACCACTCGGCCGCAGGTTGCCAACCTGCCCCACATAACACTTACCTTCGCAGGGCGTCGATCTTCGAAAGCGCTTCCGCGGCGGCCTTCTCGGTATCCGCTACGGAATCCAGCTTCACGGTCTTCTCCCGCGTGTAGCCGACGAAAGCCAGCCAACCAGCCGAGCGCTTTTCGCGGCGCTCGCGGACCAGCGCAAACAAGGGGTCGGCCTGAATGCGCACCAACTCCGCGTCCACATCGTTCCCACCTACTTCGATGCCGAACGATCGCAGGATGGTCTGCGCCATCAGCAGGTGACCGGCGGCCGACGGGTGAATGCCGTCGGCGCCGAAACTGAATTTCGGCTGCGCCACACGTTGCCGCACCAGGTACTGGTTCAGCGCCGTGTGCAGATCGACCACCAGGCGCACCTGGTTCGCCGGCAGAGTGCGTTCCCAGCGGCTGTACTCGTCCAGCACCGAATCGTAATCGGCGAAGGGAGTCTGATAGCCGAAATCCGGCGCACCGGCGGGGAGCGGCGTTCGCACCGGAAGCGGATCGAAGGGCGGCGGCGTCAGCAGGATGAACTGCGCCTTGGCGGACTGCACCGCGGCGCTCAGCCGTTCGATGCCGTCCTGAAATGCGCGCAGGCGCTCGGGACTTTGCGGGTGATAGATGCCATCGTTCATGCCGTAGCAGGCGATCACGGTGGCGGGTTTCACGCTGTCGAGCGCGCGCGCCAGGCGCTCGGACAAACAGGGACGCGGAAACGGGTGGCTCTTCTCCGACAGACCGGAAACGGTTTCGCTGCTGAGCCCGATGCCGACAAAATCGAAATTCTCGGCCGGAAAGCGCTTGTCCAGGTAATACTCCACGAAGGAAATGTACTTGCCATCCTGCGTAATGCTGTCGCCGAGCCACAGCACGCGGCGGTTCATCAGCAGGCGTTCCACGGGCGCCCGATCGGGCTCGGCCGGAGCGGCGGCAATGACGGCGCGGCCCGACTTCACGTCGAGCGTCCAGGGCCTGGGTTCGGGCAGCCACAGTTTGCCGCCGCCGATTTCGAGCGGCATCCACAGGTAGCGCGAATCCCACTGCGTGCGCGGCTTCCAGATGTCGCCCATGAAAATCACGGTGGTCGCCTGGTCGCCCACCACCTTCAACATCATGGTGGATTGCGCCCCGTAGGTCTTCGTCTCGGGCGGCGCAATGTCGCGGAACTCCGACCACGGACCGGCCAGCGACGGGGCCGTGGCGTACTTATTGGGGTTGGGGCTCCAACCGGTCAAAGCCGAACCGATGGCATAGTAGAGCCCCTGGTAATGCACCACGGCGCCGCCTTCCAGGTGCAAGGGAATCAGGCAGACTTCCCGGTCCACCGACAGGTAGTCGGACGAGAGCGTGGCGATGCGGAAACCGTAGGGGCGGTCCTCGAAGATCAGATAGGGCGTGCCATCGTCGTCCACGAATTGCCCGATGTCGCGGCTCTCGTGGCCCAGCGGGCGAAAGCTGCGGAGGTAAGTATAATCGCCGTCGGGCGTGTCAGAGGTGGCCACGCCCACGCGCGCCAGTTTGTAGCTTCCTCCGGTTTCCCCCGGCAGCGGCCCGTCGATGTGCATGTACATCACGAACTTCCCGGTCCTGGAGTTGTAGAAGACTTTGGGGCGCTCCAAGATCCAGGAGGGGCCGAAATTTTCGGGGTCGGAGAGTTTGAGGACGTCGTTGCGGAAAGTCCAATTGACCAGGTCCGGGGAGGAATAGCAGCTCACATAGCGCTTCGAGCGGTCGAGCCCCTGCGCGCGTTCCTCTCCGAACCAATAATAGGTGTCGCGATAGCGCAGAATGCCGCCGCCGTGCGCCTGAATGTGCTGGCCGCGGTTGTCGGGCCAGACTTCGCCGGGAGCGATGGTTAGCGAAGCGCCGATGGACGGCGCCGCCGCAAGAAGCAGGGTCGCGGCCGCCTGGCCAATCCTGCGGGAGAGTGCAATCTTCCTGTTCGCCACTACGCTACGGTCTAGCAGACTTGCGGGGCGGCGCGCAACCGCCGGCGGAACTTGCGGCATCTCCCGGAACCGCAAGCATGAGAGGACATGAAATGACTGGCGCGCCGCTGTGGCGCACGCACTCATGCGCCATGCCACTCAGTTTTCCAAATATCGGAAATACCGCGGAATTTGTGGGGCAGGATGGCATCCTGCCCCACATAAGACATCTGGCGAGCCTCAATCGATACACGTGTTCGGTTGTGGGAAAAGTAAGTGGCATCGCGCACTCATGCGTGCCGGGCTCGCAGGGCGCCCCGCTTGCCAGAGCATTGTTTTACTCTGGAGTGCGAGGAATCATGCGACAGATCGTACTGGAATCGCCACGGCAATTCGTGGGACACGTTGTGCCGCCTGTGGTCAGGCAGCCCGACGAGGCGCTGGTGAGACTTCACCGGGTCGTCATATGCGGCAGCGATTGGCACGCCTTCGAGGGGCATCAGGCCAATTACACGTTTCCGCGCATCATCGGTCATGAGTTGAGTTGCGAGGTGCTGGAAGTGCCTCGGAACAGTCGCGGCATCAAGCCGGGGGACCGCTGCGCCATCGAGCCTCACCTCACCTGCGGCGTTTGCCGGCCCTGCCGTCTGAACCGCCCCAACTGCTGCGAGAACATGAAGGTGCTGGGCGTTCACGTGGACGGAGGGATGCGGGGCTTGATGAACGTTCCGGTGGAGCGCCTCTACAAGTCGGACCGGCTGTCGTACGACCAACTGGCGCTGGTGGAGTTTCTCACTATCGGCGCGCACGCTGTGGCCCGCAGCGGACTGCTGGCCGGCGAAGACGCCCTCATCGTGGGCGCGGGGCCGATCGGTCTGTCGGTGCTGCAGTTTGCGCTGATGGCCGGCGCGTCGGCCCGAATCATCGAGAAGGTGGAGTTCCGCCGCCAGTTCGCCGGCCGTTTCGGCGTGGAAGTGCTGCCGGACTACGACGGCCGTCCCGCCACGGTGGTCTTCGACTGCACCGGCGACGAGCAGGCCATCACCGCCAGCTTCGACCGCGTGGGACCGGCCGGGCGGCTGGTGCTGGTGGGCCAATTCCTGGGCTTCATTCCCTTCGACCACACGCCCTTCATCCGGCGGGAACTCGACATCATGGCGAGCCGCAACAGCCACCATCAATTTCCGCGCGTGATTGGAATGGTGGAGCGCGGCGAAATCGACGTGGACCCGTGGATCAGCGTGCGTCTGCCGCTGGCCGCGGTCCCGGAGGAGTTTCCCAAACTGGCCAGCCACAAGAACTACATCAAGGCCATCTTCGAGGTTGAGGATTCGGACGTCTGAGGCCGCGAATGTGGCGGTTTCGTCTGCGATAGTGGCTCCCTGGAGGCTGCCTCACAAAATGAGCCAATCAAGGGGCGGGAGTGGGCGGCGGCGTATCGGGCTTCAACAAGCCGAAGGTCTTCAGTTGGCTTAGCAGCTTTCCGGTATCGACGGGCTTGATCAGATAGGCGTCGCACAACTCGTGAATCGACTTGGCGACATTTTCGCTGTCGCTGAGCGCGGTGGTCATGATGATCCTGGCCCGCGGGATGGCGGGGACCAGGCGCCGCTCTTCCATGGCCCGGATAGTCTTAACGGCGGTGTGGCCGTCCATTTCGGGCATCAGAATATCCATGCAAATGAGATCGAAGGGAGCGCCGCTGCCGCGGGCCAGGCGGAAGGCCTCGATGGCTTCCCTGCCGTTGGCCGCAACGTGACACTCGCCGAACTCGGAGAGAAACGTCTGCAGCAGGAGCCGGCTAGTGAAATCGTCTTCGACAATCAACGTTTTCATCGATGTGGTCCTTCTTCCCCAGGCTTCACGTTACACCAGTCCGCAGTCGTTCACGGCGGCCTTGAGCCGCTCCAATTCTCCATCCAGGCGCCGCCAGACACCGGCGGCCTCTTGCAACTTCCCCGCTCGCGCCTGCTCCTCCACCCGCTGGGCCAGAGCGCGCAAAATGCCGGCCGATACGGTAGCGGCAGCGCCTTTGAGCCGGTGAGCCTGGCGCCGAACGCCTTCCGCATCGCCCGCCTGGAGCCGTTCGCCAAGGCGCCGCAGTTGAGACGGCGCATCCTGCAGAAACCCGGTTACAATTATACCGGCAACCCGTCGGTCGCCCATGAGACGGCCCAGCAGTTCCCCCTCGTCGAACACACTGGCGGCTTCCTCGGAAACGGGGCAAACGGGAGGTTCGGGTCGGGTAGCCGGTAGCGGAGCGGGAAGCCACTTTCCGATGGCTTCAGCCAGTCGCCGGGGGTCGATGGGTTTGCGCAGGTATTCGTCCATGCCCGATTCCACGCATTTGGCCCGGTCTCCGGCCGACGCATGGGCGGTAAGGGCGAGGATGGGAATCCGCGGTTTGCCGTTCACGGATTCCCGCTCCCGTATGCGGCGGGTGGCCTCATATCCGTCCATTTCGGGCATCCCGCAATCCATGAGGATCAAATCGTAGGCGCTCTCCTCAAGGGCCGCCAGGGCCGCGGCCCCGCTCGAGACCGCATCGGCCCGGCAGCCGAGTTTGGCGAGTATCGCCAGTGCCACCTTCCGGTTGATAATCACGTCGTCCACCACCAGAATTCGGGCGTCGGCAAGCGAAACGGTGGCGGCAGGCGGCTTTGCGGCTTGTCCGGAGGACGGTTTCGCCGCCGCTCCCGACGGTTTCCCCAGCCGGGCGGTGAACCAGAATGTCGAGCCGCGGCCCAATTCGCTTTCCAGGCCAATCTCGCCGCCCATCAACTCGGCCAATTGTTTGGAGATGGCCAAGCCGAGGCCGGTTCCGCCGTACTTGCGGGTGATCGAGCCATCCGCCTGAACGAACGGCGAGAAGAGGGCCGAGGCCTGGTCGCGCGAGACCCCGATACCGGTGTCGGCAACCTCGAAGCGGAACGTCGCGGCGCCTTCGTCCCGGTGCTCCACCCGGATTCGAATGTCCACCCTCCCCTGCTGCGTGAACTTGATGGCATTGCCAACCAGGTTGAGGAGGATCTGATGCAGCCGCAAGGGATCGCCATGCACCAGCGACGGGGTATCCGGAGCCACCGCGCACGTCAGATCCAGTCCCTTTTGGGTGGCGGCCGCCCCCAGCAGCTCGACCGTATCGTCGAGCAGGGCCCGTACATCGAAGTCGATGGTTTCGAGTTTAAGCTTGCGCGCTTCGATCTTGGAAAAATCCAGGATGTCGCTGATCAGCGCCAGCAGAATTTCGCCGCTGGAATGGGCCACCTCCGCGTAATGCCGCAGTTCGCCCGAAAGCCCGGATTCCAGCAGCAGCCTGGTCATGCCGATCACGCCGTTGAGCGGGGTGCGGATCTCGTGACTGATGTTGGCGAGGAACTGGCTCTTGGCGCGGTTGGCGGCTTCGGCCTGATCCCGGGCCAGGGCCAGAGCTTCGGCTTGTTGAGCCAGTTGGGCGGCCTGTTCTTCGATTTTTACCTGGGCGTCTTCGATATCCGAGAGGTACCTGGCGAGGACCAGCTCGGCCTGTCTCCTGGCGCTCAAGTCGAGCTCGAAACCGACGGCCCGGTCCATGGTTTCGTCCATCGATGCAAGACCGAACAGCGCGGGCACCCGGCGGCCGTCCTTGTGATCGAACTCGATCTCCACGGGAAGCATCACACCGGTGGCCCGAACCTGCTGGATGGCGGACTGGATCACTTGCGCACTTTCCGGGGAGGAAGGCCGATCCCAGCGAACCATGCCGGATTCCAGTTCCTCGCGCGTGTAGCCGTGCATTTCCAGGAAAGCGTCGTTGGCGTCGCAGATCCGCCCTCCGCTGGAGGCGGTAAACACTCCGATGATGTTGGAGTCCACCAGCCGCCGGAAGCGGGACTCGCTGTCGCGCAGCGCCTCTTCGGCCCGTTTCCAGTTGGTGTTGTCCGAGGCGACACCGGCGACGCGGATCAGGCGGCCGGCGTCGTCGCAGACGGGAAACGCGCGGTCGCGAATCCATCGGACGGAGCCGTCCGGCTTCAGGATACGGTACTCGGTTTCGACGGTCTCGCCTTGAAGCTGGCGCCCGAACGCCATCTCCGCGCGCGCCCGGTCGTCGGGGTAAATAGAATCCCTCCACGAAGCCAGGCTGCAACTTTCGCAGGTTCGTCCCCAGATTTCCGGGTAAGCCGGGCTGACGTACACGATCTGCCGGGCCGCGACATCCATCACCCAGAAGACTTCATTGATGTTTTCGGCAAGCTGGCGAAAGCGTTGTTCACTGCGGTACAACGCGTCCTCCGCCAGCCTCTGTTGCGTAATGTCCCGGGCGAGGGCGATGGCGCCGGTCACACGGCAGTCCAGGTCCTCGATGGGAGAGATGGTGACGGAAACGCAGAGGCGGCTCCCGTCCTTGCGGATCCTCACGGTTTCATAGGGCTCGACCCGCTCTCCGCGGTTCAGCGCTGCGAGGGCTTCGCGCAAGCTGGCGGCGCCTTCGGGCGGCACGGTGAGAAAAATCGATTGGCCCGTCATTTCCCGAGCGGAGTAGCCATAGAGACGCTCGGCGGCCCAGTTCCACTTCACGACGACTCCATCCGGCGTGAGGGCCGTGGCGGCATCTTCCAGGGTGTCGAAAGTGGCTTGCCCCAGATTGTTCGCTCTCGCGGCCAAGGCTCGTTCGATGGCAAAGGGCAAGCGCGCCAGCCGGTCTTTGAAAACGTAGTCGGCCGCGCCCTGGTTGAGGCATTCCACAGCCGTCTCCTCGCCGGCGGGATCGGCAACGGCGATGAAGGGAAGGCCGGCGCGCGTTTCCTCCAACATCCGAAACGCATCGAGGACGGACCAGTCGGGAAGGGGACAGGCCAGCACCAGGTCATAGCGGTGGTGATTGAGGAGCTCCCGATACTCTCCAGCGGACCCTGCGAAGTCCAGGCCCTCGCATGCGAAACGGTCGAAGGCGCTCTGCAGAAGCGCGCGGTCCCGAGGATCGGACGCCAGACAAAGCACCCGCAACGCTGCGGGTCGCCCGGCAAACCGGAATTTCTGGGGTGTTTCCACGTTACGTCCTGTCGAGAGGGCCCTGAGGACTCCGGATCGCGGCCAAGGGCCCGGAACCACGCTATGAGAGCGTCACAACTTAAGACATTATTATCTCTTATTGTGCGCAAGAATCGGGATGAAAAAGGCGGGCACTCGCCGGCCGGGGACCGGCATTACTAACCAAAAGCACTATTCACCTGAGAGAGCCGCGCGCTCTAAACTCCATACAGCCCCTAGACTCGCTAGGGGTCGCGATTCGAACGGCGGCGGCTCGCGCGCGCGAGAGCACAGGAGCAGATCGGCAGATGGCCGGGCAAATCAAACAGATGATCGACACGCTAGTCGATCAACGGGCGAAAGGCAACGTGACCATCGCGCTGACCACCAAAGCCAAGCTCGTCCTTAAAGGGGTAAACCCCTCCGCTTTCGACGAAAGTTCACCAGACGACCCCACGGTAATCGCCAGAATCAGAACCATTGCCACCGATTTTGGACTGCGCGTTTAGAGCGGATACTGGAGCCATCTCATGTTCCACAAAAGCGATGGCAACCTGCGGCCCACCCGGGGCCGGGCCGCAGGATACCATCCCAATGCCACTTACTTTTCCCACAACTGGACACCGGTGTTGATTGAGTTTTGCACGCGGTTCTTTGTGGGGCAGGTTTTCAAATCGGGTCGAGTGACGGGGATTGCGCCCCGTCACCCTCCCACACCACCGGACGTGCGGTTTTCCGCATCCGGCGGTTGAACGCAGCGGCCTTACCGCGCCGC
>Ga0181529_10004462_pt1 | contig 15143 bp, 13 predicted proteins | sample PEATcosm2014_Bin_36_FD_119763 | JGI IMG/M metagenome (GOLD analysis project Ga0181529, IMG submission 119763) | Peatland microbial communities from MTU Mesocosm Facility, Houghton, MI, USA - PEATcosm2014_Bin10_30_metaG | ecosystem: Environmental > Terrestrial > Soil > Wetlands > Peat | place...
ACGTCTTCGACTGGATGACGGTGGATTCGCGCCGCAACATGCAAATGATCACCGCCAGCGACTGGAACCACGGCACGCAGATGAACATGAAGGAGGCCCGGAGGATGAACACAGGCATCCTCAAGGGCCAGGTCGAGCACAAGTACGACTACAGCGCCATCCAGTTCGACACGCCCGCCTACGGCTGGAGCAGCACCAGCAAGCACGTCGGACTCTGGGTCGTCACCGCCAACGCCAACTACATGAGCGGCGGCCCCACCAAGCTGGAACTCGTCACGCATCGCGATGCAACCTTCACCAGCAGTCTTACCGCTCCCGCGCCGCCAACGCTGCTCTATGTCTGGAAGGGCCCGCACTACGGCGGCACAGACCTCGTCGTCGCCAAGGGCGAGCAGTGGACCAAGACCATTGGGCCGTTTCTCCTCTACTGCAACTCTGGCGCGACACCCAACGCGATGTGGTCCGACGCTCTCGCCGAGGCCGCACACGAGGCACATCTGTGGCCGTACACCTGGGCGACGGCATCCGATTATCCCAGTGCGAATCAGCTTGGCGGACTCACTGGCCAGATAGTCCTCCACGATCCGCAGGCGCCCAACCAGAAGATGGCCCACCTCCTCGTCGGCCTCACGCACGCCGACTACACACTGCCAAATGGCCAACTCGTCGACTGGCAGCACGACGGCAAGTTCTACCAGTATTGGACACGCGGCGACGCGCAGGGAAACTTCACCATCGCCGATGTTCGCCCCGGAACCTACACACTCCGCGCCTTCGCCGACGGTGTGCTTGGCGAGTACGCTCAGGCCAGCATCACCATCGACGCAAACAAAATCCTCCACGCCGGAAAAATTGTCTGGACGCCTGTCCGCTATGGCAGGCAACTATGGGAGATCGGCACGCCCGACCGCACCTCCGGCGAGTTTCTGCACGGAGATCACTACTGGCAGTGGGGAATCTACAACCAGTACCCCAAGGACTTTCCCCGCGACGTGAACTACGTCATCGGCAAGAGCGATTTTCATAAGGACTGGAACATGATGCAGGTTCCACACGCTACGGACAACACTGGCAGCTCCAGCGGCTCCGCAACCACATGGTCCATCCTCTTTGACCTGCCCAGGCCGGAAAAGGGCAACGCCACGCTCCGGCTCGCTTTTGCAGGCACCGAGGCCCGCAGCCTGACTGTCACCGTCAACAACAAGGTCGTCGGCACGCTCACCGGTCTCCCCAACACCAGCGCAATCCATCGCGACTCAGACCGCGGCTTCTGGGAAGAAAAAGATGTGCTCTTCGACGCCTCGCTTCTGAAACAAGGCAGGAACGTATTGCAACTCACAGTCCCAGCCGGTCCCGTCATGAACGGTGTACAGTACGACTACCTACGCCTTGAGGTTGATGAGAAAACTTCACCATCCCAGTCCAACCCAGCGAAACCCCTCCAATAATCCTGTTCCGCACTGCCCTGCTCCAGCGCGCCCGATGACCGTGCGGTGTTACTATTCTGTCCGCCGGAGTTGCACAATGCGCAATCGTCGACACACACCGCTGATGCTCGTTGTCGCCGTGCTCCTCCTCCCATTTATCTTCATGCGCTCGTGCTCCAGGAACCGCATTCCCGCGCCCCGCCCCGCCAGATCGAGCAGTTACGCATTGTCAGGAGGTAGCCTAATGTCCTTCGCCATCCGCTCAACCGCATTTTCCAACGGCGGCCCCATCGCCGCGCGCTATACCTGCGATAGTACCGACCTCTCGCCCGCCCTGAATTGGGACGGCGTCCCACCCCAAACTCAGTCCCTTGCCCTCATCGCCGACGATCCTGACGCACCCGCCGGCACATGGACCCACTGGCTCCTCTGGAACATCCCCGCCCGCGCCACGCTCCTCGCCGAGAACGCGCCCAAGGTCGAACTGCTCGACAACGGGGCCCGCCAGGGCATCAACGACTTCAACCGCATCGGCTATGGTGGCCCGTGTCCACCGCCGGGAAAGCCCCATCGCTACTTCTTCCGGCTCTACGCGCTCGACGCCCGCCTCGACCTCAAGCCCGGCGCCAGCCGCAACCAACTCGAGCTCGCCATGAAGCCGCATCTCCTCGCCGAGACCCGCTGCATGGGCACATACAAGCGATAGTGTCCTGAGCCATTAGTTCGCAGCACAATACCAAGGGGCAAAGGCCCGCTCTATACCAGCCTGGGGCGAACGGGGTCCCCGGCGAGCTTGCTCGCTGGGGCAGGCAGCCCCAGGGTACATTTCGCCACAAAGCAGAGGGCTGAAGGCCCGGCCTATTCTTCAACAAACTTCAGACTCAGGACGATTGCGAGTTTGAAGCTCAACGACCCCGTAGCGGCTCGCAGTCTTTTCCCGATCACACGCTGGCGCATCTGCCTCAAAAATAAGCAGAACTACAGCACAGACAGGACTTTTCCATAGAAAAAGTTACCTTAGTAACCTTAAGTGTTTTATATGCTGTTATGTAGTTGATTTTGCTAGACTTATATCAGTTTACATTTTATGATCATTTTGTTGGATTTGTCCAGCAAAATATTTTCAATCCGCCTACCAAGAGTAACTCAAAGGGAGACTATTCATGAAGATTATCGTCCGCACTCTCGTCATCGCCCTCGCCGTGACCGGCGCAATCGCCACAACCTGCGCCAACGCGTCCTCGGCCAAGGCCACGGTCAGCGTTGCCAAGACGAGCGCGGCACCAGTTCCGAGCTGCCCGCCGAACGACCCCAACGGCTGCGGCATATTCGACGGTAACTAAAATAGTATTACCTTAGATTGTTGTCAACGCGCCCCTGGATAAGGTATCCTCTTCTTGTCCAGGGGGTATCTGCGCGTGACTACGATGCCGTTCCTCACATTGCTCACTTGCCTCGAAGTCGGCTTATGCATTGCGGCCCTGTGCGCCATTGTGACCAGGAAACAGTGGAAGGATTATTGGTCGCTTGGCGCGTTTCTCGCAGTCCGAGGCGGCTCCAGCACAATCCTGGCGTGCATCATGCACTTCGGTAGACCCTTGGGAGTGCGCCTCGCGTATAACCTGTATTTCTACACCTACTGGGTCAGTTATGCGATCGAGTCGATCCTAGCGCTCATTGTCGTCTACAGCGTCTTCCGCCTTGCCATGGCCCCGCTCAAGGGTCTGCAGCAGCTCGGAATGCTGGTCTTCCGTTGGGCCGCATCCATCTCCGTCGTCGTTGCGCTTGGTTCTGCCTTCGCACCTGAGATGACGCGCACCAAGTATTTCGTCGCCGCCATCTCGCAACTACAGCGCACCCAGAGCATCCTCACCCTCTGCCTGCTGGTCTTCGTCTGCTTCGCCATCCTTCCCATGGGCCTCAACTACGGCAGCCGCATCTTTGGCGTCAGTCTCGGCCTCGGAGTGCTGGCAACAACGGATCTGGTGCAGTCTGCATGGCTCGCACTGAAGCCTCAGATGCACACGGTCTACGACTTGATCAACGGCGTCGTCATCTGCCTGGTTCTCGCCACATGGGCCGCCTACTTTGCCCTGCCAGAGCCGAAGCGCCGCATCATTGTCCTGCCCACCACATCGCCCTTCCTGCGCTGGAACCAGATCTCGCAGGTTCTCGGCGACAATCCCGGCTTCGTCGCGATTGGCGGAGTCCCGCCCGAGCTCTTCGCTCCAGCAGAGATCGAGGTCATGCAGCGCGCCTCGCTCAAGATGGCAACGCCCTTTCCCAGGTCGATGAGCGCTTAATACGCGTCTGTTGCCCGTTCCAAATAAAACGCCCATTCCGGTCGCCGGCATGGGCGTTTCTCTCTGCGCTCGCATTCGTTCAACCCTGCCGTCGATCCTGTCGGCAATGATGCCGAATCCTCCCCAACCTGTTCCCTGCCTTACCGCACCACTCCAACCTGTTCCATCGGCCAGTAGACGAAGACCGCCTTGCCATAGATCAGTTCGCGGTTCACCGGCCCAAAGTCGCGGCTGTCGCTGGAGATCGACCGATGGTCGCCCATCACGAAGTACTCTCCACGCGGAAGCACCATCTCCGCCTGCGACCGGTCGTCGGCATAGCGGCTTGGGACGTACGGCTCCTGCAGGGGCACGCCGTTCACCACCACCTGGCCCTGGTCGATCCTGAGCCTGTCCCCCGGTACAGCGATCACCCGCTTGATGTAGCTCTTCGTGTGGTCGCGCGGATACTGGAACACCACCACGTCGCCCGCGTGGATCTCGCCCACGCGATACGCAATCTTGTTGATGAACAGCCGGTCCTGGTCTTCCAGCACCGGCAACATGCTGGTCCCCTCCACCCGCACCGGCTGGTACAGAAAGATAATGATGAACGCAGACACCGCAATCGACACGACCAAGTCGCGCAGCCACGAGTGCCAGCCCGCCGATACGCTGGATCGGCCGCCGTTTCCTTCCCCGGATTGCGCCTCCACCGTCCGCTCGTTCCCTACTCGTTCTTCGTCGATCACGCTCTCTCCTCGCGCCCTTGTCTCTGCTCGCACTCACTAATTAGACGCAGCGACCCCGCTCCTGGGACTCACCGTTCCGTCACTCTTCGTCCGCAGCCCCAGTCCCGGCGCCAGCGTCTTCCCATCGATCCCCTCCGGCGACCACGCCTCCACAACCGCCCGCGCCAGCTTCGCGATCGTCACCTCGCCCTCGTTCTCCGCCGTCCATCCCGTATCTTCATTATCGTAGGTGAAGATCGAAAGCACCATCGGCCCGGTCTTGCCCGCGACAATCGCCACATCGGCGCGCACCGCATTCAGGCTGCCTGTCTTGCTGGCAATCCCCGATCCCGTCTCCGTCGCTTCCAGCTTCTCCAGATACCGCGGGATCGTATCGCGATAGAACTGGTTGCGCAGCATCTTCATCGCCACCCCGCAGATCGCCGCATCCTTCTCCGAAAGTGGCCCAGCCACAGTCTCGCCCGACCCATCCAGTTCACAAAGCCCAATCCGCTCCATCACCCGCGCCATCTCCCGCGGCGTCGACTTGCCCAGTCCGAACTTCGCCTGGTCATCCGGCATTGGCCCCGTCGCCGGCTTTCCGATCTTCTTGTAAAGATGCGTGTCTTTCAGCCCCATCCACTCCGCCCGTGCATTCACCGCATCCAGTCCAATCCTGTCGATCGCCAGGTTGGTCGCCGTGTTGTCGCTCATCACGATCATCAGCGTCAGAACGTCCTTCAGCGTCAGTGTCTGCGGCGCATCCAGAAACAGCAGAATCCCCGAGCCGCTCACCGCATCCCCAGGTTGCAGCGTGATCTTGTCGTCCCAGTGCGCCTTGCCCTCGCGCACCTGCTCCATCGCCTCGAACAGGATCGTCAGCTTGATCACCGATGCCGTCTGCACCACCGCATCCGCGTCCAGCGCCGCCACTCTGCCTGTGTTCAGTTGCATTGCATACATCGCCACCTTGCCGTGGTGTGCCTGCACAATCTCGCGCAGCCGTGTTTCCAGCGCGGAATCCGCATCCTCCGTAGTCTTCGACGACACAACCGGCCCCACCGCTGCGGCTCCACGCGCCTGCTCCTGTGCCACTCCGCCCTCGGCCCCGCACAACGCCACAGCCAGCGCAACTCCCAGTACAACTCCAAGAACTCTCATCTTCTGCATGGTACATTCACCACCGTAGGACGCACTACCCTTCGTCTCGCATCTCCACGCAGCCTCATGCTCTGCCCAAAGCGCATTTTCCCCCGAAAATATCGTCTCCAATCCGCCTCGTCCTGGGACATTTTGCCGTGCTCAAACGTATACTAGGTAATGGAGTCTCAGGCGCATTTCATATCGCGTCTGGTACCCGACCACCAAGCAGTCTAAAATATCATCACACCCCGGCGGCAGCAACCTATGGCTACACTCACCATGATGGAACAAACGGACACGCCCAGACCTTCTGCGCAGGTCGTGGACGGCCCCCACGACCTCACCACCGAAACCTCCAACATTGCGTCCGAGGGCTTCGATACCAAGTCGGCGATCGATATCGCCCGCATCATCAACCACGAAGACGCCAAGGTCGCCTCCGCCGTCCGCAAGGCCCTTCCCGAGATAGCGGTAGTCATCGACATCGTCGCCCGCGCGCTGCGAGATGGCGGTCGTCTCATATACGTCGGCGCAGGCTCCAGCGGCCGCATCGCCGCGCTCGACGCATCGGAGTGCCCGTCCAGCTACTCCACTCTGCCGGCGCAGGTGCAGTACATCATGGCCGGCGGTCCCAAGGCCCTCGCCTCCGCATCCGACGTCAACGAAGACTCCCCCGAACTTGGCCAGCGCGACATTGCGCGCCGCCGTCCCACCCGCAAGGACATCATCCTAGGCGTCTCCGCCTCCGGCAGCACTCCCTACGTCGTCGGCGCGGTCGAGTACGCGCGCGCCCGCGGTGCCATCACCGCCGCCATCACCTGCAACCACAACACACCCCTCGCCAACGTCTCCGACACCACCATCGTCGTCGAAGTCGGCCCAGAGGTCGTCTCGGGTTCCACCCGCATGAAGGCCGGCACCGCGCAAAAGATGGTCTGCAACATGATCACCACCGGCGCCATGACCCGCCTTGGCTATGTCTACGACAACCTCATGGTCAACGTCCACATGAAGAACGCCAAGCTCGTCGAGCGCGGCATCCGCGTACTCATGCACGTCTGCAATATCGACCGCGACTCCGCCATCCGCACCATCAAGAGCGCCGGCAAATCCATCCCCATCGCCGTCGTCATGCTCAAGGCCAACGTAGACAAGATGGAAGCCGTCCGCCGCCTCGCCCAGTCCGACGGCAACGTCCGCCTCGCCATCGACGACTCCCGCCTCGAACTTTAGGCCATGACTCAAAGTAAAATCAGCGAATGAGTGCTGCTGAGAAATCGCGCGTAAGCTCGGCACTCACCGCCGCCGCGCTCTTCCTCTTTTCCGTCGCCTTCACCCTCTGGCAGAACGCCCGCGTCGCCGTCCTCTGGGACCTCAGCTACCTCCTCGACACCAGTTACCGCATCTCGCTCGGCCAACTCCCCTACCGCGACTTTCCCTTCGCCCACGCGCCGCTCACCTTCCTCCTCCACGCCGCCATCATCCACATCTTCGGCCGCGTCTATCTCCCGCACATACTATGTGCCGCCCTCGAAGCAGGCCTCGCAACCCTCCTCACCTGGCGCATCCTCCTCCGTGTTCTGCAACAAGAAGATCTTGTGCCAGAACAAGAACAGTTCGTCCCCCAACAAGATGCGGCCGTCCAAAAAGAAGAGGTCGTCATTCTGGCGAAGCCAGAATCTCTGTATTTGTTTTCAGCACACCCCCCGAACCGCGCATTCCTCATCGCAACTCTTCTCGCCGCCCCGCTCATCTTCCTCGGCATCTACGGCGTCTACCCTCACCCCATCTACGACAGCGACTGCATCCTCGCCGTCCTTCTCGCCATCTTCCTCCTCCAGCGCGCCAACTACTCCGCACCGCGCAACGCTCTAGCCGGAGCATTCTGTGTCCTTCCGCTCTTCTTCAAGCAGAACATCGGCCTGCCCTTCCTCCTCATCACGCTTGCCGCCGTCGCAATCCTCGCTCTCGCACGCCGCCTGCAACGCGCCAGTCCCGCTCCGCAGCTCTGCTTCTTCGCCGGCGCAACCATCACGCTAGCCACAGCCCTGCTCCTCATCCACACAGCCTTCGGCCTGCACAACTACCTCACCTGGACCATCCTCTTCGCCGCTCAGCGCCGTCTTCCCGGCATCCCCCTCATCCTCGACATCTACCGCCAGACATCGCTCCTTTGGACCATCCCCGCCGCCCTCGCCGTTCTTATTCTCCTCCGCCGACAAGGTTTGAGTGCCCCATCAATGGCGCAGTCTCACCGCGACATGCCGGGGTCCCCGCCAGCTTCGCTGGTGGGGTGGATGGGTGGGATGCGACGCCACCCAATCGCCTTTCTCCTCCTCGCCGCGCCCTTCCTCTGGACCGTCGTCTCCCTCGCTCTCGCCACCGATCCCTCCGACCGCGCTGGCCAGCTTCTCTTTCTCTGGCCTCATCTCCTCATCCTCGCCGCCGTCTACGTCCTCTGGAGCTTGTGCCGCGTTCCCTCCATAGACACGCTCCTTCCCCTCATTCTCCTCGCCACCATCCACGGAGCTTTCCTCTCCCAGCAGCTCTGGGGATCAACCTACGCTCTCTGGCCTCTTCTCATGCTTCTCATCGCCGTGCTTCTCACGCAGGTCCCAACCCTCGCACGCCCGCTCGCCATCGTCATCTCGGCGGCGTTCCTCATCTGCGGCAGCCTCTACGCCACCAGCCACGAGCGCCTCAGCTACATCCAGCTCGACGGCCCGCTCGCCCGCGCCACCCTCCCCGAACTCCGCGGCCTCGCCACTCCCGGCCCCTGGCTCCCTGGCTTTGAAGAACTCATCCGCACCACCAACGCCGAAATCCCCTCCAACGACGCAATCCTTCTCATCCCCGGCGACACGCCCTTCTACTTCGCCACCGGCCGCACTCCGCAGTTCCCCGTCCTTCTCTTTGACCCGGCCACCAATCCCTACACCCCCCCGCAAGTCCTCGCCCAATCCCGCGCCCGCAACGTCCACTGGCTCATCGTCAGCCGTAACCTCCAGCTCACCGCCCCACCCTCGCCCGACCTGCCAGACATCCTCCGCGCCCTCCAGCCCGGCTTCACCCTCGTTCGCACCCTCCCCAACTTCGACATCTACCGCCACAATTAGCCGCGAAAACCTCAGCACTCCGAGGGTAAAACCTGCTATCTTTACCATAACGAGAGGAGGTAAAGATGGCTTCTTCCAGCACAATCAGCAGCAAGGGGCAGATCACCGTCCCCATTGAGATTCGCCGTCGCCTCGGTGTCAAGCAGGGCGACCGTGTCGAGTTCGTCATCGACAATGGCCGCGCCATCCTGCGTCCCGCCCAGCCTCCCACCAATCCCTTCGATGAGTTCGTCGGTTGCCTGCCCGCCTTCGACAGCATCGACGAGATCAATGCCTGGGTGCGCGACATGCGAGGCCACGACCCGGAACAGCCATGAGAACTGCAATCGACACCAACATCATCTCAGCATTACTGTCCCGTGAGGCACAGACTACAGCAGCCCTGCAACAGTTGGGCCGCTGTAGAGAGGAGGGTGCGATCCTTATCTCTCCCATCGTCTTCGCGGAGTTGCACGCCTACCCGGGTATGACTGCGAAATTCTTGAATCACTTTCTGCACGAAACTCAAATTGAAGTTCACTTCCACCTCGATGAGTCCGTCTGGAGCGAAGCCGGCCAACGATTCGCTCGCTACGCAAGTCGCCGTCGCAGTGATCCTAGGGGGCAAAACCCAAGGCGTCTATTGGCGGACTTCGTCGTCGGAGCCCATGCACTCATCCATGCAGACCGCCTGCTGACCTTCGACATCGGAGTCTTCAAGAGGAACTTCCCCGAACTCCGTCTCTACTCAGACCTGACTCAGTAAACACGCCCGCACCAATCCCGCCACTCATCGCTCCGCCCGCCATTCCCGTAAACTATTCCCATGGACAAGTTCGTCGTTCGCGGAGGCAATCCCCTCCTCGGCACCATCAAAGTCTCCGGCGCAAAGAACTCCGCCCTCCCCTGCATGGCCGCCGCCATCCTCACCGAGGACGAAGTCGTCCTCGAGAACATCCCCCAGGTCCGCGACATCGAGACCGAGCGCCGCCTGCTCGCTGCCATGGGAGCCGAAGTCGATCTCGGCTACGGCCGCGCCCAGCACCGCACCAGCATCCGCTGCGCTAGCCTCTCAGACCCAGTCGCCAAATACGAGATCGTCAAAACCATGCGTGCCAGCTCGCTCGTCCTCGGTCCGCTCATCGCCCGCACCGGCATCGCCCGCGTGGCCATGCCCGGCGGATGCGCCATCGGTGGCCGTCCCATCGACCTGCACATTAAGGGTCTCGAAGCCATGGGAGCCACCATCACCCAGGACCACGGCTACCTCGAAGCGCGCACGCCAAACCACGGCAGCTCCCAGCTCAAGGGCGCGCACATCGTCTTCGACAAGATCACCGTCACCGGCACCGAAGACCTCCTCATGGCCGCGACCCTCGCCGACGGCGAAACCGTCTTCGAGAACTGCGCGCGCGAGCCTGAAGTCACCGACCTCGCCGCTCTGCTCATCGCCATGGGCGCGAAGATTAAAGGCGCGGGTTCCGCCACCATCCGCGTCCAGGGAGTAGCCAAACTCCACGGCGCGCGTCACCGCATCAACCCCGACCGCATCGAAGCCGGCACCTTTCTCATCGCCGCTGCCATCACCGGCGGCGATCTAGACGTCGACTGCTGCAACCCCGCCCACCTCGGCGCGCTCATCGCCAAGCTCGAATCCTGCGGCGTACGTCTCAATGTCGGCAAGGACCACATCCGCGTCCGCTCCGGCGGCTCGCTCAAAGCCACCAACATCTCCACCGAGGAGTATCCCGGCTTCCCCACCGACATGCAGGCCCAGTTCATGGCCCTCGCCACTCAGTCCGAAGGCACCACCACCATCACCGAAAACATCTTCGAGAACCGCTTCATGCACGTCCAGGAACTCAACCGCATGGGTGCGAACATTAGCGTTCAGGGCCGCACCGCCACCGTCCGCGGCCCCAGCAAACTGGAGTCCGCCGCCGTCATGTGCTCCGACCTCCGCGCCTCCGCTTCGCTCGTCCTCGCCGCCCTCGTCGCCGATGGCGAGACCATCCTCGACCGCGTCTACCACCTCGACCGCGGCTACGAACACTTCGAAGAAAAGCTCCGCAACGTCGGCGCCCAGATCCGCCGCATGGGCGACGTCTTCAGCAAAAAATAACCACCGTCATCCCGACCGGAGGCGGCGCACTTTGCCGCCGGAGTGGAGGGACCCCCGCATTTCGCTTTTGCCGTTGTCTGTTTCTTCGCACCCACCATTCACACCGTCATTCCGACCGGAGGCGGTGCCCTTTGCCGCCGGAGTGGAGGAGCCCCCACATTTCGCTTTTGCCATTGTCTGTTTCTTCGCACCCATCCATTCACTCCGTCATCCCGACCAGAGGCGGCGCACTTTGCCGCAGGAGTGGAGGGACCCCCGCATTTCGCTTTTGCTTGTTCTTGTTTGTCATTCCGCAGCGCAGCGGAGAAATCTGCTTTTCTTCCGCCGATCTCACCGCCAGCTCACAGCAAGATGCCACCTTAGCCCGGCCTTCACCGTCCGCTCCAGCACGCGCGCGTACTGCTGCAGCTCGTCCAGCACCTGCGGCCCCTCCGTCCCAAGCTGTAGCGGATCGCCCTGCAACTCCGCCACCAGCGCCAGTACCGTGGCCAGCCCATCGTCCGCCGCGTACCACTGTGGCGGAGGCAGTTGCCGCATCAGTTCGGGATTTCCCCCACCCTCCTCGATCAGCAGCGCCATCGAGTTCTCGTCCGCCGAAAAAAACTCGATCAGCGGCCTCACCCTGAGTTTCAACGCCAGCCGCTCCAGCGCATCCTCGTGCCGCGCCAGTGCCCGCCCATTGACGAAGATGTCGAACCCCGGGTCTTCGCCCTCAACCACGATGTACATCGAAGCAGCCATTTGCAGAAGTGTACTTCGCCCACCACACCATCCGCGAATGAAATATCACACCGCGCACCAGCCTCGATTCCCCAGCCGCCACAAACACAACGGCGAAGCCCGTAACCCACCGAGCTTCGCCGTTGTTCTATCCTGCATCCCATCCGTAACAATCGAATCGTAACGGCTAAGTGTTAGCGGTTTCCGCCGCCGCCCTGCGAACCACCACCGCCGCTACCGGGACGCCTTCCGCCCCTCCGCCGCCGTCCGCCCGGCCGGCGATCGCCGCCAGCTCCACCTGGCCCGCGCCCTCCGCCCGGCGCGCCTGGCCCACGTCCGCCCGCATTGCCCGCAGGCGTCGGAACGCCATCGGCGCGATTGAAGTTTGGCTCGTCGTCCAGCGGATCGTCTCCGTCCGTGTCGTCGGCTCCGTCGCTGGAGAATTCATCGCCGCCCTCGACCAGCACCTCCTCGTCGTCGTCCTCAACGGGAGCAGCATAGGCCGGCGCAGCAACGCTGCTCGGTCTGTCACCGTGTCCGCCGCCATGTCCGCCATCCTCGCCAACCTCTGGCAGTCCCAGCTTCGCCCGTTGCTCGCGCAGCACAGCCTTGCGTGAAAGCTTGATCCTGTTGCCTTCGATCGAGAGCACCTTCACCAGAATCTGGTCGCCCTCGCGCAGCTCGTCCTTCACTTCCTTCACGCGATGCTCCGCGATCTCTGAGACGTGCAGCAGCCCATCGGTTCCGGGGAAGATCTCCACGAATGCGCCAAACTCTGCGATCCGCACCACCTTGCCCAGGTACGTCTTGCCGATCTCCGGCACAGCCGTAATGTCGGAGATCATCTGGATCGCCGCCGCCAGTCCGTCCGCATCGCTCGAAGCCACATTGACGCGCCCTGTATCGTCCACATCGATCTTCACTCCGGTCGCGTCGATGATTCCGCGAATCACCTTGCCGCCCGGCCCGATCAGGTCGCGAATCTTGTCCGTCGGAATCTGGATGGTGTGAATGCGCGGCGCAAATTGAGACTTCTCCTCGTTCGCCTTGCTGATCGTCGCATCCATGATGTCCAGCAGATGCAGCCGTCCAAGCCGTGCCTGTTCCAGCGCCTCGCGCATGATCTGCGCCGTGATGCCCATGATCTTGATGTCCATCTGCAGCGCGGTAATGCCGTTGCGTGTGCCGGTCACCTTGAAGTCCATGTCGCCGTAGTGGTCTTCCGCGCCCGCGATGTCGGAGAGCACCGCGTACTTCTCGCCCTCCTTCACCAGTCCCATCGCAACGCCAGCCACCGCACTCTTGATGGGAATGCCAGCCTGCATCAGCGCCAGTGACGCGCCGCACACCGTCGCCATCGAAGACGATCCATTCGACTCCAGAATGTCCGAGACAACGCGCAGCACGTAAGGCGACTCGTCCTCGCCCGGCAGCACCGCCTCGATCGCACGCCATGCCAGCGCGCCGTGCCCAATCTCGCGCCGTCCCACGCCCCCCATGCGTCCCACTTCACCCACCGAGAACGGCGGGAAGTTGTAGTGCAGCATGAAGCGCCGCTTCTGTTCGCCTTCGTAGCTCTCCATGCGCTGCGCGTCGTCGGTCGTGCCCAGCGTCGCAGACACCAGCGCCTGCGTCTCGCCGCGCGTGAACAACGCCGATCCATGCACCCGTGGCAGCACGCCAACCTCAATCGTGATCGGACGAATCTCGTCGAACGCGCGGTGGTCCGGGCGAATCCGCTCATTCAGCACCTGATTGCGGAAGATCTGCTCGCGCAGAAGCTCGTAGTATTTGCTCAGCTTCTTCGCTGCATCGGCGTCGCCCTCCGGCAGCGCCTTCTTCAGCGCGTCCTTGATCTCCTTCACCAGCGCGTAGCTCTCGAACTTCGGGTGCTTCTGCGTGTCCAGAGCGTCCTTCAACTGCGCGCCAATCTTCGCCGTCAGCTCGTCCAGATACACCTGGTCGATCTCCACCGCCACCGGCACGCGCTTCGTCTTGCCCGCCAGTTTCACCAGCTCCTCGATCGCCGCGCAGATCTTCTTGATCTCCACATGCGCGAACTCGATCGCATCCACCACCTGTACTTCAGAGCACTCCTTCGATCCCGACTCCACCATCACGATGCCGTCTTTTGTTCCGACCACCATGATGTTGAGCAGGCTCTTGGCGCGCTCCGCGTACGTCGGGTTCACGATGAATGCGCCGTCGATCAGCCCGATCCGCACCGCGCCCACCGGCCCGTAAAATGGAATGTCGCTCAACGCCAGCGCGCAGCTCGCGCCGTTCATCCCCAGTACATCGGGATCGTTCTCCTTGTCGGCCGAGTAGACGAACGCAACCACCTGCGTCTCGTTGCGGAAGGCCGCCGGGAAGAGCGGACGAATCGGCCGGTCGATCTGCCGGCACGTCAGGATCTCCTTCTCGCTCGGCCGTCCCTCGCGCTTGATGAATCCGCCGGGAATCCTTCCGCCCGCGTAGGTGTTCTCGCGGTACTCCACCGTCAGCGGGAAGAAGTCGATTCCCTCCTTCGGGTCGGGCGAGGCCACGGCCGTCGCCAGTACTGCGTTGTCGCCGCAAGTGGTGAATGCTGCGCCGGAGGCCTGCTTGGCCATCCGTCCGGTCTCAAAGGTAATTCGCTTGCCGCCGGCGAGCTCTACTGTCACTTCCTGTTTCATAGTGCGCCTCTTCTCTCGTTTTTCTGTCAATTAAGGAAACTTGGTGCTGCGCCGCTTAACAACGTGCGCAGAGTTGCAGCCCGTAGTGGCCTTCCTTGAGGCCGCCAGCGGAGTGCATGGTATAAATCTGGGATCGGGATTCTGCCCCGTAGCGCAGAGCGGCCGGCCTGGGACCCAGGCATCGTAGCCGGCAACATGCGCTCTCACAGCCTCTCCCATCGTCAGCAACTCCGGCGGCAACAGCCGTTGCGGCTGCGCGTGAAGTGGACTGCCGAGGTGTGGCGGGTCGTGCCTTCGTCCATGATGGGGTTGTCCCGGTCGAGTCTACTTGCGAATGCCAAGCTTCGTGATGACCTCGCGATAGCGGTCTGCGTCGCATTTCTTCAAATAATCCAGCAGACCGCGCCGTTTGCTCACCAGCATCAGAAGTCCCCGGCGGGAGCCGTGGTCCTTCTTGTGCGTCTTGAAGTGCTCGGTCAACTCGCCAATGCGCTCACTCAGGAGGGCAATCTGGACCTCCGGACTCCCGGTGTCCGTGTCGTGCGTACGATACTTCTCTATGATTCCTGTCTTCTTTACCGATTCCAGCACAGCAGTTGGTGCTCCTGATCTCTAGTTCACTCGCGGTCGTAGTGTCTGCGTAAAGGATAGCACCCTATGCCGGAAAGCCGCAATTCGCACAACCCTATAAATGACGCAATGCCAACCGAAATTACGAGCGGCGATAAACCGTTCTGCTTAAGAGCACTGATTCACAGCCCGTGAAGAATCCGTTCTGCTTATGGGCACGGCTTTAGCCGAGTCGAAAGTGCCGTGTTTGCACCGCGGCTTTACAGGCTGCGGAAAAACTCACGTTTTTGCCTTCCGGAGGGAGCGTGGGGCTTCAGCCCCACGAATAAGTCCAACTAATTCAGCGGGCTTTAGCCCCGGGCCTTTTGCCAGAAGCAG